>JACCED010300637.1_pt1 | contig 18230 bp, 15 predicted proteins | sample 7455021 | NCBI WGS metagenome assembly JACCED01 (sample SAMN15323456, study PRJNA562643) | freshwater metagenome | isolation source: river surface water | place: USA:Blue River Watershed | collected 2017-08-19 | reverse complement strand
CGGTGAACCAGTCGATGCAATTGTTCTTAACTTAGAAAGGTTATGCGAATCTTTTGGTGTTAGATCGTTTTTTCGAATTGAGTCGATGTACTTCGCTGAAACGCCAAGAAAGGTCAGCTCTTCCGCATCTGCAATATCAAAGAGTCTTTCTGGTACTGGATACATCGGATTGCCATCAAATAAAACAATGCCCGCACCGGTTGCTAACGAGGCAACCAACCAATTCCACATCATCCAGCCACAAGTAGTGAAATAAAAGACTTTATCGCCATCACGGATATCTAAGTGATACTTCTGCTCACTCAAAGTCTTTAGTAGTACGCCTGCTGCGCTATGAACAATGCACTTTGGCTTACCTGTAGTTCCAGATGAAAAGAGGATAAATCCAGGACGGTTAAAGGCACCTTTTACCGATATCTCTTCAATTCCATTAATTGCACTCACCCAATTATTAAACGATAAATAAGGATTGGGTTTTGAACCAATTGCGATAACTTTTGCTACAGATGGCAACCCAGCAACGATCTCGCTGATTTTCTCAAGGCAATCTATCTTCTTTCCGTTGTACTCATAATCTGTAGTAACTAAAAGCACTTTTGGTGATATCTGCTGAAAGCGATCCAAAACTGTGGCAGCGCCGAAGTCAGCTGAAGTGCTTGAGAAAATTGCTCCAATTTTGAGCGCGCCGAGTGCAAAACAAACCACATCGGCGGTATTTGCTACGCAGGCGGCAACAACATCTCCTTCCACAACTCCCGCGTTTAAAAGTGATCTTGCAACTTGGTTAGCTCGCTTTCTTACTTCATCTCTTGTAAATGTACGGCGTATTCCTGATTCCGAAATCTCTGTTAAAACTATTTGGCTTGAATCTCCCTTAAGTAGGGTGTCGACTATATTTAATTTGGCACCTGGGAAGAATTCCGACCTAAAGAAACCAGAGCCCGAGATAGTCGTTTCGCCCAAATCGCCAACAACTCCCGAATCGGTTGCGACAAATCTCCAGAATTGATCCGCTTTTTCTACCGACCAGTTATGGAGTTCTGAAAAATTCTGGGAGTTTGCTAATTTATTTAACCTAGCTATCGCCAGATTTTCAGATTTCGGTGGGATCCACAGTGGCTCTGACATTAATTAGGGACGTCCCATGACCTCAAATGCTCTTTCAAATACTTCAGCAAAGGCGATTGACTCGGAGTGAGGCATTAACCAACCTTCTCCTCCGCGAATCCGGCGCGACATGGAGTCTGCCATCAATTGATATGGATCGCAGGCGGCAAAGTTTTCAACACTAACTTTTCCATCGACTTCGATTTCTAGAGTACTTGGCTTGTTATGCGAATTAAAAGCATCGTTACCTGTCATGGAAACGCGACCCTTTGTGCCGACTACATCGAAGTAGAGAGTGTTTGGAATATTCATTGAAGTCAACGCTTCCGCATGTGCGCCGCCAATATCAAAGGATGTTGTAACAGTCTCATCGCATCCGCCTGGATGCCATTTAACCTCTGTCTTGATATTTGTTACTTGAGCAAAATCCATTAACCAAATTGGAGCAGCGACTGAATATGGACCGAGATCGTAAAGTCCACCTCCTCCGAGTTCGTAAACCGCGCGAATATTTGATGGATCTAATCCATCATAGGTGAATGCTGAACGAATAGTTTTAACTTCGCCGATCAAACCTGAATCTACAATTTCCTTTAGGCGAAGAGTGCGCGGATGCCAGCGGTTCCAGCTCGCTTCCATAAAGATCAATCCGGTTTCATTTGCAACCGCGATCGCTTCTTTCAACTCTGCGACGTTCATGGCGGCTGGCTTTTCGCAGAGAACATGTTTTCCAGCGCGCATCGCTTTGATTGACCATTCGATATGCAGTGAGTTTGGGAGAGATATATAGATCGCCTCAACCTTTGGATCTGCAAGAAGATCTTCATAATCGGTGTAAACCAAACCTGATGGAGAAAGCGCTAACCCTCGCTCGCGATCCTTTGCTCCGACGGCATAGATCTCACCATCGCCTGAATTAAGTAACGCTGGATAGAGCGCTAATTTTGCAATGTAACCTGCACCGATAAATCCCCAGCGTACTTTTTCCATAGTGGTGACAATACTTGCAAAAATGCCTTTAGCCAATCAGGCGTAGGATAGTTCTCATGAAGATTCAGAAATGGACTGCTAAAGATTGCAAGAAACACATAGTCATTCCTAGCGAATTGGATCATAAATATTCGCGCGGAACTCTTGGGGTTATAACGGGATCAGCCAAGTATCCAGGTGCTGCGGTGTTATCAACCAAGGCAGCGGTTGCTACGGGGTTAGGTGTATTGCGTTTTCATAGCTCTTCAGGGCTTGCCCACCTAGTATTACATGTAGCCCCAGAGGTAATTGTTCAACCTGGAAAGGTTGATGCCTGGCTGGTCGGTTCGGGAATTGATGAAAAGAAATTTAGCGATTACACAACTTGGCTTCGCCATCGCTGGTTTTCATTAATGAAGGCGCAGAGCGTTCCTACCGTTCTCGATGCCGGAGCGTTAAATTGGGCAGGCAAGTTACCGCAACCAACACTGATCACACCTCACGTGGGAGAACTTTCAAAACTCCTGGCAAAGCGTGGAATCAGCGTCTCGTCAGAGTTGATAGAAGCAAATCCGAAAAAATGGGCAGTTATTGCCGCAAAAGAATTACAAGTTACGGTATTGCTTAAAGGCTCATTTACATACGTCGCGAATGATGAGATTTTGATTGAACTTCCTAAATCAACGACATGGTTGGCAACTGCCGGAAGTGGTGATGTTCTGGCCGGAATTATTGGCGCCTTTGTTGCCACAAATTATATTGAGATATTGAATGATAAAAATAATTTAGCTCGAGTTGCTGCAACTGGCGCACTAATTCACAATAACGCTGCGCTATTGGCCTCTCTGGGTTCCCCTATTTCAGCCACATCAATCATCGAATTTATTCCTGAAGCAATTAGAAAGATTTTAAAGTAGGGCTAACCCTAGATATTTTTAAATCCAATTTATTTTAAAATTTAAGATTACCCTCGCATCACCCATACGCTACCTTGAGACGTGAGTAATTCACCAACCGTTCTTGTAGCAAGCGATGATGCTTTCGAGTTAGCAACTCTAAGTGCAGCATTACGTTTGCAATCAATAAATGTGGTGGCGGAAGCCGCTACTGATGAGATTGCTGAAAATTTATATAAATTTCTTTCACCCGAAGTTGTCTTGATTGACCTGCAGTTTGCCGGTGCGGAAGCGCTAAAGTTGGTTAACAAATTTAGAAAAGTTAATACATCCCTCGGCATCGTTTTAATGACAGCTTGCCCGGACCTTAGGCTGCTTGGACTACTAGAAAAGCAAATACCGCAAGGCTCGCAAGTAATTTTGAAGAAATCTATCGCAGATCTGGCCGTAGTTGGCCATGCAATAGTTCGTTCGATAGCAGCTGTACATGCAAAAGAGAAGATGTCGTGGATAGATAGCCATGGATCTCTCCACGAAAACTCATTTACCTCCATTCTCAATGAATTCACAGATATACAGATTGAAACTTTTCGCTTGCTAGCAAGCGGGCTAAGTAACTCTGAGATTGCAAAGGTTCGCTACGTAAGTGAGAAATCAGTTGAGCAGATAATTGCCCGAATCGCGCAGCATTTAAAAGTGCTCCCAGATAGAGCCCAGAATCTACGCGTCGTTCTAACTGGCGAGTACTTTAAATGGATCGGCGCACCGCGCCACTAACTCTTGCTCGTTTAGCCCAACCACTAAAGTGTGCAGCATGCCTACTCCCCTCACCTTGGCCGAACTTCGCGCTAAGTGGAACGATGTTTTAGATCATCTTGAATCACATGATCGCATCGCCTGGATAGCCTACTTTGATGCCCGCCTTGCAGAATTTGATGGAAGTATCCTGAAATTAGATTTCTCTGACGCTCGCAAATTCTCTGGCGGTCATGAGTACTCTCCCGCACGAGTAAAACTGGAGAACTCCCTTAAAACCTCGATTCAAGCCGTTCTTGAAATCGCAATTGAGATTGAGGAACTGGTATGAAAAAAATTCTTTCAGTATTGGTGATGAGCCTTGCGCTTTTTTCAATTCAAACCGTCTCAACTAACGCTGCAACATCTAAGTTGAGCTTAACCGTTATACAAACTCCTGGTGGAGAAGAACCTATTGTTACGCTGTACGGAATCCTTAAACCGGCAAAATCCGCGGTAAAGGTAGAGATACAGATTCAATTGAATGGCAAATGGCAAGATACAAGATTTTCTACAAGAACTGCTCGCGTTGGCACCTGGAAGTTAGTCGCAGTTGCGACGGCGCTAAACGCGCAAGTTAAATACCGCGCAAAAGTGCGGCTTGGTTCAAAGACAATTTACTCAAATATTCGCGAGATTACAGTTCGCTCAGTTCCTGAAATTTCCAACGCTGGGACAGCCGTAATGGTGGATCAGTTGGGTCCTGGCGGGCGAATTCACGGCACTGATATCAGCCGTTGGCAACACCCAAATGATGCGCCAATTGATTTTGTAAAGAAGTACAGCGCAGGAATGCGTTTTGTAATGATTAAAGCTTCAGATACTCGCGATGATGCAGATGCCTTAGCTTTGAAATATGTGATTATGGATAGGCCTGCAGCACAAGCCGCTGGACTGTATACCGGCTTTTATCATTATGCGGTTCTTCCCGATGTAAAGACAGATGCTGAAGTAATTTCGGATGCGCAAACACAGGCGCAGAAAGTTCTCTGGCGTTTAGGCGCACTCGGCGGTTATAACGATCGCGATCTTCCATATGCTCTTGATTTGGAGAATAACTGCGTACGTCTCTCTGGTAAAACTTGCGCACGTTACCTTCCAAAGGCGCAGATAACCCTTTGGGCAAAGACTTTTCTAAAAGTGCTTCGCGATAAAACTGATCGCCTACCAATTCTTTATTCTTATCCAAGTTTCCTTGAAGGCGCGATGGTTCGCGATGAGGAGTTACGTCAGTATCCGCTCTGGTTAGCACAGTATGGAATCGATCCCGCTGATCCACTTGGACAACCAGGAATCAAAGAAGGTGGCTGCTACGTGCATTCGTGGACTGCAGCAAATTGCTCATCTCAATGGATTATTTGGCAATACTCTTCGTGCGGGATTGCTCCAAAATATGGAGTGCCTGGTACGCGTTTAGATTTAAATGTATTCCGTGGTGAACCGAGTGCATTCTTAGATTTGGTGAAAGGTAGTTGGGTACCTGAAGTAATTGACCTCATGCCCATGAATGAGACAAGCACCTTGATCTTTAAAAACGTTAAATTCTCAACCAGTGATAAGCCCGTTACTTTAGAAGTAGATGTGACTCGGCCTGATGGAAAACCAGTAGTAACTGGCACGGTTCGCTTCTATGCCAACTCTGACAATCCGATTGAACCCAAACCAATTCAGACAGTTGTTCGATCAACCAGCGGTTCTTGGAAGTTAACCATTAAAGGAATTCCTGCAGGTACGTGGAACGGGCGGATCGGATTCAAAGATGCAACAGGAACACATGCCGAAAGTCGAGCGCCAATTACCCTAGCGATCCTGCCTGGTGAACCACCGCTTCCAACACCTTCTCCAAAGCCAACTGTTTCGCCTACCAAGAAGCCGACGACTGATGGATGTCGTAACCAGATAAAGAATTAACTAGTTCGAGTAAGTAGTTTGCTTAACGCGGTGCGTTCATTCTTTAGTTGTTTTGTGTACTGCGAAATAGATTCTTTCTTTGCTGCTGCATCCCATCCCAGAACTGGTGCTATCAAATTAGCAACAACAGAGGCGAGAGACTCTCCACCATCGCTGGCTTCAAATGCGATTCGTGTACGACGAGACATCACGTCATCCACAGACTGCGCACCTTCGTGGGAAGCCGCATACAGAATTTCCGCCTTTATATAATTAAGGTCTGGAGATAAGTGCTCTGCCATTTTCTTATCTTCTTCAATAATCTCAAAGATCTCACTTATTAATGATCCATAACGATTCAGTAGATGAGTAATGGTTGATTTAGTTAGTCCAGTCATTTCAGCTAACTGTGCACTCTGCTGTTCTAAAGCAAAATAACCATCGGCTCCTACCACTGGAATTTTTTCGGTCACTGATTCTGCGACTATGCGGCGTAGATCATTTACCGCAAGATCAATTACATCCTTACCCATGACTCGATAGGTGGTGTATTTACCACCAGCGATACTCACGAAACCTGGAACTGGTCTATCTACAGTGTGTTCGCGTGAAAGTTTTGTGGTTGTAGAACCTGCTGAATTTGCAACCAATGGGCGCAGTCCCGCATAAACGCCGAAAATGTCATCGGCATTTATCTTGGGACTTAGTACCCGATTTGCCTGATCAATTATGTAATCAACATCTTCTTTAGTGGCTACTGGATTAGTGCGATCAGCTTGATAAGGAGTATCGGTTGTACCAACTATCCATTTATCTGCCCACGGAATAATAAAAAGAACTGAGACTGAAGTTTTCAGAATTACTCCAGCATCGGAGTTAATTGCGCTTTTTGGAAGAACTATATGCGCACCTTTGCTCATAGTGACTTTGTACCCCGGTTTAATTCCAAATTTTTCATGGAGTTCATCGCTCCATACACCTGCGCACATAACGGTTACTTTCGCACTGACCGTAATCTGCTTACCTGATTTAAGATCGCGTACTTTCGCACCTACGACACGCTTACCTTCACGGACTAACTCTTCACATTGAACTCGCGTAGCAACGATTGCGCCATGACGCGCAGCAGTGCGCGCAATAGTAAGAGTATGGCGGGCATCATCTACTTGAGCATCAAAATATTTGATTGCGCCATTAACTAGATCGCTACGTAGTGAAGGCGCAATCTCGGCAATCTTCTTTTCACTTAAATGTTTATGCCAAGGAAGGGCTCGTTGAAAACCTCGAAGCACATCGTAGAGAGCAAGCCCCGCACCTACATAAGTTCGTTCGCGGTATTTTTCCTGGAGTGGATATAAAAATCCGACAGGCTTTACAAGATGAGGCGCTAATGAAGAAACCATTAATTCGCGCTCATGCAGAGCTTCTCGAACTAACTTAAAGTCATACTGTTCTAAGTAGCGAAGACCACCATGAATCAATTTGCTAGATCTACTTGAAGTACCTGCTGCTATATCTTGATTTTCAACTAGGGCAACCTTTAATCCGCGTGAAGCAGCATCAAGGGCCGCACCAACTCCTGTTACTCCGCCGCCTATGATTAAAATATCAAATTCATCTGATGCTAAAGATTTGAGGGCGGCGGAACGTTGCGCAGGATTGAACTGCGAATTAAACATCTCTCTACCACCCTAGCCTTGATAAAACTTTCGCTATAGGCTTAAGCATATGTCATATGTAGCCAGTCTTGATCAAGGAACGAGTAGTACTCGTTGCATGATCTTTGATCAATTGGGTGCGGTTGTTGCAATTGCACAGAAAGAACATCAGCAGTTCACCCCGCAATCTGGATGGGTTGAACACGATGCTGGCCAGATTTGGCAGAACACAGAAACGGTAATCAAGGAGGCAGTTGCTAAGGCAGGGATTCGAGTAGCTGACATCAAGGCTCTTGGCATAACCAATCAACGCGAAACAACCGTTGCCTGGGATGCGCAAACCGGCCAGGCCCTTCATCACGCAATTGTTTGGCAAGATACCCGTACCGCCGATTTCTTAAATGAACTCAGCCAACCAGATAAAGAACTTCTGATCGATCGAACTGGGCTGGCTATCGCGCCTTACTTTTCAGCGAGCAAAATACATTGGCTCTTAAATAACGTTGAGCCGGTTAAGCAGGCACTTGCTGCAGGGAATCTGCGGATCGGCACCATAGATTCATGGCTAACCTGGAAACTTTCGGGTGGACTTCATATAACAGATGTAACTAATGCATCCCGGACCATGCTTATGAACCTAGAGACTTTGAAGTGGGACCCGCAACTCTTGGCGATCTTTAATATCCCCATCGAAATCTTGCCTGAAATTAAATCTTCATCAGAAGTTTATGGAACCTGCCAAATCAACGGCCCGCTTGGCGCTGAGATTCCCATCGCTGGAATTCTCGGAGATCAACATGCCGCAATGGTTGGCCAGGCATGTTTTGAAAAGGGAAGTTCAAAGACCACTTACGGGACAGGTAATTTCGCACTTTTAAATACCGGTACAGAAATTGTTCGTTCTAAACATGGATTGCTAACAACGGTCTGCTTTAAATTTGGAGATCAACCGACCCAGTATGCTCTTGAGGGTTCTGTTGCCGTAACTGGTTCTGCAATTCAATGGTTGCGCGACCAACTCGGAATTATCTCCTCTGCCTCTGAAATTGAAGAGCTTGCTCTTAAGGTCAAGGATTCTGGCGGAACATACTTCGTGCCAGCTTTCTCTGGTTTATTTGCACCTTACTGGCGCAGCGATGCACGCGGTGTAATCGTTGGATTAACTCGAGCGACGACGAAGGCGCATTTAGCACGTGCAACTCTAGATGCGATTTGCTATCAAACTATGGAAATCATGGAAGCGATGATGGCAGATAGCGCAATCAAAATGACCGAGATGAAAGTCGATGGTGGAATCACTGCTAACCAACTCTGCATGCAGTTACAAGCAGATGTAATGGGTATCGAGATTGTTAAACCGTTAATCACAGAAACGACAGCTCTTGGTGCAGCATACGCCGCAGGTTTAGCAATCGGTTTCTGGCAATCTATTGATGAAGTTAAAGCGCAGTGGCGGCAAGATCGGCGATGGTTACCTGAAAGTGATGATAAAACCCGAACTATTGGTGCTGCGCGATGGAAGGAAGCGGTAGAGCGAACCTTTAACTGGGTTGAATAACGCTATTGGCGCTGGTTAAGCCTTAGAGTTATCCCATTATGAGCGAGCAGAAAAAGTTAAGTGCTGGAGTTATTCGCAGTGATTTAGCGATGGCCGATGGTCGCACCATTCGTTATTACGACTCACAAGGCCAGTCTCGCTCTGCAGTAGATCAAAGGCCTAAAGAAGAGCAGCCAGGTATAGGCGAACTGAGACTTGATCCGCTTGTTAACGAATGGGTTGTAATGGCGGCGCACCGACAGGGTCGCATCTTCTTGCCGCCAAAAGAGTTGTGTCCACTCTGCCCCACTAAAGGTGAACTATTAACTGAAATTCCTGATACAAATTATGAAGTTGTTGTCTTTGATAACCGTTCACCTTCACTACGAAAACCAGAAGGCGATTGGGCAGCCCCCGATATGCTCGGGCCAGAAACAGATGCTGGAACAGCTGCTGGAAAATGCGAGGTGATCTGCTTTACCGATAACCACGGCGGATCATTTAAAGATTTATCACCAAAGCGCGTGCGCGTTCTACTTGAAGCTTGGATCGACCGAGTGCGTGAGCTTTCGCAAGCGCCGTATATCCATCACATAGCTCCATTTGAAAATCGTGGCGAAGAAGTTGGTGTAACACTTTCTCACCCACATGGCCAAATTTATGCATATTCATATCTGCCCGCGCGTGTTCAAAAGATGCTTGGCGTGGCAAAGAAGTACATGGAAGAAACTGGCAAAGTTTTATTTGATGATGTGGTTGCGCGCGAGTTAGAAGATCAAGTACGGGTTATTGCTAAGAACGCTCATTGGGTAGCATTTGTGCCATATGCGGCTCGCTATCCTTTTGAAATTCACGTCGCACCACTAAAGCCAGTTGCAGACTTGGCTGAGCTTTCTGCAGAACAATCAGATGCTTTTCCCGAAATTTCTTTGGAAGTCATGCGCCGTCTAGATGGCGTATTTGGAATTGAAATGGCCTACATCGCAACCTGGCACCAAGCTCCGGTTCGTGAAGGTCGCGATCTTTTGCGGTTGCATTGGCAAATTACTAGCGTGCGCCGCGCACCTGGCAAGTTGAAGTATTTGGCAGGTAGCGAATCTGCAATGGGCGCATTCATCATGGATCTGAAACCAGAACAATCTGCAAGTCAGTTGCGAGATGTTGCGCTCTGATTTCATTGCACTCTTTGGTTCAAATCCAGAAATAGTCAGCCAGGCGCCAGGGCGCGTAAATTTAATTGGCGAACATGTCGATTATTGTGACGGATTTGTTATGCCCTTTGCCATTGAAGATCGAACATATGCGGCAGTAAGCAAGCGCGGGGATCGAAAGATTCGTATCGCATCGCTGCAGCGCCCTGGCGAAATATTAGAAAGTACCCTTGATCAACTCAATCCTGATACCAAAGGCGATTGGGAGCTTTACATACTGGGAGTCATATGGGCTTTTGGCGATCGGGTTAATTCTGGGCTAGATATTTTGGTCGATGGCAAAGTTGCGCTAGGTGCTGGGCTTTCTTCTTCTGCAGCGCTGGAATGTTCTATTGCAATTGCCCTTAATCAATTATTTGACGTTGGCTTATCTCTACCCGAGTTAGCGCGTTTGGCGCAGAGAGCTGAAAATGAATTTGTTGGAATGCCCTGCGGGATCATGGATCAATCTGTTTCGCTGATGGCACAGGAAGGTTGTGCACTACTGCTCGATTGTAGAGATTTATCTACCGAACAAATCCCTTTTGATTTGGCTAATTCCGGGCTTGAACTTTTGATAATAGATACCCGTGCACATCATGCACTTGTTGATGGCGGTTACGCCGAGCGCCGTGCCTCTTGTGAATCTGCCGCAACCAAATTAGGCGTTGCTGCGCTTCGTGACTGCTCTGTTACACAACTGGAAAATTCACGTCATAAGTTAACTGAATTAGAATACAAGCGCGCCGAACATGTTGTAAATGATATTGAACGTGTGCATCAGTGCGTTGCTCATCTTAAGCAATCTAATTTCAAAGCCGTAGGAGAAATATTGAGTAAATCTCATGATTCACTTCGCGATCTCTTTGAAATTTCCTGTCCGGAACTTGATTTAGCGGTGGCTACTTCGATGACAAATAAATCGCTGGGTGGCCGAATGATTGGCGGCGGATTTGGCGGAAGTGCAATCGCTCTATTTGCGCTAGGAGATGTAGAACCAGCCAAGCAGGCAATTGCCGCAGCTTTTAAGGCTGCAGGATTTACTGAACCAAGATTTTTTACATCAATCCCAAGCGGCGGAGCAGGGATAATCAGTAATTAAATTACGTTTATGGAGATAACTTCCACGCCGCCGATTGCACCTAAAACTTCCAATAAATCGGTTGGATCTGAACCAGGGACAGCGACGGTTACTTCGTCATAGCCGCGACCATCCTCGGATTTGAGAACAGTTAAACCTCGAATATCCGCGCCAGCTGCGCCAATCGCAGATGCGAGCAACCCCAAAGAACCAGGGCGATCTGGGAGTGAAATCTCCAAACGAAATAGCGCCATGGGTAGAAGGCTACCTCACTTGAATTAACTCGCCGTCTGCTTAAACCGCGGGCGCTGTTCCGAGCGTGATCTTATAAGTCTTGATCGTTCCGTTAGGAAGGGTCATGACTACAGTAATGATAGTTCCGGGAGCGTATGAACGAATCTTGACGATTGCAGCATCACGATTGGCGATTTTTACGCCATCAATTGAATTGATTACGGAGCCAACAACTACGCCCGCTTTTTCGGCGCCTTCACCAGGAGTTAGCTGCAAAATCTTTGCCTGGGTATCTGCAGTCACATCATCAAATACCACGCCCATCACCGGTCTGGTTGATTTACCAGTTGCGATGATCTCGTCAATAACACGCTTTGCCTCATTTATTGGAATAGAGAAACCAAGACCAATGCTTCCACCTACTCCACCTGATGTAAGAGTTGCTATTGCAGAGTTAACGCCGATTATGCGACCTTGTGCATCAACCAAGGCACCACCAGAATTTCCTGGGTTGATTGCGGCATCAGTTTGGATTGCATTTACATAAGATGTTGAATCAAGAGTGCCAGCCGTTACCGGGCGATTTAGCGCTGAAATAATTCCTTGAGTCACTGTATTTGATAGGCCGAGCGGAGAGCCGATGGCAAGTACTTCTTCACCAACGCTGATCTTTGATGAATCTCCAAGTGCGATAGGAGGCAAGTTTCCTTTTCGCACTTGTAGAACTGCGATGTCATACATACGATCGCGCCCAACAATGGTTGCGGCAATATCACTGCCATCAGCAAATTCAACCTTGATTGTTCCGCTGGTTGCAGCTGCTTCAACTACGTGGTTATTGGTGATGATGTAGCTAAGTGATGAAGTGGATCTATAGATTGAACCTGATCCGGTTCCACCACCGGATGCCGTCTTTACCGAGATTGAAACAACAGATGGAGTAACTAGCGCTGCAATGGATTTAGCGTTTATCGAATTACTGCCAATGGTTAGGGCTGTTTTATTTGCAGCGCAAGTTCCATTCTTGGCTAAAGACAAAGCCTGAGTGCGATTATCAGCACACACAACAACGCTGCTGGCGGTATTAGTATTAGAAGCAGTAGCCACGGTTCCGGCGAGTAAGCCACCAACTACAAATGCGATAGCAATCTTTACGGGTGTGCGTGTGATATTCATGGGGTGATCATTCCTCTTAATTCTTAACAATTTCTGTGACCTAAATGCAAAGATTATTAGACTTCGACGATCCAGGCGCCGTCTACGGCAACCTTAATCTTAGGCAGTGGCTTATTAGTGGGGCCAGAAAGAGCGTTTCCATCACTTTCTGGATCAAAAACGGCACCGTGGCAACCGCATTGCAGATTCTTGGATGCCGAGTTGTATTGAACGGTACATCCTTCGTGCGTGCAGACTGCTGAATAAGCATAGACACCAGTTTTACTCTTAAATAAAACGGCAGGTGTTCCTGACTTGGAAGTGAAGTTAAATGTTTCACCAATCGAAAGCGAGCTGTCCTCAATAATATTTTGGGGGGTGGCGCTAACTGCAGCTGTGGCTGATTTTGGAAATAGTCGTCCCAGACCAACGGCCGCCACTGTAAGTGCGGCTATCGATGAGATGCGAATGAAGCCACGGCGGTCGACTGAGATATTGCTTTTACGACGCGAGCCGTACAGGAACAAGAAGTAAGATAACCAAAAAATTGTATATACCGAATTACTTGCTAAGAAATACGGCTGAATATTCCAAGTACTTGATAGCCAAAGTGTGAGAGATATTAAGAACCCGCCAAATGCGGCCCACGTTGGCGCGATCCAAAGAAGAGTTGCAAAACCGACTGCGAACTCTGAAAGCATCACCATGATTCCGACTTGAGTTGCGTGTTCGATCATTCGGTTGAGTAGAAAATCTATTGGGGAGTTTTGCGCATATGCAGAAAGTTGGGTTCCAATAAATGTTGGTGATCCAGACGTTAAAAATCCCGGATCACTTGCCTTATCCCAACCCGCATATATCCACGTTCCGCCAAGCCAGAGGCGCATAATGCGAAGCGGCCAAAGTTGATTTTTCCAGGAGGCTTTTAACTTCATAATCTCAATTTAGACCCTAAGGGGTTAAATCTCTTGCTGGCTGCCCCACCTGGCCTCGATCCAGGGACATCCGAATTAACAGTTCGGCGCTCTACCAACTGAGCTATGGGGCAATGATTTATAACTTGTCGTGCAGGCGCACACTCTAGCGCACGAGGCGCAATGGGTCTAAATCGAGCGAAGCGCTAGGTCGTGCAGTCCGCGACGAGTGGTCTCAAGGGCCACCAGACTGGCGAAGGCTTGGTTGTACTCCTGCTCATTTTCTACAGGATTTAACCGTTGCAGCGAAGATTTGAGTTCAGCGATCGCTCGCGAGATCCCGACTTCCCGCAATCGAGCAACGATACTTTCTACGTAGTGGCCAGTAACTTCGCCATCGGCGCGAATTGGCTCGACATTTAATTCAGTAAATAGCGAACGCATCTTCTCATCCGATATCTGGTCAATCTCTATCGAACTTTTCTCTTCCGCTTCCGCGATTATTTTTGCAAGTTGAATATATGCCGGATGAGTAAATGCACCGTCTTCAATTTCGCGCCAGTTAGGGATAAGAGTTGGCATCTGCAGTCGTGCCTTCAAAACTTCGCGTTCTAATATCAATCGTGGCTCTTGGGGATTAGGGCGCCATTGCACTTGTAGTGTCTCTTCTTCATTTGATCCTTGCGCACTCTGCTGTGGTTGGCGTTTAACACCTTGTGCCACCGCAGATGAAACAGTTTCAACTTCTACACCTAACCAACCTGCAAGTAGGCGTGTGTACTCAGGACGCAGAGATTTGTCGCGAATCTGTGCCACCAGTGGTGCAGTTGCATTGAGAGCGTTAACGCGACCTTCAGCGGTATCTAATTTGTGGAGCGCAAGTTCGGTGCGGATCGCAAATTCAAATAGCGGAACGCGCTTGGCGATCAAATCGCGCAAGGCTAGATCGCCTTTCTGCTGACGAAGATCGCAAGGGTCGAGTCCATTCGGTTCCACAGCCACAAATGTCTGAGTAACAAACTTTTGATCTTCAGTAAAGGCACGCATCGCAGCCTTCTGCCCAGCCGCATCGCCATCAAAAGTGAAGATTACTTCGCCGCGGAAGGCATCATCATCCATAAGCAAACGACGGATGATGCGGATGTGATCGGCGCCGAATGCAGTTCCACAAGTGGCAACTGCGGTGGTGATTCCGGCTAGCTGAGCTGCCATTACATCTGTATAGCCCTCAACGATTACTACTTGGCGCTTTTTGGCGATCTCTTTCTTCGCCATATCTAGCCCATAAAGAACTTGGCTCTTCTTATAAATCGGAGTTTCAGAAGTATTTAAATACTTTGGACCTTGATCTTCTTCATCGCTAGCTAACTTTCGTGCGCCAAATCCAACTACATCACCAGAGATATCTTTAATTGGCCAAGTTAAGCGATTGCGGAATTTATCGATCGGTCCGCGCTGTCCCATCTTGGAAAGCCCAGCAGTTTCAAGTTCATCGATAGTAAATCCTTGCTCGCGCAAGAACTTTGTTAAACCGTCCCACTCATCCGGGGCAAAACCAACTCCAAAAGTTTCGCAAGCGCCCTTATCGAACCCGCGCTTAGTCATTAACTCGCGGGCATGAGCAGCAAGCGGTGAAGTATTTAACTGCTCTTGATAAAACTTTGCGGCAAGTGCATTTGCGGCTATCAGCCGTGAGCGATTTCCCGCAGGAGCTGGTGTGAAATTTCCTTGCTCATAGCGAAGCTGATATCCCAGCCTGTCGGCTAACCGTTCAATAGTTTCGGTGAAACTCAAATGATCAATCTTCATTAAGAATGCAATTACATCGCCACTGGCCTGGCAGCCAAAGCAGTGAAAGAAACCTTTGCTTGGCGTTACGTGAAAAGAAGGAGATTTTTCATCATGGAAAGGACAGAGGCCCTTTTTTTGTCCCCCACCTGCAGATTTAAGCTGTACATAATCTGCAATTACTTCATCAATGGGTGAGCGTTCGCGGACGTGTGCTACATCCTCTTCTTTAATCCGGCCGCTCATAACTGCATGTTATCTCTCTCGCCCTTTATTACAGAGCGCTCAAGCGGGCATGTAGGGCGTAGGCGCCGGGATCGGTCAGACTGGCAACTTGGTCGATAATGATGCGCATTCGCGATGTCTCATCGCCAGAGCGCTCCCAATCCTTTATGAAGATCGAATCAAGTGCGGTTGCAGCATGTTTATGCAACATTTCAACTAACTCTTTAATCACGATCTGCTGCTTGGCATAACGCTCTTGCGAAATGGCCGCATTAATTAAGTAATGCCCAGCGACTGCCTTTAAGAAATCTACTTCAACTTCCTGCTCACGTGGAATAACGAGGTCAGCTTCGTATCGACTTAGAGGGCCGTTTCCGTGGACTTTTCGGGTTTCTAGTTCTGCGGCAAGAACGAAGCGACCAATCAACTGTGAAGTCGAATCCTTCAATCGCGCAAGTGAACGGTGGCTACCATCGTAATAACGCGGCCAGCACGAGAGTTGCTGTAATCGTTCAAGTGCTGCAGCAGCTTCTTCCTTAGTTGCAGTTGATCCATAACTATCGCGCATCTCTTTATGCAAAATATCTAAGTCGCGTTCAAAGTTATCTACCTTTACCTGTCCCACAAAGATGGCATCTTCTAAATCGTGTACAGAGTAAGCGCAATCATCGGACCAATCCATAATCTGGGCTTCGATACATTTGCGATCGGATGGAGCACCTTGACGCATCCAGTTAAATATCTCTACATCATCATCGTAAACACCGAACTTGCGCGCGTTAACTGCGCGTGGCCATGGATATTTAGTTGCTGCATCAAGTGATGCACGGGTTAAATTCAAACCAACTGATGCGCCATCTTCATTGACAGTTTTCGCCTCGATGCGAGTTAATAAACGAAAACTCTGGGCATTTCCTTCAAAGCCTCCAAAATCTTTTGCCACCTCTGCCAAAGCTTCTTCGCCATTGTGGCCGAAAGGTGGATGGCCTAAATCATGCGATAGACAAGCAGTTTCAAGGAGATCTGGATCTGCGCCAAGTGATTCACCGAGTTCGCGACCAATCTGCGCACATTCGAGCGAATGAGATAAACGAGTGCGTTGAAAATCATTTTCCCAAGGAACTGCTACTTGGGTCTTTGCCGCCAAGCGACGAAGCGCAGCTGAATGAATTACTCGTGCACGATCTCGCATGAATTCGGTGCGTCCTGCGCGCTTGGCAGGTTCGAAGAGAAAGCGTTCTTGATCTTTGGCTGAGTAATTCTTGGCCTCGCTGCTCATAGCCCTACCCTAAATGATCGCTGATATGGATGCCGCGTCTACCTAAGGTCACATACGAGAGATAGGCCCCGGTTTCCCGCACCAAATACCGCTTTCCTGAATTGGTTAGAGAGTTTGGTCCGGTCTTTACTGGCGAGCAGGTTGCAACCACGCCAAGATCGTTGGCCATAGTCATCGCGCGGCGGCAGTGATAAGGATCAGTCACGATGATTACATCTTTCCAATCTTTGACTTTCATAAACTTTACATAGTTCTCTGTAGATACCCAAGTATCGCGACCAACTTCTAGCGAAGTGATATTGCGTGACTTGATTCCATTTTGAGATAACCAATATTTTCCTGATGCTGCTTCAGTTGTGCGATCACCTGGCGCACCTGCGCCAACAGTAATAATGTGTGGTGCAAGACCAAGATCAAAGATTCGTTTTGCTTCACTTAACCGAGCTTCTAAAACTTCGCCAGGTCGGCCATCTAATTGCGCGGCGCCTAAGACAACAATCACATCACCATTTCTAGTCAAAGGATTATGAGCCGCTTGCCAGGTAATACCCAGCGCATAAAGTGGAACTGCAACAATAATTAAAAGTATCGCAGCGATGATGCGACGGAATATTTTAAAGAAGATCATCCGCCTGAGAACGCATCTTCTAACTCAACGGCAACATCTTCATCTGGATCAAGTAACCAGCCATCAGGCAGGGTTGGAGGACGACCATGGCTTACGCGACCGCGGGGTTTTTCAGCGACTTCAACTGGGTATGGCTGATCGGTTAGCTGATCTAGCAAGGTGCGAAGTTCGGCAAGCGATGAGTGCATTCCGAATTGGCGGCGTAGCTCGCTGGGAACTCTAAAGCCCTTTAAATACCAAGCCATATGTTTACGCAGATCACGACAACCGCGATCTTCTGATTCAAAGTAATCCACGATCAATTCGGCGTGACGGAACATAACTTCGCGAACTTCAAATAGAGAAGGAAGTACTCGCTGATCGCCACCCTTAAATGCTTCAACTAGATCAGCAAATAACCATGGGCGCCCGAGACATCCACGACCAACTACAACGCCAGCACAACCAGTCTGCTCCATCATCGCTTTTCCATCTGCGCCAGACCAGATATCGCCATTTCCAAGCACAGGAGTTCCGGTTGGCTTTAAATGTTCAACTAAGCGAGCGATAGCCGACCAATCAGCTTTTCCTTCATACATCTGTTCTGCGGTGCGCGCATGAAGTGCAACCCAAGCAACGCCGCTATCTGATGCTGACTTTGCAGCTTCTAAATATGTGTGGTGATCGGTATCAATGCCAATACGCATCTTTACTGTCACTGGCATTCCAAATGGCTTGGCTGCTTGTACTGCTGCATCAACGATAGACGAAAACAGTTTACGTTTGTAAGGAAGTGCGGCTCCCCCACCTTTGCGAGTTACCTTCGGAACTGGACAACCAAAGTTCATATCAATGTGATCGGCTAAATTCTCTTTGCCGATCATGGTTACTGCTGCGCGCATTGT
>JACCED011978133.1_pt1 | contig 18241 bp, 15 predicted proteins | sample 7455021 | NCBI WGS metagenome assembly JACCED01 (sample SAMN15323456, study PRJNA562643) | freshwater metagenome | isolation source: river surface water | place: USA:Blue River Watershed | collected 2017-08-19 | reverse complement strand
GGCGAGCTCCATTGCCTTCGCTGTCTCATTTACCAGAATGTCCTACCCAGAGCCAGAGGCTTTGTTGATTTTTGCGTCAATGCTCCTTATCGCGTCGCTAGCACCGGCAATTTTTTTTAATCGCACCGACAAGCATACGACGTCAATTCTTACATCTATTCTGCCAGGAGTGCTATGCGGCTTCGGTATCGCGGTCAAACTGACATTTATTCCGATGCTTGGAATGCTTTTTTTACTGAGATCCACTAAATCGATATTGCTTGGCTTTTTGACGGCGGCACTAGCATGGCTCGTTTTTATTTCGCCCATGATCAATGAGCTTCCGAGATTCTTTAATTGGATCGGCGGGATTGCACGTCACTCTGGACATTATGGATCAGGCAAAGCCGAGTTCATCGATCCGAGCCAAGTTATCCCTAGGTTAAAGGGCCTAAGCCAACTATTTGAATTATGGTTTTTGGTTGTATTTCTTTTATTTTGCGTCGTCGTTTACTTCACGATCAACATCGTTCGTCGGTCCGAGCTCAAAGGAAATCGGATCGCATCACTCTGGAGGCTCGCCTCCACTCCTACTGTTCTATGCATTATTTGTATCGGACAAACGCTCCTCGTACTAAAGCATCCAGGGGCTCGCTACATGCTTCCTGCTCTTATTATTCAATCTGTGGGAATTGCATGGATCCTGCTTAACTTTCCGATGCCCAAAATCACAGATGACTCTCGTCGACTTGGCGCTTGGATCCTTGCGCTAATAGGGATTGGACTCATGTTCAACGCTGCGCATGGTGCCTATCAACAGTTGGCCGCAGAGAGGGCTATTTTCAGTAAGGATATGAGCAGCATTGAGTCCCACATCGCGCAGTTCGACAAACCAGTAATAATTGGTACATATGGTTGTCGGCTTCCGAAGTGCGCGTTATCCTTTGGACTAGGCTACGCTCCTGCGACGAACCCAAGACTTGGTGATGGTCTAACCGATTTTTATGACTTCAACATCTGGGCTAAAAAATTTGTCATCAAAGGACGTGGTTTTTACGAGTTAAATATATTGACACAAGAATTGGATAAAAAGCGTCCCGTATTGCTCGTCACAAATCAACCCCCAGAACAATTAAAGAGTTTTAACCTCAAGCTCATTTACACCGGCGCCGCACAATCGCTGTATCACGTCACAGGTTTAAACACTCATTAATATGAACCAAACTTTTCAAACTGAGTTTAACGAGTATCAAGAAGAACGTCAGCGCTGTTGGGCCCAACAAGGTGCCGGACAAAGTCGCTCTTTAGGTGGTTACTACCACCGCTCCTTACAAAATATCTATCGGCATCTTGTTACTGCTGATGCGAGTATTTTAGAGATTGGTTGTGGCGCAGGAAATTTGCTGGCCTCACTGAACCCCGCTAAAGGGCTGGGGGTCGATTTTTGCCCCTCTGTCGTCGAACAAGCAAAGGTTGCCCACCCAGAACTAGAGTTTATATGCGCGGACGCGCACAAGCTTGAATTGCACGGACGCACCTTTGACTTCATCATTCTGTCTGAACTCGTCAATGATTTATGGGATGTCCAAACGGTTCTGAATAAAGTCAAAGCCTGTTGTCACTCCCAGACTCGTATCATTTTTAACTTCTATAGCCACCTCTGGAACATCCCGCTTCAAGCTGCGAGAAAACTTGGCCTGGCTACGCAAGTGTTGCCGCAAAACTGGCTTACTGTTCACGACATGAATAACTTGCTTGAAATCTCTGGGTTTCAAATGCTGCGTAGTTCCAACGAAATATTGCTCCCCTTTCAAGTGCCGCTGCTAACGACCTTTTGCAATCGTTACCTTGCAAAGATTTGGCCCTTCCGGCATCTTGATATCGCTAATTTCATTGTCGCAAGACCTGTTTTCGCTAAGCAAAAACGTGAAATGACGGTGTCAGTAGTGGTCGCAGCGCGCAACGAATCTGGCCACATTGACGAGTTGATGGCCCGCATCCCCGAAATGGGCGCTGGTACCGAGATCATCTTTGTTGAAGGCAACTCAACCGACGACACCTACCAAGCCATCGAGCGCGCAATCGTAAACAATCCACATAAAAACTGCCGGCTGCTCAAGCAGCCGGGCAAAGGCAAAGGCGATGCCGTGCGTGCTGGTTTTGCCGTTGCAACCGGTGATATTTTGATGATTTTGGATGCTGACATTACTGTCCCTCCAGAAGACCTGCCACGTTTTTACGACCTCATCGCTAATGGTGAAGCAGAGTTTGTGAACGGCGTCAGGCTGGTGTACCCCATGGATACCGACGCCATGCGCTTTGCGAATTTGATCGGTAATAAGTTTTTCTCATGGGCCTTTAGCTGGCTATTGGGGCAGCCGATTCGCGATACGCTATGCGGTACCAAAGTACTTAGCCGCGATGATTATCAACGGATCGCCGATAATCGAGCTTACTTTGGCGACTTTGATCCATTTGGTGATTTTGATTTGTTATTTGGCGCAGCGCGCTTAAATCTTAAGATTCTTGAGGTGCCGATCCGATATCGAGCTAGACGCTACGGAGAGACCAATATTTCTCGGTGGAAACATGGGGTTCTTTTGCTGCGTATGGTGATCTTTGCTGCTCGACGAATTAAATTTATCTAGCAACTCGTTCATGGAGCCTGACGCGGAGCAATGCTTTGATCTACTTGGCAGAACGCTTTACTGTGCTTGGTGAAACCAACCGAACGTTTTTGCCATTGCCTCTTCGACCTTCACGACTATTTCGAGCCCGAGTTCATCTCGTGCTCGAGATATATCGGGTACGTAGCAGTCCTGCGGTCTGCTTGACGATGGTTGTCCCCAAATTGTAATTATGGGATCGCTAATTTTGGCCACTTTCGCAGTTAAGTTAGCTAGCTCGGTTATGCTAACGGGATCGTCAGAGCCCACGTTATACGGGTAAGCAGCTTTGCCTTGACACAATATACGAAGCAACCATACAACTAGATCAGAACCATACATATAAGATCTAAGTGCTGTTCCATCACTTTTGATCAAAAATGGCTCTTTTCTCAACGCGTTTAGAACAAAGTTGCCAACCGCAAATCTCTTATCTAGGGCAAGATAAGGGCCTACCTGAGTGAACAAACGAGCGGTTTTACACGCCATGTGGCCGTCCTCCGAATAAGCGGCACATAGCCATTCCGCTGCAAGCTTGCCCAGTCCGTAGGCAGATCTGGGATCAGTCACTAAAGGTGCCCCCGCATAGTTTTCAGAAACACGAGGAATAGTGGCCGGGATTGGACCATACACTGCACCAGAGCTTAGCAATAACACTTGTTGGACTCCGTTCAAACGCGCGAACTCGAGTACTCGCTTAGTGCCCGACACAATCACGTCAAAGGTGTCGATTTCGCTATTACGCGCCACAACATCTGTTGCAGCATGAATGACATGGCTATATTCATTCTTAGGAAAATCAAATGTCCTAATATCGCCCGTTATCCAACTAGCCAGTGATTCAGTACCGAAGTGTGGATACCGCTTAACAAAATCGCTGGGATTACGGCTCAGTACAGATACTTTAATCCCTAGCCCCAACATCACATTTGCATAGCTCAGGGCCTCCAGAAGCCAACGCCCAACATAGCCTGTGCCACCAGTCAAAAAGATATGTGCGTTTTTCAATTGGAGCAAGTCTGGCCGAGCTAGGTCAGCAATTTGCTTCAAGTCAGACTCAAATATACGCATTAGATAATATCCCTGTCATGGGGGTCGAGTAACGTTTCCGATAATATATCAACTCGGATCGTGCATAAGTTCTAATGTTGTTATTCCACGGTGTAAACTTTCTGCCTGGCTCAGTTGCTTAGGGCTTAAATTGTCAAACAATATAATGCAAACGCCTGTGTTAACAAACGACATATCAAGAATTCTCGGTCAGGATCTGCCTTGGGGTCGTTTAAGTGGCCAGCGGATTCTAGTCACCGGTGCGAGCGGTGTGATCGGTTCTTATTTAGTTCGCACACTTCTAGCCCTGAATTCGAAAAAAGTGCTCGCTGAGCCTGTACAGGTTGTTGCGATGGTCAGAGACTTGAACAAAGGCAAGCAAGCCTTTCAAGATGTGGCGCGCGACAACACGCTGAAGTTCTTAGAGTGGGATTTATCCAAAATTGCGGTACCACCAATCTCTGACTGCAATTACATTTTGCATGCGGCTAGCAAGGCGAGCCCCAGATTTTATAGCTCGGACCCTATCGGAACGCTGATGCCCAATTCGGTTGGCACGGCATGCCTCTTGGAGGCCCTCGCTCAAAACAAGGACGCTCGGGGTTTTTTGTTTATTAGCAGTAGCGAAGTGTATGGTTCTGTAAAGGGCGACACACAGCTCAAAGAGACGGACGCTGGCATTTTAGACCCGGCGGACCCTCGAGCTTGCTACGCTGAAAGTAAACGACTCGGCGAGACCCTATGTGTAGGCTGGCACAAGCAATTTAATCTTCCTACCTATATTGTTCGGCTATTCCACACATATGGCCCCGGATTTCTGCCAGATGACGGTAGAGTATTCGCTGACTTTACCTTCGACGTTCTTGCCGGTAAGAACATAATTATGAAAAGTGACGGCTCGGCACGGCGGGCCTTTTGCTACGTCTCAGACGCGATTGCTGGCATATTCACGGTCTTGCTCAAAGGGTTGGCTGGTATCCCTTACAACGTGGCAAATCCTGCTGGAGAGTTGTCTGTCCTTGAATTAGCGCAACTTCTGGTCTCACTGTATCCCGCGAAGAATATTCAAATAGAAACTACTCCCCCTGCACCAGGCGCGGCGCCGAGCAAAATAAGTCGACTGATCCCAGACATTAGTAGAATAGAAGAACTAGGCTGGCGAGCTGATATTAGTCCTCGGGATGGCTTTAAGCTGACGATAGATTCTTATGAGCAATAAAGAATGACTGATACCTTACAACCAAAGAAACAAATTAAATCAATACCTGCTAGTCTGCAATCCACCTTGGCTGAATTTCAGTCAGGCAAAATTGATAAGGCGAACTATATCCGAACGATGTACGAGCAGCATCATGTAAAGCTGATCGAGTACGCCGCCTATCTGTCAAAAACAAATATCAAAAAGATAGAAATAGAAGACCAGAAGTTAATTATGACATCTCGGGATCGAGGCGTGCGTATCGAATGCATACCGAACGATCATCGCTTGCCTCCCATTGAAATACTGAATTTTTTTGATTATGAAAAAGAAGAATTTTCCATGATTGAAAAATTGGTGAACGATGGTGATGTCATTTATGACGTCGGTGCCAATATTGGGTGGCACTCCATTAACCTTGCAGCTTCCAGACGAGCTTCACCGATCTTTGCGTTCGAGCCGGTTCCTGTCACTTTTCGTTCACTGACTAACAATCTGGCGCTCAACAACCTGACACAGGTAAAGCCTTTGAATTTTGGCTTGTCAAACCAAGAAGGTTCTTTTGATCTATTTTATTACACTGAGGGCTCAGCCAACGCCTCGCTGCGTAACGTCGCAAATCGAGAGGATGCAACGGCGGTCTCCTGCCAACTCAGGACACTCGATAATTTTTCAAAAGAAAACGGGTTGCCCGTTCACTTTATAAAATGTGACGTTGAAGGCGCAGAGCTCTTAGTCATTCAGGGGGCTTGCGACACAATTGACAAATACCACCCCATTATTTTCTTAGAAATTTTAAGAAAATGGTCTGCGAAATTTAACTATGATCCCAATGAAATTTTTGTCTTGCTTCGAAGTAAAGGGTATCAAGCGTTCACTGTCGCTGGGCATTTTTTAGTACCTTTTAGGCAAATGACACAAGATACTGTTGAGACCAACTTTTTCTTTCTCTCTGAAGAGCATCATGCCGAGCTCATCAGCAGGCATCTGCATCGCTAACGCTACGTGTAAAGGCGACATGTGATCCCAATGCGTGCGCCCAGGGCTCTTTAACGTTTGTCTAGAAATCACACCGCTTTCACTAAACGCTTTATTCGCCGCACGATGGCGACAATACTCTCGTCGACAGACTTCGGCAGCAAAATGAAAGGCAAATGTACGCACCAGAATGAAGGGCGCTTATAAAAATGCTTAATCATTTGAAGAATAACTGAAACTTTATGCTGAAACGCTGAGGGGTGATACATCAACAGGTCAGATAAATTAGTCTTGAAACGATGATCTAAAAAAATTTTATACGTGCTGTCCTGATAATTATATTGAAGCATCGACTTCAGCACATCCAAGATCTTAAGGCCCAAAAGTAATGCGCTTCCATTTCTCTGCCATCTAGGACTCGCAACGCGAATCGTCACCATAGTCTCAGCAAAGACATAGGCTTTTTCTCCAGTTGCTAGCAGCTTTACAAGACAACCCATGTGGTTCCACAACGTATAGTAATGCTCAGGCGTCGTTACCCTTAACCACGCGTCCCTACGAATACATAAGGTTGAGATTGCCGACGATGCCCATAGCGTTTTCTGAAAAAAATCATCTCCGCCAAACGTCTCAATGTCGGTCAAAAACAAATGGGGCGTATGCATGTCGCCCGTCTCGCTATTCAAAAACCTCGGTGCACACAAATACAGCACCGCTGGATTAGAAATAAGTTTGCCAAGCAGCGTCTCAATTGCACCATTTTCAATTAAATCGTCATCACCTAATACCCAGACATACGTCCCTTCAGCTAAATGGAATAATGCATCAACATTACGATCTGCACCAATATTTTCAGCTTGTCGAAAGTAGCGAATCGTGTCCGGGTATTTTTTTACGTACTCTTCGATAATCACGGGCGTTTGGTCCGTCGAAGCATTATCCGAGACAACGATCTCGACTTTGTCTCGACTCTCGTCATGCAATTGATGTAACACGCTGTCAATCGCGGCCCCCAGCCAACGACTACCGTTAAAAGTTGGGATGGCAACAGTTAGAGCGAATTTATTCAAAAGTCTAATTCCTAATTTTTCTAAAGGCTCGTTGTACGAAGACCTTGATCGTCTGCGCGACAGTTGATCAATTGTGCGAGACTTGCCACCGCACTTCAGATTAATACGAAATATTCTGTAGATATATTTCAGTTAACTTGTTATTAGATGCCCATACCGATTCTCGCCAAGCCAGTTCTAGAGACGCCCGTGAATGCTGCAGCCTTAATTCAGGGGAATCGATATATTTTTGAATCACGCTGGTGAGTTCCGATACGGCATCATCGTAGCGGCCTTTTGTCATATCATCCTCAACGATCTTGAGAAAGTCGTTGATTCCGTCATATCGGATTCCGTATTCGCCAAGTTTATAGTAATAATTCGGATATTTAATTTCAAAGCCGTTGTTATTTGAAATCAGATACTGACTGCGATGAAACTGGCTGGTAATCACGGCGTGTCCGTATTGAAGTCCTTCGAAGACATTCGCACCACCGTCTATGTGTGTCAAACAAATACTCACATCACTCTGAAGTAAAAGCATTCTTTTTGTTTTGGCTGACAAGGGTGCTTCGGCAACGATTTCCACAGAGCCAAGGCCCTTTAGTTGCCTAAGTGTGTCTTTTGGTATGTTGGGACATGCCAGAATGAGTCGACTCTCCTTAAGATCTTTTACATTCCGCCAAGCCTTCAACAGCACATTAACAGACTTATTTTTATAATCAGAGGCAAGGAATAAAAACGTAACATTCTGTTTATTTTTTTTCGCGTCCACATCGCTCATCGACACTTGCGGCAGGCATCGCATATGAGGATATATGATCAATTTAGAGATAAAGTCGTCACCAAAATAATATTTGAACTGATCCACCAAACCGTCGTTACCGACCAGCAAACCACGAAAGTTCTTCGTCGCAATCAACTGCTTAATGTCATCAATCCTAGCAAGAGCTGCCCGTGGCGATTTTGCACCGAAATAGCCTGCTAAGGTAAGAATTTGATCATTCGGCTCGATCACGTAAGGGATTTTGGTTTCTGGCGGATACTGAAGAAAATGAGCTATTTTCGCGTCTTTGTAGTTGCACCACTCGACCGGGGCACAGGTACCGTACATCCGCTCTTTAATATAGGGGTGCGTGGCTAATCTATAATGGTGATAGTAGACTGGAGCACGGGTTGTACTGACCTCTCGTAGATAATTTTGGCGCTTTTCTAAGTAGAAATCGACGAGCTGACTCAGCCGTAATTTTGAGAAAATTCGGTTAGTTAACTTTAAACTGCGTGTGGTTTGTATCGACATTAGACAAGTAAGTAACTTTGCCGTGCTGGACCATTACGGCGTGGTTTTTCGTACGCGATCATTTACAGTGTTGTATAGAACAGCCATAAAACCATGCTAACGATAAAGCTTTCGCTTCCTGGATTTGATCATCCCGATATTAGTCAATTTACTGGCTCTCTAGACAATACGTTTCGCAACTGCGTGTTCTATATTAACCGTGACGACATCCCCGCCGCAGATTTTTGGGTTTGTCTCGAGGGGCCCTACAAGTCTAATGAAACCTGTCGCGTAAAAAGAAAAAACGTCATTTATCTCGCGGCTGAGGTTGCTTGGCCACGTTTTTTTTACGACAGCGAACTCAAGCGCTCATTCTTGAACCAGTTTGGTAGAGTGTATACCTGCCATGATGTTTATGCTGACAACGCAGTCTTTTGCCCACCGTATCTGCCTTGGATGATTAACGCGAATCACGGGCAGTCGATATTTTCAGCGAGTGAACGCGACAGGTCATACTTTAGCGGGCTAAGCCACCTACCAAAAACGAAGCAATTATCCGTGTTCTGTTCGTCTCAAGCTTGGACAGAGGATCACAAAATGCGCCTGAAGTTTGTCAAAGCGCTGAAGAAACATTTTGGTGACGCCCTTGACTGGTTTGGTAATGGTATTCAGCCGTTAGATCAAAAATGGGATGGTATCGCACCCTACAAGTATCACTTGGTTCTTGAAAACCAATCACGCTGCGATGTCATTACAGAAAAACTTTATGACTCTTTCCTAGGACTTGCCTATCCTATTTACTACGGAGCCCCAAACGTAGGTGATTATTTTGACCCCAACGCAATGACCATGATCAATATTTTGGACATTCATGGCTCTATAAAAAAGATCGAAGAGATACTGAAGACTGACCCCTACCATGCCGCCCAGCCAGCGCTGATCGAGTCAAAGAACCGAGTCTTAACAAAATTCAATTTGTTTGAACGCATTGTCGATATTTGCCAGTCATCTCAGACAGGAGCCTCGACCACATCAGGGATTTCCGAACAAATTGTCTTGAGGCCTTTATCCGATTTTAACGTGGCTAATGATTTGAAAACCACCCTAGAAAAACAACAGTACAAAGCCCTTTTGAATCGACTTGCATACTACTATCCCGGTCATCTAATGCAACGCTTGGGCAACAAACTTTTAGACAGATACAAAATCAAAGATTAATCTTAACAATACCTCGGATAGGGGCTACTTGTACGTCTGTTTTTAAACCAATCTCAAAACTCTATTTTCTCAAGATACGCCCCAACTTTTGCACGAATGCTAGCTAGATCTAGCCCATGTTCGCGCAGAAGATAATCGTAATCACCACAGTGCTCTGAAAACCTATCTGTCACCCCGACCCTTAAGATATGGATGGGACACAATTCAGCGCTGATCTCACAAAGAACAGCACCAAGTCCACCATTCACACTATGCTCTTCGAAGACTACCGCCACTTTGGATCGATTGAGCAGACTTACAACTTGCTGGATATTGATGGGTTTCAAAGTGGGCACTGAGACTACGTTGGCATTGTTGAACTCTTGCGCCAGTTTTTGGGCACATTTCACCATAGATCCCGTCGCGAAAAACGTAATATCGGAATTCGATTGCGTCAACTCGATGAGATCGCCCGTCTGATACGAGATATCTTGAGGATGCACGTCGCCAAGATCGCACTTTCCAATCCTAATGTAAACGGGGCCCGTCAACTCGGTAGCGGCTATCATCACGGCTGCCATCTCGAATCGATCACAGGGAGAAAAGATCGTTAGGTTGGGCAGCGCCCGAGTTGCCGCAATATCCTCAGTCGACTGATGACTCGTACCGAGCGTGCCGTAGACAAAGCCGGCACCATCACCCAAAAAGATCACGGGTTCATTGTCATGACAAACATCAAGTTTTATCTGCTCTAACACCCGGATCGGAACAAAAGCACTCAATCCATAAACAATCGGACGATAGCCAGTGCGCGCCAAACCCGCCGCAACACCCACCATGTTTTGTTCAGCGATTCCTGCATTGACATATTGCTGAGGATGACTTTTGCGAAAGCTATCGAATAAGGCATACCCGTGATCACCGGTCAGTAATATCACTTTCGGATTATTGGCAGCGATACTCACAAGGCTTTTTGACAAGGCATCTCTCATTTCTCACGCCTCGTCGATTTCGGTCAAAGCTTGCGCAAGCGTCTTGCTGTTTAGTCTGGAATAGTGCCAAACATTATTATTTTCCATAAAGGACACGCCCTTACCTTTCACAGTATTTGCGACTAAAGCCTTAGGCTTGGCCGTTGGCAAACTGAGCAATTGTTCGATAGTCTCTTTCAGTGACGTCTCACTATGGCCATCGACGGTTTGAACAGCAAAGCCAAACGATTCAAATTTTGATTCGATACTTCCTAAGCCAATCACCTCATCGGTTTTACCCATTGCTTGGTACCCATTGGCATCAATAATTACTACTAGGTTCCGCAATTGATGATGCGACGCGAACAATAAGGCCTCCCAAACAGACCCTTCATTAATTTCACCATCACCAACGATCACAAAGGTTCTTTGGTTAGACCCTGAAAGTGAAGCACCAAAAGCCATGCCCACACCAACCGATAACCCATGACCGAGGGAACCCGAAGTCACCTCCAAACCTTTTACTCGCGAATCCGACAATCCTTTAAGCTGGCTACCATTACTAAAGTATGCGTCGAGCTCACCTTGGCTTAACCAGCCAAGGGCATGCATACAGGCATATTGAGCCATCACCCCATGGCCTTTGCTCAGGATCAAGTAATCCCTATTCTCATGCTCGCAGTCATTTTCAGGAAATCGCAGAAAATTGTTGTACAACACACAAAGTATTTCTACGATCGAAAATGCACAACCAATGTGAACCGCCGACCCTGCGTAAGCCATGTTAAGAATAGATCGTCTAACCGATTTCGTATTGATCAAAAGTTAAACCCTAAATAGTTTTCAATCTTAGTAGCCACAAAATCCAACATTTCTGTTGTCAATGCAGGTTGAACACCGATCCAAAAAGTATTGTTCATTATATTTTCAGTGTTAGTGAGTTTACCGCTGACCCGATACTCTACCCCTGCCATATAGGGCTGCCTCGTCAAGTTGCCAGCGAACAACAGTCGAGTCCCGATTTTGTTTTGATCAAGGTACGTCGTTAAATCCAGTCTGCTAAATGGCGCATCTGGTTTAATCGTGATCGGAAAGCCAAACCAAGAGGGATCAGACCCTTCGGTAACAACAGGCAACTGTAAAAACTCCTCGCACCCTTCGAGTCTTTTCTTCAAAAAATCAAAGTTCTTTTTTCTTGCCTTTATGAATAATGGCGCTTTGTCTAACTGTGCCAAAGCGCAGGCTGCCTGCATATCAGTGATTTTTAGGTTGTAGCCGATATGACTATAGGTGTATTTGTGATCATAGCCTTGTGGAAGATCACCTAATTTCCAGCAGAAACGCTTACCGCAGGTATTGTCTTTGCCGGGAGGGCAATAGCAATCTCGCCCCCAGTCTCGAAAACTTTCGGCAATTCTGATTAAATCTGCATGGTTGGTGAATACCGCACCTCCCTCACCCATCGTGATGTGATGCGCTGGGTAAAAGCTAAGTGTACCGATGTCCCCAAAGGTGCCAACCATCTGACCCTTATATGTAGATCCGAGCGCGTCACAACAGTCTTCAACCAACCAAAGGTTGTATTTTTTGCATAGCGCTTTGACAACATCCAAATTGAAGGGGTTTCCAAGAGAGTGAGCCAGCATAATGGCCTTGGTTTTTGAAGTGATGGCCTCTTCAATTTTATCTGCATCAATATTGTGAGTAAGTGCATCGACATCGACAAAGACCGGTATTGCACCGAATTGGACGATGGGATTGACCGTTGTCGGAAAACCGGCTGCAACACCAATCACTTCGTCACCTTTCCTTATTGCGCGGTCACCCAGTTTTGGCGACGTAAGAGTAGAAAACGCGACTAAATTGGCTGACGAGCCCGAGTTGACCGTAATTAAGTGGTTCACACCGATAAATTTCGCAAGCGCTTTTTCAAACAAAGCATTGAATCTGCCTGTGGTAAGCCAGCCGTCTAACGACGCTTCAACCATATTTTTAAGCTCTGCGCCGTCAATCAGCTTGCCCGAGGGAGGCACCAAGGTCTGACCCATTTGAAATACTTGCGGGGCAAATTCAATCTCGGCGTATTCATCGACCAACTGCAAGATCTTTCGTCGAAGTTCGTTTTGCTTAATTTTCTCAGATGAAATAACGGTTGAGTTCATAAATTGGCCTTATCTAATGCCGAATAAATTTTTATCTGCTCAAGGGTGAAGGCCTGCATATCTTTACCTTCATGGTGAGCCCTATACCAAGCTGAAACGTGATCAAGCGCTACGGGAATCCGCCACTTTGGGTACCAGGACAATTTATCGTGAGCTTTGAGGCTCACCAATTTTAAGAAGTTAGCCTCATGAGGCTGAGCTAAATTGGCTTCTTGCACAATTAACGCACCCGTCCAGCGTTTGGCTAACAAATTGACAATTTCAGAAACCGAAATCGCATCAGTACTAGGTGGTCCAAAGTTCCAAGGTCCGTTGTAGGCGCAGCCCTGCTCGAACAAACGCTGAGCGAGGACCAGGTAGCCCGACAGTGGCTCTAATACGTGCTGCCAAGGTCGAGTTGAACTAGGGTTACGAACAATCAGGGGGGTGCCTTGCTCAAAAGCACGCATTGCATCAGGTATGAGACGGTCCAACGACCAATCACCGCCGCCAATAACGTTACCAGCTCGAGCTGTTGCAATCGCCAGACCATGCTCTGCATAATTAGCACTTGGAAAAAAAGATCTTTGGTAGGCAGAAACAATTAACTCCGCGCAACCCTTGCTGCTGCTGTAAGGATCATAACCGCCCATTGGATCGCCCTCCGAGTAGCCTGCTTCACGCTCTTGATTTTCATAACACTTATCTGTGGTAACCACTACACAAGCTTTAATCGAGGTAACCGCCCTAACAGCCTCGAGTAGATTCACCGTACCCATTATGTTGGTTTCATAGGTCTCGACAGGATGCAGATAAGAATAGCGAACCAACGGCTGAGCCGCCATATGAATGACGACATCCGGGCTTGCCGTCTTCACAGCCTCTAACAACTGCTCACGGTCTCTGATGTCGCCGATCGTTGAGCGACTGATGAGCGAACCGACGCGAGTAAGCTCGAACAAATTCGGGCTCGTGTCAGGCCGACGTGCAAAACCTGTGACTTGCGCTCCGAGCGTTGTCAACCACAAGCTCAGCCAACTACCCTTGAAGCCGGTGTGGCCGGTCAAAAAAACCTTCTTTCCACGCCAAAAATTCTCAGAAATCTGTTGCTGACTCATCACCAAACTTTCCAAGGGGCATTACCACTTGCCCAGAGCTGTTCTAGTAAATTTTTATCACGGAGAGTATCCATAGGCTGCCAGAAACCACTGTGAAAATATGCCTGCAGCTCCCCTTCCGAGGCAAGCCTCTCTAGAGGCGTCGACTCCCAGGGCACGTCATCACCGGAGATTAAATCGATAACAGAGGGTTTAAGTACAAAAAAACCTCCATTTACCCAAGCGCCATCTCCCTCGGGCTTCTCATTAAAGGCGTGGATCGCATTGCCGTTAATTCTGAGCGCCCCAAATCGTCCGGGCGGCTGTACCGCCGTCATCGTTGCTTTTTTGCTATGGGCTTTATGGAATGCTATCAACGCTGTCACATCAACCGCGCCCACACCATCGCCGTAAGTCAAACAAAAATCATCATCGAGATACTCGCGTACGCGCTTTAGTCGCCCGCCTGTTTGTGTGAGCTCTCCGGTATCTACCAACGTCACTTTCCATGGTTCAGCGCGCTTTTGATGAAACTCGATTTGATTATTTTTTAAATCAACTGTCACATCTGAGGAATGTAAAAAATAATTAAAAAAATATTCTTTGATGACATAGCCTTTATATCCACAGCAAATAATAAAATCGGTCAGACCATGCGCGGCATAGATCTTCATGATGTGCCAAATTATTGGTTTACCACCTATTTCAATCATCGGCTTTGGTTTAGAAACGCTTTCTTCTGATATGCGCGTGCCTAACCCGCCCGCAAGTAATACAAGTTTCATAATAGACTTATGGCTCAATATTGGTGTTGTAGTGAAGCATCTGTGCCCTACCAAACGAATAGTAAATACAAAATTTGTACGATCCACTAGCAAGTCGACTTATCGACTTGTAAGTCTTCATATTGTCCAAAACGCTTAAGCGTCCCTTGCTCTAGCTCAATAATCTGCGAACAATTTTTTAAAGTTGACAATCGATGTGCGACGATAAAAATAGTCAAATCGTCGGACAACGAGTAGATTGAATCCATCACCTCTCGCTCAGTTTCATTATCTAATGCGCTGGTTGCCTCATCCAAAATCACAACGTCGGCATGTTTATAAAGCGCCCTCGCTATCCCAATTCTCTGGCGCTGCCCACCCGACAAGCGCACGCCCCGCTCACCGACAACCGTTTTCAAGCCGAGCGGCATTGTCTCAATTGTTTGCAAAATCTTGGCACGTCTTAAAGACTCTTTAACTCGATCCCAATCAATATTTTTGGGCTCTACCCCCAACGCAACGTTCTCTGCAATCGTAGCGTCCGCCAAGAAAATTGATTGAGGCACGTGGGCGATATGCGCCTGCCATGAACGATAGTTCGTGTCTGTGATTTGTTGACCATCCACTTTTAACGCACCGCCCGTAGGCAACAACAAGCCCATTAAAACATCCAAAAGTGTACTTTTGCCACTTCCTGTAGAACCAATCACACCTACCTTGCTACCTTTGGGAACGGTGAAGTTCAAGCGATCTAAGACTGCTTTGTCATGCCCTGAAAACTTGTATGAAAGATTTTCTACCGATATGAGAGACTTGAAAGATATCGGCTCTATCGCTATTCCCTTCGAGTGCTCTGGCAGGGGCTGATCGAGCAAATCAAGGGCATCCCGCACTAGCGACTCGCCACCTTTCAAACCCGACCAACTTGAGTAGGATTGCTGCAGTATGGGCAGTAGCCTTTGAGCGCCTAACGTTAAAGCTCCCAGTAATGGGATCGCCTCACTAATCCCTTCAGGTCTAGAGGCTAAGAAATACGCGAGCACCGCGATCAGAACAATGCCCAGCGCCTCAATTGCAAAACGTGGACTACTACCGAGTATTCCAATGTTAGCCTGAGATGACCTGAAAGTTCGGTCCGCAGTACTGTAAACCTTACAGTAAACTTCTTGCGTGCCGTCGATTAACACATCACGAATACCGCCAAGCCCTTCCTGTAGCGCTTTAATGACCTGGACCGACTGCCGACTGACTTTTTCGCCCTCCGACCTGAGTTTTTTCTTTACGATAAATGTAATAGCGATATAGATCGAACCAAACCCAACGAACGCAAAAATTGTCACAAAGGGTTGTATTGTTAATAGCATCGAAACAATTGCGATCAACATCAACAGTGAACTGATTAAGACCAGGACTGGGATTAAGGCTGAATTAACCACGTTGTTCGCTTTCGTCGAAATGCCTGCTATTAATTCACTACTATTTCGTGCGACTTGCACCGAATAGGGTTGATACAGACTACGCCGATAAATGCTGATGCTGAGGTCCGCGCCAATCGCGTTACTCAAGCGAGTCTGCGTCCAAAGCAACAAGAATCGTAGAAATCCCGACAAAATAGCCGCTAAAGAAAAGACCGCCGTCACCACGACGAGCAAGGTTTGCGTTTCAAAGGCCGCAAAAAATTGCGCCAAGAAACCCAACTCTTTAGCATCAAGCAAGCGATCTGGCGCCGTCAAAACCGCAAGAAATGGCAAAACTGCACCAATACTCACCATCTCAGCGACAGAGGTCAGGGCCATCAGCACAAGCAGACAGACCAACTGCCTGCGCCTGCGAGGTGCAATATGGGTCCACAATCGGCGAAGCATCTCGGGAGTGGTTGGGTGAGGATTAAGTGGCATGTAAGAAAATTCTATGTAAGGCGACTTGAAAATCTCAAATCAAGGCCGTGGAGCACCCTCTCCAGCCGTCGCTCACCTGAAGCCAATTGGAAAACAGCCTCAAGGTCGCGAACCCGACCCCCATCAGTTTAGCAGTCAAAAGGTTGGCACCTCGACCGAGATGACTCATGATGCCAATCACCGAGTTAAAATATAACGTTTTAGCGAAGCGTTTACAAATTTTATATTGTGCATCAGCGGCTCAAAAGCACTACACCTATATTAAATGTGTGACCAATGCTTCGATTATTGCGTCGTATGACCCTTGCAGACCCAGCTGATGAAAAAAACAATAGTCCTCATTGTTTACAACAGGCCTCTTAAAACCGCTCAAACTCTTGAGGCACTCAGGCGCTGTCATCTAATCGAACATTATTCACTTCTTGTCGTTAGGCAAAGCGGCTGTGAAGCGGTGGGAAACATTATCGACGAAATCGACTGGATTTCGTGCATGCATATTGTTTCCACGCCACCCGAAAATCAAAGCGTAGCGTACAAGATAAATCACAACGTCCGATTGGGCCTTCATGAGACCTTTGACAAAAACCAGAGTGATTATGCCGTGGTTGTTGAAGATGACGTTCTGTTAGGTTACGACTTTTTGTTATTCAGCGAAACTATGCATCAACGTTACGAGCATAACCCACACTTTCGCGCAGTAAACGCGTTTTCGAAAGAGCCTTTTGACACGGATAGGTTATTTTCATATGGCACGTTTCGATACGGTATCGGACAAGGATGGTCAATTAGTAGGCATATTTGGAATCAGATAAAACAGTTCTGGCCAACTGGCAGCAAGCAGCATTTCGATGCGTTGGTCGAGCCTTGGTTTCGGAATGGTTTTGTCGTAATGCCATACTGCAGCCGATCCTGCAATATTGGATTTGGCGGAAGCGCTCATTCGCCAGTGAGTGAATTCGACGATTACTACGTCACGATGCGCGCAAGCTGGGTAGGTAGTGATCCGTTTCAGCTTAAACCATATATCCTCAAGAATGATTTGGAATATACATGGCGCAGCGACTGCGTCACATTTCATGCGAAAGACTACAAGGAAACGCTGAAATATTTTCAATGGCGAATAAAACGTTTATGCAAAATTTTCGTTGGATATTTTTTCGATCGCCATTAGCGAGTTAACTATACGAGCAACAATTGCGAAAATATATCTTTCAAATCGAATATGGTGGCTTAGGTGATCATCTTTTTTATAGTCCGTTGCCAAGACTACTCAAAGAGTACGACCTAGCTGACCAAGTATATCTTTCAAGTAAGAGCAAGTTTCGAGGGCCCGATACTTATAAGGTAGTTTGGCAAACTAATCCATACCTTGATGGCATTTCAGACGATCCACCGGCCCACACTTTTCAAAAAAAATCGCTGGTAAATAAAGCGGTAAATATTGCGATGGCATCTCATGGTATAGACCTCCCCGATGAGATCAATCCTGAGTCATACTTGCCAAAGACAATTAACGAAAACTATGCCAACAAACGTTTTATCGATCTAAATTACACATCTTATGTCGGCGCTTTTACTCTTTTCGATGCTCTAGCAATTCTCGAAAACAATCCCGATTATATTTTGGTGAACCCCAGCAAAAACCTTGCGAGATTTTGTAAAAACGACTGGGTCCGCACTAGATCGCTAGAAGACTACGCGTCGCTGATAAACTCTGCACTATCGTTCTCGGCGCTTGCGTCGGGTGGCGCTACGTTTGCTCTGGCATTAGGGCGCCCTTCCACTATTTATTACGGCTACGGTCAAAGTCAGATATTTCACCACTCAAAAAATACTAACGTGATGATTGGCGGCGCTGGTTTCTCAAGAAAGCTGATAGCTCGCTATCTAAGTAAACGCAATGCGTGGCGAATTAAACGCTCGGTTAACCGTTAACGTTGACAGAAGCCTGAAGATATAATCTAAGCTGAGTAG
>JACCED012483191.1_pt1 | contig 18247 bp, 19 predicted proteins | sample 7455021 | NCBI WGS metagenome assembly JACCED01 (sample SAMN15323456, study PRJNA562643) | freshwater metagenome | isolation source: river surface water | place: USA:Blue River Watershed | collected 2017-08-19 | reverse complement strand
CAGCCAGCTCGAGGGTCGGCTGGCCAAGAGGGCAATCGCTAAACTCGGTTAGGTGTCCGTACTTAGCGAGTTAAACAAAGCCCACGGTCGCGCATCTCATGCCGACATCGAGTGGCTGAACCTTTTGCTCGCCGACTGGCAGCTGGTTGCAGACTTAGTCTTTGCCGACCTTGTTCTTTGGCTACCAACTCCCGATGGCAGTTTCGTTGCTGCCGGACATGCGCGCCCTTCTTCAGCGGCCACAATTTTTTATCGTGATATCAGCGGTGCTCCAATTAGCAAAGAGTGGGCCGCGCAGGTAAAGCAGGCTTTTGAAACTGGAAACTCTGTTGACACCAAGGCACAGGCAGGCGCCGATGGCACGACCACACGCTTGAGCGCGGTTCCAGTTCGACGCAAACTTTCAAGCAAGTCAGATGAAGTAACCGCGGAACCAATTGCAGTTGTCACTCGTCACACAAATCTGACTGAGGTAATCATGCCTAACCGCTTGCAGCTTAATTACTTGGGTTGCGGAAACGATTTGCTTGTAATGATTGCTGAGGGAAATTTTCCTGATTTCAGTAATCCAACCGGTCCGCGTCGCGGTGCTCCACGAGCAAACGATGGATTGTTTCGACTCGATGAAGACGGCGTTGTGCTTTTTGCAAGCCCAAATGGATTGTCTGCATTCAACCGCTTGGGAATCGCGGGGGAGCTTGAGGGCAAGTCTCTTGCCGAGGCATCGGCGCCAATTCTCAAAGGTAAAAATGTTGAAGAGTCCTTGCCGCTGGTTCTCACCGGCCGCGCACCATGGCGCACCGATATGGAATCCCGCACCGTTGCCCTAACCGTTCGTGCGATTCCTTTGAAGGCTGCTGGAAAGCGCGTGGGTGCAATCGTGCTTTGCCGAGATGCGACAGAGCTTCGCAAGCAAGAACGCGAGCTCATCACCAAAGATGCAACTATTCGCGAGATTCACCACCGCGTTAAGAACAATTTGCAGACTGTGGCCAGCCTGCTTCGCATTCAATCACGACGAAGCAAGAGCGCCGAAGCCAAAGAATCTCTTGAACAAGCAATGCGCCGCGTATCGGCTATCGCGCTTGTGCACGACACTTTGAGTGAGGGTCTAAACCAAGACGTGAACTTCGATGAAGTCTTCGACCGCATTTTGATGCTGGCAACCGAGGTGGCCTCAAGCCTTAACACCTCGATTAAGACATTGATTGACGGAAAGTTTGGTCAGCTGCGAAGTGAACTGGCCACCCCACTGGCTGTTGCACTTACCGAGATTGTCACCAATGCTGTCGAGCACGGGCTTGCTGATCGAAGCGGTGTGGTTGCGGTCAACGCCGAGCGCAAGCAAAAGCAATTGCTCATCACGGTTTCAGATAACGGCAAGGGCTTGACCGATGGCAAGGTCGGCACTGGACTTGGCACCCAAATTATTCGCACACTGATTGAAGGAGAGCTGCGCGGCAGCATCCACTGGTCATCGCCATCCGAGGGTGGAGCGCGAGTCGCTATCTCGATTCCGCTTTAGAAAACCATTTAGGGAACCTGAGCTTAAAAAGAAATCCCACTCGCAAAGGAGTGGGATTTTCTAATACTTTGGTTTAGCCGGCACGTCGTGCTCTTGCGTACTTACGCTTCAATGACTTACGCTCGTCTTCGCTTAGTCCGCCCCATACGCCGGTGTCCTGGTTTTCTTTGATTGCATACTCAAGGCACTGAGTAGATACACCGCATTCGCGGCAAACGGCCTTGGCCTGTTCGATCTGGTCAACTGCTGGACCTGTGTTACCTACCGGAAAAAACAGTTCCGGATCTTCGGTTAGGCAACGTGATTCGTTTAGCCAATTCATGTCCATATATGACGCTATTCCTTTATGTAGTGTGTTGCTTTGACCAATGGCCAAACGAGGTGAAAACGAATCCCTGAAAGGTGATTTACGCTAAATAAGCGGTTTTCGTTCCTGTAAAAATCGTGCCACACGGACCACCGGATGGCAATACCCAATATTGAGGACACCATGACTACGAAGCCTGAAAAAGCCCCATCTGGCTTGGTTTTTGCGAGCATTCTGCTGTGGGCGGAGGGCGCGTTTGTGGGGGTTCTAGCAGCCCGATTAGGCCTTGCTTTGGTCTCTGGCGAGACCAAAAGTTTGGTGACCTCAGTGGCCCTTTTCGCGCTCGTGGCAGCTGCAGCGGCATGGGTGATTTTCATCGGTTTTGCGTTGCTCAAGCGAAAGCGCTGGGCTAGATCAGGCGGAGTTTTCTGGCAGTTGGTCCAACTGGCGGTTGCCACCGGAAGTTTTAGCGGTCAATTCGGTAACCAGGCCATCGGCTGGAGCCTGATCTTGCCATCGGTGTTGGGGCTTGGTCTGCTCTTCAACAAAAAAGTCGTTGCCGCAACCCTCACTAATTTCGAGGATCCGGAAAACTAAATTCCTAGCAGTTTGCGCAACATGGTCACGTGACCGGTTGCTTTGACGTTGTAAAGAGCCAAGGTAATTTTGCCCTTTTCGTCGATTGCAAAAGTTGAGCGAATAACGCCCTCGTAGGTCTTGCCGTACATGGACTTGGTGCCGAAGGCGCCGTAGGTCTTGTGAACTTCAAGCTCAGGGTCGCTCAGCAGCGGAAAGTTCAAGTCTTGGTTTTCTTTGAACTTGAGCAACTTCGATGGCGCGTCTGGGCTAATGCCGAGCACTGTGTAGCCAGCCTTTTTGAATGGGTTCAGGTTGTCGTTGAAGTCGCAGGCCTCTTTGGTGCAGCCAGGGGTTGAAGCGGCAGGGTAAAAGTACAAAATTACTTTTTGGCCTTTGTAATCGGCTAGCGAAACCTTCTTGCCATCTTGGTCGAGAACTTTGAAATTTGGCGCTTTTGCGCCCTCTTCTAGCTTTACCTGTGCGCTCATAGGTACCAGTCTAGAGGCCAAGTCCGGGCTCAGAAAGAGGCGCGGTTTGTGCTAAAGTTTTATCTCGTTGCGCTGTTTCAGCGTGATTCGCACCTCTAGCTCAATCGGCAGAGCAACTGACTCTTAATCAGTGGGTTCCGGGTTCAAGTCCCGGGGGGTGCACGAAATCCCAGTTCCTTCTCACGAGGACTGGGATTTTCTTTTACTCATAAGTTGCTAATTTTTGTCTAGTCCCCCTAGACTAAAAATATGAGCTTGCCAGCAAACCTTTCCATGGGTGCAGTGACGCTGCGCGTTGAAAATCTTGATCGCATGATTGCCTATTACCGTGATGCGGTTGGCCTTGATCTAATTTCTGAAGTTGCCGGATCCGCGGTTCTTGGTCGCGGCAGTAAACCTTCACTGATTCTTGAACACTCACCCAAGCTGAAGCACGCCAGTGATAACCAGGCGGGCTTGTTTCACACTGCATTCCTTTTTGAAACAAAGGCGCAGTTGGCTTACGCCGTGGCCTCGGTTGCTGCAAAGTACCCAGGCTCGTTCACTGGAAGTGCTGACCACCTGGTTAGCGAAGCTTTCTACTTTGATGACCCTGAGAATAATGGAGTAGAGCTTTATTGGGATCGCGCTCGCACGGACTGGAGTTGGAAGCACGGCGAAATCGAGATGGGGACCTTTGGTTTGGACCCTAATGCTTACCTACGTGACAACCTGCCTGAAAAAGTAGAAGATAGCGCTTCGAATATTGGTCACGTGCACCTGAGTGTTGGCTCGATCGATCAGGCTCAAGATTTCTATGTCAACAAACTTGGTTTTGATGTGACTATGAACTGGGGCGGCACCGCTTTGTTCGTTAGTGCCGGTGGGTACCACCACCACATGGCAATGAACGTCTGGCGTAGCCGCGGCGCCGGTTTGCGTCAGCCAACTTTGGGTCTTAGAGACGTTTCAATTATTTTGCCAAACACCGATGACCTAGGCGCAATCGCCGAGCGACTTACACATGCAAAGGTCGAGGTTCGAAACGATGGCCAGATTATTCGCCTTGATGACCCGTGGGGAAATCAGGTCAGTCTTACTGCCTCAGCTTAAATAAAGACTTTTACCGACTCGACTAGAGAACTAGCTGCTTCAATGAGTTCCTTCGCTGTGGTTTCGTGGGAAAAGCTAAAACGAACTGCGGTCTGGGCAACTTCTGGTTGCAAACCGATGCTCAGCAAAACATGTGAGGGCTCGTCACTTCCGGCGGCACAAGCCGAACCGCTCGAAACGATTACTCCGCGGCGTTCAAGTTCCAACAACACCGCCTCACCGCTGACCCCTTCAAGAGTGAAAGAAGCGATATTTGGTGATCGCTTTATGGGGTGACCAGTCAGTTTGGCATTCGAAATCCGCGAAAGAACTTGTTCAATGAATTCATCTCGCAACTTTGAAACTCGCTTGGCTTCGGAATCTGCAGGCGCAAGTGACTCAAGTGAAGTTGCAATAGCTACCGCCCAGGCAACATTTTCTGTTCCTGATCGAAGACCACTTTCTTGACCGCCCCCGTGAAGAAGCGGTTCAGCGTGTGCTCCCGAGCGAAGCACCAGCAGTCCTGAGCCTTTTGGTGCGCCAAACTTGTGTCCTGAAATACTCAGGGCATCTACGCCGATTTTCTTAAGGTCAAGATCAAACCAGCCAACGGCCTGCACGGCATCGGTGTGGAAAAGCGCACCAACTCTGTGTGCCGCTTCGGCGAGGGTTTTGATGTCATGGCTGGTGCCAATCTCGTTGTTGGCGACCATGAGTGAAACCAACGTGGTGTCTGGGCGAAGCGCGGCTTCAAAGTTCGACACCTGACCAAATTCATCAAGCGCCAACCAGGTTATTTCAAAACCGTGCACACGCTGAAGAAAATCAATTGCTGAAAGCACGGCCTCATGTTCACTGCGCGCACTGACAATGTGCTTTCCGCGCGGATTCGCAAGAGCCAGGCCAATGATTGCCAGATTGTCGCTTTCTGTTCCACCAGAAGTGAAAATAATTTCCGATGCACGCACATTGAAAAATTTCCCCGCGGTTTTGCGAGCCTCTTCTAGAGCCAAAGCGGCCCGGTTGCCAAGTTCGTGCGTGCTAGATGGGTTTCCGAATTCGCTGGTGAGCCAGGGCCACGCTGCCTGAAGCGCCTCTGGTTTCACCGGTGTAGTCGCGGAATGGTCGAGGTAAATCACTCGGCGCCCTTTGCATCCAAAGTGATGTCTAAGCCAAGGTCTAGAGAGCGTGCGCTGTGGGTGAGTGCACCAACTGAAATAACATCAACTCCAGTTTTAGCGATCTCTGTAACGGTTTCAAGATTCACGCCGCCAGATGCCTCAACCACGCATTTGCCATCGATTAATTGCACGCCTTTGCGCAGATCTTCAAGGCTGAAATTGTCGAGCATGATGATGTCAACCTCAGCTGCCAGCACCGGCGGAATCTGATCAAGACGATCAACCTCTACCTCCAGTTTGATGCCAGGTGGTAATTCCGCGCGCACTCGGCGCAGCTCGGTGGTTAGGTCTTTGCCACCGCGAGTCAGAACCGCAAGGTGGTTATCTTTGGCCATCACCTGGTCACTTAGCGAGAAGCGGTGATTGCGGCCGCCACCATTCAGCACGGCCTGACGTTCAAAGGCGCGCAGTCCTGGTGTGGTTTTGCGAGTGTCAAGAATCACCGCTTTGGTGCCGGCAATCTTTGCAACGTATTGCGCGGTCAAGCTCGCGATTCCACACATGCGCTGAACAAAATTCAAACCGATGCGCTCAGCGGTAAGCACAGCACGCGCTGGTCCGGTGATGACCGCTAAATGCTGACCTTTTTCGAACCTCTCGCCATCGGCGATTTTCATTTCAATGTTTACTGTTGGGTCGGTCAGTTTGAAAGCCGCGATGAAAACATCTGCGCCACTAAACACACCTGGTTCGCGCGCGCAGAGTTCTGCGACCGCGGTGGCGTCTGCAGGAATCAAGTGCTCTGAAGTCACATCTCCATTCGGAGCATCTTCAAGAAGCGCTGCGCCGACAACTTTGTTGATGATTTCCTGAGTCAACATTAATTCTTCTTTCGCACAATCGTGATTGGCTTGGCCATCTTTGGGTTTGTCTCCGGGTAATCAAGTCGATAGTGACCACCACGCGATTCCTCACGCGCAAGTGCTGCCGCTGTTACCGCACGAGAAAGTAACAATAGATTGGCATCTTCCCAGTCGGTGAATAAGCGGTTTTCGACATTTGCCGAGCGCCACTTTTCAAGTTCGTCACGGGTGTCAACCAGTTCGTCATGGGTTCGTGCCAAACCAACCTTGTCCCACATCAGAGTTTGTAATTCCACACGGTCAACGACGTTCAAATCTTTCTGCGGTGCGCGATCTGTTTCATCTTCAAGTTCAACAACGCTCAGCAGCCCGCTTTCTTTCCAACGAACCGATGCAGCCTGTTCGGGCCAAGGTTCGTCAAGAACCTGAACTGCGCGCTTAGAAAAAACTATCGATTCCAGCAAAGAGTTTGAAGCGAGTCGATTGGCACCGTGAGCCCCATTGCAACCGGCTTCACCAACCGCAAAAAGTCCCTTTACTGACGTGCGTCCCCAGGTATCGCTCGCGATGCCACCCATCCAATAGTGTGCTGCTGGAGTAACCGGAATTGGGTTCTTACCCCAGTCCAATCCGTAGGAACGCGTTGTCTTACTGATGCTTGGGAAGCGGCGGTTCAAAAACTCGCTGCCCAATCCGGTTGCATCAAGCAGCACGGGTTGTCCACCCTGTGACAACATCTCGGCTTGAATTCCGCGAGCCACCACATCGCGCGGTGCAAGCTCGGCGAGTGGATGAATTTTTTGCATGAAGCGCTCGCCCTTGTTGTTGATGAGAACTCCGCCGTCACCTCGAACTGCTTCCGAGATTAGGAACGATCCTGGCACCGCAAGGGCGGTTGGGTGGAATTGATAAAACTCAACATCGGCTAACTCGGCGCCGGCACGGAAAGCCGCGGCAACACCATCTCCGGTTGTAACACTTGGGTTTGTTGTGTGACGGTATAGCTGACCGGCACCGCCACTGGCGATAATCACCGCATCGGCCTCGACAAAATGCTTGCCTGATGAATCAAGCAACCAAACGCCGATAACCGCGCCGTCCTTAACTTCGAAATCCACAACAAAGGTGTACTCGTGAATTTCGGCCGCTGTATCGCGAAGTGTCTGAACTAGTGCGCGGCTGATGTCTGCTCCGGTGGTGTCGCCACCTGAGTGAAAAATGCGCGGGTGAGAGTGCGCGGCTTCTAACCCAAGTGCATACTTGCTGCCTTGCTTATCAAAGTCCACACCAAAGCGAATCAGGTCATTGATGCGATCAGGACCCTCTTTGCAAAGAACTTCAACGGCAGGTTCGTAGCAATAGTCGGCACCGGCTGACAAAGTGTCGGCGATGTGTTCGGCCACCGAGTCGTCATCGGTGGTTACTGCCGCAATTCCACCCTGCGCGTAGTGCGTGTTGCTTTCCGCAAGATTTGATTTAGTGACCAGCACCACTTCATGGGTGCGACTTGCTTCAACCGCGGCAATTAGCCCAGCGACACCACTACCAATAACTACAAGTTTTTTCATTAGAGAGGCTTTGCCGCCAGCATACGTTCAAGTGCAACTGCAGCAGCCTGACTCACTTTTGCGTCCACCTTGATTTGGTTAACCACTTCTCCGGCAACTAATCGCTCGAGAACCCAGGCAAGGTAGCCCGGGTGAATTCGATACATGGTTGAACATGGACACACCACCGGGTCTAGGCAGAATATTTTGTGCTGCGGATACTGAGCTGCCAAACGTTGAACCATGTTGACCTCGGTGCCAATTGCAAAAGTGGTTGGCTCGGTTGCTGCCTCAACAGCTTTGCGAATGTAATCGGTTGAGCCGTATTCGTCGGCGGCGTCCACAACATCCATCGGACATTCCGGGTGAACAATTACACGAACGCCAGGGAATTCTGCCCGTGCCTTCTCGATTTGACCAACGTTGAATCGCTTGTGAACCGAGCAGAAGCCGTTCCAAAGAATTACCTTTGAATCCTGAATTTGCTCAGCGGTATTTCCACCTAGCGCCTTGCGGCCGTGCCAAAGTGGCATGTGCTCTAGGGGAACCCCCATGGCTTTTGCTGTGTTTCGACCCAGGTGTTGATCAGGAAAGAACAGCACGCGCTGGCCACGTTCAAAGGCCCACTTCAAAACGATCTCTGCATTTGATGAGGTACAAACGATGCCGCCGTTCTCACCACAGAAACTCTTTAGAGCGGCCGATGAATTCATGTAGGTCACCGGAATGATTGGCATGCGACCATCGGCATCCGGTTCATTTCCGAACAACTCAGTAAGTTCTTCCCAGCACTGGGTGACCGAGTCAATGTCTGCCATGTCGGCCATTGAACAGCCGGCCGCAAGGTTTGGCAGGATCACAGCCTGATTATCAGCAGAAAGAATATCTGCGGTCTCGGCCATGAAGTGCACGCCGCAGAAAACAATGGCCTCGGCTTCAGGGTGCGCTTTGGCTGCGTTTGCCAATTGGAAAGAGTCGCCTAGGTAATCGGCGTGCTGAACTACTTCATCACGCTGGTAGAAGTGCCCAAGAATCACAACTTTGTCACCGAGAGTTTCCTTTGCAGCGCGAATGCGGGCGTGCAATTCTTCATCGGTGGCAGTTTTGTATTCAGCCGGCAACGCGCCTTGCCTAGGAGAACCGGTTGGAATCAAATCATCGCTCGATGCACCTGGACCATACGCAACTGGCCCGCCATCAAATTCCCAAGGACCCTTGGCTAGTGAAGGGCTGCAAGTGGATTCTGCAGATTGGCCTTTCACAATCAGCTGGATGCGTTCGTTGACCGATGCTGTGGTCATTTCTTTTCTCCTGTTTGTTTTGCAACGGGGGTTTGTTTTGCAACTTGGGTTTGTGGTGCAAGTGGTCCTTGGTCAGCAAGTTCGATTGATGCGTCATACCGATAAAGCTGAGGCGGACGATGTTTGGTGCCTTCAAGACGTTCACCGGTTGCCACCACTGCTCCATTGGCTTCAACCATTCGTCGGAAATTTCCTGGATCAAGTTCGCGGCCGAGCACTGCTTCGTAAACCTCACGAAGCTGGGCAAGTGTAAAACGTTCACCAAGGAATCCGTGAGCCAATCGGCTGTATTCAAGTTTGTTTCGCAAACGCCACAGCGCATACTCAACAATCAAATTGTGATCGAACGCCAACCTAGGAAGTTCGTCGGCCCAGAACCAAGCTACATTTTCACTCTCAATGGCCTCGGCGGCTTCGTCGCTGCCAACTAACGCCCAATACACAATTGATACCACGCGATCTTCTAGTTTGCTTCCGGGGGAGCGGTCTAGATTTCCAAACGCATAAAGCTGCTCTAAGTAGCGTGGCTGAAGTGCGGTGGTTTCAAAAAGATTTCGAGCGGCGGCAGTGCCAAGGTCTTCAGAAATATTTAGCGGGCCACCCGGCAGTGCCCAAAGACCATCGAAAGGTTTACGAATGCGCTTAACCAGAGCCAGGGCAAGTTTCATCTCGCCGGTGTCGCAGGTGCGCAGAGTAAAAATAACGGTAGAAACGGCAAGTGCCGGCGCGTTTGCACCGTTGGTACTTGGAGCCATTTCTGCCTAGCTTCGCCGTGGTTTTCGGCTAGTAAAAGTCAATTTGACTTTATCTAAGATTATCTTAGTGTCGTTTTGACTTTAACTGCAACCTTGGCGGGCTTAGTCTTCGCCGATGTCTTCGTTCCATAGAGCATCGTTTGCTGCAATGAAGTCAGCCATGACCTTGATCAGCCCAGGATCATTCATCACGTGCACCTCTGCGCCGTGTTCGGCGACCCAATCTTGGCCACCCATAAAGTTTTTGTCGTCGCCCACCAGAACTCGGCCAATGCCAAATTGGCGAATCAGACCTGAGCAGTACCAGCAAGGGGAGAGGCTCGTAGCCAAAGTCACCTTACGGTAAGAGCGTTGGCGGCCAGCATTTCTAAATGCGCTGGTCTCGCCGTGCATTGAGGCATCGCCTTCTTGCACACGGAGGTTGTGACCGCTACCAAGTAGTCGGCCCTCTTCATCAAAGAGTGCCGCACCGATGGGAATGCCGCCCTCTGCCATACCGAGGTGTGCCTCGGCAATGGCCACAGACAGTTTTTCTTCATCGGTGGCGAACACGTCACCCTTTTTGAAGTTAATCGCTGCTGTGATCATTGCCGAGGCCTCTCGTTTTTGTTTAGTACTTTTTACTAACTACTTCTTGTTTGTTGCTTTGTAGATCACGTAGTAGATAGCTGCAGCAAGCACGAAGCCAACTGCTGCTGTCCAGTCACCGTTTTCAGCGCCAGGGCCGGTCAGGGCACCGTAGAACTGAACGGTCGGCATCTCAGCCTTGGCAAACAATGCAATCGACACAACGGTTGCGACTACGAAAGCAATCGGTCCACCGATGCTCTTGTGCTTGGCGCCCTCGGTGATCAACTTGTCAATATCTTGACCCTTTCGAAGCAAACGGTCTACAACAAGGATCGATACCCATGGTGCTAGCCAGTATCCAACGGTTAGTAGGAATAGCTCGAAGATGAAACGGAAGTTGTCTTCTACTGCGAAGTAAGAAATTCCACCACCGATTACACCTGCGATAATCACCATGATTGCGCGACGGGTCTTGAAGCCCAGCTTCACACCGGCCGCGATGAATGACATGGTTCCTGAATAGATGTTCAGAACGTTCGCAGATACCGAACCAACAGCGATACCAACCAAAGTCAGAACTGCTAGCCATGAAGGTAGTGCGGCAGCGAATACAGAAGTTGGCAAACCCTCGCCAACAATGCCGCTCCACGCAATTGCTCCAACAGACATCAACAGTGTGGTTGCAGTGAAGTTACCAAGACCAGCTGCTAGGCCCACTGCACGTGGTGAGGTGTTAGCTGGAAGGTAGCGAGTGAAGTCCGCAGCGAAAGCGGTCCAGCCCTGGGTGTAACCGTAAGCAAGTGCAACACCAACAGAGAATGCGCCCCACTTAAAATCAGCCGCAGGGTTTACGTCGTACTTACCCTGAGAAATGATGATCACCGCAACGATTGCGAAAACAACTGCTAGGTAGAAGAACGCGTAACGCTCAAACTTCTGAATGAAGTTGTGACCAATAAACGCCGCAACTACCTGAACAATGATGATGATGGTCACAGAAGCTGCAACTGGCAAGTTGGTTAGCGAGGTGAGTGCGAAAGCTCCAGAGGTGGTGTTAACAGCAAACCAACCGATACCTGCAACAAGAGTTGAAGTAGCGGCAGGAAGAATGTTTCCACGCAAACCAAATGCGCTTCGGCTAATTACCATCTGCGGTACACCGTGACGTGGGCCCCAGCTGCTAAACCAACCGTGGGTTACAGCTGCAATCGCGTTTCCAAGAGTCACGGCAAGAATTGCCTGCCAAACATTTAGACCTGCGAAAACAGCAAGTGCACCAATAAAGATGGTTGCGAATTCTAGGTTTGGGGACGACCAGACAGTGAACAGGTGCCATGCCTTGCCGTGACGCTCGCCCGCAGGAATCGGAGCGATGTCGTTAGTTTCGATTGAGGTTGCCTTTGCAGAGCCTGAGTTATTTTGTGCCATGGCACGAATCTAGTGGCGTGAATACTGGCAAGTAGGCAGTTTCGTTAACTTAGTAGCGTGTTTTACAAAAATTTTTCAAAACTCTAAATCCCAACTTTAGAGTCCCAAAATATCCTTCAAGGTAACCTTTAGACATATGGCCTTTCAGGATGAATTACTTGCCCCGCTGATCGAAGACGAGGCCTCCCTGATTTCTATGCTTGCCCAGAATTTTGATCAAAGAAATATCGAAGTCATTAAAACTGTTGTGGAAATTTCTGATCTTCCAACCATCGTTCGGTTGGAAAATGTTGGTTTTCAATCCGGACGAGAATTTTCAAAAGGCAAACACCGATACCTGCGGATGAGTTGTGATCGCTATGACTACGTGCGCCTAATGGCTGAAACAAAAATGGCCGAGCATTTAGATATGAACGAATGGACTTTTGCTTTCGACAGCGCAAAGCGACGTGCCGGACTTTGCAACTACACCGACAAAATAATTTCCATTTCCAGGTACATGGTTGACATTCACAACATGGAAGAAACCATCCAAGTTGTTTTGCATGAGGTGGCTCATGCGATTGCTGGAAAAAATGCGGGTCACACGAAAAAGTGGCTTCAGGTCGCAAAGTCAATTGGTTACAAGAACGAGGAATTCACGGGTAATGAGATTGCCGTTGAAACTGCAACGTGGATTGGTGTTTGTCCGCAGGGTCATCGTCATTATCGCTATCGCAAGCCTGCCAAAATGCTGAGCTGTGCAATTTGCAGTGCCGGATTTGACGCGCGTAACTTAATTCGCTGGCGCCATCGCGATGAAGTTTTACCTAACTATCAAAGCTAAATAACAAGTAGCGTAACTACGGCCCCCGCGATGAAATTCAACCATATGAATTTTTTCCAACCAGAGTTTGCCTTGGTGCAAGTATCGTCGGTGATATTCCAAAACGGCGCAAGAATCAACAAATACGGAACGGCTGCCAAGGCTGCCCATGAGTAGGGTTGGCTGAGGCCCAACAAGAGTCCGGCTGCAACAACGTATGCCGCCAGCGATACACGAACTGTTGCACGCGCCCCAATTACAGTTGCAACTGACGAAATGCCACCCTCGCGGTCTGCGACTACATCTTGCACGGCTCCAAAAGCGTGTGAAGCAAAACCCCAGAGGAAAAATGCGCCAATTGCAATCAAAATTTGCGGTTGCCAAAAATTAACTTCCGCCAATGAAAGCCCAAACAGCATTGGTCCAACGAAGTGAAGGCTTGAGGTAATTGAATCTAGAAAAGGTTTTTCCTTGAATCGAAGACCTTTGGTGCTGTAGGCGATAACCATGAATAACGTGAAGTACAACCAGCCGGTAGAAGCGGAACTGCCAACCACAGTTAGGTAGGCCACGAACGGTATGCAACTAAAGACGGCGGCGCGGATGGTTACTGCATGCCATCTAGGGTCCAAGAGAGCACCCTCGATTCCTCCCTTTCGGGGATTACGAAGATCGCTCTCATAATCAAAGACATCGTTGATGCCATACATAAGTAGGTTGTAGGGAATAAGGAAAAATAGGCCACCGATCCAAAGAGTTAAACCAGAGTCCCCGCTGGCTAACCAATAGGCAACCCCAAATGGGTAAGCGGTGTTAATCCAAGAGATTGGTCTTGAAGACCAGAAGAGCTGCTTCAAGGTTTCCATCGCAGCACCTTCATGTATTCGATCGTCAGAGAAATTAGCAATGGCGCTGCTAGCGAGTAAGCGAAATCCTCAATTGGAGCAAGGCCAAGCTTTAGTCCAGAAATCAAACTCTCGTCATAGGCAACTATTCCTAGCCCAATGATCACGTTGTCGAAAACCGCGGTGATGAAGAGCAGGGCTACGGTTGCAAATGCAATAGCTCGCCAAGGAAGTTTCTTAATTACTGGGATCGTCAGCAAGGCGAGCGCCACCAAGAAAATCGAGTTCAGCCCCAAATAAGTCATCTTCTGGCTCGCTTTGCATCGAATCGTATGAATGCTTTCAACAGCAACAACGCGTTGTAACTCAGCAGAATCAAGAAGAACACTTCTTCGAGTGGTAGCTCTCGTGAGATCAGTAATCCAGACAGTAGAGGAGTCTCACCTCTAAAGAAAATACCGAGTGAAATTCCTGCGTAATCCCAAGTGAGAAAGAATGCAACGGCAATCAAAATTACGCAAAAGTATCTAGCATTCTTTGCGAACGCGAGTTTGTGTCGGTAGTCCAACAGGGCCAGGCCAAGAATTCCCAGCACTAAACCCAGTAGGTAAAGGAAACTCACTTGAGCCCTTTCCATCCGTTCTCGCCAATCGGCATAATTTCAGATTCAAGCGGGCCGGCACTTCTGTCGTTGATGAATCTCTTGTAAAGAAGTTCTGCGCCAATCAGACACATTGGTAGTCCAATGCCTGGAATCGTGTGGTGACCCGCGTAGTAAAGGCCCTTAACTTTTTTACTCTTGTTTGTAGGTCTGAAGAAAGCGCTTTGGAACAAAGTGTGAGCCATGCCAAGAGCGGTACCCGACCAAGCGTTCAGATCATCAACAAAGTCCTGTGGCCCCATTGTTCTTCGAACCACGATTCGCTCGGCGAGATCCGGGATTTCACACCACTCAGAAATCTGTTGAATGATTCGATCGGCAGCTGCTTCAAATTCTGGATCACCGTTTCGGTTTATGCCACCTTTTCCAAGCTCAGGGTCTGCGGCAATTGGAACCAGCACAAAAATATTTTCGTAGCCCTCGGGCGCGACTGTTGAATCAGTCACGCTAGGGGTGCAAATGTAAAGCGAAGCCGGTGATGGAATCTTGTTGGTGGCGCCAGATTTCTTTTTCTGTGCGGGAGTTCTGAAAACCTCTTCAAAATTCTTGGCCCAGTCTTCTGTGTATAAAAGAGTGTGGTGATCAAGTTGTGGCACTCGACCCTTAACACCCAGGTACAACAGCATCGCCGATGGACCAGGCACCTTGTTTTCCCACCACTTGGCCGGCAGGGTTTGGTCTTCAGGATTCAGCAACGAGGTCTCAATGTGGTGCAGGTCAGCATTACCAACCACCACATCAGCAGGATAGAAAACCTCGCCCACATAAACGCCGGTTGCTTTGCCGTTCTTACTTTCGATCTTGGTGACGCGCGAGTTGGTGTTGATGGTTGCGCCATGTTTCTTCGCAAGATTTTCGATAGCTTCAATCAAGGTGTAAAAACCACCCATTGGGTAGAAGACCCCTACATTCATATCCACGTGAGTCATTAGGTGATACATGCTCGGTGTGTCATACGGTGAGGCACCCAAGAACACTGCCGGAAAGTCAAGGATTTTGCGCAATCTGGCATCTTTTACGTGTTTGCCCGCGAAAGTGTCTAGCGGAGTCACTAGATGCTTCAGGAATTTACCCAGTCGAGCTAGGACCTCCGGTTGCACAAAAGATTTTGCGTTCTGGAAGTTTGTGTAAAGAAAGTGCTTGATCGAAAGATCGTAGGTATCTTTTGCAGAGTCGATGTAATCCTGAAGACGAGCGCCAGCACCTGGCTCGATTGAATCAAAAAGCTTTTTGTTATCTTCAAGATTTTTCTTGATGACAAGTTTTTCCGCGAAACCCTCGTTGCGAGTCTGATACGCCGGGTCCAGCTGGACCAATTTAAGTTCTTTGTCGGCGCTGGTTCCCATCAGTTTGAAGAACTGATCAAATGCCTCTGGCATCAAATACCAAGACGGACCCATATCGAACTTGAAGCCGTCTTGTTCCCAGATGTAAGCGCGGCCGCCAACTTTTTCGCGTGCCTCAAGCACGGTGACTTTCATGCCAGCTATTGAGAGCAACGCTGCGGTCGCTAGACCGGCAATTCCGCCACCAACCACGACCGCAGTTTTTTGACTCACTTAGGTGACACTCCAACCATTGCTTTTAGAAGGATAAAAATCTTCTCAGGATCAGAAACACGGATGCGCTTCCGAATAAGTTCATTTGCCGGTGTCTTGGAGATCTTGTTATTCAAAGCTTCAAAGAACATCAGCGCAGCGCCAACCGCTTTTTGCGAGCTTGCAGGCAGCTTGGCAAGTGCAACCTTTGAGGTGTCCAAGTCATTCCTAATATCTGCTACCAAGCGGTCGCGCTCGGAATTATTAAAATCCTCTACACGGATAAGAGGAAAGTATGAACGGCCAAGCTTGTCGAAATCAGCAGACAGGTCGCGCAAGAAATTTACCTTTTGGAATGCCGCTCCGAGAGCGCGCGCACCGGCCACAAATTCGGCCTTTTCTTCATCGCGCACTGAGGTTCTGCTCAAGAAAACTTGTAAGCACATAAGGCCAACGACTTCAGCAGAGCCATAAATGTAGGCCTCGAAGCTGCGCTTATCGTGCACTCTCTGAAACAGATCGGTGCGCATTGAATTGAAAAAAGGCTGAATGAGTTCACGCTTTATGCCAGCGAGGCGGGCGGTGTAGGCAAAGGCATGAACTACAAGATTGGTGCTGAAGCCGCATTCCACGGCACGGTAGGTTTCTTGCTCAAGCTTGTCGAGCATTGTGTGGGGGTCAATTCCCATAGCCCCAGAAAGGGCCTCGGCTGCCGCCCCATCAACGATCTCGTCTGCCACTCGAACCAACGCGTAGATATTGCGCACGTGGTGCCGGTCTTCTTTACCCAGCAGTTTGGTGGCCCAACCAAAGGAAGTTGAATAACTGCCAATCACAACTGCCGATGATGCTTCGGCTGCCTGGGTATAAAGGGCAAGGCCGGACTTCTTCTTTGAGTTAGGGGAGCTCACGCTTAAAAGATTACCCGCCCAAAGTTGAACAAAAATCTCCTGACCAGTTTGGAATTTTTGTCAGCCCCTAATGATTTGTATTTGGTACCTGGATTTACCTAAGCCAAGACCAGCAGCAACTAGGAGCCAAAGATGAAAAAAGAAGCAAACAGTGTTTGGGACGTAGTTGGAGCCGCACTTTTGGCAATGGCCATCCCACTATTCATTGCAGTTGGGCTGGGCCTCTCGGCCTTATTCGGTAAGTTCTGATTGCTCAAGGGCAGGGGTAATTCAATAGACTTGTCCTTATGTCTGTAGATATCAAGCCACGTTCTCGCGACGTAACCGATGGAATTGAAAAAGCTGCCTCACGAGGCATGCTTCGTGCTGTTGGCATGGGTGATGAGGACTGGGTCAAGCCTCAAATCGGCGTTGCCAGCTCTTGGAGCGAGGTCACACCATGCAACCTTTCACTAGATCGTTTGGCAGAGGCTGCAAAACAGGGCGTTCACGCGGCTGGCGGATATCCTCTTGAATTCGGCACCATCTCAGTTTCAGATGGTATTTCTATGGGCCACGAAGGTATGCATTTCTCTCTGGTTTCGCGCGAAGTAATCGCAGACTCAGTCGAAACCGTGATGCAGGCTGAGCGCCTTGACGGTTCAGTATTGCTGGCCGGTTGTGACAAGTCACTTCCTGGCATGTTGATGGCAGCTGCGCGCCTAAATCTTTCATCGGTGTTTTTGTATGCCGGTTCGATCATGCCGGGCTGGGTAAAGCTTGAGGATGGCACTGAAAAAGAAGTAACAATCATCGACGCCTTCGAGGCAATTGGTGCATGCAAGGCCGGCAAGATGTCTGAAGCGGACCTTGGCCGCATTGAGCGCGCAATTTGCCCAGGTGAGGGTGCCTGTGGTGGCATGTACACCGCAAACACCATGGCTTCAATTGCTGAGGCGCTCGGAATGAGCTTGCCGGGTTCAGCGGCCCCACCGGCAGCGGATCGCCGTCGCGATAACTGGGCACACCGATCAGGTGAAGCTGTTGTCAATCTGTTGAGCAAGGGCATCACCGCTCGCGACATCATGACCAAGAAGGCTTTCGAAAACGCAATTGCGGTGACCATGGCTTTTGGTGGTTCAACCAACGCCGTACTTCACTTGCTTGCGATTGCTCGCGAAGCTGAAGTTGACCTATCTCTTGATGACTTCAACCGCATCGCCGACAAGGTTCCGCACCTAGGAGATCTCAAGCCTTTCGGCCGCTACGTGATGAACGATGTCGACCGTGTTGGTGGCGTGCCAGTAGTAATGAAGGCGCTGCTTGATGCGGGTCTTCTGCATGGTGACGTTATGACCGTAACCGGTAAGACCATGGCCGAGAATCTTGAGGGCATCAACCCGCCTGACCCAGACGGCAAGATCATTCGTGCGCTAAATGACCCGATCCACAAAACCGGTGGTATCTCAATTCTTAAGGGAAGCATGGCTCCTGAGGGTGCTGTTGTGAAGACCGCTGGTTTTGACCTTGAGGAATTCACCGGCCCAGCCCGCGTATTCGAGCGCGAGCGAGCTGCGATGGATGCCTTGACCGAGGGCAACATTAAGGCTGGCGACGTAGTGGTTATTCGCTACGAAGGACCTAAGGGTGGCCCGGGTATGCGCGAGATGCTTGCCATTACCGGAGCAATCAAGGGTGCCGGATTGGGCAAGGATGTTCTACTATTGACTGACGGACGATTCTCAGGCGGCACAACCGGCCTTTGCATCGGACACATTGCACCAGAGGCCACCGAAGGTGGACCAATTGCTCTGGTTCGCGATGGAGACTTGATTCGAGTCAACATCGCTTCTCGATCGCTCGAACTACTCGTTGAGCCTGAAGAGTTGGCTGCCCGCAAGCAAAATTGGCAGTCTCTTCCACCGCGCTATACCCGAGGCGTTCTCGCGAAAT
>JACCED010796759.1_pt1 | contig 18248 bp, 43 predicted proteins | sample 7455021 | NCBI WGS metagenome assembly JACCED01 (sample SAMN15323456, study PRJNA562643) | freshwater metagenome | isolation source: river surface water | place: USA:Blue River Watershed | collected 2017-08-19 | reverse complement strand
GGACCTAGTGTTCCATTTTAACAAGAAACACTTAGAAGACGAGACCATTCCAATGTGGGTCATTAAAACACATGGAGAATCATTTTACGTTCACCACGTAACATCAGAGCTACACTGGAGCACTAAAGAAACTCCGGACAACAGCCATACTAAAGGCAGCATCAAGTTTAAAGAATGCCTGCTAACAATCGATCCAGACAATTGTGCAACGATTAGTAATCTTACTATCTTTGATAAGGTACGACTACGCAATCAACGATTGGGTATTACACGTATCATGTTTACCAGTCGAGCATTTGAGCAACACTTAAAAGAAAAAGATATCAAACACACTCCATTCAAACGTGTGCATGGTGCCTGTTCAACGGCTTATACTGTTTGCGACTTGCTCAATCCAAAGCAGTTGATGTTCCTACAAATCGCCATGCCCGGACAGTTCCGTGTGCTTATGCCCAATGAGCCACAGTATCAAGCATATGATGATAAGTCACTCTGGGAAAAGTTACAAAGGACATTTGACGAAGAAGAATATGCCGAACTAGATGACGACGATGACGAATGATGTTAAACTGCATCTATGACTAAGGTGGATCTTAAAAATATCAAAACCAACGATGCTCGCAAAGCTATTAATTGGCTAATACAAACATATGGCCCTCACGGGAATCGTTGGACGTTATCTAGTAACTTAAATTATGTTGAGTTTAAAAAGGACAGAGATGCTACCTTATTCCTAATACATTGGAGTTAAAAATGATTAAAGGGATAAACTCAAGCGGACGATATCTAACAGTGTCAGGCGGTAGTCCTTCTAGCACTTATATCAGCCCGGGATCAATGGGTGCAGGTATGTTGAGATATAATGGCAATATGAACTGTATTGAAGTTAATGATGGCAACAGTTGGCAACAGTTACAAATGAGCTATGCTACTGTCGAACTTAATCCAGAGGCAGAAAGTCTGTTAGAATGGGCAAGGCTTGAACGCACTAAACAGCGAGTAATGGCAGAACGCATTGAACAGAACCCTGCACTAAAGAAAGCCTATGCGGCTGTACTCAGAGCACAAGAGAACTTTGATATCTTAGATAAGATAGTTGGAGATGATATTGGTAGCGAACAAACACAAGTGTCAACAAGCCCATGATAAAAAAGTTTATCGTTGCTAGTCTACTAGCACTTCCAACATTGCTCTATGCACAGTCTAGTCAAGGTGCTTGGGGTCTTTACGACTACGACCGTGCTGAATATCAAATGGTATACAATCGCAGTGAAGTCCGTAGCATAGCTTCTATTACTAAATTGTTTACTGCAAGTACTATCTTACGGTCTGGGCTAGATCTAAATGAAAAGGTCAAAGTACAAGGCAAGTCGGGTGGACGTTTTCCTCGTGGAACAATGGTTACCCGCATGAACTTGATGAAGGCCATGTTGATCTCTAGTGATAATCTAGCAGCCGAAACACTGGCTAACACATACCCCGGCGGCTTCAAACAGTTCATAGAAGACACTAACGAATGGGTTAGAGGGTTTGGGTTGATAGATACTACGATTGTAGATGCCAGCGGACTATTGCCCGGGAATCAAAGTAGTCTAGATAATCTAGTCTTGTTCCTGCAGAGGATCAAGGACAATGCAACAATACGATCTATCTCTGCAGAAGCACAGACTACTCTTAACTTGCCTAAGGGTAAGAAGACCATTACCATACACCTAAAGAACACTAACCCTGTGCTGTTCCAGTTTGATAACATATTAATCAGCAAGACAGGCACTACCAATGCCGCAGGCAAGTGTGTGATCATGTTAGTAGAAAAGAATAAGACTCTACATGCAGTTGTTGTACTTGGACAAAAGAACGGCCAAGAACGTAATAAGATTGCAGAGTTTCTTGTGACCTTGTTACCTCTTACTCGAGCACAGGCACAACCTCCACAGGATGGTGATGTTATACTAATGGAGCTACCTTTATGAGTATGTTAGGTAGACCTAACCTTGGTAGTGTAGATGGTCTACCAGTAACAGAGTCTCGTTACAAGTTCGACACTGTGATCATTAACGGGCAAGCTGAACGCATACACAAGATCATTGTACACGAGTTTGAAATAGCGGCCTTGGAAGATCCTGTTATCGAAGCAGGACCCGAGCTGTACAAATGGGAAAAGAGTGAGCAGGGTCAATGGGTTATGGCACACGCATTAGAAACACCCGTTTGGCACAAGTACGAAGACCTAATGCACTATCTGGTTAGATTTGTAATCACTGCCAAACTACGTGGAAGGGACTATACATTTTGGACAATGAAATGGGGCTCACCCAGGAGCAGATAAGTCGAATGGTTCGGGAGTACATGTCTCGATTTTACAAAACCTACAAGATACCCAGACACGGTATTGAAGACATTGAGCAATGGTGCAAGGCCAATTTGGGTACAGAGTTCCGCGATTGGACTCTGTACAAAGGACATAGAATGGATCCCCACTGTAGTTTGAGCATCATAGACGCCAAATGGTGTACACTTTTTGAGCTCAAGTTTGCAGATTATATCCTAGGAACCATTGACAGACCCAAGCCTTGACTGTATAATTAACACATAGCAACAACAGGAGTATGGTATGTTTCCTGGCATACTGGGCGGTTCATTATTGATGATCAACGGGCACTTTTGGAGTGGCTTGCTGGTCATGGTTGTAACACTAATTGCATCATGATAGAACGATCTTCTCGATTGTTACTCATGTGGTGCAACGAAGGTCTTGAGTGTTGTGTGAACATTACCAAGATTGATCAAAAGATCATGTGGGAAACGCTCAAGGGCAAGGACTCACAGACCTGTTTGCCCAACTTGAATGCAATGATCCTTAGGGCTCGTTTCAATCAACAAAGGCACTATGAGATCTATACCGTGGATGTTGATGATAGTATCACAGCCAGCGACATGATCGACTTGTTTGAGGACAATCCTCAAGGTATGGCGGATCTTATCCGCGAGCGTGGTTATAAACTCTACAGCGATAGAGCTGAAAGAAGCAAAGAAAGAATTGTATGAAAGACAAAGACGGAAAAGAAATGCAAGTTGAGTTCGCACCTGGTTGCTTCGATCAGTTTGACGGCACACAGGAAGAGCTAGAAGCATTCCAAAAAGAGATTATGGAAATGATCTCTAAAATGACTCCCGAGGAACTGGCTGCTCAAAGTACACCGGTAGACGAAGACTACCTTGAAGAGCTCTTTGAAGAAGATCCAGAAGCCGCGGAGGCACTGATTAAGGCATTGGTTAATGAACCTAGAAAGTTACAATGAAAAAGATCTTTTACGAAAAACGGGGTCGACGTTATGTCCCCGTAGCGGAGTACGATAATGAACTCCTGGACAGCTTTCCCAAAGGTACTCATTTGGTTATGGTTTATCCTGGAGGTAGCTCTCGCCGTTTCAACATTGATCCTAACTATGCAGCCATGATAGCCGCAGGCAGGGTAGCTGAAGACGCTATCAGCCGGGCTGTGGTAAAGGCCAGCGAAATGCGGCCCCATCGAACACCCATAACTGAGGAGCAACGAGAGGCCTGGGACAAATTGGCTCGAGCGTTTGGTGATGAACGCTACTACGTTGAACTACCCAGTGCCCGTGAAATAGCCGAAGCGGGGGTCCTAGCCATGCAAGAGGAAGCGGACAAAATCATGACCAACCCAGCTGTTCGACGTGCTTGGGATTACTTTCAAACTGTAGTTGCCCTGGTGGGCGAGGAGAATCAGAATGCTTGAAGACATCATTATCAGCATCATCAGTCATGGCTTGGTATTTTGGGCTGGCTACAAGTATGGCATACACACAGCCGTCATGCGTATTGTGGTCAATCTGGTCAAAGAGCCCGATACCATTAACCGAGTACTTAAAGAGTACAAGGAAGTCATAGAAGAAGCCAAGCAGGAAGAGGCGGGCCGCATTGAAGTAGATGTAGAATGGAACAACGGCCACTGCTATCTGTTCCGCAAGGACAACGGTGAGTTTTTGGGTCAAGGCCCCACAGCTGAAGAGGCTATCAAAAACATCACCAAACTGGTCAAGGGTGTAGAGTACTACATTCCAAGCGAAATGGCTAAAAAGCCAGAATAAAACTGCCAATACAGTTGCATTTAGTCCCTGTATCTAATATAATACTATTACTGCAACAAAAAAGCAGATCTGTTATAACTTAAGGAGATAACATGTTTAACACAGAAACAAAGACATACAAACTATTCAACGCACTTTACCAAGGTGAGGCTGTTACAGCTAGCCAAGCAAGCAAGCGTTTTGGTATCAAGAACATTTCAGCTGAAGTAAGCCGCATTCGTCATGCAGGCTATGCTGTCTATGCTAACAAGCGTACAGCAGGCAACGGCGTTAATGTTACTGAGTATGTTATTGGCAAGCCAAGTCGCAAGCTCGTCGCAGCCGGCTACAAGGCTATGGCTCTGGGCCTTGTTGACTAAGCCCTGGGTTTAACCAAACCCTAAACCTAAAGCCCCGCAAGGGGCTTTTTTCTTGACTGCTTAGAGCAGATCCAAGCGTGTGATCTCAGGGTCCGAGCCCACCCCTATGCTACCCCGTGCAAACAGATTAAAGGCTATGCAGTGTCTGGGCTGATCACTACGGCTGGGGCTCACCCCATGTGCTAGATGGCTGGGGAATAGGATGATGTCACCTACCCTGGGGGTTATGGACCAATACTTGCTGTTTAGGTTGTTATAACGGCTGCAATCCAGATCCACAGCACTGGGCCATAGATTCATCCATGTAGGGTCCTTGAAGAATCGAAACTCACCCGAGTCATCGTCGCAGTCTATGTAGACCACCCCCGAAATCAGGCTATTGCTGTGATTATGCCTATGGCTAGAGTCACCCTTTAGATGCTGGGTACACCATGAGTTGGTTAGATAAAACTCAATGTGATCAGCCACAGCCAATTCATCACGGGTGTAGAACTCTACATGACGCAGGATCTCGTGGCGTAGTGCCGACAGTTCCTCTTGCTCTAATAGGCGTACATCCCGGGTACATGAGCCATTGTCCTGGCTAAAACGCAGGAACTCTTGACCCCTAACGTGGGCTCTGAGTTCTTCGCTGAGTGTGATATGACTTTGATAAATGGGTATGCCAAAAAGGCCTGTGACTAGGTGCATTCTGTACTTATCGGTAAATATCTAAGCGAAGGAGCGATTATGAACTATCTATGGATGATCAAGGCCCGTAGTGCCACGGCCAAACAGACTATTAGGGAATTTGCCCTAGACGGCACCCGAATTACCACGGCCAAGCAGGCACAGCAACGTGCAGAAGCCTTTGCATTTAGACTCAATCGCGATGGTATCAGCGGTGCCCGTGATTGGACGGCCCTATACACCTACGAACCCGTGGGTATGGCCACTTTGGGCTCATAAGCTATGGAACAGCTGGATCGTTATACCACTAGCCGCAACAACCTAATGCAGATCCTGGCCAAACGGGGTACTATCTACACTCTAGGCCTGTGCATGGGCATACTGGCACGTCTAAGCCAATACGACTATCATCTGTTCAAAGAAATTGAACATCGCAGCCGATGATTACCGAAAGCATACAGCGTATATGGGCCCTAACCCCTTTATACACTAGTCAAACTCAGATCAAAACCCAAGTAGACGAAGTTACAGGCAAGCGTACACTGGAGTTTGTGGAGTATAAGATCTACAACCGTCAGGGTCAAATAGAAGAAAGTCATAAGACCCAGCTGGATCTTAGAGCCTAGACCCTTAGATCAACAAGTGTGCCTCGAGGCCATCTATTGGCCCTATCCCAACGATATTGATGATGTATAAAGGTATACACTTAGTAAGGGTTAGCTTCGGCCCAGCTAAAGTCTATTTCTCTACTGCTGGGTGCAGCCGCTACCCAATAGCCGTATTCTTCAAGCACAGTTCTAAGTACGCTGGCCACACCAGTTGAGCTGGCAGTGTAGGTGTACTCTTCTAGCCCATCCCTCCAAGCTGTTAATAGTCCTGCAAGTAAAGCGTAATGATCGGCCAGTATAGCTTCTACTTGTTGGTCACGTATAAGCTCACGGGGACTTAGGCTAGTGGCACGTAGTACAGTTCTTGTGGGTAGTATGGGTGTGGTCATAGTAACGAATCCTTAGTATAGTATATTTACACTAGATAATCCAATCTTCCTGTGTCAACCGCTCTATACAGGGATCTATTAGAACTAGTAGATAGGCCCAAGTTTCAGGCACTGTATATACTACGTGATCCGCACGGCAACTGATCCACCCACCTAATATCCTACACTGCTGCCATAACAGTTCCTGTGTAGCAGAGTCACTAAAACTACGATATGAATGAGCTAGCATATAATAGGCCCCGCTGCTAGTATTCTACGTAGTATAAGCGTTCACTGTGTTTGATTAGATAAAAGTCTAATCGACTGTCACTGGCACAGCTAACTGACCAAGCCCAAGGCTCGCTATTGTCTTGATAGCAACGAATACTGTATATAGGGACACCCAATCGATAGCAAGTTTCTTGAAACTCACTAAGATCCCAAATGCTCATAACTAACATACGCATATAGTACTTATATAGAGAACTGCCGTTGATCACTAGGCGACTAGACTCTTATATACACTAGTATACGTATATACAGCTATACAGTATACAGGCCCCGCTGCGGCAGTGCAAGCGTATTGAGCATATTAGCTAGTATATACAAAGGCCCCGCTGTGCAGAATTGGCAGCTTCAGGAGTGCTCAGAATTCTTGCCGCGAAGCGGCCAGCGGTCAAGCAAAATTTAAGCTCTTGGCCGGCTACTGTGAATTTACTTTGGTATATACTGTAGATCTACTTTGGTATTCTACTGTGGGCTGGGAACTGTAGAGAAATGTGGTGAAAAGTATTTGAGCATAGCCTCTCTCGCCAATTCTGATCTAAAATTAAAACCCTATGCCTATAGACCCCATCCTAGATCTAGACTCTGTGCCTAGAATTGGCCACACTTTATTGCACTTTGTCACACTTTTTCACATATTTCTGTGGGATTGCCTACGCTGTAGATGCTTGTACGCAAGCCTGTGGAATCTAGATTGCACTTTTAGACATTCTAGATCTAAACTGCTATATACTGTATAGGGGAGAACCTCATATGCATACACTAGGTTATATACAGTTTCCTACACATCGTGTACATGTAAGCAAGGATGATCTAACTGATCGTATATACTGCTTTAAATCAACTCAGAGTCGCTGTGAATTTGAATCATTTGACTGTGAAGAGGAGGCCTGTGACTATATAGTAGCGGCACTTCCCACTGTGACCTACCAACTGATCCTCAATGACAGTGATTCTATGTGAATAACCTGTGGATAAGTTCAGGGGAGGTTGTGGATAACTTTGCGGTCGCTGTGGCCCAAAAACCACACCAAAAGTTGTCCACAGGTTGTCCACAGCCAGAACCTTCGCCCACCCTCGCCGTCCACCCCCAGCAAGTCTGTTCGAACCCTCGTAGTGTAGAGTCTTGTATCGCTCTCTCAGTATCATTATTATAAGCTCAAAAGACGTTCTTGTCAACTACCCTTTTGGCAGTAGGGTCTTTGGTTGACTGTTTGGGCCCCCTGTGCTACAATTACGCTATTGTAACAAGGAGCGAACACTATGTCACAAGCATATAAACAAGCTATATTTGCACAAGTTGCAAAAGCAAAACTCATTTATGTAAAAAATAAAGAAACTTATAAAATCATTATCGCTTTTAATGTGCATAAAAAAGTAAAAGATAATGGAGATATTGTACACATATTCCCTACACAAAAGCAATGCAATTATGTAAGCGGAGATATTAATTACGAAACGCTACAAGCAGATAAAGATTATGTAATTGCACAAGCTAAAAAGCAATTGCGTACCGATAATATAGAATTTGTTTAAAAGGAGTTAATATGCAAGATTATCGTCAGCGTTTAGATAATGCACTAATACAATTACAATATATTATCGATGAAGAATATGAAGATAATGCTAATATACAAGACGCTTTTAATGCTCTCGCTTGTGCATTAGACGATGTTGTAGAATAACAACAAAAGACCCTACGGGGTCTAGGGTTGTTGACACGAGAGCGTTTTGGCGTTATAATACATACATGACAAAGAGAACTGCAAGAAGTGATTCGAACTACGTGATCTATGTGGCCATGCATGACGGCAAGGCCTACATTGGATTGACACGCAAGAGCCAAAGCACTGTGAACAAGAGCGTAAAAGAACGCTGGCGTAAGCACGTGAGCCGGGCTAAGAACGAAGCACGTGACTGGCGTATCTACAATTATATGCGTGATGGCAACTGGGATGGTTGGACACATGAGGTTATAACTGTGATTCGTGGCCGTGCTGAAGCTTATGCCTACGAGCGGGCTTTGGTCAAGCAACTAGAACCCGAACTGAATGATCAGTACAGATAAGGAGTGAACATGCGATATTATGACAGGCTAGCTGAGTTTGAACGTGACGGCTTTGACATTATTGTAGACAAGAGCTGGGAAGACATTGCGATTCGCGACTGTTTTGACGACTCCTGCTACGATATACGAGACATGGAGAACAAGGTCAACAGCGGAGAGCTGGACTGGTTCATGTTACGAGTGCGGGTCCTAGTTGAAGGGCTTGAGCTAGGCTCTAGCTATTTGGGAGGCTGTATGTACGCAGATGCCCGAGAAGTACTTAAGGATGGTACTGCAGAGGACTTGATTGCACAGGCCCTAGACGAAGCCCGTGCTCGTGTCTACCCACTGTACAAGCGATTCGCTGTACTTAACGAAGCAATTGAACAAGAAGGAGTGACAGTATGACCCTATTTGAATGTATGATTAACCTAAACGGTACCAATATGCGAGTGCAGGTGGGTGCGGAACGCGATCAGCTGGCCTACCAAATGCTCTGTGCCCAGTACGGGCGTGATGCTGTTATAGGCTGGCCACATCCAGTATAACCCTACGGGCTGTAGGGTTGTTGACACACTAGCCAAACCGTGCTATAATACACACATAGCAACAAAGGAGCGATAGATGAGTAAAGTACTTTTTAGCACTAGTGGCGACGGCTACTGGAGCAACGTGCAAAAAACTGTAGAGATTACAGACATGCGTTTGGGTTATGTTAGCGACGAGCTGGACTTCGGTGAGCTGCGTGTTTACTTTAACACTGACACTTGGGACGTTAACAAGGACGGGCTTATATATACAGACAAGCTGTTTAAGCAGGACTTGATGGCGTTTATTAAAGAGCATGGGCTTGTGGTAGACTTGTGCTACAGCGAGCAGGGTATGCAAGGTGACGACTATGTTAGCTTGGACGTAGGCAAAGACTTTTTGGACAGCTGGGCCGCTAAGTTTGCAGTAGATCTGCAGGCTAAAGTGGACGCAGACAATGCGGCTTTTAATGCCCGTTGGGCCTAAAGGGTCTTTAGCACAGCAAGTTGACAGTTTGGACTTGCTGTGCTATAATTAATTTTTAACAGGAGCGAAGATGACAACTGTAGAAAAACTGACTAAGGCATTGGCAAGCGTTAACGAAGCTATTGAGGAACTGTACTACACAGACGGCATGGAAGAGTATGCTGAACGCTTGAACTATATTGCTGTAGAGCTAGAAGGCGAGTTAGAGGAGCTAGAGAGCTTGGAGGCTAAAGAGTGACCTACAGAAACGTAGACAACATACTACAGTGGGCGGGCACGGTGTGCCTGCTTACAATGTACGTGCTCATGAGCTTTTTTCCTACACTGCATCCGTGGAACATTGTCTGCGGAGTACTTGGCGGAGTGTGCTATCTGCTGTGGACTGTGCGTGTGAGAAATAAGCCACAGATGCTGGTTAACGGTGTAGCAATAGCCATTGGGCTTGCAGGGTTATTCAAAGCCTGGGGTTGACAGGGCAGCCGTTTGGTGCTATACTATAGGCTAAGTTAAACAAAAGGAGCGAACTATGTTTAAGGATTGCACTAGCATTTTGGATGTCGTAGACGAAGTAACCTACGGCGTCGAGCGTTTTGTTACAGGCATGGAGCGAGTGTCCGCCGACAAGCTGGGTTTGGATATCCGTTGCGGCCGTGTGTACATTGATCGTGACGAGCGTGTTATCGTTACAGACAACCCACGAAGCCTGGACTACTATGGCGGCTTTGAGTACATTGACAAAGAGTGCCGTACACAGTTAGGCGACTATGTTATCTACCAAGGCCATAACCGTGTAGAGGACTGCTTCGACTGCTTGGAGGATGTGCAGGAAGAGGAGGAAGTTGAATGATTACGGCTAAGAATGTGCAGTACATGATCAACATTCCCCTTGAACATCTCAAGGCCATTGCTGTCCAAAACAAGATCAAGGGCTACTCAATCACAGGTGCCAAGTTCCTGGGCATGACCAACGGCTGTCAATTCTGCTATCACATTGTCCACGAAGTCAAGGGCGGCAGTGATTCAGCTAAAATGTTTCTAAATTATGACCCTGCAGCGGATAGGGTTATTGCTAGTATCGGTTGACAGAGTGCCCAAAAGGCAGTATAATTAAGGCTTAAACACACACAGGAGCGAACGAAATGGCTACACGATCTACTATCGCAATTGAATACGCAGACGGTACTGTTGGGCAAGTATACTGCCACTGGGACGGCTACTTGGATCACAACGGCAAACTCCTGCAGGAGTACTACTCTAATCCGTTTAAACTGCGTGACCTTATTGATCTGGGCGACATTAGCTCGCTGGGTGAGAACATTGGCGAGCGTCACCCGTTTAGCCCGTTTGGCGACGGTGACAAAGCTGCCTACGACGAAGCTAAGGACGGTGGTGCTACTACCTTCTACGGACGTGACCGTGGCGAGACTGGCTGTGGTGCTAAGACGTTCAAGAGCATTGAGGACTACCGTGAAAACGTCTACGGCGAGGAGTACGACTACATCCTGTGCCAGCGAGAAGGCAAAGCTCAGTGGTTCGTGCGTTATTACGCAACAGAAGGCAATTGGGTAGCATTGGAAGTGGCATTTGAAGAGCAAGCAAAAGAAGAGGAACTAGCATGAGCAAGGTAGCAGAACTAGCATATGACATTGAGCAACTGTACATTGAGGGCCTACACCCTACGAAGATTGCTAGGCAACTAGGCTGTCCGTTGTCTACAGTCTACGATTGGCTAGAGCAATACGGGTGCGGTACTGGCGAAGAAACTGATCCTTGGTCAGTAATCGAAGATCCGCACATTGTTGACGCTAGCCCCTACGCTACGATCAACAGCTGATCGTTGTTTTTACGCAACACCCTGTTAGCCCTACGGTTGACAGGGTTTCTTTTTGGTGCTATAATATACAAATACTAAGGAGAGCAAGCAATGATCGTACTTCATGGACTAACCCAAAAGCAAATGGCTCTGGCAGACATTATGTGGACCATTAGCGATCGTGACGGTGTTGAGAGCTTTATCAGCACCTTGCCTAAAGCCGATGCCCGCACCTGCCGAGTGCTTATAGAGCTCATGCAACTGGCTTTCCTGGACGAGATCACTGATACCCATGATGCGAATAGGGTGATTGACAAGTTCCGCATTTGACCTTATAATATACACATACAGACACACAAAAGGAGCGATAGATGAAAGCACTGCAAGAGTTCGTAGCACAGAAGAATCACTGGAATTCATTCTTCAATGGCGAGCAGTATGAGATCAAGACTGCCAAAGGTCGTCAGCGTGTCGCAGATATGATTGATGCGGCCCTTAGCCCTGAGAACTTGACCTGCGATGGGGAACTGCCCCGTGCAGAGGTCAATCGGAGATATAAGGAGCTGATGACTGCGGCCAAGCAGTTGAAGAAGTTGGACCCTGCTGTTACCTTTTACGAATACGATTCGGAGATTGCATGATTACAGAGCGTGAAGTTCTACTAGATCAAGTTCTTGATCAGATCGTGCAAGATGTGCAGAACAAAGACTTTACTGCAATCCACGAGATGCTTATGGAACTTTCGGACAAGACATTGCTGGCTTACTTACCTGAGGAGAAACAATAATGCCTAATTGGTGTAACAACTCGGTAGAAATCTACCACGATGACCCTGCAATGATTGAGCGAGTGCGAGCCGCGTTCAATGGTGAAGGCCTACTGCAAGAGTTCATTCCTGTGCCCGATGACCTGCGTAATACAGTGGCAGGTTTCGTAGGTGAAGACAAGCAGGCTGCTCACGAAGCACAGCAAAAGGCCAATATCGAGAAGTATGGCTATGCCAACTGGTATGACTTCTGCGTAGGCGAGTGGGGAACCAAGTGGGATATTGGTGCAGACGGTAACCCTGCACAGGACATTCCAGGCGGCTTGATGTTGGGCTTTGACAGTGCATGGAGCCCTCCGATCGGTGCTTACGAGAAGTTGATTGACATGGGCTTCCGTATCCGTGCTATGTATTACGAATGCGGCATGGCGTTTGCAGGCATTTGGGACAACGGTGATGACGACTATTACGAATATGGGGATATGGATAGTAAACAGATTGCTGAAGAGCTGCCTGTAGAACTAGACGAAGCCTTTGGTATCAGCGAATCGGCTGCTGAGTGGGAAGCCGAGAATGAGGAAGAAAATGAAAACGAATAAAGAACTCAACAAAGAACACGCAGGACGAGAACTCCTGCGAGTGCGGCCCAAACAGCCTGCATATGATTTCAAACCCCTAGAGGATGTAATCCGGCAATGGATTACAGGTGCTAAATGAGCAGACTACAGCTACACGGTCGTCCTTGGGTAGTATTCGATGCCAAGAATAAGGATCACCGACGTTGGTTTGCTGAGTTTAATCGCTCAGCCAAATGGGGTACTTGTCCAGTCCGATTCGTAGTTAACGAAGATCATGGTGACTTGATCACACAGATCCAGCGAGAACTGATCCAGTTCTATGTGGATAAAGAGTTCGGACCAGTGAAGAATCCGCGAGTGCGGCCCAGACCTGTGGCTAAAAAACAACATTAACCTTTCGGTTGACAGGGTTACCAAAACCTGTTATACTATAGGCTAAGTTAAACAAAACAGGAGCTGAAATGAACTACACTGTCCAACAAGTAAAAGACATCGTTGCTGAAGCTTGCCGTGAAGCACAGACCGCTGGTGAATTGTTCTTCCAAACCAAACTGGGCGGACGCGATCAGTTCGCTTGTGGCTTTGCTTGGGTTAACATCTACGGTGTCAAGGGTAACACCAAGTTGGGTAAGGTATTGAAAGAAGCAGGACTGCGTCAGGACTACACTAAGGCATTCAGCATTTGGAATCCTAGTGGACTGCCTGTACAGAACATTGATTGCAAAGAAGCAGGTGCAGAGGCGGCCGCAAAGGTCTTCCAAAAGTACGGTTTCCAAGCATACGCAGGGTCCAGATTGGACTAAAAGAATACGGTTTGGTTAGCCAAAAGTGATTGACAAATGGCTAACCAGACTGTATAATTAGGACATGCAGACGAGATAGGCTCTGAAGCATTAATTTTAACACACACAGAAAAGGCAAATATTATGGCTACTGATAAACTCTTTACAGTGATTGGCACTTCTAAACTCGACGGCGTGACTAAGGTTCGTTTCGCCAATGACGTCATGCGTACTAAGGTGCTCCAGAAGCACGGTCACACTGACATCATCTTGGTTGAGTTGCCTGAGGCAATGACCAAGCTCGAGGCTGTTAAGGCTATTCAAAGCGATGACGCTTTCGCAGATGCTGCTTCACAGGCTGCTATCGCTGACTACTTGGATGCCAAGACTCCTAAAGAGAAGACTGTGAAGTCTACTCCTGCTAAGGCTAAGGCACCTGCAAAGGCTCCTGCAAAAGCCAAGGCAAAAGCAACTGCAAAGGTTGCTGTGGACGAAGCTGAAGACGCTCCGTTCTAAACTACAGCCCCGTATTGCTTAGGTCTATAAATACTTGATGCGATACGGGGTATCATTTTCAACAGACTATCTAAACGGGTGCGTGGTCATCCGTGACTTCAAATCTACTCCTCCAGGACGAGTGCTAGCGATCATAACAAGAGACTCTAGACACGAAGCTGAACAGGAAGCACAACGCATCTGCGATCTACTTAACAAACACGAATCATGATCTGGGAACTGTACGAGGTTTGGACCGTCGACGAGGACGGCCATGAGCAATTGCTCGACACGACCAAGAGCCTTAGAGAAGCTCAAACAATGGCAGAAAAGGCATTGACTGATGATATTGTTGAGTGTATAATTTACGAAGACAGGGACGGAGAGCTATTTGAGATCGAAGTCCTAGTGAAAGAATAACGCGACTGTGGTGAAATAGGTAGACACAAGAGACTTAAAATCTCTCGGGGCAACCCGTGCCGGTTCGATTCCGGCCAGTCGCACCAGAATCTGACTGTAGCTCAACTGGATAGAGCAACAGCCTTCTAAGCTGTAGGTCGGGGGTTCGAGTCCCTCCAGTCAGGCCATATCGGGCCCTTAGCTCATGTTGGTTAGAGCAGTGGACTCATAATCCATTGGTGCCGTGTTCGACTCACGGAGGGCCCACCAGATTAGGGGTGTTGTTTTAATGCAACACTCCTTTTCTTTTGGTTGACAGATCGGGCGTTCCTTGCTATAATATATGCATACAGTTAGATAACAGGAGCGAAACATGGAAGCATTCAAAAGCTGGGAAGAGATGAGCACTCTAGAACAGTATGCCTGCCAGTTCTGGGATATGTACAAGGATGCTTACGGCGTTCGCCCACGCGGTATCGATACATCCGATTGGACTGAAGAACAGTTCGAAGCAGAGTTCGTTAGCCTGAGCAAGACCATTGAGGTCAACTACCAAGCCCAATTGGCTAGCGAAGAGAAGGCCATGCACGACTTTGAGATCCGTATGTTGGACCTGTTGATGTCAGGTGCTAAGGATCGTGAGATGGCCCTGCGTTGGATTCACGAAGCAGAGGGTAGCGATGGTGACGATGAGTACCTTTGCTTCCTAGTTGGCTTGCCCTATGGTTACTTTCGTAAGGAGACAGTATGAACTTTAAAGACCTACCCCCAGAGCAGAAGATTGACGAGATCATCACCTGCGTGGCCTTTGTGGCATTTGTAATACTTTTGTGCTATATGCCCGACTTGACACGTTAACCAAAAGGCAGTATAATAGACACATAGACAGCAAAAAGGAGCGAAGAATGTTTGATCAAGTAACCAAGTATACCGTCCACGGTAAAGAGTACGAACAAGTCCACGGCAATGCCTTTGATCGTGGTTCAGCAGACAGCTGGTACGGTCGTCCACGCAACCCACACAAGGGCGGCGTTGGTGGCAATAGTGGCGAAAGAACAACAGATTTGACCACTGAAGAGATCGAAGCTTACCACGCAGGCTACGACTACAATGAAGAGTTCGGTGGCAAGAAGGACTACGATTGATGTTCAAAGTAGGTGATCGGGTGCAGAGCACCGTCAGGGAACTCCGTAACCGTCAAGGCAACGGTACAGTGACTCATTTCAATAGTGACGAGTCAGAGTTCCATGTACAGTACGACACCAAGATCAGCCAAAGGACCTACTTTGGTTTGTGGCATAAAAACAACACAAAAAAGTTAAGGTTAGTTGGTTGACAGGGCGGCGATTTGGCAGTATAATAAACACATAGCGAAACAGAACTAGGAGCGAAACGATGTTCAAATTACTTTCAACTGCCAACCCTAAGATCCAAAAGGGCACTAAGATGGGCTACCTCAGCTTCATCCTGCACCTTGCACCAGCAGACCTTAGCGGTCGTGAAACATGCCCCAAGCGGACCGCAGGCTGTACAGCCGCTTGCCTGAACACTGCCGGTCGTGGCGGTATGTTCAAGAAGGGTGAGAACACCAACATGATCCAGAAGGCACGTATCCGCAAGACCAAGTACTTCTTCGAAGCCCGTGACTACTTCATGCAGGATCTGTATGCAGACATCCAGAAGGCTATCAAGTTCGCTGAGAAGCAGGGTTTGAAGCCAGTGTTCCGCCTCAACGGTACTAGCGATCTGAGCTGGGAGAAGTATACAATCAACGACAAGAACCTGTTTGAATTGTTCCCTGATGTACAGTTCTATGACTACACTAAGGTCCTGGGTCGTAAGGTTGCCAAATACTCCAACTACCACCTGACATTCAGCAAGGCAGACGGCAACGATGCAGACGTGGCAGAAGCACTCAAGCAAGGTATGAGCGTGGTTGCAGTCTACGATCAAATCCCAGAAGGTGTTCCGAGTGCTGACGAAACAGACCTCCGCTTCCTAGACCCTAAGGGCATCATGCTTGGTTTGAAGGCTAAGGGTCGTGCTAAGAAGGACTACACGGGCTTCGTAATCCGCTTGAAGGAGGTAGCATAATGTCTAACATAGAACAGTTGAACTTCGTTATTTGGGCCGCCAAGCGGGACCCCAAGTTCACGCAGAGCCGAAAGGCCTATGTGAGTGCTCTATGGGCATGGCGTAAGATTGCCCGTAAAGACCCTATGGTTGACAAGGTTATCAAAACCTGCTATAATTAAGGCTACAGTAAACAAAAAGGAGCGAAAAATGGGAACACCTTTGTACATGGAATTGAGCGATGCTTGCCGCATTGTGCAGGAGTATGCAGATCATAACACGGGCGGTGATATCCTTGCTGGTTTGATGGATATGGAAGCCTGCTACGATGATCTAGACAAAGAAGATCGCGTGGCCTATAGCATGTTCATGCAGGCTGGTCGTAAGATGTTTGCACCTGCCTAAAGACCCGCCAGTTGACAGGGTTATCAAAAGACAGTATAATACATACATATTAACACAACAGGGAGCGAACCTAATGTCTAAAGTAAACTACAACCAATTCCCCAGCTTTGACCTCAACGAAGCCTGTGACTTCTTTGACAGTGAGAAACAGAGCAACTGGAAGAAGATCGGCAAGTTCATCATTGCAGACGGACAAGAGTTCGTCAATGTTATGGAGAAGGACTTTGACTACGACGAGGTAGGCGACGGCGAGTATGCGGCATTTGAAGCAGGCGTCCGCTATGCACTGACTAAGATGAACATTGCCTTAGATGCCGCAGACCTGCCCTTAGAGATAGCAGAGGTGGACTTGGTAGAGAGCATGGGCTATATGTTAGTGCGTACTGACGACACGCCCGAGAGCTTTGTCAAACGGGTTATGAAGAAGCCCGTGCTGATGGTAGAGAGCTGGGTAGATTGACGTTGACAGGGACTAGGTTCCCTGTTATAATACTAACTTAACGACACAATAGGAGCGACACTATGAATGTACAGCAAATCAACACTGCCCTGATCACAGGTTCATTCACTAACCAAGAGCTGATGAGCGTGATCGACGCTGTCAAGTTCGCTCGCACACGCCTTAATCAACAGACCAAATCCAGCTTGCGAGTAGGTGACTCAGTAGAGTTTACCAGCACCAAGACTGGGCAGACCATGACAGGCTTTGTGACCAAGATCGCTATTAAATATGTCACAGTCAAGTGCCTGGGCGGCCTGTGGAGAGTGCCTGCTAACATGTTGTCCAAAGTGGATGACAAAGAATACGTTTAACAGTATAATATAACTTTTAACACACATTGGAGCGAACTAATGGCAAGTAAATTCAAAGTCCTAAGCCTAGATGCACAGAAACCCAGCAAAGGCACCGCAGGCAGTCTTGAGCAAGACACCCTAGCCCTGCAGGCCAAAGAAGCCGCATTGAAGAACACTACAGATGAAGAGATCATCGAACGCTTGCGTAGCCGTTTCCAGATCCTAGATGACATGACCCGTGCTTGTAAGAAGGGTGATGTACGTGCTATGATCGTAACAGGTCCCCCAGGTGTGGGCAAGAGCTTTGGTGTTGAGAAGGTGTTGTCTAAGCACGATGTGTTCGCAGATGTAGCACAGAACGAGAAGCTCAAGAAGTACGAAGTGGTCAAGGGTGCTATGAGTGCTATCGGCTTGTACAAGAAGCTCTACGAGTTCAGTGACAAGAAGTGTATCCTAGTGTTCGATGACTGCGATAGTGTACTGTTAGATGACTTGAGCTTGAACATTCTAAAGGCAGCACTAGACAGCTCTAAGAAGCGTACTATCCACTGGAATACGGACAGCCGTTTGCTCAGACAAGAAGGTGTGCCCAACAGCTTCGAGTTCAAGGGTGGCTGTATCTTTATTACCAACATCAAGTTCGACAACGTTAAGAGCAAGAAGTTGCGTGATCACTT
>JACCED011871394.1_pt1 | contig 18250 bp, 14 predicted proteins | sample 7455021 | NCBI WGS metagenome assembly JACCED01 (sample SAMN15323456, study PRJNA562643) | freshwater metagenome | isolation source: river surface water | place: USA:Blue River Watershed | collected 2017-08-19 | reverse complement strand
GCGAGTCCCCCGGTCACGGCGTGGACATCGACGAGAAGCTGGCTGCCAAGTACCCGTACCAAAGGGCTTATTTGCCGGTGAACCGGCTGCAGCACGATGGGACGCTCTGGAATTGGTGAAAGGGCTGACCTTAGGGGGCTACTTTGCAGCGGTTACTGCCATTCATGACTTTGAAACGACCGGTAAGTCCGCCTCCCATTGCAGTCATTTGTGCTAAGTCAATCCTTCTTAGAGCGGCGCAATTTCAAGAAGCTAAGATGACTAATGAAATCGTCTGGCGAATCAGGTGAAGCCAGCGAGGGTGTAAGCAATTAACGGCAGGTGTAACTTGCGGCAACACCAGCATTGCTCCCCGTCAACACAGGCTTCTTAGGGTGTGCGCAGATGGGAAGGCTCAAATTACCCGAAGCGGCTGTCAGTTCAATCCGCTCAGGGGCCACGCCTTTTTCAACCCAGGCCCGCAGGGCATTGAACATTTCATCGCGTCCGGTGGCAGGCTGTGGCAAGGGCACCGCGCTCGCAGGTGTCACGGTGCCGTTCAGGCCAATCGAGCCAGTCAGGTTGAATGAGCCGGTATGACCAAAGCCAGGAATGAAGAACAGGCGATTGAAGGCTTGTACTTTGTCGACTCCACCCATGCGTTGTGCCAAGCGGTCAAAGTAATGGAGTGAGCCTTGCGGCATGATGAGCTGGTCAGAAAGGCCATGATAAGAGAGCACCTTAGCCCCCCGATCGCGCAATGCGGTCAAGTCGGGTGAATCGGTGTTGATGTCTGAAAGTTGGGCCTGCATAGCCAGCCCGCGCTCGTAGGCAGCGGCCAAATCGGCGTATTTCAGGTTCTTCCAGCCGTCCTCGGCATTGCCCGTGGCATTGGTGAACATGCCTTTTTGAGCGATGCGCGGATTGAGCATGGACAGAGCAACCACCTGGGAACTGATCGGGAATGGGGCTTGTTCACCTGCCAGTGCCGTCAGATCCGTGCTGCGGGTCAGGCCCCACCAGAGTTGCCCCGAACTGGAAGCCAGGGTACCAGTGCGTCCAGTGTTTTGAACGGATTCTGGCGCACTGCCATCGCGTGTGATTCCGTACCAGATCTTCTTGATCGCAACGGCTTCTTTCTGACTCAGACAAGTCGCTTGGGTATTGGTGCCCTGCACACCGGCTTCGCCAATTTCGCTTTTGCACAGCGCCGCCGCATCACCTGCTGGGTTGTAGGTGCACGTCAACGGATCATGCAAGAAGCCCCAGTGGGCCTGTTCGCCACCGCAAGAACGCAAAGCCAGCGCATTGACAGCATGCAACTTGGCGTTGGGAATGGAGCGTCCAACTTCCTGCTGCATCACGATCTGCGGGTAAAGCTCGGCGGTGATGAAACGTGTCCAGTTGAATGCAGGGGCACCGGCCAAAATGCCGTCGTATTGCTCGGGGTACTTTTGCGCGAGTTTGTAGGCTTGCCGTCCACCTGTCGAGAAACCATCGAAGTAGGCTTTGGCATGAGGCTTGCCGTAATAGGCTTTCACGACCACTTTGGTTTTGAGGGCCTGCTCTAACATGCTGCGCTCGGCAAAGTCACGCCACAGTGCGGTGTTGATGGAGCCGTCCGGGTTCATGGCAAATGATGCGTTGCGACCCGAGACTGTGCCACCGTGTCCGTGATCAGACCCGCTGACTGCATAGCCTTTTTGGACAGCCCCCAGAAACATTTCGTTGCCGCCACCGGTTTGTCCAATGCGTGTGGCATCTGCATAAAAGCCACCCGCCCAACCGCCGCTGCCATAGGAACGGATGGTCTGATTCCATTGATCGCGTGTAGGCAACCAAACCTCAATGCCGATACCCGGCGAGGTCGATGGCGCACCCGCTGGGCCAGTATTTCCTGGCCCCACCACCAGCTTGACCATGCAGACATCTGCCGCAGTTTTGATGTGCGGTGCCGCAGAGTTGGCAAGTCGCACCTCTTCGCCCGCCTTGAAGCTCTGGACCGCAATGATCCGGGTTTGCGCATCGACTTGCAGTTGCCCCAAGCCTTGCATGTCGCAAGACATAGGGGCTTGCGCTACAGGTGGTTTCTCGACTTGGGCGCACGCAACCAGTAGCGCCAGCATGCCAAGCGCTACAAAGCGGTGCGTATTTCGTGTCATGGCTGTGTGCATGAAATGTCTCCTTGAATTTAAAGTCATGGTATCAAGACAGTTGAAAGACTTTTCCGGGATTCAAAATATTTCGAGGATCCATAGCAGTTTTTAAAAGTTTCATCAACTGCAACTCTGAGGGGCTGCGCGAGTGGTGCAAATAATCCCGTTTCAGGGTGCCGATGCCATGCTCTGCTGACACCGAGCCATGCCAATCCCCTACCGCTTGGTAGACCAGGTCTTCAATATCCGCCTCTGGTTGCTCTCCCGGGCAGACTTTGACGCCGATGTGGATGTTGGAATCACCAACATGACCAAAAAATACAGTCGTTGTATCTGGCCATTTTTGTTGCAGACGCGATTTGAGTTCATTCACAAAATTGCCAAGTTGCCCGGTAGTAACGCTCACATCGAATCCCACGTGCGGCCAAAAAACCGCGCGAAATTCGCCCGATGCATCACGAACTGCCCACAGTTTTTTAACGTCCGATTCTGACTGGGCAATCACCACATCCTGAACAATTTCACACTCCAGCGCAGCAGAAAGTGTCTGTTCAAAGTGGACTTGATCCTTGATAGGGTCAGTCCCCTGCGACTCAATCAAGACATAAGCCCCATGACCATAAGGCAATGGTGTTGTCAAATGCGCCAACCCAGAGGTCATTCGCTCATAAAAATCAGGCCACATCATCTCGAAGGCCGACAAGTTTGGCCCCAAGTGTGTCCGAACATGTTTGAGCAAAGCCAGTACCGCGTCGTAATCGGCTAAGGCGCAAAGCGCTGTACAAGTGCTTCTGGGCTGCGGCGAAAGCTTGAGAACCGCCCGGGTGATCACGCCCAGCGTTCCCTCACTGCCCACGAACAACTGTTTCAGGTCGTAGCCTGTGTTGTTCTTGAGCATTTTGTTGAGGTTGGACAACACGGTGCCATCGGCCAAGACAACTTCAAGTCCCAAAACAAGATCACGGGCCATGCCGTAACGAAGCACACGGTTACCACCAGCATTGGTGGAGAGATTCCCACCGACAGTGCAAGAGCCCCTCGCACCCAAATCCAGAGGGAAGAACAAATCATGATCGCGGGCGATGTCCTGAATTTGGGACAAGGTAGCGCCAGCCTGTGTCGTCACACTGCAGGCAGCCGCATCAACCTCTTCAATCGCTTTCATCAATTCCAGCGACAACAGAACGCATTGCTTAACTGGCTGAGCGCCACCTGCCAAGCCAGTCAGCCCGCCTTGAGGAACCACAGGCACTTGAGCGGCATGGCACAGTCGCAACAAAGTACTGACTTCAGCGGTTGACCTCGGTCGCACCAGTGCCAAAGCACTGTCACGAGGGGCGGAGGTCATCCAATCGCTGAAATACCGATCGGGGATGTCATCTCCGATTGAAATCAAACCCACGTCGGTCGTGGTACGAAGTTGTTCAACAAAACTTTGCATGTTCAGATAAGCCATCAGAGACGAGAAAAAGACAAGCTCATGGGCAACCACAGAGCTTGTCTAACACTCAGTCAAGCAATTAAATTAGGTAGCCACAGCGAGAGCGCCGGGAATGCACACAGGACCACCAAGCGAACGACATCCGCCAAAATAAATGGCATGGTTCCCCTGTAAATGGCACTCAGCGGAATGTCGCGGGCAATCGAACTGATAACGAAGACATTCATGCCAACTGGAGGGCAAATCATGCCAAATGTCACCGCCATCACCACAATCACGCCAAACCAGACGGGATCAAAACCAAGCTGCGTCATGACTGGAAAGACAATGGGCACCGTCAGCAAAATCATGGCCAGCTCGTCCATGACCGCTCCCAAGATCAAGTAGCCGACCATCACCAAGGCCAGAACACCATAAGGTCCTATGGGCAAGTGCACTAGCCAATCAACTGATTTCTGCGTGAACTGGGTGATGGTGAGGAAGTACCCGAACAGAAATGCCCCAACCACAATCATCATGATGGCCGATGAGACACGCAAGGAATCAACCAATGCTTTCTTGATCTGAGGCCAGCGCAAATGACCACGCAGCATTCCGAGAATCAAGGTTCCGATGGAGCCAACGCCTGCAGCTTCTTCAACCGTAAACAAACCACCGTACATGCCACCCAGCACAAACATGAACAGCAGCAGCACCGCCCAGAGCTCTCGCAACGATGCGAAACGTTCCGCCCATGTATGTCGATCACCCTGTGGAAGCATGGATGGCCAGACACGCGCCATGATCGCAATCACGGCAGAATAAAAGACAACAGCCAACAAGCCTGGGACAACGCCTGCAGCAAACAGCTTGGATATGTCCGTCTCGGTCATGATGCCGTAAAGTACAAAGATGACTGAAGGTGGAATCATGATGCCCAAGGTGCCACCTGCAGCAATCAGCCCTGCAGACAACCCACGGTCGTAACCAGCCCGACGCATTTCGGGCAAAGCCACTTGCGTCATCGTGGCCGCCGTCGCGACCGATGATCCGTTGATAGCGGCGAAACCAGCACAAGCCGCAATGGATGCCAGCGCCAGTCCACCTTTGCGATGACCCAGCCATGCACGACCAGCCGAAAACAACTCTCGACTCATGCCCGCATGGGAAGCGAATGCCCCCATCAACACAAACATCGGAATCACGCTGAGGTTGTAATCGGTAACCACTGACAGCGGCACATTAGCCAGTAGATTCAGAGCAGGAGTCACGCCTGAAAGAAGTGCAAATCCCCCAACACCGGCAATGCCCATCGAAACACCAATTGGCACCCGAACTGCCATCAAGGCAAACATCAAGACAAAGCCCGACAGGGCTACCAAATCACGATCCATGCTGAATCTCCCCATCAGGCTCTTCAATTGGCGTCCTGTTAATAAGCCGAACAAGACGCATCAGTGCCAACAGAACCGATGCACAGACGCCAAACGCGGCGATCGCATAAAAATAGCGAATAGGCAGCTGCAAATCGCTGGTGGTTTGAGTGCCAGTACTCAACACTTTGACCCAGACCATCCAAGCCATGACAACCAAGAAAATCATGGTCACCAGTGTTCCCACGATATCCAGCCATCTGCGACCCTCTGGACGCAGCTGCTCCCAAACGATGTCGACACAAATGTGGCTCCCGTAATAGGTGGCGATGGCAAAGCCCCAAAACAGGGCGATGCCCTGCATGAGCTTGGAGCCGTCAAACCAATCGGGTATCTGAATACTCAACACATCTCTCATTAGCACATTGCCTGCAGTCAGCAAAGCAATGGCCAACAAGAACAAGGCTGCAGCCGTCTCTGTAGTGGATAAAAGGCGCTTCATTTACTGACCTGCGCCACGTGTTTTGAGTTCCTGGCGCAGGTTGTTCAGCACTTGCTGGCCGTTCACACCGGTCTTGGTCACACTGTCGATCCATTGGGTATTTACAGGCTCAACGGCTTTCTTCCATGCGTCCAGTTGTGATCCTGTCAACTTCACAATGTTGTGACCCTGTTTTTCCAATTTACCTTGGCCTGAGTCTTCATCATCACCCCAAGCCGCACCGACTTTGCCAGCCCAATCGTTGCTGCAATGGTCGTCCATTACTTTCTTTTGTGCTGCACCGAGCTTGTTGTACCAGCCCGGGTTCATGACCCAGGTGAAGGCAGCTGCGTAAAGACGCATGTCGGTGTGGTTTTTTACTGCCGTGTCAATGTTGAAAGAGATCAGCGAATTCCAAGGGAAAGTGATCGCATCCGCAACGCCCTTCTCCAAGGCATCACGCGATTCAGGTGCCGAAACCTGAACGTTGGTTGCACCCAACAATGTCATAGTTTGAGCCACTGTGCCGTTGGCAGGACGGATTTTCATAGCCTTGATCTGGCTAGGTTCACTGATGGGTTTTTTGCTGTGCAGCGTGCCAATGTGAACATGTGCAAAGCAAACGCGCACGTCCTTCATCTCGGCAGCCGAATAGCTGCGATACCACTTGTCAACTGCGGCAGAGCCAGGACCGGGCTTGCTGACTTGAAATGGCAACTCAGCAGCTGCGAACACAGGGAATCGACCCGCTTGGTAACCGGGGCTCACCCAGCTCATGTCGGCAATGCCATCCCGCGTCATATCGTAATGATCAGCGGCTTTGCCCAGTTGTTGCGCAGGAAACAAAACTACTTTGATGCTCCCGTTGGAAGCAGCTTCTACCGACTTAGCCCAAGGCTCAAAACCTAATTTGGCCAATGGGTGGCTGCCTGGAAGCCAATGCGCGAATTTGAGCTCGACGGGCTTGTCTTGGGCCTGAGCGCCAAGGGCCAGCAAGGCCACCGCACAAGCAGCGGTTGACTGACGAATGATGTGCTTTGTGAAAGTCATGGTTGTCTCCTTATTGACTTGGGTTGATTTCAGTCGGGAACTTTTTCAAACCATTTGATCGGGTGCACTTTGGCTGCCCGATTCAAATGGCCTTCAGGATCTGCCAGTGCCGCTTTGACGGCCTGATTTAGGATGTCAGCAGCTTGGTCCAATTGTTGTGGAGAGGCGACTACAGGGGCTACACACTCATTCCAAATTCGCACATAGTTTTCATGACCACGTTTTTGTGTCTCGCCATATCCCTTGAGAACTTGGGGCAGACCCGCCAAGGCTAAGCCCATGGCCGCTGACTTGGGCGTCAGAACTTGCAAAGCCGACCACCAGGCATTCATTGCCGCATGTTCCTGCTTGTATCTCAGGCTGCTTCTGCGCATAGGGCGCATATTGGCCATAAACCTCAGTACCAGGTAGCCCCAAAGGCTGGTGGACCTAATGTGCATGCCCACATGAAATTTGTCTTTTTTGTGCTTTACCGCCCATGCCAACAACTTTTGACCCAAGGCATAAGGCAACACAGAGGCCACTTCATCGATACCCGGTTTAAAGTGTTCCGTCACATGCACCACCTCATCTGCGCTGGCTTGTGCCTCACTCCGAACACGTGCGTAGCGATCAGATCGTGTCTTCAAATCCGCAACACGGATCACGTCCTCGTAGCACATCCAAAGTGCCAGATGCCTGGCTGCCTCCGACCACGCTTGGGCCGTGATCTCGCTGTCCATGAATTCTGGAACCGCCTGATTCAGAAGTTGGCGGTATGCCACTGCGTATTTCGCATCTTGATAGTCTTGGCAACGCGCTGCGCCTAAGCTCACCAACTCTTGGTATGCGGCAGCCGCATTCGCCAGCACCTCGGCGTTCTTAGCAGATTCGCCCTTCGCAGCCGCACCGGCCAAATTTCGGGCAGCGTGAAACCCTGCAAGACTGGCTTTGACACCTTTGCCAGACGCTTCAATGGCGGCCTCGCAAACCTCAACAGGCCAGGGCAATACCCCTGCACCACAAAGCGCCCCGAACATCACCGCAGACACAACGGTCTTGTGCTGCTGGGTCAGCGCGTCCATATCCATCAAAATAGCTTGACGAGCCAATGCTCTGGCCAAAGTCCGGATGCGCTCATCATCAAAGCGTCCGTCTTCCATGTGCATCTTTTCCACGGTCGTGTAGACACGGCTGGTCGAACTGATCAGACAAGTTCTGTCAGGTGTCACAAAACCACGCTCCATCATGCGAGCAGCCTCCAGGCTTTCACTGGCAATCACTACATCCACACGCGCAGGGACTGGCGATAGAGCGAAATTGGGTGCTGCATGACCGACCGGAACAGCTTGCCGACTCCACTCGACGTAATAACTGGTGGCACCGGTTCTTTGCGCCACACCGGGAACGGAAGTGGCCTGCACGGACAAACCAAAATTTCGGGCACAAGTGACCAGCCAATCGGCCAGAACTCCTCCGCCCTCGCCGCCTAAAGCGGCGATCAATACACTCTGAATTTGTATGTTGTTCATGATTGACCCTGCAACTGACGGATAGCCCACTGGTTGAATCGGGCACTGATGCGATCCCACCAACTCGGGTTGCTCACAATTTCAATTTTGTGAAAAGACGGGCAAAGTACCGCAGCATCAGCCACCTCACCGCACAGGCCACAACCGACACAGCCGTTGGTGACGTGAGCCACTGGTGCAGACTTCAGGGGATCGGTTGAATCCTTGATCGTCAGAGTGGGACAACCTGATAAACGGATGCAGGAATGGTCGCCCGTGCAGGTGTCTTCATCCACACCGTAGCGCGTGCGCACTGACCGCAAGCCTTGCTTGAGCCGCAAGGCACGCAAAGGCTTCAGACGCCGCTGGCGCTCCAACTGGCATTCACCCTCAGCAACAATGACCTTAAGACCTTTGAACGGTGAGGTCAGCGCTTCGCGTAAAGTGTCACGCACCGTCGCCACGTGGTAGTTGTGCACTGTACGCAACCACTTCACCCCCATGCCCTCCAGCGTTCGCTCAATGGTCATTTCACCAGCGGTCGCACTGCTACCCTCTGCCACGCGCTTGCTTTCTGAGCCAGGCGATGACACCGTTTCTTGGGTGCCTGTGGCAGATGTGTAGCCATTCTTCATGATGACCAAGACGCCGTCGCCTTGGTTGAGCAAGGTAGAAGAAACGCCTGACAGCAAACCGTTGTGCCAAAAACCACCATCGCCCATGATGGCCAGGGGCCTTCGTGCCGAGAAATTTTTAACCGCTGCACTGGATGCCATGCTCATTCCGTATCCAAGGATCGAATGCCCGAATGAAAATGGTGCAAATGTTGCAAAAGAATGGCAACCGATATCTGCCGAGATATGGAATTTCCCAATATCTCGCTCAACCAATTTCAGTGCAGCAAAAACTGGGCGCTCTGGACAACCCGTGCAAAAGTTTGGAGGACGAGCTGGTACAGGCTGCTTCAAAATTTCGGCAGCCTGTTGGCGTGTTGTATCGAGTAGGGGCAGGTAAGTATCAGGCTGCTCGTGCAGCAGATGGGGTGCATGCTGCTGTATAAATTTAGTTAACCCACGCAGCAGCACCTCAGCGTTGTATTCGCCACCCATAGGCAAAACGTCTTTTCCGTGCAGTGAAACCCGTACATTCGAGCGTTGCAAGTGTGTTGCTACTTCCTGCTCGATGAATTCAGGCTGACCTTCTTCCAGCACCAAGACGCCTTGTTTGTCCGCACAGAACTTTTGAATCTGCTCGGGTACCAAGGGATAAACCACATTGAGCACCAGCAAAGGAATACGGGACTCTCCTTGCGCATCGGTCAAGCCCAATTCCTGTAAGGCACGAATCAATGTGTTGTAGAGGCCACCTTGAACGATGAGACCCAGACCGATGGACTCTCCATCCCATTGCTCGTTGAGTCCTTCTTCCATGATGAATCTTCGAGCTGCGGGCATGCGTGATTCATACTTCAACTTTTCATGCGCAAAAGTTGAAGGTGGATGTGACAAACGGTCGTAATTAAAGGCAGGCGGATTTTGCTGCAAGTGAACGCTGGAAATGGCAGGGGCTTGGTTATTTTTGGTCTTGAAGCTGCCCTGCACGTGGCATGTACGGATTCGCAATTCCACCATCACCGGCGTGTTGGAAGCTTCTGACAATTCAAACGCTTTTTCCACCAGGTGAACAATGCTGGTCAAATTGGGGCGCGGGTCCAGCAGCCAGAGTGCTGATTTCAGCGCAAATGCATGTGTTCTTTCCTGAATCACACTAGCGCCTTCGCCGTAGTCCTCTCCCACCACAATCACGGCCCCACCCATCACGCCAGGCGATGCCAGATTGGACAGCGCATCAGACGCCACGTTGGTGCCTACGACCGATTTCCAGGTCACTGCACCGCGAACCGGGTACATGATGGATGCAGCCAACATGGCTGCCGCTGAAGACTCGTTGGTGCAGGCCTCGACATGGACTCCCAACTCATCCAGATAGGGGCGTGCCTGAACCATGACGTCCAACAAATGTGAAATAGGGGACCCTTGGTACCCCCCCACATAGGTCACACCCGATTGCAACAAGGCTTTGGTGACCGCCAAAATGCCCTCGCCATGGAAGGTTTGACCGTCTCCGAGCTTGAGACTTTCTATTTCGTGACTGAAGGAAACTTCCAAAACGATCTCCGCGAATTGATGGATTCGGGACGAATGTAGTGAGCATGACAGCGTAAGGCAAATGCTTGTTTAGAATTTCATACATTCGCCCTTTGAATATCAAGGGATAACCCTTATCCAAATATTTAATGAACTTTAGACAACTCGACCTCAATTTGCTGCGCGTCTTGGTGGCTTTGCATAGAACAGGTTCGGTCACTGCCGCAGGTCAAGCACTTGCTCTATCGCAGCCTGCTACCAGCCATGCCTTGGCCAAACTGCGACACGCACTGGACGACGAACTCTTTTTGAGAACCCCCAAAGGGCTCATGCCCACCAAGCTGTGTGAGCGAATTGCGCCACTCATACAAACACAACTGGCACAACTGGAATCGACTCTCGGAAGTGAGCAAACTTTTGACCCCAGCACCAGTGATAGCCATTGGCGTGTCTCGCTTTCCGATTTGGGTGAGATGATGTTCTTGCCAAACTTAGCAACTGTTTTGCGACAAGAAGCACCACTGGCCCGCATATCCAATGTGGCCGTGACAGCGGAAGAAGTTCCCAGCGCGCTGGTGGCCCGTGAAATTGATTTTTCAATTGGCATATTGCAAAGCCAACATCGAAATATACGCACCGAGAAATTGTTCGAAGAGCGGTATGTCGCTGTCACAGCAGCCCACTGGCGTCCCAGTATCGGTTCGGCTCAAAACAAGTTGCGGCTGGAACAACTCCAGAAAGCCAACTTCGTTGTTGCGGCTCCAACTGCTACGTTTCACGGTGGCGTTGAAAAAATTCTTCATGCACACAACTTAACAAGTCAAATCATGCTTCGCGCACGACACTTCGGTGCAATCCCTGAATTGACAATCAACACCGACTTGGTGGCCATTGTTCCTACTATGTATGCACAAAACATTGCCCAAGTTCATGCCTTGAAAATCTGGGAATTACCCATCAGCTCACTCAAGTACTCGGTGAATTTGATGTGGCATTCCAGCACTGACTTTGATAATGCGCAACTCTATGTCAGAGACAAAGTCAGAACCTTGTTCTCAAGAACTAAATAGCCACAGCAAAAGTTCCGTAATCTTTAATCCAATTCAATACTGCTTGGAGTGATCATCAATTTATACCGCTCATATGCTGCCTACCTTCGAGCAATGAATTGACACGGGAAGCTAAAGTCACACGATTTGTGGCCTGCAACTTTCTGAATGCGTTAGCTAAGTGAAAACGAACTGTTGGATACTCCACATTCAAGCGTTTGGCGATGTGTTTATCTGGGCAGCCGCATGCTACCAACCAGGCCACTTCTGCCTCACGTTGACTTAACCTGGTAAATCGTTGCAAGAACTCTTCGGCCCGCTCACTGGTTGTTTCTGAAGGTGCCCCGGCGTCTTCCCAATTGAGCCGAGCCAGCGCAGCCGTCACTGCGGGTTCTATCATCCTGAGCAACTCGACCTCATTGGCTTCAAAGTTGCCTTGTTCACGTGCCCGCCAAACGCGAAAGTCACCCACGCACTTGTTTTGGTCGTGAAAGTAGACATTGATGCCCCAATGCATCCTCTCAGGCCCGAGGAAATCACTGAAGAATTCCGTACGTGACAACTCCGACTGAGGCATGATTTGTGTGGCAATGGTGGGTCTGCGCCGCGCCATCATGGGTACCGTAAGAGGATCAATGAATCGGTAGTAGTCGTCCCACCCGCGCAAACTGTCCGCAGACATGTTCATTGCAGCAAAGCGTTCAAATCTTTGTTGGTGTTCACTCCAAACCATCGAAACATAAGTATTCGCTGATAGCAATTCAAGAATGGGTAAGCCCAAAGAAGCACGAAGTTTGTCAGCATCAGTGGCGTCTGCCAGCAATCGCATCACGTCGCCCAGAGCTCGTGTTTGTGTCGTAGATAAATGCATAGTCTGCCCGAGCAAGAGTCGTGCTTGATTTTTTCTGATCCTAGGCGCAATTTTTTACTACGCGATTAGTGCAAACCCCAGCATCCCACCTAACGATCATGATAGGTGCCGCTAGCAAATATTCCTTTTAACCTTTGGCTTCATCAGGAGGCCACATGGGATTGACAGATCTAACCGTTACCGAATTGAGCGCAAAACTCACCAATGGTGAGACCACCTCATTGGAGATTGCACATCAATTCATTGAGCGTACACACGCAGCGGCCGCATTGAACGCTTACGTCAATTTTGACGCTGATGCCCTGCTATCCCAGGCCCGCCAGGCAGATCAATTGATTGATCAGGGTGTCCGCTTACCTCTTCTGGGAATTCCCATAGGCTTAAAGGACAACATCGACGCAGTGGGTTTCCCCTGCGGAAACGGAACGACCGCACTGCACGGTTTACATCCAAAGGAAGACGCCGTTTTGGTGCATCAATTGCGCACTGCTGGTGCATTGATCACTGGAAAGCTTGGACTTCATGAATTGGCATTCGGGATCACTTCAAACAACGCCGTGACGGGAGCCATCCGCAACCCCTGGGACACTCAGCGCATTCCTGGAGGAAGCAGTGGCGGATCTGCAGCTGCCGTTGCCGCACGGATCATCCCCGCAGCCATAGGAACAGACACAGGGGGCTCAGTTCGAGTTCCTGCTTCACTGTGCGGTATTGCAGGATTGCGCCCTACCGTCGGAAGAGTTAGCTCGGAGGGCATCGCCCCTATCTCGATGACCCGTGATACTGCGGGGCCTATGGCGCGGAGCGTTGCAGATTTGTCGCTTTTGGATTCTGTGATGACAGGCGATTTCAGCAATCCCTCGATGAAACTTCGCGATGTGCGCTTGGGTGTCCCCAGCGATTTGTTCTGGGAAAACCTGGATCCGGGCATCCGCAGTGCAACAAACGAGGCTCTTGAACTTCTGAAGTCCCAAGGGGTTACGTTGATCTCTGTGCCGATGCCTGACATTGGAAAATTGGATGAGGAAGTTAGTTTCATCGTTGTGCTGCACGAGTTTGTCAGGGATATGACGGCTTACTTGAAACATAAGCGTGATGGCATTGAATTCGAAACATTGATTTCTCAGATTGGCAGTCCAGATGTTCGTGCGATTGCGCTTCCTCTCATTCAAGGTGGAACTATTCCCGTCGATGCCTATGAGACAGCCTTGAACACGAGACGCCGGTTGCAATCACTCTATAAAGATGTGTTTTCATCACACGGACTACACGGCTTGGCGTTTCCAACAACACCACGAACAGCCGCATTGATAGGCGAAGATGAAACTGTTGAACTCAATGGTCAGCACGAGCCCACCTTTTCAACATTCATACGTAATTCAGATCCAGGAAGTAACGCAGGCATTCCAGGCCTGAGCCTTCCCATTGGACTCGTCAATGGATTGCCTGCCGGTTTGTCTATCGATGGGCCAGTGGGAACAGATCGCCAACTGTTAGCGATTGGTGCAGCCATTGAAGCAGCGCTCCCCCCCATGCAACTGTCCCCTTTCCACGCCTAACAGCATGGTTTTCAACCCGTAGTCATCACATCAGGAGAATTTTATGGACCGTCGACACTTTCTCAATACTTCGGTAGCGACAGCAGCACTGGGCGTCGCGCCAAACATCTTCGCGGCTTCACCTCTCAAGGTGGCTGTCATGATTCCGCAAAGTGGCCCCGCCGGGTTGTTTGGTCCTTCAGCCAAAGCCTGCGCAGAATTAGCAGCCTCAGAAATCAATTCAAGAGGCGGAATTCTAGGTCGCAAGGTTGAGCTACTGTTCGGTGATGCTGGACTGGCTCCGGCTGAAGCATCGCAAGCAGCACTCAAACTCTGGAAAAGTGGCGGTGCTGAAGCGGTTATCGGTATGCATGACAGCGCTGTTCGTGGTGCGCTGGTAGGTGTATTCAAAGGTCAAGTACCCTACGTCTACACCCCAGTCTATGAAGGCGGTGAATGTGCCAATGGCACTTACGTTGCAGGAGAAACACCGCAGCAGCAACTTGAGCCTGTGATCCCATGGATCACTGCAGAGCGCAAGCTGAAAAAATGGTATCTCATTGGCAATGACTACATTTGGGGTCGCAACACCAATGCCGCTGGCAAGAGTTACATCCTGAAATCAGGTGCACAAGTTGTGGGCGATGAATATCTGCCCTTCTCTGTGGACAACTTCGATGCCAGCGTGGCAAGAATCCGCGACAGTGGTGCGGACGCAGTTCTTGTCTCCTTGGTTGGAGGGGCATCCGTTGGTTTCAACAAAGCATTCGCCAGCTTTGGGCTGTCAGAAAAAGTGTTGCGATTGGGCACGCTCATTGAAGAAAACACGCTTGCCGGGATCGGCATCGGAAACGCCAAGAATTTGTATTCCAGCTCAGGTTACTTTGCCAACATCACAACTCCAGCGGCCAAAGCTTTTGCTCAAGCTTATTCAAAGAAGTTCGGCCCACAAGCACCTATCCTGAACGGGCTGGGCCAGTCCACCTATGAAGGCTTTTTGATGCTTGAAGCGATTGCACGCAAAGCAGGTTCCTTGTCCGTGGCCAAAATGGATGCAGCTCGTGAAGGCGTGAGTTACAGCAGTCCACGCGGATCTGTCACGATCAAATCGCGTCACGTTGAACAGGATGTTTATGTGGCTGATGTCGACGCCAATGGCTTTCGCGTCGTCAAAACATTCTCACGTGTGAGTTCGGGTCAAACCTGTAAGGCTTAAATGAGTATGGACAGCGGCGTTTTACTGCATGGGCTCAACATGGCCTACGAACTGGCCACGTTATCTCTAACGACATTGGGTCTGGCGGTCGTTTTTGGATTGCTTGGTGTCATGAACATGGCACATGGCGAGTTCGTGATGATTGGAACCTATGCCGTCGTCGCTGTTCAGCAATGGGGATGGCCTATCGCCACCGCCTTTCCCGTTGCTTTGCTCGTTTGCGCTGGACTCGGATGGGTTGTTGAGAGATGGCTCATACGGCCGTTGTATGCCAGACCCTTCGACACACTTTTAGCAACGTGGGCATTAGCCATGCTGCTTAGAAAAATGGTGGAAGCCATCTGGGGAAAAGGCTACCGGAACATTGAAGTTGCTCTCCCTCCTTCTGTGGATGTTTGGGGTACGTCTTACCCTGCTTATCGACTCATGTTGATTACCTTGTCCTTTCTGATGCTAGTGTTCCTTTTCTTTTGGTATAGGCGCAGTTCAGCCGGATTGCGTGTACGTGCCATGACAAGCAACCCAGCACTGGCACAAGCACTGGGCATCAATACAACCAGGCTCTCTTCTCAGGCATTTGTCATTGGCGTCTGTCTGGCTGGTGCATCAGGCGTCCTCCTATCCCCTCTCATACGTATTGAGCCTGGCATTGGAGTTGACTACCTGTTGGATGCATTTTTTGTACTGGTGGTTGGCGGTCTAGGCACACTCGCTGGCTTCACCGGGGGTGTTGGGGTGATCGGAGGATCACAAGCGCTTGTCAGCAGCATTTCTGGTCAGACGAGTGGCTATGCCGTTGTGCTGATCATTTCAATAATATTTCTCTGGTTGAAACCCGATGGCATCTTTTCTCGACGTTGAAAACCGTCAAGTCATGCGACAACGAAAAAGACCTCTTGCTAACGCCTCCATGGGTCTATTGGCCGTCGGATTGCTTTCGGTCCCGTTTATTGGTGGTGATTTTTTTGCCTACCAAATTGGCTTGTTTTTGATTTATGGCATTGCCACTCAAGGCGTCGCATTGTGCTGGGGTAGATTGGGTTTTCTACCACTAGGTCATGCCTTTTTTTTTGGCTTGGGCGCATATTTGGCAGGAGGTACATTGAAAGCGGCAACGGGAAACCCCACATGGTTTTTAGGATTGTTTGCCGCACTTTTGATTCCGACAGCACTTGCATGGCTGTTGGCGATTCTGGTCTTCTCCAGGAGTCTGCGCAGTGGTCCCTATTTTTCTCTGATTACGCTAGCAATGACCATGTTGGGATTCTTGGCTGCCCAACAGTGGAGTGGCATCACGGGTGGATTCAACGGGCTTGGTGACATTCCTGAAATTGCAGGATTAGACCGTTACAGTACTTTCTACTGGCTGGTTGCAGCCATCGCATTCTGCGTGACGGTATTTTTAAGCACCTTGGTCAAACGCCCAATAGGCGTCATCTGGAGTGCAATTGCACAAAATGAAGACCGGCTTCAAATGTTTGGCTATGCAACCGCTCATATCAAAGCCACAGCGTTTGCACTCTCCGCATCATTGGCCGCACTGGCTGGTGCTCTCTTTTCAGCACATCAGGGAATTGTGACTCCCCAGGCCTTGGGGTTCGTCTTATCAACCGAATTTGTGATTTGGGCGGCCGTCGGCGGAAAGTCAAGCCCTATGGGGGCTTTGCTGGGGGCTGTGCTTGTGGGCTATGCATCAGCAGAGTTGAGAGATCTGTTTTCCTATTGGGAAGTTGTTGTCGGCGCAACATTTATTGTCGTTGTCCGATTTCTTCCCCAAGGCATGGCGGGTCTTTGGCTCAATCTAGTCCAAAAAAATGAGCGAGCAAATACTCGAAGCGAGTTGCTTGCACCGCCATCAAAAACGCCACCTCAGGTCCCCAAACTTGTTTTCAATGACGTGCGGGTTGCGCAAGGTGGTGTCAAGATTTTGGATGGACTGTCTTTTTCAGTGACTGGCCCCGGCATTCGGTCCATTATTGGTCCTAACGGGGCAGGGAAAACATCGACCTTCAATGCATTGACCGGTCGATTGCCCGTACACGATGGAAAAATCTTCCTGGCGAACATCGACGTTACCGGATCGAATGCATGGCGTATTGCCCGATTGGGAGTTGGTCGAAAAATGCAAATCCCGTCTGTTTTTCCTGATCTGACCGTTGATCAAAATTTACATATCGCTCTTTGGGCGGGACGATTGCACGGATCACAGTTCATTCAAAGCGCGCCGCTTAATTGGACCACCACTCTTTGCAGTGAAATGCTAGAGCATTTCCCCTCGCTAAAAGGGCAATTACACACCCCTGCAGGTCTGTTGTCACAAGGTCATCGACAAGCTCTTGAATTTGTCATGACCGTGCTTCCCGAACCACATCTTTTACTTTTGGATGAGCCTTGTGCAGGCTTGTCTCCAGCAGAAACGCATCACATGATCAGCGTCATCCAGTTTGCAATTCATCGGCTTGGTGCTGCAGCCCTTCTTATTGAACACGATATATCTGCAGTTGCCGCATTGGGTGGAGATGTTTACGTCTTCCACCAAGGTCGTCTGCTCGCACAAGGCTTGTTGGAAGAAGTCCAAAGCAACAGCAAAGTTCGTGCTGTTTATGCAGGGGCACGAAAATGAAAGCTGAATTTGAATTTCAGTCCATCACATCAGGCTACGCAGATACTGTTGTCGTTCGGGAGATATCTGGCCACCTTGGATCTGGCCAGGTTTTAGGAATACTTGGGCGTAACGGCGTGGGCAAAACCACTCTATTGAAAGCGTTATCAGGATTTTTGCCATTGATGGGTGGTTCGGTCACTTGGCAAGGGAAAGATTTATCAACCATCCCTTCCTTTGCAAGACTGAGTAAAGGCATTGCTTACGCGCCACAAGAGAACATCGTGTTTGGTGATCTCAGTGTGCGGGACAACCTCTTCCTGCATCTTTCTGATAAAAAACAAGCGCGCTACGACTATTTACTATCCAAATTTCCAAGACTCAACGAGCGAATGACCCAACGCGCAGGAGCACTCAGTGGTGGTGAGCGCAAGCTGCTGTCGTTCGTCAGAACTATGGGGCTAGCAATGCCACTGAGCTTACTGGACGAGCCAACGGAGGGCGTACAACCGGAAAACATTGACCTGATGGCGGCTCTGATCGTTGAGCGAAAACTACAAGGTGCCAGCTTTATTGTTGTAGAACAGAATTTATCATTCATTGAAAAGATCGCTGACAATGTCTGCGTTCTGGATCACGGCGATCTAGTTTTAGAAGGTGACATCACCCACTTAGGGCGCGAGGAAATAGAGCGGCATTTAGTTGTGTAAATAAAATTAGATCTGCACCTCAAGTCCTGCCGTATTCGGGGATGCAATTTCCTCTATTTATCTGCCAATTCAAAGGCAATATGAATCGCCCCGGGTTTCGAGGAGGCTCCACACTTTGAGAAGATGGAGCCATGAGCAAGAAATCAAACCGTTTTTCACCCGAAGTGC
>JACCED011434896.1_pt1 | contig 18261 bp, 16 predicted proteins | sample 7455021 | NCBI WGS metagenome assembly JACCED01 (sample SAMN15323456, study PRJNA562643) | freshwater metagenome | isolation source: river surface water | place: USA:Blue River Watershed | collected 2017-08-19 | reverse complement strand
CGACCGATGCCTGCACGCCGCTGCTGAGTTCACGTGCAGTCACCGACAACAAGCCGTCGGCATCGACCTGAAATGTCACCTCGATACGGGCCGCACCGGCCACCATCGGAGGAATGCCTCGCAGTTCGAACCGTGCCAACGATCGGCATTCGCCCACCAACTCACGCTCACCCTGCACAACATGGATCGACATCGCGGTCTGACCGTCTTTGAAGGTGGTGAACTGCTGAGCACGGGCCACAGGAATCGAACTGTTGCGGGGAATAATTTTCTCGGTGAGGCCGCCCATCGTTTCCAGCCCTAATGACAGCGGCAAGACATCGAGCAATAACCAGTCGTCTCCATCCGGTTTATTGCCCACCAAGAGATCGGCCTGCAAGGCGGCACCAATGGCCACCACACGATCAGGATCAATATCGCTTTTGGGAGCCTGTTCAAAAAAGCGCTGGGCCGCCTGCCGGATGCACGGCATGCGGGTGCTGCCGCCCACCAAGACCACGCCTTTTAATGCATGGGGCTTCACACGGGCATCGTCTAAGACCTGACGTGCAACCTGAAGGGTGCGTTCGGTCAGATGGGCTGTTACGCAATCAAAGGTGCCGCGATCCATCTCGGCCACGAAGGTCTGGCCCTGGTCATTGCGCCACTCGGCCCGCACCGTGGTCTGATCGGTGGGCTGGTCGGTGAGTTGTTCTTTGACATGGCGGGCCAATCGCGAGAGCCGACGTTTCTCTGTGGCTGTAAGCCCGCGGTAGCAATCGCCAATCTTCCACTCGGCAAGCCAGTGATTGGCCAGGGCCATGTCGTAGTCATCGCCACCCAAGGCTGTGTCACCGCCGGTGGCGACCACCTCAAACACGCCTTTTGAGAGTTTCAACACAGAAACATCGAATGTGCCGCCCCCGAGATCGAACACGGCATACAACCCCTCGGCACCCGAATCCAATCCATAGGCCAGTGCAGCCGCCGTGGGCTCATTGATCAGACGCAGCACCTCTAAGCCTGCAAGCCGGGCAGCATCTTTGGTGGCCTGCCGCTGGGCATCATCAAAATACGCAGGCACGGTGATCACAGCGCCTGCCAGTTCATCGCCGGCCATCAGCCCGAATGCTTGCCTTGCGCGCTCATGCAGCACACGAAGAATCTCAGCAGAGACTTCGACCGGCGAAACGTTCAGCGCATCGGTCTGAATCCGAACCATGCCGCCGCCGGTATCTGCACCGCCATCCAAGGTGAGCCGATACGGCGTGTTCTGTGCCTTGGCATCCTCAAGGCCTCGGCCCATCAGGCGCTTGACCGAGACGATCGTATTGTGAGGATCTTCTGCAGCCATCTCCATCGCCTTCTCGCCCACCGCCACCACGCCACTGGGGCCATAGCGGACAACAGACGGTAACAGCACACTGCCCTGAAGATCCGCCAGAACATCAACACTGCCACTGCGGGTCACGGCAACCAATGAGTGGGTCGTGCCCAAATCAATGCCCACGCCGATGCGGCGCTCGTGAGGTGCGGCCGACTGCCCGGGTTCAGCGATCTGCAGCAGTGCCATGGGTCAGCCGTTTTTCTTCATCGTGCATCTGCGCTTCAAAACGCATCAGAAACATCATCCGTCGTACCTCTTGTGCCGCACGCGCATAGTCGGGCGCAGAACAATCAAGCAGATGCTCCAGCAGCAGCTGCCCTTCCGATAGCGCGGATGCGACCTCTTGGCCGAGCTGTGCAATCGAACGCATGTCGTGAGCAGCCACTGCGTCTTCGAGGGATTCTCGCCACTCCATCTGCTGCACCAAAAAATCGCCGGGCATGGCCGTGTTCGATTCCGCATCCACCTCGACCCCATGCAGAGCACAAAGGTAGGTGGCACGTCGAACGGGGTCTTTCAGCGTGTCGTGGGCCTCGTTGATCTGAGTGGAATACTGCAGCGCCATGCGCCTCTGGGCATCGCTTGCGCCCGCGAACCGATCCGGATGCACAGCACCCTGCACCGCACGCCAGGCACGTTCCAAGGCCTCGGTGTCGATCGAGAACCGAACCGGGAGACCGAATAATGCAAAGTGGTTGCGGCCAGAGGGATGGGCCGCACTGCCCGAGGAGAACGTCACAAGGTTTAGACCTTAAAGGATTCGCCGCAGCCGCATTCGCTTTTGACATTGGGGTTGTTGAATTTGAATCCTTCGTTCAACCCCTCACGGGCGTAATCCAATTCGGTGCCATCGATGTAAGGCAGGCTTTTGGGATCCACCAGCACCTTCACACCGTGACTCTCAAACGCAAGATCTTCTTGCGCCGCCTGATCCACGAACTCAAGCTTATAGGCAAGGCCGGAGCAGCCCGTGGTCTTCACACCAAGGCGCACGCCAATGCCTTTGCCCCGCTTGGCAATAAACTGGGCCACATGCTGGGCAGCTTTTTCGGTCAACGTTACAGCCATGATGTGTACTCCGAAGATCGGGAACGGCGCTCGAAATTACGCTGCTTTGGCCGCAGCCGCCTGCTCTACGCCACCATGCTTCGCCTTGTAGTCGTCAATGGCGGCCTTGATGGCATCTTCAGCAAGAATCGAACAATGGATCTTGACGGGGGGCAACGCAAGCTCTTCAGCGATCGCCGTGTTTTTGATTTCCATAGCCTGATCAAGCGTCTTGCCCTTGACCCACTCGGTCACCAGCGACGACGAAGCAATCGCTGATCCACAGCCATAGGTCTTGAATTTCGCATCTTCGATGATGCCCTGCTCGTTGACCTTGATCTGCAACTTCATGACATCGCCGCAGGCGGGGGCGCCCACCATGCCAGTGCCCACCGAGGGATCGCCCTTTTCAAAGGCGCCCACGTTTCGGGGGTGCTCGTAATGATCGATCACTTTATCGCTGTATGCCATTTTGATCTCTCCCGGTACAAAGTGTGTTGTTGATCTTGCTTCAGTTAGTGAGCAGCCCACTGCACGGTGTTCAAGTCAACACCATCGTTGACCATCTCCCACAGGGGCGACATCTCGCGCAGCTTGGCGACTTTCTCTTTGAGCAGCTGCACGGTGAAATCCACGTCGTCCACGGTCGTGAATCGGCCCACCGAAAAACGAATCGACGAATGGGCTAACTCATCGGAACGGCCCAGGGCCCGCAGCACATACGAGGGCTCAAGGCTTGCCGAGGTGCAGGCCGAGCCCGATGACACGGCCACATCTTTGATGCCCATCAACAGCGACTCGCCTTCCACATAATTGAAACTCACGTTCAGGTTGTGGGGGACACGCGATTCCATGTCGCCATTAAGGTAGACCGCCTCCATTTCGGAGAGGCCCTTCCAGAGCCGATCACGCAGGGCACGAATGCGCTCGTTTTCAGTCGCCATCTCGACCTTGGCCAGACGGAAGGCTTCGCCCATGCCCACGATCTGGTGCGTCGGCAAGGTGCCCGATCGCATGCCGCGCTCGTGGCCACCACCGTGAATCTGGGCCTCGACACGGATACGGGGTTTGCGCCGAACAAACAACGCGCCCACGCCCTTGGGGCCATAGGTTTTATGCGCGGAGAACGACATGAGATCGACTTTGAGTGCCTGAAGGTCGATCGCGACCTTACCGGTCGCCTGTGCGCTATCCACGTGAACGATGATGCCTTTGCTTCGGCAGAACTCACCGATGCGGGCAATGTCTTGGATCACGCCAATCTCGTTATTCACAAACATCACCGAGACCAGAATGGTGTCGGGACGCACAGCCGCTTCAAACACCGACCAGTCGATCAGGCCGTTGTCTTGCACGTCAAGGTAAGTGACCTCGAAGCCCTCGCGCTCGAGCTCCCGGCAGGTGTCCAAGGTGGCCTTGTGCTCGGTCTTCACCGTGATCACATGGCGGCCCTTGTCTTTGTAGAAGTGGGCCACGCCTTTTAACGCCAGATTGATCGACTCGGTTGCACCGGACGTCCAAACAATTTCTTTGGGGTCGCAGTTCACCAACTCGGCCACATGGGTGCGGGCCTGCTCGACCGCTTCCTCAGCACGCCAGCCGTAGGCGTGGCTGCGCGAAGCCGGGTTACCGAAATCTTCTTTCAGAAACGGCAACATTGCATCGACCACGCGCGGGTCGACCGGTGTGGTGGCGGAGTAATCGAGATAGATCGGACGCTTCATCAGGCCACCGTCGTGTCGGTCACGGTGCGCGGCTCTTGAAACATCACGTGGCGACGCACAGGGTTTTGATCGGAGGACTGCGGCCGCTTGGTGCGCTGCTCTTCCACCAGGTCATGCAGCGTGACCGAATCCAGAAAGTCCACCATGTGACGGTTCAGACTGGCCCAGAGCTCATGGGTCATGCACTGATGATCGTCGTGGCAGTTCTGCTTGCCGCCGCACTGGGTAGCATCAAGCGGCTCATCCACCGCATAGATGATGTCGGCAACGGTGATGTCTTTATCGCCCCGGGCCAGCTTGTACCCGCCGCCAGGCCCACGCATGGACTCGACCAGCTCGTGACGGCGCAGACGGCCAAACAGCTGCTCTAAGTACGAGAGTGAAATCTTCTGGCGCTGGCTTATGGCCGCCAGGGTCACCGGGCCCTTGTCCTGCCGAAGCCCGAGGTCAATCATTGCCGTGACAGCAAAACGTCCCTTCGTGGTCAGTCGCATGGATATTCTCCGAATAATTGAGTAATTTGGTCAGGAGTTTAGCTTCTCCGATAATTTTGATCAACTATTCAGGAAATATTCCCGGGCAGCCCGCGAGGGAATAACCCGGCGCCTGCAGCACCGCGACGGGGCGTCTCTAGCCCCCGTTCATGCCTGAGGCATCGGCCACAAAAAAAGGGGCTGCACCCGTGTGGCGCAGACCCCTTCTCCGGAACCGGTCTCTCTCGAACCCGGTATTAAGCAGCAGCGACCATGGTGGCCCGGCGACGGACCACTTCCATCAGGCCATTGCAAGCGTCTTCGATGTAATCGAGTGCCTGCTCAAACCCCTGGGGACCCCCATGGTAGGGATCGTTGATCGTGGCAGCCTCGTACTCCGTGGCAAACCGCATCAGCAGCTGCAGTTTGTGCTGCAGGCCGCGTGGACACATCCGCTGCAGCAGGGCCAGGTTTTCCCAGTCCATGGCAAGGATGTAGTCGTACTCTGAAAAATCAGCAAGCTGAATCTTGCGGGCACGGGTCTCGGTCAGGTCATAGCCACGCTTGGACGCAGCATTCACAGCCCGCTGGTCCGGGGCCTCACCCACATGGAAGTCGTGCGTACCGGCCGAATCGCTCACCACAAAATCTTGCAGATTGCCGGCCTTGACCAGCGACTGAAAGACGCCCTGCGCGGTGGGCGAACGGCAGATGTTCCCCATGCACACAAACAGGATCTTGGTTTTCATACCCGAGGGGACATCGCTCTTTTTACTGCTTCGACTGAGCTTCGGACGTCCGGTGGACAAGGCCGAGTCAAAGGGCGTGGTTTCCACCACTTCTTTATCGGAGATCGATGTTGAGTCAAATGTTGTCATACATAGGCCTTTTCAATTGAGTCATGCAATGTGTCTACTCCAAAGACTTCTTCTTTTAATCGGGCCAACTGATCTCTCAGTTGTGCCGCTTTTTCAAATTCCAGATTACGGGCGTGCTCGAGCATGGCTTTTTCAAGCCGTGCCAGTTCTTTCGCCGTATCTTTTGCCGAGCGCTCTGAGCCAACGGCGGCATCAGCTGTATCCAGGCCCACCACATCGGACCGCGGATCCACCACGCCATCGATCAGTTCTCGAATGCGTTTCATCACCCCACGCGGTGTAATCCCGCGTTCTTCATTAAATGCAATCTGCTTGGCGCGGCGTCGCTCGGTCTCCGAGATGGCACGGCGCATCGAGTCGGTCATGCGGTCGGCATACAGAATGGCCCGGCCGCTTAGGTGCCGCGCCGCACGGCCAATGGTTTGAATCAGGCTACGCTCGGAGCGCAGGAACCCTTCTTTGTCAGCATCGAGGATCGCCACCAGAGAGACCTCGGGAATATCGAGTCCCTCACGCAGCAGATTGATGCCCACCAAGACGTCAAACGTGCCAAGCCGCAGATCACGCAAAATCTCAACACGCTCAACCGTATCAATATCGGAGTGCAGGTAGCGCACCTTGATGCCGTTGTCGGAGAGGTAATCGGTCAGGTCTTCGGCCATGCGTTTGGTCAGGGTCGTGACCAACACACGCTCGTTACGCGCCACACAGACCTTGATCTCGCCCAACAGATCGTCAACTTGGGACTCGGCGGGCCGAACCTCGACGGCCGGATCGACCAGGCCCGTGGGCCGCACCACCTGTTCAACCACCGCAGCGCCGCTTTTCTCGAGTTCATAGGCCGAGGGCGTGGCCGACACAAAAATCGCCTGGCGCATCTTCGGCTCGAATTCTTCAAACTTCAACGGCCGGTTATCAAGGGCCGACGGCAGACGAAACCCGTAATCAACCAGGGTCTGCTTGCGTGAACGGTCACCGCGGTACATGCCGCCGAGCTGACCGACGGTCACGTGGCTCTCGTCGATAAAAATCAGTGCGTCTTTCGGCAGGTAATCCACCAGCGTGGGCGGCGGCTCACCGGGCTTGGCGCCCGACAGGTGGCGGGTGTAATTCTCAATACCCTTGCAAAAGCCAAGCTCGCCGAGCATTTCCAGATCAAAACGGGTGCGCTGCTCGATGCGTTGGGCCTCGACCAGTTTTTGTTCGGCGACAAAAAACTTCGATCGCTCGATCAGTTCTTCTTTAATCGTCTCAATGGCACGCAGGACCACCTCGCGTGGCGTCACATAGTGCGACGAGGGGTAGACCGCAAAGCGCGGAATCGACTGGCGGACCCGGCCGGTCAGCGGATCAAAGAGCTGAAGTGACTCGACCTCATCATCAAAAAGCTCGATGCGCAGGGCCAACTCGGCATGCTCCGCAGGAAAGATATCGATCGTGTCGCCGCGCACGCGGAAGCTGCCCCGCGAGAATTCAATGTCGTTGCGCTGGTATTGCATGCGCACGAGCTGGGCAATCAGATCCCGCTGGCCCACCTTGTCGCCTTGGCGCACGAGCATCACCATCTGGTGATAGTCCGAAGGGTTGCCGATACCGTAAATGCACGATACCGACGCCACGATCACGGTGTCGCGCCGCTCGAGCAGGGATTTGGTTGCCGAGAGGCGCATCTGCTCGATGTGCTCGTTGATGGCGGAGTCTTTTTCAATGAAGAGATCGCGCTGAGGCACATAGGCCTCGGGCTGGTAGTAGTCGTAGTACGAAACGAAGTACTCCACCGCGTTACGGGGGAAGAACTCCCGCATCTCGGAGTAGAGCTGGGCTGCCAGTGTCTTGTTGGGGGCCAGAATCAGAGCCGGACGCCCGAGCCGGGCAATCGTGTTGGCCATGGTGAAGGTCTTGCCTGACCCGGTCACCCCCAGCAGCGTCTGAAACGACAGGCCATCGTTGACCCCCTGCACCAGACGAGCGATCGCCTCGGGCTGATCGCCCGCCGGCTCAAACGGCAGTGCCAACTCGAAGGGGCTGCCCTCGAACTGGATGACACCGGGGTTTTCACGGACGCCCATGCTAGACTTTCGGGTGGTGTTTTTTAATGCGTCAAAAATTGTGCAATCGCGCATTTTCCCCTGTCGAGCCCTGAATTTCCACCTTTTTTTCTTCTGCCAAACCCTTGACAAAAGGGTTTTGACCCGCCCATGACCAGCCCTGCGACCTCCCTTTTTTCCGCCGTTGAAATGGCGCCCAAAGACCCAATCCTGGGCCTGACCGAGACCTATTTGGCCGACACACGGCCTGAAAAAGTCAATCTCGGGGTCGGCGTTTATTACGACGATAACGGCAAGTTGCCGTTACTTAGAGCCGTAAAGAAGGCAGAAGAAGCAAGAATCGCCAAGGGCCTTCCCCGCGGCTACCAGCCTATCGATGGCCCTGCCGCCTACAACAAGGCAGTCCAGAACCTGCTCTTTGGGGCCGACAGCGCCGAGGTCACCTCTGGCCGCGTGATCACCCTGGACACCCTGGGCGGCACCGGCGGCCTGAAGGTCGGCGCCGACTACCTCAAGCGGCTTCTGCCCGGCAGCGCCGTGGCCATCAGCGACCCCACCTGGGAGAACCACCGGGGGGTGTTCGAGGGGGCCGGGTTTACCGTCAACGCCTACACCTATTACGACCCCAAGACCCACGGCCTGGATTTCGGCGGCATGGTCACCAGCCTCAAAGGCATGCCCGACCGCAGCATCGTGCTGCTGCATGCCTGCTGCCACAACCCGACTGGGGTAGACCTGACCGACCAGCAGTGGGAAGAGGTGGTCGCCTTGTGCAAGGCCAAACAATTCGTTCCGTTCCTCGACCTGGCATACCAGGGCTTCGGCGACGGGATCACGCAAGACGCCACTGCGGTTCGGCTCTTCGCGAAGGCAGGCATGCCATTTCTGGTGGCCAGCTCCTTCTCCAAGTCGTTCTCGCTCTACGGCGAACGGGTGGGCGCGCTCTCGATTGTCACGGCGAACAAAGACGAATCGATCAAGGTACTGAGCCAGGTCAAGCGGGTTGTCCGCACCAACTACTCCAACCCGCCCACGCACGGCGGCGCGATTGTTACAGATGTACTGACAACGCCAGAGCTTCGTGCCATGTGGGAAGAAGAACTCTCGGAGATGCGTGAGCGGATTCGTCAGATGCGCGTTGCATTCGTGGACAAACTCAAAGCTCTGAACGTGAAGCAAGACTTTTCTTTTGTGGCCCGCCAGCGGGGCATGTTCAGCTACTCCGGCCTGAACCCACAGCAGGTGGACCGTCTGCGCGAAGAATTTGCCATCTACGCCATCGGCTCTGGCCGTATCTGTGTAGCGGCACTCAACACGGGCAACATTGATCGCGTGGTCAAGGCCGTCGCCGCCGTACTGTAGTCCGCCGCCGGGCCCCTCCACGGGCCCGGTGAATACCTCTAGGCACTAGAGGGAAACACCTTAAGGAATTCCCCGAATCGACCCCGGGGGACAGATCTGGTCAGATGCTCTCCCATTACAGGGGAGAACAATCGCCCGCGCGGCCACAGTGTCGCCGCAGGCGTAGCCGACATGACCACAGGAATGCGCATTGCCGTCTGCGACGACTGGGAGCAGTCTGCTCAGTCCAGCGCTGATTGGTCCGAACTTCAGCAGCACGCTGAAGTTCGGTTTTTCACTGCGCCCTTCGCATCACAAGACGACGCGATACGTCAGCTGCACGATTTCGATGCCATCTGCCTGATGCGTGAACGCACGCCCTTCCCCAAAGAAGTGATCGCGCAGCTGCCCCGCCTTAAGCGTCTCTTGTTTACTGGGGAACGCAACCTCTCGGTCGACACAGAATTCGCTCAGAGCCGCGGCATCGTCGTGTCGGGCACCCCGGGAGGACCGAACAAGGCCTCGACTGCCGAACACACCTGGGCCCTGCTCTTGGCGGCGACCCGTCGTGTGGTGGTGTCCATGCAAGGCATGCAGGCCGGCCAATGGCGTTCAGACGCCCAAGGTGACCCCTACACCATTCCTGACACCTTGGAAGGAGACCGGTTTGGCGTGATCGGTCTTGGTGAAATCGGCCGTCGCGTCGCGCGCATCGCACAAGGGTTTGGCATGGAGGTCGTGGCCTGGAGCCAGAATCTCACCAATGAAAAAGCTGCCGCGTTTGGTGTGCGTCGGGTTGAGAAAAACGAACTCCTGGCCACATCCTGTGTGGTCTCACTTCACCTCGTGCTCTCCGATCGCACACGCGGCATCATCGGACCGACCGAGTATTCGCTGATGCGTCGTGATGCGCTACTGGTCAACACCTCGCGTGCAGGCCTTATCGATGAGCATGCACTGCTTGCAGCACTGGAGTCAGGCCGGCCGGCCCATGCAGCACTCGATGTATTCGGTACGGAACCGTTACCGGCGAGCAGTCCGCTGCTCCATCACCCGCAAATCACTACGACACCCCATCTGGGCTTTGTCTCCACCCCAGTCTACGAAACGTTTTACAAAACGATCGTGGCTGACCTATCTCGGTGGCTCGAGCGTACGACCGTCACGTCGTAGGCGTCTGCGGTACGGGCGGATGGTCCTCGGGCGTCACGCCCAAGGCAATAAGAAACCGCGAGACCATGTTGTAGGCGGAGATCACCCCTACCAACTCGACCACCTGCGTATTGCCAAGCTGTGCCTGGAGTCGACGCATCAATGCATCGGGCACCGCGATCTCGCGTGTCATCGCGCGTGTCAAGGCGATCACATCCTGTGCAACGGCATTGAACATGGACCAGTCGGCATGTGGATCTGCGATACGGCGTAAGGCCTCGACCTGCTGGTGCGTTCCGCCTGCGGCAATCAATTCGGGCGCGTGATGAAAAAACTCGTATTCGGCGCCGTTTAACACGGCAACGCCGCACATGGCGATTTCACGGTGCTGGGCCGACAACGACAAATTACGCCGGACCTCCCCCAAAAACGCGTTCCAGCCGCGGGCAAACGGAATACTGTGCAACAGCATCCGATCCAGATGAATGAGGTGGCCTCCACGACGCGCGCGAATGGCGCCAACAACATCGGCAGGCTCGGCCAGATCGTGGGGAACGTAGGGGATAACAGGGGTCATTTGGCGCTCGCTCCTGGGAAATTCAATGTTTTGTAATCGAAGGCTACACGAGCGATGGGGCCTGAAGCCCGCTGGGCGAGCGATTACGAGTTAGTGTAGAATTCGACCACCTTCCTCGATAGCTCAGTTGGTAGAGCACCGGACTGTCAAAAGGCAGCACTGCAGGGAAACCTGCAGAGGAAAATCGGGTGAATTCAGGGAATGTCGCTGGCATGTATGTGTTTGCGAAGAATCCTGAGCCAAGCCCGCCGAAGGACCAAAACTATTGTTTTGTTTAGGCGGGAAGGTGCAGAGACTAGAGGGTGAGCAGTCCAAGCGATAAACCTCACTAGCGCCCGACACCCTAACGGTTAAAGCCGAGGGTGATGAGATAGTCCAGCGTGAAAACGTTGTAATCCGTAGGTCCCTGGTTCGAGCCCAGGTCGGGGAGCCAAATCAAAAAGCCCAGAGGAATCTGGGCTTTTTTCTTTTAGACTCGCGCCATGTCTAACGAGACGCTTTTGGTCATGTTCGAGGGGCTACTGGTCTTCGGTGGAGCCTTGGCCTTTGGCTGGTGGCAACTTCGCTCGATCAAAAAGGATCAAGAAAAAGCCCGTCGTGCGGCCAAGCCAGAGGACGATAAAACCCAATGATTCCTGCCCCCGAAGCCCTTAACCCCCTGACCGAGGCCATCCAGCTTTCCATTGCGCCCGTGTTCCTGTTAACCGGCGTGGCAGGCATGCTCAATGCGCTAGGCACACGCCTTGCACGCGTTATTGACCGCGAACGGGTCTTGGAAGACCGGCTTGTGGGCGCCACCCCCGAAACCGAACCGCGCTTTGACCGCTTCACACGCGAACTGCAGACGCTGGGCACCCGTAAAAAAATCATTAACGCAGCGACTGCACTCATGGTGGTCTGTGCGGTGCTGATCGGCATGACCGTGGTCGAACTGTTTTATTCCACCGGCATGCAAGGCCGGCTTCAGCTCTCGCAGTGGGTACCGGCAACATTCCTCGCAGGATTTGTCTGCTTTATTGCCTCGTGCGTGTTTTACCTGGCCGAGATTCTGGTGGCCTCCCAGATGATTGGGCTTGTGAAGAAGCGGCACTGATTCGTCAGAAACACTGATTCGACAAAAATCAACGCGGGGACCGCGTCACGCGAAACGGGCTTGTCCCGTGCAGCCGCCAGTCGATCCACGGAAACAACAAACAGCCTGCGCCCAAGGCAGCAAAGCCAATCGCCCACTGCAGCGGGGTGGTCCCGCCGCCCGATGCATCAAGTGCCATGCCGAAAATCGCAGGACCGATCACACCGCCACCACCAAAACCAATCAGCGAATACAACCCCAGCGCTGCGCCCTTCACCGAGGGGTCAGCCGCATTCACAAGCCCTGCCGTTAGCGTGGCGGAATCCGCCATCACCAGCATCGAATACACCACCATCAGCGCAAACACGAGCCACCAGCCGCTGCCGGCGAGTAACGCCATCGCCACACCCACCAGTGTCGTTGTGGCCATCACCAACACAATCCAGACGCGGCGCCCGAACCGTAGTGCCATCTCGTTACCAAGAATGGAGGCAGGCACGGAGAAAATACTGACCACTGCCGTTGCCGTGGCCGCCGACATCGGGGTGACCGTGCCGCTCGGCAGTAACGACACACTGAACGCAAAGAACGCCACAATCCACGCACGCGACCCAAACAGCTCCGCACAGTGCACACCATACCCAATGGTGTAACCGAGGCATTCCCGATCCTGCAACACACGGCGCCAGGTCGCCACGGGGAACAAACGCTGCAACGACCAATTCACCGCCACCGGATGCCGCTCGTGCTCCAGTGGCCGCGTGCGCGACAGCACAAGCAATGCCGCCATCAAGGGCCCCATGGCACACAGAAAAAATGTCCAGCTCGTGCCGATGTACGGCAGCGCAAGCCCGGTGATGAAAAGCGATGATGCCGCGCCAAATCCGAAGAACGCCGTATAAAACGCCACAAATCGCGACTGCTCACGGCCCCGCGTACGGTCCGACAGGATTTTTAATCCAGGCATGTAGGTCGCCGCGATGCCAGCGCCCAAGAGAACCTGAAACAGCAGCGCCGAAACAAAACCCTCTGCGCCGACCGCAAACCCGATGCCACCCGATGCCGCGATAAGGCTGCCCATGGTGTAGATACGCCGCGCATCCATGACATCGGTAAGGCTTGACCAGGTCGACACCGTTGCCACATAGCCAATAAAAAACCCGCTCGCGATCCAGCCGGCCTCGCTGTTGGAGAGCCCCCACTGGGCCTGGAGCTGAGTCAATGCCACCGCATACGTGGAGAACCCAAGCAGCGACAAAATGTGCGCGGCCAGCAGCGCAATGGCGACGCGTTTAACTTGCATGCACAATAGCCGTCATGATTCGTGGATTTATTCTGATTCTTTTGTTCCAGGGACTCGGCGAGATTATCTCGAAAGTGCTGGATCTGCCGATTCCCGGTCCGGTCATCGGCCTGGTGATACTGCTGGCCACCCTACTGATACGCAAAACCATCGACCCCGATCTGGACCTTGTGGCCACCGCATTTGCACAGCATCTGGGGCTGCTTTTCATCCCCGCGGCGGTCGGCGTGGTCATGTTTGCGCCACGATTCAAAGACCACGGGCTGGCCATTGCCGCCATTCTCACGGTGAGCGTGGTGGTCTCGGTGGCGGTTACCGCACTGGTGCTTCGGCTACGCAAATGACACCCGATACCCCGCTCATGGAGCTGCGTGAAATCTGGGTCTACCTGACCGGCACACCACTGCTCTCGTTGATCCTGACACTGGCAGCCTACCAGCTTGGCCTGATGATCTACGAGCGCTTTGAAAAAAGCCCGCTGGCCAACCCAGTAGCGATCGCGATTCTGATCGTGATTGTGGCCATCAGCGCGATGGACATTCCTTACGCCACGTATTTCGAGGGCGCGCAGTTTATTCACTTTCTGCTGGGAAGCGCGACCGTGGCGTTGGCTGTGCCCATCTACAAAGGATGGCATCTGCTTGCAGGCAAGGGGTTGATTCTGTCGGCGGCGTTGTTTGCGGGGGGTGCAGCATCGATTGCCTCTGCTGTTGGCCTGGCGATCTTGTCTGGCCTTCCCCAAGACCTGATCACTCCCTTTTACGCCAAATCCGTCACCGCACCGATTGCGATGGGTGTGGCCGAAACCATCGGCGCATCCCCAACGCTCACAGCCGTATATGCCGTCTCCACCGGCATTCTCGGTGCTGTCATCGCGCGTTATGTGCTCGATGTGTTGCGCATCGAGCCATGGTGGCAGCGCGGCTTTGCCATCGGTGTGGCAGCCCATGGCATTGGCACCTCACGTGCGTTTTCGGTGCATGCCGAAGCCGGAGCCTTTGCCAGCATCGGCATGGGCTTGCACGGCGTCTTGGGCGCGGTGATTATTCCCTGGTTACTCTGAACCAGGCGGCATACATCGCCGGCAGCGAGAGCAACGTCAACGCGGTCGCCACGATCAGACCGCCCATAATCGCCACCGCCATCGGCCCCCAGAACACGCTGTTCGACAGCGGGATCATCGCCAGCACCGCCGTCGCGGCCGTCAACACAATCGGCCGAAAGCGCCGAACCGCTGCCTCAATAATGGCCGATCGTGCACCCACACCACGGCGACGGTCTTGCTCGATCTGATCGATCAGAATGACAGAGTTGCGCATGATCATGCCCGAGAGCGCGATCACGCCCAGCAATGCCACGAATCCAAACGGACGATTCAACACCAGCAGCGCGGCAGCCACACCGGCAATGCCCAGCGGCCCGGTCAAAAACACCAGCATCGCACGTGAAAAACTCTGCAGCTGCATGACCAACAACGTAAAAATCACAAAGAGCATGACCGGTAGACCGGCTGCAATCGAGCTCTGGCCTTTGCTGCTCTCTTCGACAGCGCCTCCAACCTCCAGCCGTATATCGCTAGGCAGGGCCTTCTGAATCGGAGCAAAGGCTGTCAAAAGCGCAGCGGTCATGGTGGCGCCCTGGACCCCATCGACCACATCCCCCTGCACCGTAATGGCGTATTCACGGCCCTCACGCCACATCACGCCATGCTCCCAGACCCCGCGAATCACCGCCACCTGATCCAACGACACCAGCCCCCCACGCGAAGACGGCACCAGCACCCGTGAAAGCTCATCGATTTGATCGCGCTCACCACGCGGCAGACGCATGACAATCGGAATCAGCCGGTCCGACTCACGGTACTCGCCAAGGCCCACGCCACTGAAGTAGGCGGCCAATGTCTGCGAGACCGATTGCTGCGATACGCCGAACTGCTGTGCACGGGCACTGTCAAGCTCAATGCGCACCACAGGAATTTTTTCATTCCAGTTGTCGTTCACACCGCGCATACGTGGATCGGCCCGCATCACCGTCTTCACCTGGTCGGCAGCCTCTCGCAGACGATCGGGGTCACCACCCACCACACGAAATTGCACCGGGTACGGCACGGGTGGCCCGTTGGGCAAAAGCCGCACACGCACGCGGGCCTCGGGAAAGGCAAGCGCCAATTCGTTCGACAACACGCTGACCAGGCGGGCACGGCCCTGAGGCGACTGACTGCGCACCACAGCCTGCGCAACATTGGTCTGCGGAAGAATCTGATCAAGCGGCAAGAAAAATCGCGGCGCGCCTGATCCTATCCAGAAGGTCACGCTGCCCACGCCTTCGGTCTTGAGGATCTTCTCCTCGACCCGTTTCACCAAGGCCTCGTTGGCAGCAAAGCTGCTGCCCTCGGGCAGCCATACGTCCACCATGATCTCAGGCCGCGACGAGTCCGGGAAGAACTGGTGCTGCACGCGAGTCATGCCAAGGATCCCCAGCACAAACACCACCAGCGTCAGTGCGATTGCCGTCTTTCGATAATCCACACACCAGGCCACCAGGGCGCGAAACCGTGTGTAGAACGGCCCGTCGAAGTGCTCTGCTTCACTGGATCCTCCAGCAGTGCGCGCCGGCACCCTGAGTAAGGCATGGCCCAGATACGGCACGAAGATCACCGAGACCAGCCACGACACGAGAAGCGATGCTGCGGTCACTGCAAAAATCGCAAACGTGTATTCCCCGACCGCAGACTTGGCAATGCCAATCGGAAGAAATCCTGCTGCGGTAATCAGGGTGCCGGTCAGCATCGGCATCGCCGTAAGCGAATAAGCGGCCGTCACCGCCGACACCCGATCCGCCCCCTGCTCCAGCTTTCGCACCATCATCTCCACCACGATGATGGCGTCATCGACCAGCAGGCCCAGCGCAATGATCAATGAACCCAACGAGATCTTATGCAGGCCTACGCCCCAGACCTTCATAATTAAAAACGTCACCGCCAGCACCAGAGGAATGCTGATCGCCACCACCAAGCCAGGCCGCGGATCAATGCGCCAGGGGTGGCGGTGCAAGCCCAGCGCAAGCAGGCTCACGCCCAACACAATCGCCACAGCCTCGATCAGCACCACGATAAATTCACGGACCGAGCCCTCCACCACGGTCGGCTGATCCTGTATACGGGTGAGGCTTACCCCGGCAGGAAGCTGCGATTCCAGATCACGCGTGGCCAGCGACAGCGCCTTACCGAGACGAACGATGTCACCGCCTTTGCGCATCGATACCCCCAGGCCCACCACTTCCTGACCCTGCACGCGCAGTTTTGACACCGGCGGGTCTTGCGACGCACGCACCACCTGGGCAATCTCACCAAGCCGAACAATCTGATCCCCGATGCGCAGCGGCAATCCACGCAATGCCTCTACCGATGTCAATCCCGACTCCAGACGCAAGGGGATATCGGTCCGATCGGTCTGAACCGCCCCGGCGCTAAGCACAGTGTTTTGGGCCTGTGCTGCGGCAATGACCTGAGCGACGGTCAACCGATACTGCGCCAGACGTGCACGCGAAAGCTCGACATAGAGCCGCTCATCTTGCAGGCCATAGATCTCGACCTTGCCGACATCCGGCACGCGCAACAGTGCCTGCCGTGCGGTCCGCGCAAAATCACGTACATCCCGTGTGGCGTAACCCGGTGCCGCCAACGCATAGATCACTCCGAAGGTGTCACCGAAGTCATCGTTAAAAAACGGGCCCTGCACACCTGCGGGCAGACTGCCCTGCATATCGCCCACTTTTTTACGCACGGTGGTCCAGACATGGGTGACCTCTGCCGAGGGTGAGCTGTCGCGAAGCTGAAAAATAATCGTGGACTCGCCGGGCTTGGAGTAGCTGCGAATCTTGTCGGCGTAAGGAATCTCCTGCAGCACACGCTCGATCTTGTCGGCAACCTGATCCGACATCTGCGATACAGTTGCACCGGGCCACGCGGCCTTGATCACCATCGCACGCCAGCTAAACGGGGGGTCTTCGTCTTGGCCAAGCTGAAAATACGCCGCCACACCCATGACCAGAAGCACCACCATCAGATAGCGCACCAGCGCCGGATGCTCCAACGCCCACAACGAAAGGTTAAACCGCGCGCGCGTCATGATGTACGGGATGCCACCCGATTAAGGCGCCAGCAATCGAACCGTCTCGCCGGCAGAAAGCACATGGGCGCCCGCTGCAACGATGCGATCACCGCGTGCAACACCAGAAAGAATCTCCACCCCGAGCTCTGTCACCCGGCCTGTCGTGACATCGACGGGCTCAATCACAAACAGACCCTCTTGCGCCGGGCGCAGTCGATACACCTTCTGTCCGCCCACCACACTGGCCAGTGGCACCATGGGTCCCCCTGGGGTTGCCCGAGGCGACATCGCTGAACGCGCTGAAGCAGCAGATGAGCCCACGACCTGGATCACCATCATGGCCTGCCGCGGCACAACGGCCATGCCCGGTACTGCGATCACAGACTCCACACGGCCGGCCGACAGCGCGCGAAGCGTCATAAAGCCAAGCGTGTCACTGGTCGCCTCGAATTTGGCACGCACCGCCTTGACCTCGGACTCACGGCGTTCAAACTCCGCCTGAGAAATAAATCCTTTCTGACGCAACTCTGCGTAACGCTGAAATGCAGACTCAGCCGCATCACGCTCGGCCTCGGCTGCCGCCAATTGCACGCGGGCAGAAGACTCGGACAAGGCCATATCGGCAGGATCAAGCCGTGCCAAAGCCTGGCCCTCGACCACGGTATCGCCGGCGCGCACGAGCACGGTCATCACACGGCCGGCCACATCAAAGGCAGGCAATGCAGGATCTTTTTCGTAGCGAACACCGGCCCGCGGACTTTGCGATGACTCAAGCGAATCACCCACCACAAAGGCCTTCACCGTGCGGATCGGTGCGGGAGCAGGCGCCTCTCGCGAGCAGCCCTGCATAACAGTCGCACTGACGAGCAACGCCGCCATCACACCCCAACGGCGCGCCCCACGCAAGACCCGAGCAGACCCCATCATGCCCACACACCGGACAACGTGAATCGCGCAGCAGCAGCTATCACCAACACGCTCTAATCCTTCCGAACATAGCGCACAAACCGATACCGAAGCCCACCCTGCTCACTGACCTGGGGATCACCCTCGTGGCAGACCCACTGATCGTCGTGAATCTCAGGAAAAAATGCATCACCCGTCACGTCCAGATCCACCTGCGTAATGTCCAACGCATCGGCCATGGGAAGCGTGGCCTCATAAAGCT
>JACCED011276645.1_pt1 | contig 18264 bp, 9 predicted proteins | sample 7455021 | NCBI WGS metagenome assembly JACCED01 (sample SAMN15323456, study PRJNA562643) | freshwater metagenome | isolation source: river surface water | place: USA:Blue River Watershed | collected 2017-08-19 | reverse complement strand
ATTCAAAGAAATGGTGTTGGATGGTACCGGCGTAGTACCCGGCACCAGCACCAGCGTTTTGCAACAGGTCGCGCTCTTGCGCAAAGTGGCTTACAAGTACGACGGCACCGAACATGAGCCGCCGGTCGTGGAAGTGTGCTGGGGGCCAATGCTGTTCAAAGCGCGCCTCGAATCGCTCGATGTTAAATACACCTTGTTTAAGCCCAGCGGTGAGCCGTTACGCGCACGTATCACGCTAAAATTTTCGGCCTTCACCACTAACGAAGAAGTATTTCGTTCGGCGAGTATGGAATCGCCGGATCTCACGCACCTCGTGGAAGTCAAAGCGGGCGATACCCTACCACTGCTGTGTCATCGCATTTATAAAGACAGCAGCTATTACCTGGCCGTTGCCGAATTTAATCATCTCCGCAATTTTCGCGCGCTGGTTCCTGGTCAGCTGCTGCGTTTTCCTCCGCTGGTGTAATGATGGCCGTCTCTCCCTTAACAGATGCCAGCGGTGTAGTCAGCTTCACGATTTTGGTGAATGGCACGGCGCTTTCCACCAGCATTGAAATTATTTCGATCGATATTAGCGCCTGGGTGAATCGCATTAACACCGCGACGCTGGTGTTAAACGATGGCGATATGCCAGAGGCAAAATTTCCCAACAGTGACAGCGCCACTTTTGTGCCGGGCGCCACCATAAAAATCCAGTTGGGTTATGACCAGACAGTGACCGATATTTTTTCCGGCATTATTATTAAGCACTCGGTAAAAATTTCCGGCAAAAATGATGCGCGTTTGGTAGTGGAATGCAAAGACAAAGCGCTGGCTATGACGGTGGGGCGCAAGAACGCCAATTATATCGATAAAAAAGACAGCGATATTATCACCACCCTGATTGGCAATGCCGGCCTTACGGCCACCGTTACCGCGACCACGTTTCAACATAAAGAGCTAGTGCAATTTTACAGCAGCGATTGGGATTTTATGCTCGCGCGTGCCGAAGCGAATGGCATGCTGGTTACGCTCGATGCGGGCACCGTAACGGTTGCTCCACCCGCCGTCACCAGCGCTGCCGTACTGACCGTTACCTATGGTATGGATTTAATCGAATTTAATGCCGAATTGGATGCGCGCCATCAGTACAGCAATGTCACCAGCAATGGTTGGGATCTGGCGAGTCAGGCATTGCTGCAGCAAACCGCTGCACCGGAAGCGCTGAATGAACAGGGCAATATCACCTCGGCCACACTTGCCAGCGTATTAGCGGTGAGTGATTTCCGTCTGCAAAGTACCATCCCGCAAGACAGCAGTTTACTCACCTCCTGGGCCAAGGCCCAACAATTAAAATCCGGTTTGGCACGCATTCGCGGTCACGTCAGTTTCCAAGGCAGTGCGCTGGCAAAGCCCGGTGTAATTATTGAATTAGCGGGTGTTGGCGATCGCTTTAATGGCAGCGCATTTGTCAGCGGCGTGCATCACCGCGTTGCAGATGGCAATTGGATTACCCGCACTGAATTTGGTATGTCACCCAATTGGTTTACCGAGGCCAATGAATTGGAAGCACCACTCGCCGCTGGCTTGAATGCGGGCATCAACGGTTTGCATGTAGGCACCGTGATGAAGTTGGATGCAGACCCGGAAAGCCAATACCGCATTCAGGTTTCTATTCCGGAGATGAGTGCAGCCACCGATGGCTTTTGGGCGCGGTTAGCGAATTTTTATTCATCCAATACGTTTGGTGCATTTTTTCTCCCTGAAATTGGCGACGAAGTGGTGTTGGGATTTTTTAATGGCGATCCCTCGCACCCGGTAATACTCGGCAGTTTGTATTCCAGCAAAAACAAACCCGCCTATGAACCGGAAGCGGCGAACAACACCAAGGCGCTGGTGACGCGCACCAAAATGAAAGTGGAATTCAATGAAGAGAAAAAAATCATCACCATCATCACGCCGGCAAACAACCAAATTGTAATTAGCGATGACGGCAAATCGATTTTATTGCAGGATCAAAATAGTAACAAAGTCACCCTGGATACCGCCGGCATCACGCTCGATAGTCCCAAAGATATTACGCTCAAAGCCCAGGGAAAAATTGTGCTTAATGCGACGGGCAATATTGAGGCTACGTCGCAAATGGATATCAAGCAAACCGGTTTAAATATTACCGCCACCGCCAATATTGGTTTTACCGCGAAAGGCAGTGCGACAGCGGAAGTGTCAGCAGCAGGGCAAACCACCATCAAGGGTGCCTTGGTGATGATTAACTAAATTATTTTTTGCGGAAAAAAATTATGCCACCAGCAGCGCGAATTACCGACATGCACGCCTGCCCTATGTTTACCGGGCCGGTACCCCATGTGGGCGGGCCAATTAGTGGCCCCTGTGTGCCCAATGTATTGATTGGCAGTTTGCCGGCGGCAGTGGTGGGCGATATGTGTGTGTGCGTTGGGCCGCCGGATTCAATTGTAAAAGGCTCTGCGACAGTGTTGATCGCCGGCCGACCCGCTGCGCGCATGGGTGATAGCACCGCGCATGGCGGCAATATTGTGTTGGGAATGCCGACAGTAATTATTGGTGGTTGATGAAAATCTCTAAAGCGAAGAACAATGGTTAATACAAAACCGTATGAGGCATGGATGCCGATTCGAGCCTACAGGGACGTATTTACGGCGAGTTTTGGATTAAGCATTGTTCTTCGCTTCGCACCAAGTGAATGATTGAGGACAACTTATGCACTCAAAATCGTTTCTCGGAACTGGCTGGAGTTTTCCGCCGGCGTTTACCAGCAATGGTTTGACCACTGTGTCAGCCGAGCAGGATATTTATGAAAGCTTGTGGATTTTATTATCCACCTCCCCCGGCGAGCGGGTAATGCAGCCGGCCTACGGATGTGGTTTGAAAGCCCATGTATTCGACAATCTCGATGAAAGCAGTTTTGCCGTTATGCGCGACCTGGTAGAAAAAGCGATTTTGTTTTTTGAGCCGCGTGTGACGGTGGAAAATATCGACATTAACGATGACGATTATCTGGAAGGAAAAGTACAACTGAACATCGCTTATCGAGTGCGCTCCACCAACAACCGCTACAACCTGGTGTATCCATTTTATATCTACGAAGCCAGCAACGTTTCAATCTAACAATATTTGCCCGGTCCGCTTGTTTAAACAAGACATTCAATCAAGGAAAACGCAAGGAACACTAGTAGTCGCACTATGAAATTTACTCCGGCACATAGAGGCCACTGATGGCAGAGTTACAACCCGCCAACAAGCCTGCCCTGCAGCTGCATGTCCGCGATGGCATGAGTCAGCAGCGCCGCGATTTGCCGGCGTTGCGCCGCGGCTATTTCAACGTGGACGAAATGAGCCTGGAAGAACTGCTGACCCAAATGCAGGACTATGCGCGTCTGGTGCAAATGCCCGGCGTGGATTTTCCCACCGATGAAATTGACCCGGTGTTATTTGCGCGCGATGAAATTATTGTCATGGCGCAAATACTGGCGGTAAATACCCATGCGCTGGAACAACAATTTAAAGCGCGCCTCCATCAGGAATTGGGTGAGCTTGAATGGATAGTAACTGAAGCAAAGAACCCTGCTTCCGTTTCCGGGCTGGCCTGTTTAATTGATCGCTGGTGGAATTTATTGCGCTATGCCCAAAGCCCCGCAGGCGAGGCCATGCACGGTTTGCTGGAAAGTGTGATTCGCGGCTTAGCGCGCGAGTTTGTGCGCATCTACGGTGCTATGCCCGAACGCATTAAACAATCGCGTAATTTATCTGAACCCTTTGTGCAGTTGATGGTGGATGAAGCCGGCCAATGGGCTGAGCCGAAACAGGGGTTGGATGAAATGGCGTTGCGCTCCATTTACGCCTCACTGCTGAAAGCAGTGAATATGGCGCAGGCTGGCGCACGCACGCATTTATCGCCTTCCATGCACAGCCAGAACCACGACCCGGCGCTGGCATTGCGCGTGGTGTTTGCGCGTTTGTATCAACAGCTGCAACACCGGGTTAATCAGTTTACGCTCAACTTTATTGATTTTTATTTTAACCAGGTGTTGCAAGCCCGGGCGCGCCCGGCCCAATCGGATTCAGTATATTTGGTGATGGGGCCGGGCGTACGCGAACGCTATATTCCGCTACCCAAAGGCACTGAATTTTTTGCCGGTATCGACAGCGCCAGTCGCGACATTGTTTACACCAGTGATGAAGACACACTAGTCACCGATGCCGAAGTCAAATCCCTGTACAGTTTATTTTTTCCGCGCGTTAATTTGGATTTGCGCTCCAAAACGATTTTGAGCGAGCGTGAATCGCTGCAGGCAACTGCTGAGAATAATGCCCTGGAGTCAGGCAAAACGGCAGGTGTTACCAAACGCAATCTGGTCAAGCTGGCGGATGGTGGCTGGTTGAATCAGATCAGCGCTGAACCACGCGCAGACAAAAAGCAGCGCGATAAATTTATCGCCCAACCATTTTTAGGCGAACCGCGTATTGACATCAGCGGTGATGGCCGCACCGGGGATTTTGCGCAAGCGGCGCGCCTTGGGTTTGCGGTGGCGAGCCAGGTACTATTGCTGCGCGAAGGCCAGCGGAATATTACCATTGATCTGGTGTTTGAAAGCTTGCGCGCCCAGCCCTGGAGCAAGCTCGCGAATATTCTGCGTCACTTGCCCAACATCAAAGATTCCATTGCCGATGACAAAGCGAAATTTTTTGCCTACTTCAGCAAAATGTTTCAAATCAGTTTAACCACGGCGGATGGTTGGCTGGAAATTCCAGAATACAAACCTGCCTATCAGGCAACAGATGCACAGGTGAAAGCCAATAGCGTGCGCCTGGAGTTTGCCCTGCCAGAAAATGCACCGGCGGTTGCACCCTATAACGCGAGCATTCATGGCGACCAGCTCACCACCATTTTACCGGTTTTGCGCTGCACACTGCGCGAAAACTATTTGCAATATCCTTACGACATAGTGCGTCAGCTGGTGCTGCGCGAAGTGCGTATTCGTGTGGATGTGAGCGGCTGTAGCGATCTGTTGTTGCACAATAATATTGGCCAACTTTCACCGCTCTCGCCCTTTCAGCCGTTTGGTCCCATGCCGGAAATCGGCTCTTATTTTGTGGTAGGCCACGAAGAGACGCGCAGCAAACAATTGCTCGACTGGAATCTGGATATTGAATGGAGTGGTTTGCCCGGCGTCGTTAATGGATTTTCGCGTTGGTACGAAGGCTATTTAATCGCGCGCGACAATAATCAATTCGTGGTAAATGCCAGTGTGTTGGCCGATGGTCGCTGGCAATCAGCGCCCCAGACCTTTCCATTGTTTTCGTTGCAAGTGAAAAATGGCAGTGCTTATTTAAAAGCAGAACACAATCTCTCGGCGAACAGTGCTATTCCTTTTGCGAGTCAGGATGTAATAACCGAAAAGCAACGCAGCTTCGTCTACTCGCCACTGCTGCGCAACGGTTTATTTAAATTCACCTTACAAGGCCCCATTGGCGCATTTGGCCAGCGCGAGTACACCAACTTGTTGGCGGAAGTGCTGACCCACAACACGCGCGTAAAACATCCGCGTTTTGCGCGACCTGTACCCAATTTGCCCTACACGCCCGAAATTAACAGCATTCGCCTGAATTATTCAGCGCATTCGGTGATTACCCTGGCCGACACCAGCCGTGCCGAAAACGCGCTGAGCAAAGAACAATACTTTCATTTGCATCCGCTCGGCTGGGAAATGATTTCGCCCCTGCGCCATGCGCGGCTGTATTTCTTACCGCAATACGCGCAAGCCGGCTCGCTGTTTATTGGTATAGACGCGAGTGATATCCAGCAATTGAGTTTACTATTTCATTTAAAAAATAATTCGCTACCCATTGATGATGCGAAACTGGCAAGCCTGAATCAGGACAACAAAAGTGTGTTGCGTTCGGCGAGTGATTTGATCAGCTGGCATTACCTGAGTGAAAACCAGTGGCGCCCTATGGATGTGCGCAACATCCTCAGTGATTCCACCCAGGGCTTTATGACCTCGGGCATAGTGTCGCTATTGATGCCGGAAAAAATGACGCGCGGCAATACTATTATGCCGGGCGATCTGTTTTGGCTGAAAATTACTGCCGATTATTGCCTTGCGCATTTTAGTGAGATTTTTTCTGTCTACGCGCAAGCCGTAAAAGCCAGCTGGGTGGCGGGCGATCATCCACCGGCCGCGCAGCCCATGCAGTTGGCCGCCGATTCCATTAAGCGCCCGCGGCAAACTATCGCTGGAATTAACGGCGTAATTCAAATCAGCAATTCCTTTGGCGGTGTGCCGGCTGAAAGTGAAGCGCATTTGCGCCGGCGCATGAGCGAACGCTTGCGCCATAAAAATCGCGCACTTGCCCCGCTCGATTATGAAATGCTGATTCTGGAAGCATTCCCGCAAGTTTACAAAGTGAAATGTTTTGCCAACCTGCGCGCCGATGCGGACGAGCCGATTTGTCCTGGCCATATTTTAATTATTGTGGTGCCCCACCCGGACCCCAATGATGCACACAACTATCAGCCCTATTTCGACGGCCACAGCATTTTAGCGATGCGCGAATTCGTGCAAGCGCTCGCGCCTGAGGCAGTAAAAATTGCGGTGGAAAACCCTCTCTACGAACAAATTCAGGTGCGCTGCGCGGTGCACTTTCGCAAAGGCCTGCACGCTGGGCGTCACCAGAATTTATTAAATCAGGCGCTGTGCGATTATTTATCGCCCTGGTCAGCGGAAGGTAATTATGTGCACTTTGGCTGGAGCCTGAGCGAGCAGGAAATTAAATCTTTTATCCAGAATCTGGATTACATAGACCACGTAACCGATTTTTCACTCCTGCGCATTGCCCCGCGCAGCGACGGTTTATTTTTGCTGAACGACACGGCGGCCAATGCGCAGCCGGGTGAAATTAACCACACTTTTAAACCCACCTATTACTGGAGCACCGCTGTGCCTATCAGCCAACATTATTTGTTGACGACGGATTTGCACAACCAGATTAAAGCGGAGCGCACCGGTGTGGATGAACTGGAAGTGGGCAGTACCTTTATTATTTCTGAATAGCCAAACAGATTGTTGCCAACAACCCTGAGTAACTGACGGATTGCATTATGGAAAAGCTCGATAGAAACGCGCTTAAAAATAAATTCAGACGCGGCAAAATGCCCTCGGAACAGGACTTTTCCAATTTAATCGATTCCATGGTGAATATCCTCGAGGAAGGTTTTGATAAAACCAGCCGCGACGGCTTAAAAATTTCGCAGCTCATGGGCTCGGGGCGACTGCTGAGTTTTTATAAAAATATTGCGGTTGAAAGCCCGCAGTGGTTTATGGAACTGGGCAATGGCGACAACCAGCTACACATAGGCACACCGGCAGCACCGCACGTGATTAGTTTGTACAGTCACAGCGCGCTGGAAAATACTAATTCGCTGCGTGTGGCGGTGGGCATTAACAAAGAAAATCCACAGTACACACTGGATGTTGAAGGCACAGTGGCAGCGAGCGGCCGCGTAGGTAAAGCGGGTGAATTTCCGGTTCCGGCCGATGGCGAATGGCACGATATCACCAGCCCGCTAACCGGCTGCGAAGTGTTTGAAGTGGTCGCCGGTGTAGGCGGTCAGGATTCAGATGGCAAATACGCATTGATCCATGCGCGCGCCATGAATGCGTTTAATGGCAAAGGCAGCATCGAAACCCAGCACGCGTTTTTTGGCAACAAATGCAATCGCCTGGAATTGCGCTGGCTGGCGGCGCCGGAACTCGGGCAATTTCATTACAAGTTGCAGCTGCGCAGCCAATGTTCCTACGGCAAGGATATCTGGATTCACTACCACCTTACCCGTCAGTGGTTTGATCCATTAATGATGAATAGCAATCGCGCACCGGAGTAATTGCCATGCAAAACTTACCCACAGCTGATTTGCAAATTTATTTAACCTTGGAGCAGAGCGGTCTGGTGTTGGAAGCACTGATGGAGCAGCCGTTTAAAAAAGTATTTGAAGTAATAGGTTCGCTCAACCAGCAGGCGCAGCAATTTTACCAACCGGATGCCGATAAACATCGCGCGCAGTTATTTACGCTGACCAAAACCGATTTCAGTGTGTGCATAAAAGCCTTGGGCGAATTGCCTTACAATCGCGTCAGCGGTTTGATCGAAAGTTTGCATCAGCAATTGCACAGTCAATTATTTGTGCCCACCGATTCTGCGGCGCAAACTAATTCAGAAGATACCAACGCACGGCGGGAAACTGTGTCATGAGCCTGCCGGATCTGCTCAAGAAACAGAGCATCAAACGTTTGGTGCCGGGCGCAGATGAGCTGGATTTTGCCAGCTTACGCAGCCAGGGCATTGAGCATGCGCAGCAGCTTGCCGGTGATATTTGGACTGACTACAACCTGCATGACCCAGGCGTCACCGCGCTGGAACAATTGTGTTATGGCTTGACCGAATTAGCGTTTCAGGCGAAATCACCTATCGCCGATTACCTTGCCAATGAGCGCGGCCAGATAGATTTGCATCAGTATGCGCTTTATAAACCCCAGGAGATTTTTCCCACCCGGCCAGTAACCGCAGAGGATTATTGCAAACGCATTTTGGATGAAGTGCCGGAAATTGACGCGCTGCGTGTCACTACCGTCGATGAGCCTGGCAACTACGGTGCCTGTCTCTACGACATTTCCCTCAAGCTTTTGCAGCCTTTGATCGGCCCGGAATATACCGATGACTACCGCGCGGCAATCCGTACAAAAGTGTTGCGTGTATTTCAGCAGAATCGCAACCTGGGTGAAGATATTTATCGCATTCGCATCGAGCGTAGCAGCGCTTGTTTTTTAAAAGGCGTCATCGAAACCAAAGGTACGCGCGCGAGTGCGGACATTTACGCCGATGTATTTTTTCAGGTCGCGCGTAAAATTTCGTCCAATGTGCGCGTGAAGCGCTACGAAGCCCTGGCGCTACAGGACAGTCTGGACAGCATTTTTACTGGCCCCCTGACCCACCACGGTTACATCGATAGTGAAGGCTTAAATGAAAGTCATCCCGGTAAAGCGCTGGACGAGCTCACCGGAATTATTTCTGCAATTGATGGCGTTAAAAAAGTGTATCACCTTGAGTTGGTCAATGCGGATGGCCTCACGCTCGATGGCGATGCGCTCATGGAGCAATCCTTCTTCCTGAAATTCCCGCAGCAATTGGATCAGCAAAGCTGGCTGAAGATCGATTTCAATCCCGGTAAAACAACCGATGCCAGGGACGTGATTAAAGGGCGCGATGAAAACCTGGTACAACTCATGGATGAAACGCGGCGCGCTTTGCAAAAACTGGAATTTGAATACCGCGCATTTCGCAACAACAAAACCGATACGGCACAATTTGTAGTGTTGCCGCAAGGGCGGCAAAAGCATGCGGCGGATTATTATTCTATCCAGCATCACTTTCCCAACATTTACGGTATCAATTCCGCCGGTATGCCGGCGAGTGAAACGCCCGCGCGCAAACAGGCAGCAAAACAACTTAAGGCCTACTTGTATCCATTTGAGCAATTGCTCGCGAATATGCTGGCGCTACTACAACATTGGCAACAATTATTTAGCCTGGGTGAAGTACCTAACCACAGTTATTTTGCGCAGTACCTGGATAATCATGCAATTCCCAATTTTACCGCGCTGTACAAGGACGCCGATACCAGCCTGACCACGATTGAAAATATTCAGGGGCGCTATGACCCGGCGTTTGAGCGCAAAAGTCGCGCGTTGGATACGCTCTTGGCGCTCTATGGCGAAGAATTTTCCCAGGAAGCCCTGCTGCATTTCAATTACTACCACCAGGAGCAACCGCACTACTGGGCCATCGATAATAAAATTCGCATGCTCCTGCATTTAGCAGACATTAGCCAAAATCGCGGTGGCGCCTTTGATACTGGTCAAGTTCATTGGCAATCGTCCAACATCAGCAGCCTGCATAAAAAAATTAATATCTTATTGGGTATCCAGCAATTGGATAGCCTGGTGGCACTGGGCGAAAGTTTTACGCAGCATAATATCCAGCTACTGGGCGATGAGTTGTTATGTAAACGCGGCGAACCGCCGGCCAGCGGTGTGAGTGGTGTGCCGCAACTAACCGACAAAGAACAGCAAAAAATTCGCCGCTGGAGTTATACGCCCGCCAACAAAGCCCTGAGCCTGAGCCCGGCGATGATTCGCGAAGGTACCAACATCAACGCTTATTGCCTGGATTCCAGCGAGCAGGCCACGCGCGTGTATTTTTTTTCGCGCCCGAAACAATTATGGACCTTGCTTAAGGAGTTTCCCGAGCGCAAGCAGGCGCGCGACTATGTGCACAAATTCAAAAAAATAATCACCGATGTTAATACCAATAGCGAAGGTTTTTACTTACTGGAACATTTGTTATTGCGCCCGCGCACCGCACCCAAAGATGAACGAGTGGAAGATTATGTGCGCCCGGGCGATGCGTTCTATCACTGCCGTTTGAGTTTTATTTTTCCCAAATGGACTGCGCGTTTTGCCAATCCCGCGTTTCGCCAGTTTGCGGAAAAAACCATTGCCAACTTTTTACCCGCGCATTTATTCCCCCAGGTCTACTGGCTGAGTCTGGAAGAGATGCAGGCGTTCGAAAAACTCTATAAGCCCTGGCTGGATGCGCTACACACCTATGAGCAGGAGCACATGCGCAGCGATCAACCTGGTTGCAGCGCAGATTTGGATCAGGCGGCCACACGGGTACGCCAATGGTTGGAGCAACACCAGCCATCGTCGGCCTACTGGATTTAAGTCATGCAGGCCCGCCAACTGCCCAGCGCAGCCTTTCGTCAAACCCATCACTGCATTGATGACATTGCGGTGGACCTGGTGTTTGGCAGCAGGCAATTGGAGCAGCGTGAACGGGCGACTATAGCGCGTTGGTTAAGCGATGAATTATTGCCGGCATTGGATGAGCTTTTTTCGTTTTATGCCCCGGGCGAGCAAATAATTCGCTTTGAACAATTGGTATTTGATTTCGGTCATTTACCCGCGAGTGATTACCGCCAAATTATTCGCGAACAATTAGTCCAGAAGTTAACGCAATTGATTAAGGCACAAAGCCTGCCCTTGCACACTGAGCAACGCGAGAACCTGGTTGTGAACCGGGTGACTGAAACCGGCGCTGCGTTAAAGCTCCTGCTGGACTATTTGCGTACGGGGCAACTCACGGCGCAGCAATTGCGTATTCATTCGGATATAGCGCCGGCAAAATTTTCCGGGCTGCATCAGCAATTACTGGAGTCGCTGCTGGCAGAGCAACACATAGCCACAGGATTGCGCGCATTGCCCAATCGCGGTGAATTAATTGCGCGCTTGATTAAACAATTTTCCGAGCGTCATAGAACCGAGTTGTTGCGTCAGTTGGCACCGCAGCAGCTGGATATCGCGTTGGCATTGCTGGATATTTGGCAGACTTCTGCGGCACACACATCCGCTGAACAAGTGCAGACCCTCTGGCAATGTATTTTGCAACTTGCTTTGGCCCAGCCTGAGCTTGCACCTGCACGATGGTTGCAATCGGTGATGCACGAGTGGCGTGAGTTAGCGCCGCTGCAAGCTCATGCGTTTATCCACACCGTGCAAAACGCCAGCTGGGCGAAAACAGCGTTTGCCAGCTCCAATGCGCCAGCGAGCTGGTTGCAATTGCAAACGCAATTAAATGTTCTCTTGCAGGAAAACCCGGACTCGAATAATACCGCCACGTCTTTAGCAACCAACTACAACGAGCAACCCGCTGCTCGGGTTACATTGGCTTCGCCATTGGGTTCCAGCACCATGCCGGATTCGCCCTCAGATGCGCAAGCATCGCCAGTGCAATCCCGGCAAGAACAAACGGCGTCAGCGCAATCACTAACGGTACAACAGCAATTGGCACAGGCATTAATTCGCGGTGATGCTGTACAACTGGAAAATCACTGGAACCACTGGCAAGCGCAGCACGCCCAAATATTAATTAGCGGATTAAAACACTATTTGGTGAATGCCGAACTGCGGCAGCAATTGGTATTAAAATTACCCGTGCCATTACTCCACGCACTGTTGCGGTTGCTGGCGCCGGATCTGGCCCCCCTGCTGCAAAGTATTGCCCAGCGCGCGCACAATTATCTGGCGGTTATTGAGCAGCTGGAATCGACAAACCCTGTTGACGAAATGCACGGGCAGCGTCCGGGAGCGCCAGTGCGCGAATGGCAGCGGCACCTTTATGAAATTATGGCCAGCTTGATTTTCATTGGATCAGTGGATGATAGTGCTGAACCCATTGCAGTGGCTTCACTAGCAAAATTTTTCAGCGAATTGGTTTTTCATGTCGCTGCCCAACGCGATATACCCGCGCGCGAATTACATCGGCAATGGCAACAGATATTACAGAGCGATGCGCACGCGTCTAACAGTAATTTCATCGATTCGGATGCAACCGAATCTGTGGCCCAGGCTTCTGCCGCACAACATGCGGCGTCAGACCGTCTTGCATCCAGCGCTCCCGTATTAGACAAGCTCGCATTAGACAAGCCCGCATTAGAGAGCCTTGAATTAAATAATCCACCGGCGGATTCAATAGCTGACAATTTATTGCTTGCCGAATTCCAGACGCCCGAGGTATTCGCGCCTGGCTCCGAAAATACCAATCCGTTAAATAACGCTGCTTCAACAACTAAGTTGTTGCTGAAAAAAATCCATGGGGCATTTGCGCAGGCTTCTGCACGAGAGCTGGAAAACCTCTGGCCGCAGATTATTGCGGCGAGTGGACCTGAAATTATCACAGCGCTGCGCCGCTACTGGGCCATTGCCAGTATTCGCCAACAGCTGTTGCCCAGATTAACGGTAACGAGCATTCAACGGTTACTGGTGTTAATTGCCCCCGCTTACCAAGCGCTGCTGGAAAAAATAGTCAACGCCTCCGCTCAATTGCGCCAGGAGGCCATTAGTTTACAAATAGATTCCATTAGCGATAACAGTAACCCAATGGGTTCTGTGCAAGAATCGGGACATCAACCGGATGGTGTTGGAGCAGTCGGTGGGATTGCACCCGGTGGCAAGGCGCAAGCAGCCACGACAGAAGCCTGGCTGCGCGAAGCCTACGCCATTATTTCCGCGCTAGTGTTTGGCTCTTCTTCTGCATCGGCGGACACAATTTTTACTGCAGCGCTAACAGGTGCCGAATCAAATGGACTAGCTCCAAACGCCTCACAATCAGACGACTCAGCACGCATTGCACCGGCTGAATTATTGCAGCAATTCACTCGTCACTACGCACAAACCTATCAACTACCGGTGGCCGCGTTGGGCTTTTTATGGAGCAATCTGTTGGAGTCGGGCGTAGCAACTACTCCGGCCGTTTCATTCGCCGCAGCGACAAAATTTCCAGCCACATCCTCTGCAACATCTTCGCTCGGCTCGGAAAACGTTTCTGCGGCTGCATCGCCAACGCCTAATGTTTCTTCAACGCTTAATGTTTCTTCGACGCATAATGCAGCTCCAACTTCTGATGCTGCTCAAACTTTTAATGCGGCATCAACTATTAGCGCAGCACCCGCCAATGCAGTTGCGGTTGATGTGCTACTCCAACACTCTGCGCAAGAATTATTTGAATGGTGCTTGCAGTTAAAACACAATCACCAACTGCGTGCGCAATTACCGGCGCATGAAGCCTTGATGGCGCGCTTGATTGATAGTTTTGTAAAACTCAGCCCGAATTTCTCACCGGAATTTCGTCAGTATTTTTTATTAGCGCTTGATGAGCAGGCCAGCGCGCAGATTAACCGGGCAACATTTTTCCGTCAGGTGCTGCTTGGTTTGGTCGATGACGAATTGATTGATCTGGATGTAATCGCTGCTGAAAACCCTGGTACAACCAGCAGCGATAGTATGGCGACGAGTGCAACCGATATTGATGCGCAGACGACGCCGGGTCGCGCACCGATGCACGACGCGCAGCATCAATCACCGCTGCACCAAACAACCAACGCGATTAATTCTGCTGATCAACATGCAGCGCCAGCGCGTAGCCCACTACCCGCCGCACAAGCGGGTCTCGATGCTGAACAGCAGACTCGTCAGCGACTCGCGCAATTGGTGCAGGAACTGCGTGCGGGGCGAATAGATCCGTTTGGTTTGCGCATGAGCCTTTATTACTGGCAGCGTCTGGTTGAACAATCGTTAATAGCAAAGGGTGGCGATTCAACGCATCACTCTGAATTGCGTGAAGCCATAGGTCGCAACGGCATTGATGCGACTGACCCCAATTATTTCTACCAGCAAGTGATTCATGCGCTTCTGGCGGACTTGCCGCTGGATATGGAGGCGTTTGCGCGCGGCACAGCGGCAGATCATCACGCCCGGGAAACCGAGTCCGCCAAGCATCAGGATGATGCAATCCTGCATGAACATAATTCTGCACAAGCGACTAAAAAAATCGAACCAACGTTTACCTCTGTATCCATCGACAAACAGTCGGTGGAAGCCGTTGCACCTGGGGACAATGATTTTCACGATGCAGCGCAATCGTTCCCGGATGCAACGGGTACCGATACAGAGCCATCAGGAAATGGAGACATGTTGCGTACACCGGAACTCACGCTGGAGCAATTGCTGCGCGAACCTACAACACTAACCACGCAGCAGATGCAGCAATTGCAGCAGCATGTCAATTTACTCCTGCAGCACTTTAGCCAGGCACAAGCACATGAATGGCTACGCATTTTGCGCGAACCTGCCTGCGCGCAGCGATTGATCCAGCAAGTGCCCGGCCATTTGTTGCATCAAATTGTGCAACGTTTACAGGCTGGGCCCTTTGCAGCCTTGGACCCAATTGTAAAACTCGCCAGTGAAGCACTTGCGTTACTGCTGCCGGGTGCCGATCCGCTGTTGTTGAAGCAGGCGCGCTGGGAGTTTGTATTTGGGCGTTTGTTCGGTTCAACCAACCCAATGGACGCCGCGCAATTGCTGCAAGCTTGCTGCGAGCAATTAGCGCAAACTCTGGGTGTGAGTGATAGCCAACGGTTGTTGCAATTAGCAGAGCGTCGCCTCGCATTGTTAAAACCGGTAGCTGCCGCGCGCCCAAGCATGTCACTTAACGACGGTAATACGTCGGAAGAACCTGTGTTGAATTTTGAAGCCGGAGTGCACCTGAACAATGTGGGTATGGTGCTGGCGTCGCCCTTTTTGCCGCGTTTATTTTCCATGTTTAATTTATTGGAAGATGGAAAATTTATTCACCCGGGCGCGGCCGATCGCGCTGCGCATTTATTGCAGTACATGGTGACTGGCCAAAGCGAAACACCGGAATACGAATTAACCCTGAACAAAATATTGTGCGGCATTAGCACCAGCATGCCCATTAGCGCCGGCATTGAAGTGACTGAGCAGGAAAAACAGGTTATCGAGCAGATGCTGCAAAGCATGATCCAGCATTGGAAAGCCTTGGGTTCAACGTCAGTCGCAGGTTTGCGCGAAACCTTTATGCAGCGGCAGGGCTGGTTGATTCTGGATGAAGACTATTGGCGATTAAAAGTGCAAGAGCGCACCTTTGATATGTTGCTGGATCGCTTGCCCTGGAATATCTCCATGATCAAACACGCCTGGATGGACCGACCACTGCGCGTGTCATGGCGCGAACAATCCTGATTTAACGGGTTAGATCCAAAACTATTTAACGACAGTGAACAAACACAGCGAATAGACACAATGGTTAATACGGTTAGTCAACAAAACGCAGCAACACTCGAACGCGAACTCAATTGGTTTGCCGATGTGCTCAATTTGCGTTTTACCCATTATTTTGGTTCGCCCGAAATTCAGGCGGCCACCGCCGATATTCGCAGCATTGCAGCGCCGGATTTAGCGCAGGACAATTCCGAATATGCACAACTGGTGCGTCGCTACGGCATGGGGTTTGATGAACGCCTGGTATTTATTTTGTGTTTAATTCCCCATGTGCGCCCGCAAGCGCTGGATATTTTTTTCACCCAAAGCCAAATTACCGGCCGCGCTTACACCGAATTTGGTGGTTGGCGCGGCAAGGCTCACAGCGGGTTTTTGCCCAGTGCGGAGACAGCGGTATTTTTACTGGCAGGGCAAGATCTGCAGCGGCGCTTTGCGGCGCTGCAATTATTTGATGAGCATCATTACTTCTTAAAGCAAGGCTTGCTCAAACTGGAACACCAGGCAGCGGGCGAACCTTTTTTAAATGCGACTATTTCTGTGAGTGCAGAAACTTTGCATCGCTGCACCCATGGTCAGGTACACAAACCCGATTACAGCATGGAATTTCCGGCGAAATTAATTACCAGCCCTTTGAGTTGGAATGATTTGGTGTTATCGCAAGATGTGATGGAAGAAATTGATCACCTGCACACCTGGCTCAAGCAGGGCAAGGAGTTGATCAACCGCTGGGAATTAACGCGTGCGGTAAAGCCTGGTTATCGCAGTTTATTTTTCGGGCCACCCGGTACCGGTAAAACACTCACTGCCACCTTGTTGGGCGCGAGTGTCGGTGTGGATGTGTATCGCATTGATCTATCGATGGTGGTTTCCAAATATATCGGCGAGACAGAAAAAAATCTCGCCGGCGTATTTGATCAGGCGCAAAACAAAAACTGGATTTTATTTTTCGACGAAGCCGATTCACTGTTTGGCAAGCGTACCCAAACCAGCAACTCCAACGATCGCCATGCCAACCAAGAAATCTCGTATTTGCTGCAACGCATAGAGGATTTCCCCGGGGTGGTGATTCTGGCCAGTAACATCAAAGCCAATATCGACGAAGCCTTTGCACGGCGCTTTCAATCGATTATTTATTTTCCGCTGCCCGATGATGTGGAGCGTTTGCGCTTGCTGAAAAATTTATTCCCCAACAGTAATTTCCTGGCTGACGACGTCAACCTGCAACAGTTGGCAGAGAAGTATGAATTATCCGGCGGGTCGCTGACCAATGTCGCGCGTTACGCCGCGATACGCGCGACACGCCAGCAGCGCAACAAAATCCAGCATGCCGATTTGGTACAAGGCATTAACAAAGAACTTCTCAAGGAGGGGCGTACGCTCTAATTGACCATGATGAAAGTTTCTTCATCCAAACGTATTTTTTCACTCAAACCTGGTTGGGGGCCGGTAGCGAAATTACTGGTTGTCGCCACGCTTTTGTTGGCAGCAGGCGTTGGTGCGCAGACCCCATCAGACGCTTCGGGAAGTTTGCCCGAAGGGGCGCGAGTTAATAAAGATAAATGCCTCGGCTATGAAATGGATTATAAAAAATATCCCAAGCCGGTGATCGCCAAAGTACAAGCGGATATGTACCAGCTCTACCATCAAGACGCGGATTGGAAGCACGATGCTGGCTTAAAAGGCAAACCGCTAAACGATGGTATTCTCGGGCCAATTACCTGGTCATGGATGCAGCGCTTTTGTAAAAGTTTCGCGTTGGATATTAACACCGATGTAGTGTCCGCATTTCCTGCGCGCGCCGATGAAGTTGCCAAATTCTCGGCGACATTTAATGACGATGCTGCGACCTTAATTAGCAAACCCTTTGCGCAGTGGAGTGCAAGTCACCACAGCGCTTGTAATCTGGATGTGCAGGAAACTCTCGCCCACGGCAGTGATGAACAATTGCAAGCGTTGGTGCGCTGCTACCTGGAAGGTGAACAAAAAGCACCGGAAGTGCAACCCGCTGCCGCACCGGAACCCATCCAACCCTACACATTATATGTGTTGCGCGAGGATGATTTTGCGGCGATGGCAGAAGCATCGGCATCCGCGAAAATTACCGCCAAGGCGATTGAAACGCTAAAAGGCAAAGAATTCCCGAGTAGGGCGGATGTACAGGCGGAGATAGCCAAATTATTAGCTGGATTATCTGAAGCTGAAACCAAACAATTGGGTGACGCACTGCTGGCCCAATTCCAAACCAAAACCCGCTATGAGCTTAGCGATCAGGTATTGAATACGCTAAACCAACAGGGAATTAGCGATGCACTTTTTGCGGCGCTGCAAGCTTTACCGCAAAAAAGTTTTGCTGATTTGTCGGCACTCACCAAAGCGATTAATGCCGCGGTTGCAAGCGTTAACAAAAATGCAAGCGCGCAAGTAAATACCCCCGCTCTCCAGGACGCGGCTTCAGCGAACAGCCAGGCGGTTTCCAGTGCGCCGGCGCCTGAGGTGGTTAACGCGGAACGGTTAGTGCTGCAAGTACAACTCCTGGCGCGCCAGGACT
>JACCED011495894.1_pt1 | contig 18300 bp, 18 predicted proteins | sample 7455021 | NCBI WGS metagenome assembly JACCED01 (sample SAMN15323456, study PRJNA562643) | freshwater metagenome | isolation source: river surface water | place: USA:Blue River Watershed | collected 2017-08-19 | reverse complement strand
TCAGCTATTGAACGTGCCAAAATCTCCGGAAAATTGCCTCGCAACCTGCAACAATTCCCTATAAACTAAACCCATTATTCAGGTTATTAGAGCAAATTATGCCAATTTTTGAACTTTTTTTGGTATAGAAAGTTTCAGTCGATGTTTCGATTCTTTAATCCAAAAAACTCAATGAAAAGTTTTATTAGGATGGGTTCAAAATCCCTTGTGCGTTTGAACTGCCAGTATTATAGTGCAGAAATGACAAAGTAGTCTGCTTCAGAGGTTGCGTATGATCGAAGGAATCAAAGTCGTCACAGCGCATGAGATGGCTCGCATTGAAGGAATGGCTTTTGCCAAAGGCGCATCGGAAGTCGATTACATCGAGCATGCTGCAGCAGCAATTGCAGATCACGTTGAACATTTTATCGATGAATATGACCTCGATCAGACAGTGACATTGCTCGTTGGAAAAGGCAATAATGGTGGCGATGCATATGCTGCAGGAACAAGGCTGATCGAAAAAGGATTTTCTGTCGTTGCCTACCACATCTATTCTCTGGAAAGCTGCGGCCCTCTGTGCAAACAGATGTACGAAAATTTTAAGCAGAAAGGTGGCAAGATCCACTTTGTCCATGATGAGAATGAGTTTGCATTTGAGCCGGAAGGAGTGATCCTCGATGGCCTCGCCGGAACAGGTTTTAAAGGAGGGGCAGAAGGGGCCCTTGCCAAGATCATCACAGCGGCAAATGACTCTGAACTACCGATCATCGCAATCGATATCCCTTCTGGCATCTGCGGAAATACGGGGAACGTTCAGACAGTTGCCATCCAAGCCACGCTGACGATCTATTTAGGTCTGCCAAAGCTCGGTTTCTTCATTGGAACCGGATGGGAGCGGACCGGCAAGCTTGTCTACGGGTCATTTGGTCTTGAGCAAGAGTATATCGATGAAGCAAAACCCTCCGCTTATCTAGTGAATATAGCATCTCTGTCCGCGTTGCTACCAAAGATCAAACGGACACGCCACAAGTATGAAGCAGGATATGTCCTTGGTTTTGGAGGATCTCCCGGAATGCCTGGCGCTCCCATTCTGTCTAGCTGCGGGGCGCTGAAATCGGGAGCTGGAATCGTCCGCCTCTTTCACCCGATCGGCATGGAAGAGGCTCTGAACAATGCCCCTTATGAGCTCATTCGAGAGGGATGGGATGGCAATCATTGTGAACGGGTTATCGAAGAAATGTCCCGCGCCCAAGCAGTGTTCGTCGGGCCCGGCATCGGAAAGAATAGAGAAGGTAGCCAGATGATGAGACATCTTCTTCCCCATCTTAACACCCCTACTGTTTTCGATGCGGACGCTCTCTTTTATTTGGCGGAAAATCCTAAGGTGAAGTTGCCGGAACGTTCGATTTTAACTCCCCATCGCCAGGAAATGAATCGTCTCTTGGGCCTTTCAAAGGGGGCTCAGGACGATATCCAGTTTCACAAAAGTTGCCAAACGTATGCAGAGGAGAAAAATATCACCCTTGTTCTCAAAGGAGCTCCTACATGGATTTTTTCTCCACGTATGCCACCCTTTATCATCGCTGTTGGCGATCCAGGAATGGCAACAGCTGGCTCAGGCGATGTATTGACGGGAATCATCGCTGCGATACTGGCGCAAGGTCTAGAACCTGTGAAAGCTGCTTTGCTCGCAACAGCCTTGCACGGCCTAGCTGGAGAGCATGCAGCCATTCACCTGACTTCCTATTGCATGAGCGCATCCGATCTGCTTGAGTACTTGCCCGATGCATTCTTACAAATGATTGATATGTGATCTTTTGCGTATACCGAAATAACCTGAAGAACCGGCTCTTGAAGTTGTTTGTGTATATTTCGGTATAAACTAAACCCACTATTCAGGTTCGTAACGAACGGTGCTGCTTCTCTCAATATATTTTTTTTCAGATTGATCGCAATCGATGAATAATTGTTAGAATTTTTTTCAGCTATCGCATACTGTGAGGAAAATATGCTGTCCCAACGAACTTTCATTGACTTGGAGAGAATGCATGACCACGTTTTTTTCACGACTGAGTTATAGTTTTGGAAATGAAGATTGGCAAACAGAACAAGATGCATTAAGCATTCAACCGCAAGATCGCGTCGTCAGCATCACAGGCAGCGGTGACCGCCCTCTACATCTTCTGCTTTCCGATTGCAAGCAGTTGATCTCTGTCGATGCCAATGTCTATCAGACCCATCTCCTCCGTTTAAAAGCAGCAGCAATGCAAGCCTTCAGCATTGAGCAATACCAAGCCTTCTTAGGAATTACGGAGCATCCCGACCGGTTATCATTATTTTCTTCCCTTATTCCCTATCTCTCTTTGGAAACCATGGAATTTTGGAAGCTGCGCTGGAAGATGATCCAAAAGGGGGTCATCTATCAGGGAACAACCGAAAAGCTTTGCAAGATCTCAGGAAAGATCATGCATATCCTTCGAGGTTCTAAGATTAACAAGCTTTTTTCCTTCAATGACATTGAAGAGCAAAAGAAATTCCTTGAAGAACATTGGAACAGCAAGACATGGAAAACGACAGTTGGGATCGCACTTCACCCATGGCTGACCCGTCTTTTCTTTAAAGACCCAGGGCTTTACGCTTATCTAGGGAACCAGATTCGGCCGGGATGCTATATTCTTGATCGAATGAACCGGTGTTTAAACCAACACTTGGCAAAGAATGCGCTCCTTGTCTCGTTAGCGCTAAGAGGATATGTCTCTCAGGATGCTCTTCCTCCTTATCTGATTAAGGAGGGGGTTGAACAGATCAAACCCCGCCTCTGTCGACTTCAAACTAAAACAGAAAATATTCTCTGCTTTCTTGATTCTACTCCGGATGAAAGCATCGATGTCTTCTCTCTTTCTGATGTCGCGTCTTATATGTCTGCAGACCAATTCGATCAGCTCCAGCGCGCTGTTTTCCGAACTGCGGCAAAAGGAGCGCGCTTCTGCATGCGCCAGTTTATGTCGAACCATCACCTGCTTCCAGAGCTATCGGAATATTTCCAGCGCGATGAAGGTCTTGAGCAAAGGCTTGAAAAGCAAGATCGTTGTTTCGTCTACCGCTTTATGGTTGGAAAGATCATGAAGTAAGGGTTTTTATTCTTCTCGTTTAGATCCAAACACAGGGATCGCATAGTAGAACACGAGAGAATCCGCTCCAGGATTGCGCAAGAGCATGCGTGCATTCGAGATGTGGAAAAACTGAGCGCCGATTCTCCCCTTATTTCCTAGAACCACTGCAGCTTCGATCGACGAGCGGAAGTTAAGCGGGAAACCGAGCCGCCTTCCATTTCCTTGATGATACCATCCGGGAGCAAAACTTGGTGTAACCACAAATTTCTTGCCGATGAAAATATCGTATCCAACGCCCCCGCAGATGTAAAAAGATTGATCGGTATTAGCAAAGCAGGCGAGCAAAGGTCTGACGTGGTGGCAATGAGGTTCCCAACGGTATTCGATCTGGTACATAAAACGGATATGCCTCTTATCGACATTAAAAAGACCCGGTCCCATCATCAGATGCGAGGGAGCATCGTCAGTCTTTCTTTTGACGGACTGAAAAACCGGTCCATTAGTCTGGATCGTTCCAGGAGGAGAAGAGGCGTCATCAGCAGAAAGCCTTGCTGTGCAAAAAAGAGATGAGAGAGCTAACAGCCCAATACAGAGCGGTAAATAAAAATTCCAATTGCGGCTATGAAAATGAACCATTCCTTCCTTTGCATCTCGACGCTATCAACCTTAACTTCTAAGATTTTTAGAAATTTGACAAGTATTATCTTTATAACCTGAAAAATCGGGAATTTGACAAGAAGGAATTCTCAATTTGGACCAAGCTGAGCCGGCGCACAAGCATCTTAACTTGAATAATTTGAGAAATACAAGCGAGTTTAAATTTAGCAACTTTCCGACGCTGTTAAAGACCGATTCTTCAAGTGATTTCGGTATATCTTCTTCTTAAAAAAAATCGCTTGAATCTGCCTGAACGCTCCGTTAAAATTCATGACCAATCACCAGGGGTGCTTTTTTTAGAGACCATTCTCAAACTAAGTGTGCAATGCAGAGTTTGAGAATGGTCTTCTAAGCTGAAAAGATCTTTTAGAAGATCTAACCCTCATTACTTGATCCGGATAATACCGGCGTAGGGAGTGTGAGGGGTGCTGCTATGCCCGCTTCCTGGTGTTATTTTAATCGGATATCGACAGGAGAAGCGCATGAGAGGATCTTCAGCACGCCAGCGTCTAGCAGGATTCATCGGAAATATTCTCGAACACTACGACAATGCCCTTTTTGGGATGCTCACTCCCTTTATTGCTCCGTTATTTTTTGCAAGCGATGATCCAGTCACAGGCTTGATCCTGACCTATGGGATGATCTCGCTTGGGATTCTTTCAAGGCCGATCGGTTCCTTATTTTTTGGATGGATCGGCGATACCTGGGGCCGTAAAAATGCTCTGTTTATTTCATTAACGCTGATGGCATGCACCACAGTTCTAATGGGATTCTTGCCCACCTATGCAGAAGTGGGCATTTGGGCCCCGATTTTGCTAGCGACAGTGCGTGTCCTCCAGAACTTTTGCGCTGCAGGGGAATCATGCGGAGGTGCGATCTTTGTCCTCGAGCACACAGAGAAGAGAAAAAAAAGCTTGATAAGCAGCTTTTACGATGCGTCGACCATTGCGGGGATTTTGCTCGCTTCCGGAGGAGTCGCCTTGCTGAGCCATTTGAATTGGATTGAAAGCTCTTGGCGCTACTTGCTATGGGCAGGGGCTTTGACTGCGCTCATCGGAGTCATCCTCCGTTTAAAAACGGAGGAAGGGGCCGAGTTTTTGCAGGACACATCCCACAATCTCCCACTCAAAGAGGTTGTCCGGTCCCATCGCTCCGCATTTTTAGCGATCATCTGTGTTTCTGGGTTTAGCTACACGATCTATTCCCTTGCGGTCACCCTAATGAACGGCTATGTACCCCTTATCACATCGCTTTCCAAGTCACAAGTGATGCAAATCAATACGCTCCTCCTCATTCTCGATGGTTGTTTATTGCCCTGTTTTGGTTATTTAGCAATGCGTACCTCCAATCAGAAGGTGATGATGATCGCAGCAGCAAGTTCCGCTATCGTGTCGATCCCCCTCTTTATCCTTTTGAAGGATGCTGCTTTAGCGACGGTGATCGGCGTGCGGATCATTTTGATCGTCCTAGGCGTTGCTTTTGCTGCCCCCTATCATGCTTGGGCACAAGAGCTCATTCCTCCTTCTTGTCGCTACACCATTATATCGTTGGGTTACGCGATCGGCTCTCAGGCAATTGGAGGGCCAGCTCCAGCACTAAGCCTTTGGCTGTATAAGACTTTAGGATGGACAGGCGCTCCAGCCCTCCATCTGATGACGACAGCAGCCCTAGCATTCTTCAGTGTCTATAAGCTTTCTGTTCGAACGAGGTTAAGACCCGCTATCGAAAAGGCTTGATTATACCATTTATCAAAAATAAGCTTTAGTTTTTAGCTGCCTGTTTTTCATCAAATTGAGAGCAAAAATAGGCAACCAAAAACTAAAACTTATTTTTGATAAATGGTATGAGATAAACTTTGCTTCTTCCTGAACGTGCTTCCCACTCTCTTCTTTTGATGATCTTACAGGAAGGTGCCGATTACATCGTGGGAATTAAAGCGAACCAAGGGATTCTAGAGGCTGAGGCCTGCAATTATTTTATGCAAGCCAGGGCGATTGAATAGCAAGACCCCTCTCTGAAGTGTCACACTACTAACCTGAATAATGGGTTTAGTTTATAGGGAATTGTTGTAGGTTGCGAGGCAATTTTCCGGAGATTTTGGCACGTTCAATAGCTGAAAGCACCTATGGACGTGCCAAAATCTTCGAAAAGTGCTCGCAAGATGCGGCAAGGTTCTATAAACTAAACCCATTATTCAGGTTAGTGGGCAACACTATATCCTACAGGAAAATTATGCGCCTATGCAAAAAAATGCCTAGAAGTGGATCATTCCAGTAAAATCGGACTGCTGATCAACTTTAACGAGAGAACTCTTAGGGAAGGGATTCGGCGCATGAGGGTATAATTCCTTCTCTGAGTCCTCTGTGCTCTCTGTGGTTGAAATTTTCTATATTAGAGCGAATTATGCCAATTTTTGAACTTTTTTGGTATAACCTGAAGAATCGGGAATTTGACAAGGAGGAGTCCTCAATTTGAACCAAGCTGCGCTCTTAAACCAGTTCCCACCCAAGGGCGCTGCAATAAGTTGGCAGATGCGAGCAGGGTTAAATTTAGCGACTGTCCGACACTGTCAAAACCGATTCTTCAGATGATTTCGGTATAAACCTAGAGGAAAGAATTCTATGGGTATTCAACTAATGGTGATCGCTTCTCTTTTCGTGGCAGCCTCGAATTACTGTATGCGCCGCAGTATCGATTCTGGCGGATCGAGCAAAGCCTTTTTAGTGATCCAGTTATTTTTAGTTTTCTTGGTCGCTATTTTGCTCAATCCTGTCCGCACGGGAGAGTATGCCTGGAGTAGCTGCATGGCCTACTTTGGCTTGGCAGGCGGCGTTGTTCTTGCTGTGATGATGATCTTTCTTGGCAAAGCTCTTGAAAAAGGCCCCCCTGGGCTGACATTTGCTGTATTGAATGCATCGACTGTGATGCCCATGATCTTGATGGTCATGCTGTTTGGGTCGCCGTTTGGTTATATGTACACGTTGACAAACGGTTTAGGATCTCTGTTGGTCGTGGCTGGTCTATTTTGGGCGGGGCGGGCAGCGACCCGTTCGGAAAAGAAGATGCAATGGGCCTCTTTTGTAATGGGTGCATTTCTTCTGCATGTGATCTTTTTAGTTTTCATGCAATGGCGCGCACTCTTCATCAATTTTCCTGGAGAAAATGGCTTGTTTCTCTCATTTGACGTCGACGATGCGAAAAGCCAGTGGTTCATGCCTATGGTCTTTTGCGCTGCAGCATTGATCCAGATCGTGGTTTACTTAGCGACGCAAAAACGGCTGCCGAACCGTTCTGAGACAATTTATGGTATTTTAGGTGGAATTGCTAACGGAGTCGGGACGTTTTTCATGATTTGGTCCACTGAGGTTTCATCTCCTATCGAGCATGCGATGATCTTCCCCATTTTTGCCATCACGATCATTTTGTGCTGCAACCTGTGGGGACAATGGCTTTATAAAGAAAAGGTCAATTGGCTTGCCAATGGGTGCTGCTTGCTCGGGATCTTGGTCGGTACCTTGGATTGGAAAGTCTTGATCAATTAGTTTCGATGACATAGGCATCATAGAAGCAGAGGAGTTCTTCTGCTTTGATATCATGCATTTTCTTGAGCTGCTCATAGAGCCGCAAACCTTGGGCGTTCAGACCTTGTTCGAAATAGAGGACGCCTAAGCGAAAGAGGATGTCACGGTCCTGAGGCGTTGCGCTCAATATTGCCTCATATTCCCTGATCTCTTCTTGGGCCATATTGAGATCGTGGAAGATGGAAGCGAGTTGAGCATGGACCCATGGTTCATTAGGGGCGTAATAATCGAGGATTTTATATTCTTCAATGGCTCTCCATGAACTCTTTTCAAACTTCTTCAGCATGTCAGCGCTTTGATATTCTGGCGAGATCCATAAATGTTCTACTTGAGGATTCACAATGCGAGGATCTTGGTAGTGCTTGGCCAAAAGCCTGTAGCTATTAGCCAGTCCTGAGTGGGTCTCAAGGTCTGTCGGTGCAATTTTAACAAGCTCAATGTGTTCTTTGATCATCATGAGGAGCAAAAATTCGTTCATCTGGTGGGTGTCTTTCCAGTGGCACCATACGCTGAACTTTTGGATCAAAGGCGCAAGAGTTTTAAATGTCGAAGGGAGTGAATAGTAGGTATATTCTTGACGATGCAGTTGATTGAGCAGGTGATATAGGGCTGCGCCAAGTGAAAAATGAAATTCAGCCGATCCTTTTTCAAAGGGGAGGATTTCCTTGCAGCTTTCCAAAAAAGTATGGCGGACGGCGAGAAGCTGCTCCGGTTTTTTTGCTTGGAAGTAGAACAAAAGGACAAAATAGGCAAAGCCGGTCAAAAAAATGCCAGCGAGGGAAAATGCGAGGATTGTGGACTTCGTTAGAAAGGAGAAGAACAGGGCAAATGCCAAGAGCTCAAGGCAAGCGATCGTAAAAAAAGAGATGTGAAAAACGGAATATTGCCGTGTGATCTCTTTGAATTCCTCAATTGCGGCAGTTGCATGCTTTTCCATTTGTTCTTGGAAAAGGGCTGTGTTGAAATGGAGGCGGCATTCTTGTTGGCTTTGCTGAAAAGTTTGTGTCGTGGTCATGGCTTTGGTGGGTATAGATAGATCACTGATTCATTATTGCTAAACCGATCTATTTTCTCAATATCAACGAAATTAACGGTTTCCGGTTTGGACCATGTAATCGATGACCCGCTGTGAAACGCCAGCATTTTTAAGATCGATGATCTGGTTAGTGGATAAATAATAAACGCTGTTGGTCGCTTGGATCTGTCCGATGATCACATTATCGCTAAGACCATTCTCTGACATCTTTTTAATATCATCAATAGAGAGCTGCTGTCGATGATCGATCCGTTCGACTGTATCTGGAGAGTTTTTCTCCATGACTTCTCGGTCCTCGCTATCTAATGACGCCCCGATGATTGCGCCTGTTGCAGCACCGACAGCGCCTCCAATCAAAGCTCCTTGAGGTGTTGGACTGATCAGTGCTCCAGCGCCAACGCCAGCAGCTCCACCGACAAGAGCACCTGTTCCAGCTTTGCTCTCACATCCAACTAAGAATAGCGTGCCGGCAGCTAATGTCATAACGGTCATTTTCATAATTACTCCCAAAGATTAGTTGTTGATCTTTAAAAATATCTTTTACTGCACTACCACCAATTTTTGGAACACAAATTTGTGCTTAAACGGTTTTTTCAAATCTGATGCGCTTGCTCGCGTCGTCTCCCCGAGCTGCGCATAGGGCTCAGTTGCGACGTCTTCGCTGCGTTTCTATTGTCTCAAGCAACACCCTGCATTTTGTCGTGCTTTTCCTGAGCTTCTAACCGAGCTTCTATTGGGCTTTGGTAGCCCAACTGTGCAAGTAGCCATTTGGCGTTATACCGAAATCACTTAAAGAATCGGTTTTTGCTAGCATCGCCGGCCAATGAATTTGAAATCCGCCTGCATCGCCCAACTTATTCAAGTTGAGCTGCTTCCGTACAGGCTTTGCCTGACTTAAATTCATGGCGGCTCCTTGTCAAATTCCCGATTCCTCAAGTTATTTCGGTATATCTTTCGAAAAATTGATTAGCATGATAACTTTGAGATTCTTTTATAGAAAAAGGATGGTCTTATGCTGACACATGTTGCGTACCCTTCAGACGTCATATCTCAAAAACAATCTTCCTGGTTGCAAGATCTCTTCCTCATTGGAATGGGAAGCGTCTTAATTTCTCTTTGCGCCCCTATTTCGATCAAGCTCCCTTTTACTCCAATTCCTCTCGCTTTGGCACCGCATCTCTGTCTTGCCCTCGGAGTAATGTTGGGAAGTAAACGAGGAGCTTTGGCGGTTTTAGCTTACTTGGTTCAGGGAGTGATGGGGCTTCCCGTTTTTGCTTTAGGAGCTTCGGGGCTGCTTCACTTACTTGGTCCTCGGGGTGGCTACCTGCTTGGATACGTAGCCGCCACCTATGTGACTGGATACTTGATCGAGAAAATGCGAGAGAGGACTGCTTATAAAACTTTCCTTGCATTGGCAACGGGCAATGGAATCATTTACTTGCTTGGAGTCTCTCAACTCTCCTTATTTATTGGGTTCAAATCAGCCGTACTTTTGGGGATGCTCCCCTTTCTTTTCGGTGATGCATTCAAGCTCTTGGTCGTCTCTAAAGGCATTAAGCGTTTCATGTAATGTGACCGAAGTTCTCGTCTCATAGTTTCCCTGTAATCGAGAAGTATTCAACAAAATAACAGCACGATTTATGTTGTGTTATCGAATACAAGGATTAAACATGTTATCTTGTTCAGAAATGCATGCCTTATGTCGTGAAGTGGGCCCTATTCTTTTAGGGGCCCATCTGCTTCAGATCTGTGAGCTCGGACCTAAAAAATGGGTCTTCCTATTTGAAAAAGAGGGAAAGCAAAAAGCTCTTTTGGTCTCTGCGCAAGTCCCTTTTAGCCGCTTTCATCTATCGGCTGGAGTTGGTTCAGGAAAACAAACTGGATTTACCCAGGCTCTAGAAGAGCGGTTGCAAGGAAGCTCATTTGAAAGAATCGACATGCTTAATGAAGATCGGGTGATCGCTATCGCCTTGGACAAGAAGGGGATAAAATTTTTACTGATTGCTGAGCTATGCTTTAAACATCCCAAAATTGTTCTCGTTTCTCCTTCACTTCAGATCCTTGAAAGTTGGAAGCCGCTTGAAGACAAGCAATACCAAGTGCCAACGGGCGTTAAAAAGCAGCTTTTGGAGCCGGTTGCAGTGGATTCTCTATCAGTTGAAAAGCGGTACCAAGAGCTTGAGCAAAAAGCTCGTTGTGAAGAAAAGACGCATTGGATCGCTAGTCAGCTGGAGAAGAGGATTAAAAAAGCGGAACTGCGGCTTAAGCTTCACCATATTGAGAAAGATGAGGCTGAGAGATGGCAGGAACAGGCCCATCTTGGAGAACTTCTTCAAAGCCATTTTTATTTGCTCAAACGGGGGATGGACTCCATTATTGTTGAGGATTGGGAAAAAGAGGGAGAAAAAAGAGAAATTTCATTAGACCCTTTTTTAGAGCCTCAAGAGATGGTGAAAAAGTTTTTTAAGCAAGCGCGCAAGTTGCGAAAAAAAGCAGAGATCATCGACATCCTGATTCAAAAAGTGCAAGAGGAGATTGTTGTAAACAACGGTTTTTTATCTCGGCTTAAAGAAGCTGTTTCGGAAGAGAGCCTTGACGCGTTGGCCTCTGAGGCTTGCCTGATTGAACAGAGGCCAAAAGAAAAGCAAAAAAAAGAAGAGAAAAAACATCCTTACCGAGAATTTGTTACGGAAGCTGGACTTTATATTTTTGTGGGGCGCAGCGATGAGGACAATGACCGTTTAAGTTTTACATTTGCTCATGGGAATGATCGATGGTTTCATGCAGAGAATGCTCCAGGTTCCCATGTCGTCTTAAAAGTGCCCAAAGAGGGAACCGTCGATGAAGAATCACTCCAAGATGCCCTTCAACTTGCCTTGCATTTCAGCAAAGCAAGAGAGCGCGGCGATGATGAAGTCCTCATGACCGAATGCAAGTTTTTATCAAAAAGGAAGGGGAGCAAGCCCGGACAGGTCAACGTCAGCAAACATAAAACGGTCCGGGTTCGCCTTGATCCCAATCGGATCGGGCGTCTGTTGGGGAAGCTGAGCCCGTAGAAGATTGATGATTGTTCTGCTGTCCATATGCTTGATTTGGCTAAACGGATTAACCAGCTCGCTTAGGGAGGCTTGGGGCAAGCTCTTCTCGAAAGCGATAGCCGATGCCGCGTACTGTTTCAATGTAGTCGAAATTAGGGCCGAGTTTTTTGCGCAGCGACGCAATGTGCACGTCGATATTCCTGTCGACGATAAAGGAATCATCGTTATGGATATCGTCGAGAAGTTGGTTGCGCGTAAGCACTTTGCCCCGATAGGTCAGTAATCGACGCAGGATTCCAAATTCAGAAAGGGTCAAGGTGATGATCTTTTCCCCCCTTCTTAAAAGGTAGCGATCCACTTCTAAAGTGAACTCGCCAAATGTAATGACCCTTGGTGTTTTCTCAGGCTCTTTGCTGCGGCGCAGCACAGCCTTAATCCTCGAAAATAAAACTTTTGGAGAAAAGGGTTTAGCAATGTAGTCGTCCGCTCCGAGCTCAAGCCCTAAAACGACGTCCAGTTCTTCCCCTTTTGCTGTGATAATGATCACAGGGATGCTGCGCAGTTCAGCATTGCTCTTCATTTTGCGGCAGACATCAAAGCCATTTTGACCTGGAAGCATAATGTCGAGGATCACTAGATCGGGTTTTTCTCGTTCAATGGCGCGATAGCCATTAATTCCATCGACTTCAACATGAAGCTTATAGCCAGACACTTCAGCTTGGAGTTTGATCAGGGCGGCAATGTCTTCTTCGTCTTCGATAAGTAGGATTCTTTTTTTGTGGCTCATAGTCATGCCTTGGTGGTGTGTTCCCAACGTCCCTATTCAAACACGATTTTCAAATTATTTTCACTAAAATTTTACAATAGACATCTTGCATAACCCAAAATGCAGGTGGTGAACATGGAAAAGTTATGAAGAGGGTTTTTGAAGCACGTGCTCGATCGGATAATTCAAGAAGTTTTTGCCGTGGAGCCGAAACTTCTCTGGATCGTCGGACACGTAAAACTGATAGTCGGGATGCTCCTGTGTTTCATTAAGGAGCAAATGTTCGATCAAGATCTCTTTAGTCTTTGCAGCACAGGTATCTGCAGGATCGATAAGGAAGACATCAGGCCCGAGCTCTTTTTGGATCATGCTGTGGAGCAGCGGATAGTGCGTGCAGCCAAGAAGGACGGCATCGACAGCTTGCATTTTTAGAGGCCTTAAGTACTCTTGGACCGCTAAGTCAGTCAAAGGATGATCGATGTATCCTTCTTCAACTAAAGGGACGAACAGAGGGCACGAGATGAGGTGGATGTTAGCCGTTGGGATCTTCTTGTGCAGATGTTGTTGATAAACGCCAGAGGAGATAGTAGCCCGTGTGCCTAAAACGGCAATTTGTCCTGTTCTTGAAATGCGGGCAATCTCTTCGACACCCTGTTCAATGATCCCAATGATAGGGATATCGAGGCTTTCACGGAGTTGCTCGAGGGCTACCGAACAAGCAGTATGGCATGCGATGACAAGTACCTTGACTCCAAGGTCTTTAAGAAAAGTGGCATTTTCCCGCGAGTAACGGAGGATGGTATCGGGGCTTTTACTGCCGTAAGGTAGCCTAGCGGTGTCTCCAAAATAGATGATGTGCTCATGAGGAAGCAGCGTGCGGATTGCACGCATGACTGTCAATCCGCCAAATCCGGAATCGAAAATACCGATGCTTGATTTTGAGTAATCATGGGGCTTCATCTGGAATCCTGAGTTCTTGTCCAACGACGATCTTGTCGTTCTTTAAGTTATTCAGGTTCTTAAGAGATGCAATGCTTGTCTTGTGGTTGCGTGCAATTCTTTCAAGGGAATCGCCTGCTTTCACCTTGTATGTTTTATTCGAACTCGTTGGAGCAGAAGACGAGTTTTGTCCGATCGCATGGGAAATCGACGTCAGAGTGCCTTTGAGCTTAACGACTTCATCGAGCCGTTTTTCATGAGACGTCACTTCTTGCTCGATGCTGTTGAGTTTTGCAAGCACTTGATTGGTGTGAGAACTTAAATTTCTTAAGTCGTTATTTGTTCTTTCAACCAATTGTTCAAGATTGGCAATCCTTCTTTCAAGTTGTGCAACTTGGGAGTTGCTGCCATAGGCTTTACTGGCAGGTTTGAGCAATGAGGAAGGGGAGCTCGCTTCTTTCTTGACCCGTTCATCGAGGAGATTGAGCTCAACCTGGGTACTTTTCAAATCGTGTTTGACATCCGCAAGCTCTAAGCGCATCTCGTCTATGGACATATCGGAACGGTAGCTCGTATTTTGGCGAGAGCTCAGTTGCGATCCGCAACTGCATAAGATCAGTCCTAAAATAAGAGGTAGAGAGCTTGCAATGTATTTCATATGCGTTATTGTTTGTCGTAGATTTTGAATTCACCACGTCGATTATGAGCCCATGCTTCTGCATTGTGCCCAAGGTCGATCGGACGTTCTTTTCCGTAAGAAATAGTATGGATTCGGTTGAGATCGATTCCATTTTTGACAAGGAAGCTACGGATGTAGTTAGCGCGCCGTGTGCCTAAAGCGAGGTTGTAGGCTTCTGGCCCCCTTTCATCGCAGTGGCCTGACACAAAAATATACACGTTTGGATTGACTTTCAAATACGCAGCCATCCGTTCGAGCGCTGCAATCGATTCTTTACCGCGGAGGATGTGGTCATCGGTATTGAAATAGACATTGGAGAAGATCGATGCTTCTTTTCCGGAAGGAGTGTGGAACTCATTGAGCCCAGGCAGGCCGCTTCCGCTTTCGCCAGGAGATGATTTGGGTTGTGGGATAGCGCCGTCGGCGAATTGACCTTTGAGATCTTCATCTTTTAAGGAGATAAAGTCCTCATCGCTCGGACCAAAGAAGCCTTCGTCTTGAGCAGCTTCATCGTTGCCCCAGAGCGATCGAAATCCTTTGTAATTTCCAATAGTTTGGTTATCGTCCCAAACGTTGCCATTTTTGCTTTTGCAACCTGTTGCAAGCATGCAGCATGCAGTGCAGATCAGTGATAAAACGAAAAAACTCTTTTTCATGTTCTCCTCTCTTTAAATAGATAGTTTAGCGAGCGCCCCAAGTCGGATAATGTTTTTTTCCGGGGCCTCGTGAAATTTTCAAAACATCAGGTTGGTTCATGTTGACGATGTATAATTCGGAAGATGCACCATCGGTCGAGTTAAATACAATATGCTTGCTATCAGGGGCCCAATAGGGGTTTTCCTTATTGCCAGGTCCCGATGTCAATTGGGATTCTTCTCCGGTTGCAAAGTCGTAAGTCCAGATCTGCCTTATTCCATTTGTTTTAGCACTATAGGCTAATTTTCTTCCATCAGGGGACCAACATGGACAAGAATTTTCTCGATTCTGCTTGGAAATCATGAGGGCATTGGACCTGTTTTCGCTTGGGGTTGCGCTGATTACGTAGATCCGCATCCCCCCATCTTTGTCCGATACAAATGCAATTTTGGAAGCATCGGGGCTAAAGGTAGGCGAGGCCTGGGTCGACCGGGGATACGAGTAGAGTTGGATGGGTTTGCCCACTTCGCCTGTTTGAGGGTTCACCGGTTGCAAGAAAAGATCGGTGCGTCCACCGGCATCTGAAATAAAGGCGATCTTATCGCGATTTTTAGAGATGCAGGGAAGGAGTTGGTTGCCGCGAAGATCGACCAATCTCTTGCCGACTCCTTCTCTTAAAGAGGCGATATAGATTTTAGGCTGTCCCAGTTTGTAGGAGACGTAGACAAATCGGTCATTGGCGTATTGGGAGCTATGGGGAACAAGGACGGGTGTAACGCAGTAGCTTCCTTCGTGAGTGACTTGTCTAGCGTTGGCCCCATCCCAATCGCACTCCCAGATCTCAGAGAGCCATTCCGATCCGTCGGGTTTAGGATTTTTGACTTGGTAGGAATACAAGATCCGCGTGCTTGCAATCCCTTCGCAGTTAAACAGCGCTTTCGTGATCCCGTCGCTCAGTTTGTGGATTTGCCTTCGGTCGTGATTTAAGTCTCCCGTCAAGACAATATCATGAAAGTGCTTGACCGATCCAGACTGGGAAGAGAGGACCGACGCGGTTAATGTTTTTCCGGATACCGACCATTTAACGACATAGGGAATACCAAAACTCTTCCAAGTTTGAGGATTTAAAGAAGATGATCGGTTCGCAGCTTGGAGAATTTGTTCTTTTTCTGCACTGCGCGAAGAGATTTGCGATGCGCCATTATAGTTAAGGTCGTACTGTAACACACCTTCAAGCTGGGCCAGATAAGAGGGATCAAGAGAGGCGTTCTGAGATTGTAGCTTTCCTAAATAGACAAGACTCAAGTGGCTTTGAGTGGAAAGGTGGACGCGGATCTCCGTTCCTTCTCTGTGTTCTTCTGTACAAACAAGCAAGGGAAGGGCTGCGATCATCGGCACAAGCCATTTCTTAAAGAACATAGGAGCACCTCGTTAGATTTCATTACAGAAAGTAAGAACGAACGTATGTTCCTTTTTTTGGGCAAAAGAACCATTAAAGGAAGGCAACTTCAGACGGGGCAAGTTCCCTTCCAAATAGCGTTTGTTCTTTTCGCTTTCTGTGTTGAGAACCACTAATTTAGCAACACTGCCGTCTTGACGCAAGGTCAATTGAATTTTTACCTCTCCAAATTCAGGAAGATGCAGAGATTGATGGAGATACCCGATCATCAGATTCGGATAATCAGAGTCGAAATCAACCGCAGGTCCGGTGTCGGCCGAGTCGATGTCCAGTTGAATGGGTGTAAAAGCCTGAGAACGGGAAGGCTGTTGCTTTTGAGAGAGATTTTGCTTTTTCCCTTCGATTTTAGCGATGCTTGCTTCAAGTTCTTTTCTGAGCTGATCTGAAATTTTTCCGCGGTTGTCAGGTTTATTTTTGGGGGAGGGCAGTGCTTTAGCGTTTGGATTCAATCTTTTATCCGCGATAGCAGGGTCTTTTTTGAGAGCAGGTTGGGGTTGTGTAGCAGGAGGCGTTTGCGCTTTAGGTGCAGAAGCAGGTTTCTCGATAGCTGGCTTCGGTGGCGTTGTGGGCTTTGGTCTAGCAGAAGGTTGTGCCGCGTTGCTTGAATGAGTCATCGGTTGGACTTTAGTGGCAGCTGCCTTAGGGATAACTGTTTTAACGATCAAAGGTTTATGCCTTGACTTAACAGGAAGCAGCGAGGATCCAAAAAAAATAAAGCCTAGAAAGACGGCATGGACGCACAGGACAACGATTTTGATTCTTTTGGAGATCGGATCTAGCATTGGAGCTGGCATGGGCTCGATCCTTAACTTGGCTGCAAAATGACATCTAATTGTTCAAATCCGGCAAGTTCTATCGCGTTTTTTACGGTCTGGTAGGTGCCGAAATGCGCCTTCTTGTCATGAAACAACTGGGGAATTTGAGTTTCGTGGAGCTTTTTGGATTCCTTTAGCAGCTGCAGTAACTGCTGCTCTGAAACGAGTCTGCGGTTAAACCAGATCGAATCATCTTCATGCACATGGATTGTGATCGGTCCACTCTCTTGAACGATGGCTATTTCTCTATTGTCCTTCTGGGTTGATGAGGCGAGCTGAACCCGGTCGAGTTCGAGCATCGGAGCGATGATGATGAACATGATCAGGACGACGAAGACAACATCGATCAAAGGGGTTAAATTAATGTGGATGTCATCCGTATCCTTGTTATTGAACAGTCGGCTTTTACGCATGAGCCTTCTCCTAAGAGTTTATGGGGTATCGACTTTGCGGTATTGCAGCTCAATTGCGGAAAGAAGACGGTATAAAAAGTCTTCCATATCGGAAGAGTAATTGCCGATCGCACTTTTCAGATAATTATAGGAAACAAGCGCTGGGATGGCGATGATCAATCCTAAAACAGTCGTTGCCAATGCGGTCGAGATCCCGCCGAGGACAGCCATATTGGACCCCACAGAGCCTCCTGCATGCAGCTCTGAGAAGGTCACTAAAATTCCCCAGACTGTTCCGAGGAGTCCCAAAAATGGGGCCAATGTGATGATGGTCGAAAGGATGTAGAGATTTTTTGCCATATATTTTTTTTGTGCTGAGATGGTCGTCAAGACGTGGGTCTCTAAAATTTCAAGATCTGTTGGCGAAAGGTAGACTTGTGCAGACTCTTTAGGATTTCGTTGCGCGATAAAATAATGGTTTTTGTTCAAAATCTCGATCGCCTTGTTCTTCGTTTCTTGAAAGATCAGCCCAAGCGGGTGGGGTATTTGTTTGTGGTGAGGCTTGGGCAATTGATTGATATCAAGCTGCAACAGAAGGTTTTGGTTTTTTTCAAATGCGAGGACAAAAGCGGTAGAAAGAGCTCGGACATGCCGCGTCATCCAGATCTTATGAATGAGCACGATCCAGGAAATTGCCGAAAGGGCGATTAGGGCGAGGATGATGATTTTCCCCGTGAAATCAGATTGGGCATAAGCAGTTCCAAAAGCGCCCATGCTTGCTAATGGTAAATAAGGGATCATAATTTTTCTCAAAGATTATCGGTTTAATAACCTGAATAATGAAAAGAAATTTAAGAAGGTGTCGATGGTAGAACTTCAGGTTCCTATTTTCATCAGCTTATAGAGGCTTTGACTTGTTTTCTAGAGTTTTTCAGACAGAGCCTTTTCCGCTGTAGCTTAAAAGGCAAAATTGTTCAAAACTATTTCTCTATGGTAGCACCTCTTTATACTGAAATCACTTGAAGAACCGGTTTTTGCCAGCGCCGCCTGCCAATGAAGATGAAAGAGCGTATTATCTACAACACTTACTATCAGGAGTTTGACGATTTTAAGTTTGCGATTTTCGGTTTTTTTGCCATGTTGACAAAGCTCCCTGCCGAATCGGTATTGGGGCAAGACTTCAGGAATCGTGTGAGGGATCGATTCC
>JACCED011920410.1_pt1 | contig 18301 bp, 18 predicted proteins | sample 7455021 | NCBI WGS metagenome assembly JACCED01 (sample SAMN15323456, study PRJNA562643) | freshwater metagenome | isolation source: river surface water | place: USA:Blue River Watershed | collected 2017-08-19 | reverse complement strand
TTTCAAGGTATTCTTTCCTCCGCTTAACAATTGATGGGGTATGGGGTAATTGGCAGCCCAGCTGATTCTGGTTCAGCTTGTCTAGGTTCGAGTCCTGGTACCCCAGCAAAAATATCGAAGTTAAAAATTTAATATGCAATGCGAGATCTGGCCCCGTCGTCTAGTGGCCTAGGACTCTGGCTTCTCAAGCCAGCTACGAGGGTTCGAATCCCTTCGGGGCTACCAGTCTCGCAGTTAAATTTTTTTGGAAATGTACTCACTTAACTTTGTCGCGGTAGCGACCACAGCAGCAGCATGAAGTCTTCCTGGTTGGCGTCCTAATCTTTCAATTGGTCCACTGATACTCACAGCTGCAATCACGCGATTATTCGGCCCACGAACAGGTGCTGAGACAGAAGCAACTCCAGGTTCGCGTTCGCCAACGCTCTGTGCCCAACCACGTCGTCTAACTGCAGAGAGAGCAGCAGCATTGAATCGCGCTGCAGTAAGAGCGCGATGCAATTTATCCGCATCCTCCCAGGCAAGAAGTATTTGAGCGGCAGAGCCTGCATTCATTGTGAGAGCAGCTCCGACAGGAACTGAATCTCGAAGACCGGAGAGTCGTTCTGCTGCAGCGACGCAAATACGCATATCTCCCTGGCGTCGGTATAACTGAGCGCTCTCACCGGTTGCATCGCGAAGTGCGGTGAGGGCAGGAGTGGCAGCGGCAAGAAGGCGATCCTCACCTGCAGATGCCGCTAGTTCTCCTGAGCGCGGACCGAGAATAAATCGACCATTGAGATCACGAGCAACCAAGCGGTGAAATTCCAATGCGACGGCCAAGCGGTGCGCAGTCGGGCGTGCAATCTTTGTAGCAGCGACTAATTCTGAGAGGGAGTGTGGTCCAGATTCCAGAACTCCTAGAATACGTACGGCTTTATCTAATACGCCGACTCCGCTATTCTTCTTGTCCATAATCTAATACTGCCATCTCATCATTTGAGAAGCAAGTTACTGGAACAGTCACAAGGGGTAGAGAAACACATCATGGGAAAGACGCTCTCGCAGAAAGTTTGGGACGATCACATTGTTCGCAGCACCGCTGGAGAACCTGATCTTCTCTACATAGATCTGCATTTGATTCATGAGGTAACTAGCCCGCAAGCCTTCGATGGTCTGCGTCTGAGCGGTAGACAAGTACGTCGCCCAGATCTCACATTGGCTACCGAGGACCACAACGTTCCCACGATTGATATTGATAAGCCGATTGCAGACCCAGTCTCCCGACTGCAAGTAGATACGTTACGTAAGAACTGCCAGGAATTCGGCGTTCGAATCCATTCACTGGGTGATGTCGAGCAGGGCATTGTTCATGTTGTTGGCCCACAACTTGGTTTAACTCAACCAGGAATGACGATTGTTTGTGGAGATTCACATACATCAACCCACGGAGCTTTTGGAGCGCTGGCTTTCGGAATTGGTACGAGCGAAGTAGAGCATGTTCTTGCAACTCAAACTCTGCCGCTGGCAAAGCCAAAGACTATGGCCATCAATGTAGAGGGGACGCTCAAGCCTGGTGTCACAAGCAAAGACATCATCCTTGCGATCATCGCACAAATCAGTACTGGTGGCGGACAAGGTTATGTTTTGGAATATCGCGGTAGCGCTATTCGCGCACTTTCAATGGAAGCTCGTATGACAATCTGCAATATGTCGATTGAAGCTGGTGCGCGAGCAGGACTCATTGCACCCGATGAAACTACTTTCGAATACATCAAAGGCCGTCCGCATGCTCCTCAAGGAGCTGATTGGGATGCAGCTGTTGCATATTGGAAGACACTGAAGACTGATGACGATGCTGTTTTCGATAAAGAGATTTATCTCAACGCTGATGAACTATCGCCCTTTGTTACGTGGGGAACTAACCCAGGCCAAGGAATTCCGCTGAATAGCGAAGTTCCAAATCCAGCGAATTTTGCAGATCCTGAAGAGCGCACAGCGGCAGAGCGAGCGCTTGTGTATATGGATCTCCAGGCGGGAACTCCGATGAAGCAGATCAAAATCGATACTGTCTTCCTCGGTTCGTGCACCAATGGGCGAATCGAAGACCTTCGCGCAGCGGCCGCAATCATTAAGGGTAAGAAAGTCGCCTCAGATACCAGAATGATGGTGGTACCTGGATCTGCGCGCGTGAGATTACAAGCAGAATCAGAGGGGCTTGACCGAGTCTTTCTAGATGCTGGCGCTGAATGGCGAAGCGCAGGATGCTCCATGTGTCTTGGTATGAACCCTGATCAACTCAAACCAGGAGAGCGTTCGGCTTCAACCAGCAATAGAAACTTTGAGGGGCGTCAAGGAAAAGGCGGACGCACCCATCTTGTAAGCCCACTCGTTGCAGCAGCGACTGCAATTCGTGGAACGCTCTCATCGCCAGCAGATTTATAAATCAGAGAATGTGTAGGAGTAGATAATTATGGAGAAATTCATCTCGCATACGGGTACCGGAATTCCTTTACGCCGCAGCAATGTCGACACAGATCAGATCATTCCGGCTGTGTATCTCAAGCGCGTCACACGATCGGGTTTTGAAGATGGGCTATTTGCGGCTTGGCGAAATGATCCAGATTTCGTGCTCAATAAACCTGAGTACAAGAGCGCAACAATCTTGGTTGCGGGGGTCGACTTTGGCACCGGTTCGTCCCGCGAACATGCGGTATGGGCTCTTCAGAACTACGGTTTCAAAGTGGTGATCTCTAGTCGCTTTGCCGATATCTTCCGCGGAAACTCACTCAAGGGCGGCTTATTGACCGTGATTCTGCCCCAAAATGAGGTGGAATCGCTCTGGTCTGCAATTGAGGCCGATCCAAGCATGAATATTGCAGTTGATCTCGAAAGCAAGAGCGTCTCCTATCGAGATAAGAAAATTAGCTTCGAATTAGACGATTACACGCGCTGGCGCCTCATGGAAGGCCTTGATGACATTGGATTAACGATGCGAAATCTTGGCGATGTAGAGAAATTCGAAGAAAAAAGAGCGAATTTCAAGCCAAAAACGCTCCCTGTCTTGTCATAGTTAAGAGATTTCTCCGACTCTCAACCTCTAATTGAGGGTTTTTTACGCATAAAAATCGCGAATTACAACTGTGAGCGCAAAGTAAATAATTGCGACACACCGAGTGTCATGCGAGAAATCACTGTTTTTTCTGCGTAAATTTGTTCGCAGGTTAAGCGAACGCTTAACTTTACGCGTAAATAAGGGGATTAAATGAACAAGACCCAGTTCATTGCTTCGTTGGCACCACATTTCAACGGAAGCAAGAAAGAGGCAGCACACGCTGTTGAAATCGTCTTCGATTCAATCGTGCGCAACATCCAAAAGGGCGAAGATGTCACCATCAACGACTTTGGAAAGTTTAAGAAGGTAGATCGCAAGGCTCGTAAGGGACGTAACCCTTTCACAGGCGAAACCATCCAGATCAAGGCGAGCAAGAAAGTTCGCTTCCTCCCAGCTAAGGCGCTCAAGGAAGTTGTTTCCGGCGCTCGCAAATTGGGACCTGCTCCAAAGCCAGCCCCAGTCGTCAAGCCTGTAGCCAAGAAGGCAGCTAAGAAAGTTGCTAGCAAGGGCGCAAAGAAGGCGACCAAGAAGGTAGTAAAGAAGGCCAAGGCTAAAAAGGGTAAGAAGAAATAAATAACTCCTCGATAAAGGCCACGCTTACACGCGTGGCCTTTATTTTTCTGTCCTAGGCTTCAACTATGAGCGCGCCCCAAACTCGAATCTCTTACGAACCACCAACTGGATATCCGCTCGGCACAAATCCGTGGTTCCGCTTTGGTGCGACTGTCGTCCGCCCCATCCTCAATGCATTGACCAAAAAAGACTGGCGGGGAGCCGAAAATCTTCCGAAATCTGGCGCAGCTATCGTGGTCTGCAACCATCTCTCCTATGTTGATCCGCTGACCTTCACTCACTTCCTGTATAACAATGGCCGCGCGCCGCGCTATCTAGGCAAGGAATCAGTCTTTCGAGTTCCCATTATTGGCCGAGTCATCAGAGGAGCTGGCCAAATTCCAGTCTCCCGTGAATCCAAGGATGCGGTCAAAGGTTTAGAACATGCCATTGCAGTTTTGAAGGCAGGACATCTGTTGGGTGTTTATCCCGAAGGAACTCTCACGCGCGACGAAAGTTTATGGCCGATGCGAGCAAAGACTGGAGTTGCGCGCCTTGCTCTGATTACCGGTGCGCCAGTTATTCCTTGTGCATCGTGGGGTCCAGAGAAAGTTTTACCTCCATACAGCAAGAAATTACGACTCTTTCCACGGACCAAAATCTCAGTCTTAATGGGAACACCACTCAATCTTGATCCTTGGAAGGGAAGAGAGAGTGATGCGCAAGCCATCGAGGAGGTCGCTGATTTCATTATGGATGAGATCACAAAACTTCTTGAAGTATTGCGAGGCGAGAAAGCGCCGGCTGTTCGCTTTGATCCGAAGAAATCTGATCTGCCTCGGATTGGAAATTATAAGAAGGCGCGACGCAAGGATCGTTAATGAAAATTTCGCTATTGGGATCAGGTCAATGGGGAAGTGCTGTCGCGCAGATTCTCTGCGATGCCTCAAATGATGTTCTGATTTGGGGTCGTAACCAGGGCGTTATTGATGAGATTAACCAGAACCACCGAAATTCCAGATCACTGCCAGGAATCGATTTACCGAAATCATTGAGGGCTACTTCCAGATTGCAGGAAGCGTTCGATCACGCGGAAATGATTGTTCTTGCGGTGCCTGCTCAAACTTTGCGAGAAAATCTCACACAGTGGAAGAGCTATTTTTCACTCGAGGTCCCCATTGTTTCAACGCTCAAAGGCATTGAGGTCTCCACACAGCTTCGAATGTCGGAAGTTATTCAGGAAGTACTCGGTATCTCAGAGAAGAAGATTGCGATACTCACAGGGCCGAATCTCGCAAAAGAGGTAGTCCTACGTCAGCCTGCAGGCGCAGTTGCGGCATCAACATCGCAAGAGCTCGCAGACCTCACAGCAGAGGTTTTTAGCGCACCGTATTTTCGGGTTTATACATCGAACGATGTGATTGGTTGTGAACTAGCGGGAGCAGCAAAGAATGTCATCGCGCTCGCTGTCGGGATGTCTATTGGCATGGGATTCGGTGAAAATACCCAGTCACTTGTTATTACTCGCGGACTTAATGAACTCACCAAACTGGGAATGGCTCGCGGCGCAATGCCTCTAACTTTTGTTGGCCTTGCTGGAGTTGGTGATCTGCTTGCCACATGCGGTTCGCCGCTCTCCAGAAATCGCTCTTTCGGTGAAGCTCTTGGTCGTACAGGCTCTATGAAGAGTGCTCAAGAAGAAGTCTCGTCTACCGTTGAAGGCGTTGCAACTGCGCGCGCAGTCGTCGATCTTGCACACTTGGTTGGAGTCGAAGCTCCGATTATGGAGGCAGTACAAGAAGTGGTCAGTAATAACATTACCCCTGCGCAGGCCATTACTCAGTTGATGAAGATTCACACCGGAGCGGAGATTGATCACGTATGACAAAGAAGCGCGTCGCGATTATCTGCGGTGGACGCAGTAGCGAGCATCAGATCTCTTGTGTGTCAGCTCGGGGCGTCTTGGATGCAATCGATAAGAATCTCTTTGATCCGATTCTTCTGGGCATCACTCGAGAAGGTAAGTGGGTAGAACTTTCAAGCGCAGATGATTTTGAAAAGGGCACTGACTCACTTCCCTTTATTCCAGAAAATGCGCCGCGAATTTCTGTTGATCTTCATGGCTTCAAAGATAGTTCTGGCGTGCTGATAAAAATTGATCTCGCATTCCCGCTACTTCACGGACCGTATGGAGAAGATGGAACTATTCAGGGACTCTTTGAGATGGCCGATATCCCGTACGTGGGTTCAGGCGTTTTAGCCTCGGCGGTTGCGATGGATAAAACCTTTGCTAAACCCATCTATGCAGATGTTGGGTTGCACGTTGCTGACGGCGTCACAGTGCATAAGCGAGATTGGGATGCCCATCGCGATGCAGAGATTGCCAAGATTCTCGCTTTAGGTTTTCCACTCTTTGTAAAACCGGCACGTAGTGGTTCGAGTAGAGGAACTACAAAGGTCAAAGATGCTCGAGCGATTGTCGCTGCAGTCGATGACGCGCACGCTCATGATCCACGTGCGATGGTCGAAGTTGCCATCGTTGGCCGGGAAATTGAATGTGCCGTATTGGAAATCGGCGGCAAAGCTCATGCTTCGGTATTAGGGGAGATTCGTGTGCATGAACCGCACGAGTTCTATGACTTCGAAGCCAAGTACCTTGATGGCTCGACAACATTTGATGTTCCTGCAGAAATCTCACCGGAGTTAACGGAGAAGATCAGTTCAGCTGCTGTCGCAGCATTTGAGTCGATTGGATGTGAAGGCTTGGCGCGTGTGGACTTCTTCTTAACTGCTGATGATCAGATTGTCATCAATGAAATCAATACCATGCCTGGATTTACTTCAACCTCTGTTTTTCCAATGCTCTGGAGAGCATCAGGTAAGAGTTATAGCGAAATTATCACTCAACTCTGCACCAGCGCACTTGAGCGAGCACGTTCGGTCGTGCGTTAAAACTTTCTACAGAGTTGTAACTGGACAGGTCAGAGTGCGAGTAATGCCGGGCACCGCTTGGACTTTCGACAATACAGTCCGACCAAGATCTTCCATGCTGGCAGCTTCGGCGCGCATGATTACGTCGTAAGGTCCTGTTACTCCTTCGGCGATAGTTACGCCAGCGATTGCAGTCACTGCTTTTGTGACGCTTCCAGCTTTGCCCACTTCGGTTTGAATCAAGATGTATGCCTGTATCGACATTGCTCTTCCATTTCATCTAGAGAGCTCGAATCGAGCCCTTTCACAACCTCGTCATTGAGCGTTATGGGATATTGCGGTAGCGCCTTAGCGTAATTGCCGCTTCCGATTTAGGCTAGTGTCACCAGATTAGGGAAAATGCAGAGCGAGACCAGGTGAGGAAGTGGCGAGATGGACGAGCGTGAAGTCCTCGCTCGAGTGCGCGCCATTTTCGACCGACAGCCAACAGATGCTTCATTGATCGTTGGCAACGGTGATGACGGCGCTGTCTTCTCGGCTGAAAATCACATGACCGTTGTTGCCACAGATATGGCAGTTGAGAATGTTCACTTCCGATTAGATTGGAGCAGCGCAGATCAGGTTGGTCGAAAAATTACTGCTGCGAACTTGGCAGACATTTGTGCAATGGGCGGATGGCCGGAGTACCTCTTGGTATCAGTAGCATTTCCACAGAGATTCTTGCCAGAGCTCGAACTTCTCGCTACGGGAATCTTGAGTGAAGCCCAAAAAACCGGCGCCGCTGTCATTGGTGGCGATCTCTCGCGCGGCAGCGAGCTTGTTATTTCAATAACCGCGATTGGTAGCACCACTAGGCCCGTCAGAAGATCAGGCGCTATGCCAGGAGATTGGTTAATGATCTCGCATCTGCCGGGGTGGTCTGCTGCCGGTCTGCAATTACTATTGCAAGGTAAAAACAACCTTTCGGCATCTGAGAATCGCGCCATCGCACAACATAAGGCGCCGGACATTGATTACAGAAAATATCGTGCCGCTTTTGACCATCTCACGTCTGCTACCGATATTAGCGATGGACTTCTGATTGATGCAGGTCATCTTGCTGAGGCAAGCGGTGCCGCGATTGTGCTTGATAGTTCTGCTTTTTCAGGATGCGAGGGCTTTACAGATCTTAAGCTTGTCGCAGATGAGAATAACGTGTCGGTGATGGAGATGATTCTTAGTGGCGGTGAAGATCATGTCCTGCTGGCCACAAGTCCTGAGCCCGATAAATGTGCTGGGTTTGTGAAAGTAGGAAGAATAGAATCCGGAACTGGTGTGGTTCTGGATGGCAAGAAGATTGAAGCTAAAGATTTAGCTAATAGTGCGGGCTACCAGCACAACTGGTAAGTAAAAAAAGAGTGCGAATTAACGAGCGACTTTTCCGGCCTTAAGGCAGGAAGTGCAGACGTTTTGGCGCTTGGTGTAACCGTTGACCAAAGTGCGAACGCGCTGGATATTTGGGTTCCAGCGGCGACGGGTACGACGATTTGAGTGTGAGACGTTGTTGCCGAAGCTTGGTCCCTTGTTACAGATATCGCATACAGCTGCCACGTTCGTACTCCTTGAGATTTCTTTATGCCTTCGATCCAATGCCATCAATCGAACGGCACTGACTTGCGGGCGCAAGATTAGCCGTAAATCCGTCTCAAGCGCCAATTCGGAGCGAGTTTACGCGGGGATTCAGGCGCAATTGGCAGGGCTATCCGAGAGAATGAAGCATGGCCACTTTGGAGTCTCGACTTGTTTCAGTAGTCGGGGATAAGACCGCCAAAGTACTCAGCGAGCACTTTGATTTACACACCGTAGGGGATTTATTGCGCCACTATCCACGCAGATATGTAGTGCGAGGCGAGCTGACCGACATCGAAGCTTTGAATGAGGGCGAAGAGGTCACCATCTTTGCAAAAGTTGAAAGTACCAAAGTTAGAAGGATCCCAGGACGCAAAGGCGTAATTGTTGAGACTGTTGTGACAGATGGGCGAGCAAAATTAATACTCACTTTCTTTAATCAAGCATGGCGAGAAAAAGATCTTCGAGAGGGACGACAAGGGCTCTTCGCTGGAAAAGTTGGCATCTTCAAAGGCAAGCGACAACTCTCGCATCCAGAGTATCTGCTGATTCCTGATGGAGATGATGTTGATGCAGCTATTGGAGATTTCGCGGGAAAATTCCTTCCAGTGTATCCAGCTACTTCCAAACTTCCCTCGTGGAAGATTGCCCAATGCGTGCGACTTGCACTGGCTGCGCTGGAAGAAATTTCAGATTACGTACCTTCTGAGTTGTTAGCTGAGTTGAACTATCCCGAGTTTATGCGCGCGCTTCGCGAAGTGCATGAGCCCACAAGTGCTGAGAGCGCAGAACGCGCTCGTGAGAGATTGACATTCGATGAAGCCCTTCTGATGCAACTCTTCCTGGTCTTAAGACGTCTGGAGGTGCGCGCTGCAACCACCAAAAAACGTGCTCCTCGCGATGGAGGATTGCTTTCAGCTTTTGACGCTCGCATGCCCTTTGAATTAACAGCAGGTCAAAAGGAAGTTTGGCACGAGATTTCTGATGATCTGTCGAGTACGCATCCTATGTATCGGCTATTGCAAGGTGATGTTGGCTCTGGAAAGACAATAATTGCGCTTCGAGCGATGCTTGCAGTAGTTGACTCCGGAGGACAAGCAGCGCTTCTAGCTCCAACCGAAGTTCTCGCACAGCAGCACTATCGAAATTTTCATAATCTACTCGGTGATTTAGCAGAAGGTGGAATGCTGGGCGGAAACGCTTTAGGAACGCAGATTGCAATCTTGACTGGTTCTATGTCATCGCAAGAGAAGCGGGAAGCGCTAGGAGCAATCGCCTCGGGCAGCATTGGACTAGTGGTGGGCACTCATGCGCTTCTCAGTGATCACGTCGAATTCGCAGACCTTGGACTGATCGTGGTCGATGAACAGCATCGCTTTGGTGTCGAACAGCGCGATGCGCTGCGAGAGAAAGCGATAGAACCACCTCACGTTCTTGTTATGACCGCAACGCCAATTCCCCGAACTGTTGCCATGACAATTTTCGGTGACCTTGATGTATCAACACTTCGTGAACTTCCCCTTGGTCGCTCACCGATCACAACTCATGTCGTGGCGGCCAATTCCAAGCCTCAGCATTTAGAGCGCGCCTGGCAACGTGCACGAGAAGAAGTGAGCCATGGTCACCAGGTCTATATCGTCGCGCCGCGAATTGCTGCAAATGATGAGTCTGACCTACAACGCTTTGGATTGACGCCAGAAGAGTTAGTAATGGCACGAGCGCTTAGTGATGACGATGAACTTGATATCAAGATCCCTATGACAGCAGTCGAAGAACTGTTTCCACAATTAGAGTCTGGCGCACTTCACGGTCTGCGAATTGGAAAGCTGCATGGACGGCTGAGTTCCGAGGTAAAGGAAGCAGTAATGCGGGACTTTTCCTCCGGAGAACTAGATGTCCTTGTTTCAACGACGGTCATTGAAGTAGGCGTGGATGTCCCTAATGCTTCGATGATGATTATCATGGATGCAGACCGTTTTGGCGTATCGCAATTACATCAACTCCGCGGTCGAGTAGGACGTGGAACTACTCCAGGACTATGTCTCTTGGTCACAAACACTGATGAACAGAGCCCAGCTATGGAACGTCTCAATGCGGTAGCAAGTACGACTGATGGCTTTGCGCTGAGCAGATTAGATCTCGAGCAGCGTCGAGAAGGCGATGTCTTAGGGGTTGCGCAATCAGGCGTTCGCTCTCACTTGAGATTACTTCGGGTCATTCGCGATGAAGAGTTAATCGTTCAGGCGCGCGAAGTTGCAGAGAGAATTGTAGAAAATGATCAGAGCCTCAACTCGGTGCCACAACTTAAGTTGGAGGTTGATAAATTACGCCAAGAAGAGCGCGCCGCCTATATCGAGAAACGCTGATTGGAGACTGACGTGAGAATCATTGCTGGACTCGGCAAAGGACGAAATCTCTTCTCACCCTCAGGTGCAACGCGTCCAACATCTGACCGGGCGCGCGAAGCTCTCTTTTCCACTCTGGAATCTGAGTTTGGATCTCTCAGCGATCTTGCATTCTTGGATCTGTATTGCGGATCAGGAGCTGTTGGAGTCGAAGCTCTATCTCGTGGCGCAGCGATCATCTATGCAGTCGATAACGACGAGAAGGCAACTACCGTCGCTCGGGCGAATTTTGCTCTTCTAGAAAATTTGTCAGGGATTGGCACACATTCTGTATACACAAGTTCAGTCGGAAAATTTCTTGAAAAGGGTGCCGATATCCAATTTGATGTCGTTTTTGTAGATCCACCTTACGATTTACCAAATAGCGAAATCGAAAAGATAATGGAATCTTTGGTGCGAAATGGATTTTTGAAGAAGTCCTCCGTTGTTGCTATTGAGCGAGATTCGAAGTCGAAACCTTTGAAATGGCCATCGGGCTTAACGGAATCTAAGGTGCGAAAGTACGGCGCTGCCACAATTTTCTATGCGGAGCCCAGCGCGGAGTAGCGCTTTGCCTGAGAGGGCCATGTAGGGCCATGTAGGGCCGTGTTAGCGTAACCCCGTGAAGAAAGCTGTATGTCCCGGATCATTTGATCCCATTACAAATGGCCACCTTGATGTCATTGAGCGCGCCAGCGGACTCTTCGATGAAGTTGTAATTGCAGTCCTTGTAAACAATAGTAAGAGTGGACTTTTTACAATTGATGAGCGGGTTGCGATGATCTCTGACTCGATTAAGCATCTCAAGAATGTCAAGGTTGATACTTGGAGTGGATTACTGGTTGATTATTGCCGCCAGCACAATATTGCAGCCATTGTTAAGGGGCTAAGAGCGGTCAGTGATTTTGACTATGAACTTCAAATGGCCCAGATGAATCTGCAGTTAAAAGGTGTAGATACTTTATTGATGGCGACTAAGCCTGCGTATTCATTCTTATCTTCCTCCTTGGTGCGAGAGATTGCGCGTTATGGTGGAGATGTCTCTAATCTTGTACCACCACGTGTACTTGAAGATTTGAGAAAAAAAGCAAGTAGGGAGATATAACAATGGAAGCAATCGAGAAACTTCAGTCGGCCATCACGATGGTTAATGAGGCTAGAGCTGTTCCGCTGTCTGCTTCCTGCGTAGTTCACCGCGGTGAACTTCTTGGCATTCTGGAAGAGATCAACCAAGCGATTCCAACAGATCTGGCAAACGCGAAGAAGTTGTTGGCCAACCGCGAAGGAATCATCGAAGAGGGTCGTCAGAGCGCAGAGCAACTCATCGCGCACGCGCGTGAAGAAGTTGCGCGAATGGTCGAACAAACAGCGATCGTTGCTGCGGCGCGTGAGGAATCAGCGCGCTTGGTCGATGAGGCTCATTTGAAAGTTGAAAAAGAGAGAGAAGAAGTTGATGCATACATCGACTCCCGCCTTGCAACGCTGGAAGTAATCCTCAATAAGACTCTCGAGGCGGTCAATCGTGGACGCGAGAGACTTGCGGGTGCCAGCGATAAAGATGTCCTCTCGCAACTTGCTGACTAAGTAGTTGCTGATGAACTCCAAAGGGCAGTCGCCTTATCGAATCAATCTGCACGAATTACCGCGACGTGCTGGTGAGATGCGTGAATATTCACTTAATTTCCCAGCTCCAGAGGACGTTGGTATCCCGTTGTTGAAGATTCCAACAGGAGAAGAAATCAATCTCGATTTCAAAGCAGAGTCAGTCGATGATGGTGTTCTGATCACAGGAATCGTGCGTTCTCATGCAGAAGGTGAGTGCGGTCGCTGCTTAGAACAAGTGGAGATGGAAATCGATCAGCGGTTCCAAGAACTATTTCTTTACGCCAGTCGGGCCTCGGATAATCCTGACGAAGATGATGAGCTCTTCTTTCTCGATGGTGATGTAGCTGATATCGAGATTCCGATTCGCGATGCCGTGATACTTTCGATGCCGATTAACCCGATTTGTTCGCAAGACTGCGAAGGGCTCTGTGCAGAATGCGGCGAGAAGTGGCGCGACTTGCCCGATGACCACGCTCATGAGGTCACTGACCCCCGATGGACGGGCCTGGCGGGCTGGAAACCCGAATAATGCTCGATTTGGCAAAGATCTGGCTCGTGGGGGATACTTACGCGCTCGTTAGAAGATCAGATTAAAGGAGAACCACCGTGCCATTACCAAAGCGAAAGATGTCCCGCTCGCGCACGCGTTCTCGTCGCAGCCAATGGAAGGCGACTCCTGCAGCGACAGCTAACTGCAGCCAGTGCCAGCAACCAAAGTTGCAGCATGCTGCATGCCCAACCTGCGGCACATATAACCGCCGTCAAGTTCTCGAGGTCTAGTCCTGACGCTGGCTTTAACCGAAAAGCTCGGAGTTTCGGTAAGTCCAGAGCTTCTCAATCTCGCGCTTACTCATAGATCTTTTGCCTACGAATTCGGTGGGCTTCCAACAAATGAACGCCTCGAATTTCTGGGAGATAGCGTTCTTGGTTTAATCATCACCGAAGCTCTCTACCAACGTTTTCCAGATCTTGACGAATCACGTCTATCTCCGCTGCGGTCCGGAATCGTCAATATGCGCGCACTTGCAACTATCGCGCGTGAATTAGATCTGGGTTCTGCATTGAAGATTGGTAAAGGTGAAGAGGTCACTGGAGGTCGTGACAAGAACTCCATTTTGGCTGATGCCCTTGAAGCGCTGGTTGGCGCGGTATATCTCGATCATGGTTATGCAAAGACCACAGAGGTTGTAATGGCGCTGATGGAGAGCGCGATTGAAGAAGCAGTCTCGCGCGGCGCTGGGCTCGATGGCAAGACTGCGTTACAAGAGATTGTCGCAGCAGCCGGATGGCAACCTCCTGAATACAAAGTCACTGAATCTGGTCCTGATCACGATAAGGATTTTGTTGCGGTAGCACTAGTGAATGGCGTTACCTATAAAGAAGGCCATGGCAAAAGCAAGCGTGAAGCAGAGCAAGTAGCTGCCAGATTGGCTTACGAAGAAATCTCACAAGCTCCGTCAATCTAACTTTCTTTCTCGACGATACGAGCGCACTCCAATGCCTGAATTACCTGAAGTAGAAACGGTGAGACGTGGGCTCGAACCATGGGTAGTTGGAAAGAAGATCAAAGAGATTGAAGTCGTACATAGAGGCGGTAACCGTTCTACAACCTATGCGCCATTTTCGGCGGTAGAAGGCGCAAAGATTGTGGAAATCGCGCGTCGCGGAAAGTTCTTATGGTTTGTGTTGAATCGCGATTTAGCTCTGGTGGCGCACCTAGGCATGAGTGGGCAATTTCTCATTCAAGAGAAGAAAAAAGAAGATGAGAAGCATCTCCGTGTTCGGGTTGATTGTGGTGACCGCAAGCGAGAGATTCGATTTGTAGACCAGCGAACTTTTGGCTGGATGGCGATTGATGATCTTGTTGAGCAGGATGGAAATCTACTCCCGCGATCTTTTACTCGTATTGCGCGCGATGTATTTGATCCCTTATTTGATCAGCCGAAAGTTATCTCAACTATCAGTAAGAAGAAGAGCGCAATCAAGCGGGTATTACTTGATCAGAAAGTCATGAGCGGGGTGGGCAATATCTACGCAGATGAAGCGCTCTGGCGAGCACGAATCCATCCAGAGAAATTGGCCAATGCTCTCTCCGTTGAAGAAATCACATCGCTGATCCTGGCTGTCAAAGAGGTGATGTCTGCCGCCTTGAAACAAGGGGGTACAAGTTTTGATGACCTCTATATCAACGTTAATGGCGAGAGTGGATATTTCGATGTGGACCTTGAGGCATATGGCCAAGAGGAAGAACCGTGTTCGAGATGTGGCACACAGATTCGCAGGATAGTTTTTGGAAATCGCTCCTCACACTTCTGTCCCACCTGCCAGTTCAATGGTCGCTCCAAGAAAAGTGTGAAAAAAACCGCCCTGAAGCGGGGTCAAAAACCAAAGGGGCGCGAGCTCACCCGATAGGTTCTACCTGTGTATTTGAAGAGCATGACCCTGAAGGGATTCAAGTCCTTCGCGGCCCCCACAACCTTGCGTTTTGAGCCTGGCATCACCTGTGTCGTCGGACCCAATGGCTCGGGCAAGAGCAATGTGGTGGATGCCTTGTCATGGGTGATGGGCGAACAAGGTGCAAAGAGCCTGCGAGGCGGGAAGATGGAAGATGTCATCTTCGCCGGAACTTCTGGTCGTGCTCCGTTGGGACGCGCTGAAGTCTCTGTCACTATCGATAACACCGATGGTGCGTTGCCGATTGATTTCACAGAAGTCACTATTTCCCGAACTCTCTTTAGAAATGGCCAGAGCGATTATCAGATCAACGGAGAATCTGCTCGTCTGTTAGATATCCAAGAGCTGCTCAGCGATAGCGGAATTGGTCGCGAGATGCATGTGATTGTGGGCCAAGGACAGCTTGATGCAATTCTTACGGCTAATCCTGAAGAGCGTCGAGGTTTTATCGAAGAAGCGGCCGGAATCCTCAAACATCGTAAGCGTAAAGAGAAAGCGCTTCGTAAGTTGGAGTCGATGCAAGGCAATATGTCACGAGTTCAAGATCTAACAAATGAGTTAAGGCGTCAACTTCGTCCATTAGGCAAGCAGGCTGAAGTTGCGCGTAAAGCAGCTGTCATTCAGGCCGATGTGCGTGATGCAAAGTTGCGTATCTTGGCAGATGACCTCATTGCATTTAAATCAACTTTGACGTCGGAAGTTGCAGACGAGACTGCGCTACGCGAACGACGCTCGCAAGTAGAGCAGGAGCTTGATCAACTCCGTAATCGTGAAGTTGAACTTGATCGCATCGCTTCTAGCGAAGGTCCGCAACTCAACGCCGCGCAAGATAACTACTACAACCTCACTGCACAACGTGAAAAATTGCGCGGTACCCAGAATTTGGCGTCAGAGCGTGCTCGTTTCTTAGCGGAGGAAGCTGAAGAAGCACGTGCATCTGGTCGTGATCCCGAGGCCCTTGATGCAGAAGCTCGTACGCTGCGAACGGAAGAACAGGTACTACAAAATTCTGTTGATAAAGCTCGACAAGAGCTCAATTCTGCAAGCAGCAACGTGGCAGAACTCGAGTCTCGCCTGAAACATGAAGAGGATCGCGTCTCTGCCTCCCAGCGCGCAATTGCAGATTATCGAGAAGGAACTGCGCGTCAAGAAGGTCATATTAAGAGCCTGCAGTCTCGAATTGATGGTGCGCTCTCAGAAATTACTCGGCTGGATAAAGCGCTGGGCGAAGCAAATCTTCGAGTCGATGAAGCACGACGAGAATTTGCCCGACTGGAAAGCGAAGTTGCTGGGCTTGATGCTGGCGAACTTGGTTTAGACGCAGAGTTCGAAAAAGCAAAGAAGAACCTCACGCAATCTAAATCCGAATTAGAACGACTCACAACAGAGTTATCTAGTGCAGAGCGCGAAAAAGGTGCAGCTGAAGCGAAGGTAGATGCACTTCGACAAGCAACGCTCCATAAAGACGGTAGCGGGGCTCTACTTACAAATACTCGTGGGATTGAAATTCGCGGCAGCGTCGCCTCACTCATCACTGTTGAAGCCGGGTGGGAGAGTGCAGTTTCTGTAGCTCTCGGATCTCTAGCAAATGCGCTTGTCGTACATGATGCATCGCAAGCAATCTCAGCGTTGGCATTTTTAAAGTCTGAGTCAGCAGGTAATGCCGAACTACTCTTTGTTGCAGATCTTGATGGGAATTTGGAGAATCAAGACTCGGCCACAACTAATTTTGCGCCGCTTGTCTCAAAAGTTTCATCCTCAACATTGAGTGCAGTTTTGCCTCGTCTACTTCGCGGTTTTGTCGCAGCTGATTCACTTGCTCACGCTGAGGAAATTGTGCGAAACAATCGAAATCTCATCGCCGTAACTAAGGATGGCGATCTGATTGGTCGAGGCCGGGCAAGTGGTGGTTCCGCGTCTCGTTCCTCGCTCATTGAGATTACCTCCATGATTGAGAGAAGTGAGATTGCACTTCAGAAGTTCGCCCATGATTGTGATCGAATCCGATTTGAAATCTCATCAGCAGAATCAAGGGTCCGCAACGATCAGGCTCAATACGATCAATCACTTGCTCGCCTCAATGAATCCGATGCAGCAATGGCCGGTCTTGCTGAGCAAATGGGGGCGGCGGGTCAAAGCGTCCGTAGCAGCGTTGCGGAAGTAGATCGTCTCCAAACCTCAATCAATGAGCTCAAGCAAGCTCTCACGAGTGATCAGAATGAGTTGGCTATTGCGCAGGCAGAATTTGCGAAAAGTGAAGAACCGCAAGAACCTAATCTCACGCAAGTGGAGAATCTACGGGCATCTGTATCTACCTCGCGAGCAGTAGAAGTTGAAGCTCGCCTTGGCCTTCGTACGCTGGAAGAGCGTGTTGCAGCTATCTCACGCCGAGCAGCCGATCTTGAAACTGCGGCTAACAACGAACGTGAATCGGCCAGCAAGAGCATCGCACGACGTGAGGCGCGAGCACGAGGAGCAATTAGTGCACAAGCCATAGCGGATGCTGCCTATGAAGCACTTATCCAAATCGAAAATTCTATTTCACGGGCAAATGCTGAACGTGAACGTCTCGAGGTATCTCGCTCCAATCGTGATGGTGAAATTCTTGCTATTCGCGCCCAAGTACGAGAGCTCACCACAGAGTTAGATCAACTCACATCAAGTGTTCATAGAGATGAGATTGCCCGCGCGGAACAACGGCTAAGAATTGAACAACTCGAGGGTAAGGCTATGGAGGAGTTTGGCGTCGACTCCCAAGCCCTAGTTCATGAATACGGTCCCGATAAAGATGTCCCTACATTCATCGAAGATGACGAAGGAAATCTCTCTCAGGGTGAATTCATTCCGTATGTTCGCGCCCAACAAGAGAAGAGATTGGCGACAGCTGAGCGCTCTCTGGCACTTCTCGGCAAGATTAATCCACTAGCACTCGAGGAATACTCATCATTAGAAGAGCGCTTGAAATACCTTGCTGAACAACTTGAAGACCTTAAGAAGTCAAAGAAGGATCTCCTAGACATCATCAAAGAAGTGGATGAGCGAGTCCAAGAAATCTTCGAAGAGGCTTACCGCGATACCGCTCGAGAATTCGAAAAGATTTTTGCCCGACTATTTCCTGGGGGAGAAGGTCGCTTGATCCTCACCGATCCCAGCGATATGTTGAATTCAGGAGTCGATGTAGAAGCTCGTCCACCTGGAAAACGCATTAAACGTCTATCTCTCTTGTCTGGCGGCGAGCGATCACTGACCGCTGTTGCGCTCTTGGTCGCGATTTTCAAGGCTCGACCAAGCCCCTTCTATGTGATGGATGAGGTTGAAGCAGCGCTTGATGACACTAATCTCGGTCGACTCTTGGGTGTACTAGAAGAACTGCGTCAGGCTTCCCAGCTCATCATCATCACTCACCAGAAGCGCACCATGGAGATTGGCGATGCGCTCTATGGAGTAACAATGCGCGGTGATGGAGTCTCTGAAGTAATCTCACAGCGGCTTCGTGAGATTGAAACCGAATCAGTCTAACTATGGGCTTGTTCGGCTCCTTCTTATCGAAGTTCTCTCGAAATAAAGCTTCGATAGAAGATATTGAAGAGTTCCGCACAATACTTATTGAATCAGATCTTGGTGCGGCGACCGCAGATGAAATTGTTGAATTAGTTAAGAAAGAAAAGTCCGA
>JACCED010584347.1_pt1 | contig 18301 bp, 21 predicted proteins | sample 7455021 | NCBI WGS metagenome assembly JACCED01 (sample SAMN15323456, study PRJNA562643) | freshwater metagenome | isolation source: river surface water | place: USA:Blue River Watershed | collected 2017-08-19 | reverse complement strand
TATCAGAATCCACTGATTAAAGTTGTGCCATTTAAGAAGCCTGCGCCAAAAAGACAAATCGCTTTAGCTTGGCGTAAGAGTTATGGTCGTGAAAAAGCGGTGGAAGAAATTGCGAAAGCGATTAGACAGCTGGAGATGTTTTCTAAGAGTTTGTTGTGATTTTTAAAGCGCTATTTTAATTGATCATTTTGACGTGATAGCCGGTCACTTCAACGCCATCGAGTAGTAATCCCACTGTAAATTCAACATCACTATTGGTAGCGATTCCGACTCCCGGCTGAGCCACATATTCACTAGGTTTAAGATATCGACGCAAAATCACAATGTCATTCGCATCGGTTAAGCTTAATTCTAATTCTGGGTATGCCTGTGCATAAGAGGCATGGTTGGTGATGGTGCCGCTGAGCTTAATCACATCGGTTCGGATTTTACTTTGCGTTAAGGCGGTATCTTCAATCGATAATTGCTTAACGTCATGCGCAAGCGCCATTTCACATTTGAGCCAGTGACATGCTTTAGCTAAATAAGGTTGTGTTGCAGGATGTTGTTGGGCAATGGTGTTGCGTGCTGCGTATATGCCTTGGGCAAGCGCAAGTACAACAAGAAGTAGGGCGATTAAAACCTTTCCAAAAGAAATTTTCTTAGGGAAATGAATGATCATTTTCGTGTGCCTGAAAGCAAGACCCAGCTATCCATGAATACAGGTGCATTCATCTCAAACCACTCTGCATAAATGGCTGAAACTTGATCAGTTTGTTCACGCAAAATACCAGAAAGTGCAATGAGTCCACTTGGCTTACATGCAGATGAGAGTGCTGGGGCTAATACGGATAGTGCGCTTGATAAGATATTGGCAACGACGATATCGGCTTGTGCTTCTGGATAGTCGGTTGCTATATAAAACTTGGCGCTGACTTGGTTTTGTTCTGCATTAAATTGGCTGGCAATAATAGCTTGATGGTCGATATCAACACCAACGACTTCTTTTGCACCTAGTTTTTTAGCGGCAATCGCTAAAATGCCTGAACCACAGCCGTAATCTAATACTTGATGTTCTGCTTTAATAGTATCGGTGAGCCACGCAAGACATAAGTGTGTGGTTGGGTGACTGCCCGTACCAAAAGCGAGGCCAGGATCTAATACTATATTGAGTGCATCAGGATTTGGTGCGTCATGCCAGGTCGGCACAATCCAAAGCTTATCGGTGATTTTAATCGGGTCAAACTGAGATTGTGTAGCACGCACCCAATCTTGTTCGGCCACGCGTTCACTAGTGTGTTTTAGATTTTGGTAACCGGTGGCTTCTTCAAGCGCACTGATCACCTCTGAGATATCGATATCGTCATTAAATAAAGCGGTGACGATATTTTCATTCCAGATGCCTGGTGGAGGATCGCCAGGTTCCCCAAAAATCGGTTGTTCGTCGAGCGTTTCAGCGTTGGCATCTTCAATGCTGACAGACAAAGCGCCGATTTCCATTAGCGCATCGCTAAGTAAATCGGCGTTCTGATTGTGTGCTTCTATATGAAGATTAAGCCAAGCCATGGATGCTGCGATTATTACTTGCTGCTGATGCCGAGCTTGTCTTCAAGATAGTGAATACTTGTTTCACCTAATTGAAAAGCTGCGTCATTCATCAAATCGCGATGCAATGCAATGTTGGTTTTAATGCCTTCAACTGCCATTTCAGAAAGTGCGATATCCATACGTGCAATCGCTTGTTCACGATTATCACCATAGGCAATCAGTTTGCCGATCATAGAATCGTAATGTGATGGCACAACATAGTTTTGATATGCGTGAGTATCAACGCGAATACCAGGACCGCCAGGCATATGGAATGTTGAAATACGACCTGGTGATGGTACGAAGGTATACGGATCTTCTGCGTTAATACGGCATTCAATTGCATGGCCACGGATTTGAATGTCTTTTTGGCGTAAACGAAGTTTTTCGCCATAAGCCACACGAATTTGTTCTTGAACAATGTCCACGCCAGTAATCATTTCTGTCACAGGGTGCTCAACTTGAACACGGGTGTTCATTTCAATGAAATAGAATTCATTGTTTTCGTATAAGAATTCAAAAGTACCCGCACCGCGATAATTAATGCGTTTACATGCGTCTGCACAGCGTTGGCCAATTTTGTCGCGTATACGAGCAGAAATGCCAGGTGCTGGTGCTTCTTCAAGTACTTTTTGATGGCGACGTTGCATAGAGCAATCGCGCTCACCTAAGTATATAGCGTTACCGTGTTGGTCAGCCATTACTTGAATTTCGATGTGGCGTGGTTGTTCTAGGAATTTTTCCATGTAAACCACTGGATTGTTAAACGCTGCTTGTGCTTCTGCTTTCGTCATGTTGACTGAAGCAATTAAGGCCGCTTCTGTATGAACAACACGCATACCACGACCACCGCCACCGCCAGCCGCTTTAATAATCACTGGGTAGCCGATTTTTTTGGCAATACGAATGATTTCAGCTGGATTGTCTGGCAATGCGCCGTCTGAACCTGGTACACAAGGGACGCCAGCTTTTTTCATCATATCTTTAGCGCTGACTTTGTCACCCATTAAACGGATGGTTTCAGCACGTGGGCCAATGAAAACGAAGCCGCTTTGTTCTACGCGTTCAGCGAAATCAGCATTTTCAGATAAGAAACCGTAACCAGGGTGAATCGCTTCTGCGTCAGTCACTTCTGCTGCGCTGATGACCGCTGGGATATTTAAGTAGCTTTGACCTGATGGCGCTGGGCCAATACAAACAGATTCGTCAGCTAACTTAACGTATTTTGCATCTCTATCAGCTTCTGAGTGAACAGCGACTGTTTTAATGCCTAATTCACGACAAGCACGTTGGATACGTAGTGCAATTTCGCCGCGATTAGCGATGAGGATTTTATCAAACATTTAAAACCTCTTTAGCCGATGATAAATAAAGGTTCGCCGTATTCGACGGGTTGACCGTTTTCAACCAGGATCGCTTTGATAACGCCAGCGTGGTCAGATTCGATTTCGTTTAATAGCTTCATCGCTTCGATGATGCATAGTGTGTCGCCAACTGCAACGCTAGAGCCAATATCTACAAAAGATTTAGCATCTGGCGATGGTGTGCGGTAGAAAGTACCGACCATTGGTGATTTAATCACATGACCTTCAATTGCTGCAGGTGCTGCTTCTACAGGCGCTTCTGCGGTCGTGGGAGCTGGAGCTACAGGTGCTGCTTGTTGAATCATTTGCGGTTGTGCGTAATGCATCACACTTTGACCTTGTGGAAGGTTACGGCTGATACGTACTTTCTCTTCGCCTTCTGTTAATTCAAGTTCTGAAATACCAGACTCTTCAACTAAGTCGATGAGTTTTTTAAGTTTGCGTAAATCCATGGTTCACCTCTTTAAAACAAGTATTGAATAGTTAAGCGCTTTAATGAAAAAGTGCGTTTATTTTATTAATGCTAATGCGTGATTTTGTTAATTGCGAAATCTAAAGCGAGTAAATAACCTTGAGCACCTAAGCCGCTAATAACGCCTACGGCGATATCAGAGAAGTAGGAATGCTGACGGAAGGACTCTCGTGAGTAGATGTTTGATAAATGCACTTCAACAAACGGAATTTTAATTGCTGAGAGTGCGTCTCTTAGGGCAACTGAGGTATGAGTGAAAGCTGCAGGATTGATAATAATGTAATCAACTTTGTTTGTTGCTAAGTCATGTAGCTTTTGAATCAACTCAACTTCAGAATTGCTTTGAAAACTTTCAAAATCAACATTCGCCTCTGATGCACGTGCTTTTAATTGAGCATTAATGTCATCTAAGGTGTTGTTACCGTAATGATCTGGCTCGCGCAAACCTAAAAGATTTAAGTTTGGGCCATGTAGTACTAAAACGGATTTTGAATTGGTTTTTGCCATATTTAAATACTCAAATTTTAAAATCTGAGATCTATCGTTTGTCGTAAATTAGAAGACATTCTACAGCAAATTAATGCAATTTGAAGAAATTACGATTTATTACGTATGAATTTTTGTGGTTAAAAACCTTAAGTTAATGATGCTTAACTTTTTGGTATGTTGAGTAGAGGCAACAGCGATTTTTCAATAAGTGGCTGATTAATACGACCTAAAAAGGTCTTAACGACCTGGCCATTTGCATCAATCACCACAGTATAAGGCAGGATGCCGCGGCTGTTGCCTAATTTTTCGGATAAATTCATCGCATCTAAGTCACCAATGAGGATTGGATAAGTGACAGCGCGGCTTTTATCTTCTTTAAAGTAAGCTTGGGTTTTTTCTTCATCTTCGGCCGCTAAGCCAATAACAACAACGTTTTGATCTTTGTATTGATCTTGCAAATGTGAAAGCTCTGACATTTCATCGCGGCAAGGTGGGCACCAAGGTGCCCAAAAATTAAGCACAATGATTTTGCCTTGCCATTGTTTTAGGCTTAGCGCTTGGTTATCTAGGCTTTTAAAGGTTGTTTCAAATAACGCTAAGGGCGTATTTTTCAACGATGCTTGCGTTGGGGCTGGTTGGAAATGCTGATAAAGCGCCCAAGATGATAATAAAAGCGCAATGAATGCGATTAACAGACGATAGTAGGATTGCATTCGTTTTCTTTCAGTTGTTTTAATCGTTGTATGGTTTTTAGGAGCGTTTCAGCATCCTGATAGCCAATCGTTTTGAGCGGTGCGACTTCTCGACCGCTTTTGTTAAAGAAAACCATACCTGGTGGCCCAAATAACTTGAAGCGATTGAGCAGGGCAAGTTCATCTTGGCTGTTTTCTGTGACATCGACTTGGAGCAGCACCACGTCTTTGAGTGCGGCTTGTATTTTTGGGTCACTAAACGTGAATCTTTCTAATTCTTTACATGCCACACACCAATCAGCATAAAAGTCGACCATCACGGTTTTGTGACGTGCCGCTTTGATGGCTTTATCAAGTTCGGGAATGTTTCTAACTTGTTTAAAAGGCAGTACAGAATGTGCTGCATTGCTTGTAGTTGTAAAAGCTTTAGGGATGATAGGTAAGACTATCCAAACAGCAACGGCTAGCATAAGGACGCCAAAGAAATTACGTACGGTTGTCATCCAAGGGCCGGCTTTAGGCAATATGTGTCCCGCAGAAGCGCCAATAAGTAGTAGCGGAACGCCCATGCCAATAGAGAGTGAGAATAAAGCGACGCCACCCAATACTACGTCATGTGTTTGGCTGATATAAATAAGCGCCCCAGCCAGTGGTGCCGCCACACAAGGGCTGACAATGAGTGCTGACAAGGCGCCCATTGAAAATACCCCTAACCATTGGCCGCCTTTAATGTTGTTGGCCATATTTGCCATGCGGGTTTCAATGCGGCTAGGTAACCTTAGTTCATAAAGCCCAAACATGGACATGGCGAGTGCTACAAAAATAAGTGCGGTGGCACTTAGTACCCAAGGATTCTGTAAGGCGTTACTGAGTAATTGGCCTGATACTCCAGCGGCAATTCCGGCTAAGGTATAACTCAAGGCCATCCCCAATGTGTAGGCGAGCGATAAGTTAAAAGCGTGTAAGCGACTGGTGGCGTGATGATGCACTTTTTTGTCGCCCACAATAATGCCAGAGAGAATTGGAATCATAGGTAAAACACATGGCGTGAGCGCAAGCAGTAAGCCAAAGCCAAAGAAGCCGGCGATGATGAGCCAGATTTTCCCGCCTTTTAATAAGGTGGTGGCTTGGTCATCATTATTTGTGTCGTTGGCTTTATTAACATCAACATCGATATTTTTACGGATAGGTGAATAACATAATCCTTTTTCACTACAGCCTTGGTAGGTTGCGGTAATTGCAACTGGGTTACCTGCTGAAATTGGATTGCTGAGTTTAATCAGCGCTGAGAAGCTTTGATGAAAAACTTCAGTTTGCCCAAAGTGGCTATCTTGTTTGATATCGCCTTTAGGAAGTACTAATTCGCTGATCTTATTATTGCTAGATTCAAATTTGATTTTGTCTCGATATAAATAATGTCCGCTAGCAATCGTAAATTCCGCATTGAGGGTTGTTGCATCAATTGCGCGAATATTGAGTTTGAATGCTTGGTCTGGCGATAAAAAAGTATCTTCACTGGATTCAACAAAGCTATTTTGTTGGCTAGAAGAATTTTCAGCCGCTTGTAACGAGGTTAACGCGATGAATAAGCCCAATAAGCTGGCTGCAATAATAGAAAATCGTTTCAATGAAATATCCTATTTTAAAGTTTCGTTGATCCAAGCAAGATAGGGCGAATAACCGTCATCAATACTGACCTGTATGATTTCAGGAAGTTCGTATGGATGATTTTGTAAAATGGCTTGTTCTACTTCGCGATATAAAGCTTGATTGGTTTTAATAACGACTGGAAATTCAGTGGCATGCTCGATTTTGCCTTGCCATTCGTAGATTGACTGACATGGTGAAAGGATATTGATGCAAGCGGCGAGTTTATTTTTAATTAAATATTCTGCTAATTTGTCTGCACTTTCTTTATCTGGCAGATTGCTTAGCACTACAATAGCAGGGTTATTTGCAGTCGCATTCATTTATAAGGTGCCTTGTGCTTGAAAAAGCGCATTCGAGTCGCCATTGATAAGTAATCTGACGCGTTCAAATTTTAAGGAAGCATTCATGCGGTTTTTCATCATAGCGGCAATTTTACTCGCATTTCCAGCCTTGGAGATATGGTTCTTAATTGATCTTGCTCAGAAATATGGTTGGTTATTATTGGTTTATTTAGTTGTCGTTGGTGTGTTGGGCTGGCGGCTGATTCAAGAAGAGAAACTGGCGTTTACGGGCCGCATGATGCAAACCCTGACGCAGGGAACTTCATTGCCCGGCGCTGTGTTTAGTAGTTTCAAGAATTTAATCGCAGGTGTTTTATTGATGCTGCCTGGTGTGATTACGGATGTACTAGCAGTGATTTTGTTATTAATTCCATCTGCAAAACCGAATAAAACGGCTTCCCCTTTTGGTCAACATTATCAGGCACCAGCGAATGATGATGTGATTGAAGGTGAGTACAAGCGCGAAGATTAAAATAGTTAAAAGAATATTAAAGTAGGATTCGTTATGTCTTATCAAGTCACCATTAAACCTAGTGGCCATACTTATTCTGTGGCCAATGAAGAAACTGTTCTTAATGCCGCCATTGATGCCGGTTTTAATTTACCTTATGGCTGCCGTAACGGTGCTTGTGGTGCATGTAAAGGCAAGCTGATTGAGGGGCAGGTTGAGTATTTAGAATATCAAAATACTGCTTTGTCCTCTGCTGAGATTGAGGGCGGCATGGCTTTATTTTGCTGTGCAAAACCACTGAGTGATTTGGTGATTGAATGTCGTGAAGTTGGAGGCGATGCTATTCGCCCACGTATCTTGCCTGTTCGCGTAGAAAGAATGGAAAAGCGTTCACATGATGTGATGGCTTTGTTTTTGAAGCTACCAAGTAATGAGCGTTTGCAGTTTATGGCTGGGCAGTACATCGAGTTTATTATGAAAGATGGTAAGCGCCGTGCATTTTCATTGGCGAATGCGCCACATGATGACCAGTTTTTAGAACTGCATCTTCGCTTGGTTCCTGGTGGTGCTTTTACTGAATATGTATTTAATGAGATGCAGGAAAAAGCGATTTTAAGAATAGAGGCTCCGTTTGGTAGTTTCTATCTTAGAGAGGATAGCCAGAAACCGATTGTGATGGTGGCTGGTGGTACTGGTTTCGCGCCCATTAAAGGTATCATTGAACATCTCATTCATCAGAATATACAACGCGAAGTCACGCTCTATTGGGGTGCTAAAACGCGAGAAGATTTATACATGCTAGATCTACCGCAAGCTTGGGCAAGCATGATGCCGCATATTAAATTTGTTCCGGTGTTGTCTGAACCATTAGCCGCTGATGATTGGAAAGGCCGTGTGGGCTTAGTGCATCAGGCAGTGCTAGAGGATTTTGCAGATTTAAGTGCTTATCAGGTTTATTGTTGTGGCGCGCCTGGCATGATTGAAGCCGCGCTTAAAGACTTTCAAGCGCAGGGTTTACCAGCAGATGAATTCTTCTCAGATGCTTTTACTTATGCCAATCCATTACCAAAAACTTAATTGATGTTGAATATCTTTTTAAGATGGCTATTTGTGATTGCTTTCACATCGATAGGCTTTTCATCAAATGTTTTTGCTGATTCTAAAATCACAGTTTTTGCAGCGGCGAGTTTAACTAATGCACTGAGTGAAATTAGTACAAAATATGAAAAAGAAACGGGTGTAAAAGTCGCTCATTCTTTTGCCTCATCTTCTGTGCTTGCAAAACAAATTGAAAATGGTGCGCCAGCAGATCTGTTTATTTCAGCAGATTTAAAGTGGATGAATTATCTACAAGAAAAATCTCTTGTTAACAAATCCTCAAGAAAAAATCTTTTAGCTAATACATTGGTTTTGATTGCGCCAAATGGGCAATCTTTTGATGTGAAGTTTGAAGAAGCTTTTGCTTTCGTTAAGGCATTTGATGGTCGTTTATGTACGGGCGATGTTGATTCAGTTCCTGTGGGTATTTATGCAAAAGAGGCATTGACCAATCTTGGCTGGTGGAAAGACATTAAATCTAGAATCGTGGGCACACAGGATGTTAGGGGTGCATTAGCTTTTGTAGAGCGGGCGGAATGTAATGTTGGTATTGTTTATGAAACAGATGCCAAGGTTTCGAGTAAGGTCGATTTAGTAGGAACATTCCCAGAATCAACACATAGTCCAGTGTTATATCCAGTTGCAATGACCGTTAATTCGAAAGAAAGCGCTAAGGCTTATTTAAGTTATTTGCAATCGGATGAAGCAATGAATATTTTCAAAAAATACGGATTTAATATTCATCCTAAACAGTAAGGTTATCCATTGATAGACGCTAATTTATTTGTACTAACTCATGCCGAAATTGAGGCTTTAAGTCTTTCGATTAAGGTTGCTGCTGTTTGTACGCTATTGATTATCGTGCCTGCTATTTTGGTCGCTTGGTTATTGGCCAAAAAAGAGTTTTTTGGAAAGTCATTGTTAGATGGTTTAGTCCATATTCCCCTCATCCTTCCGCCAGTTGTTCCGGGATTTTTATTGCTGATGTTACTTGGTAGTCAGGGTCTAGTTGGACATTGGTTGAAGCAACATTTTGGCATCACAATTGCCTTTACATGGCTGGGCGCTGCGATTGCTTCTGCTGTCATGGGATTCCCGTTGATGGTGCGTTCTACTCGGTTGGCGATGAGCCAAATAGATCGAAAGTTGGAGCTTGCCGCCCAGTCTTTAGGCGCTAGTCCATGGCGCGTGTTTTTTACAATCACATTGCCACTTGCAATGCCTGGTATTGTGACAGGTCTTATTTTGGCGTTTAGTCGCAGCTTAGGTGAGTTCGGTGCAACGATTACTTTTGTTGGTAATATTGAAGGTGAGACGAGAACATTGCCATTAGCGATATACACTTATACTCAAATGCCAGGTGGCGATATGATTGCAATGCGCTTGGTCGTTATTAGTATTTTGATTGCGCTGAGTGCACTGATTGTTAGTAATTTATTAGAACGCAGAATGGCCAAGAAAATGGGGCGAATCTAAATATGTTAGATATTCATATTCGTTTTGCTCGTGGTGATTTTGTTGTGAGTGTGCAGCAAAAAATCGAGTCGTCAGTGACTGGCTTGTTTGGACCTTCTGGATCTGGCAAGAGCACTTTGCTTGGTTTGCTTGGTGGTTTTATTAAACCGGATTCAGGACATATCATATTAGACGGTAGCTGTTTATTTGATAGTGCAAAAAGAGTGAATCTTGCTCCTCATATGAGGAGCATTGGTACGCTATTCCAGGATGGAAGATTATTCCCACACTTAAGCATTAAAAAGAATTTAACTTACGGATTGAATTTAATCGCTGAAGAAAACCGAGTGATTCAATTTGATGCGATTGTTGAGATGCTTGAATTGTCAGATTTCTTAGCGCGTCGTCCACATGAATTATCAGGTGGAGAAATTCAGCGCGTAGCTTTGGGAAGGGCCTTATTAACTTCGCCAAAATTACTTTTGTTAGATGAGCCTTTGTCTTCTTTAGATATGCGATTGAGACAGCAAATTTTGCCATTCTTAAAATTAATCAAAGATGAAATTAAAATCCCGATGATTTATGTGAGTCATGATATGTCGGAGATTAAATATCTCACTGACAAAATAATGAGGATAGAGGCTGGTAATATCAGCACTTAATTAGACAATAAAAAAGCTCGCGATTGCGAGCTTTTTTATTAAGTAGTTTTTTTAAACTTAATCCTGTAAATCGTCTTCATGTACTCGACGTCTAGCGCGAACGCCCTCTGCTAAAACATCAAGAATTTTTAGCGTGTCGTCCCAACCTAAGCATGGATCAGTAATTGATTTTCCGTGCTCAAGTGTGCAACCAGGCGTGTGATCTTGGCGACCTTCATTAATGTGTGATTCCACCATCACGCCAATAATATGTTCATCACCTTGCTTTAATTGTTCAGCAATATTTTCTGCAACTTCTAACTGCAATTTATATTGTTTAGAGCTATTCGCGTGCGAACAATCAATCATTACTTTCGGCGTTAACCCTGAAGCTGCAAGTTCGGCGGTTGCTTCTGCAACACTTTTAGCATCGTAATTTGGGGCTTTGCCACCACGTAAAATCACGTGGCAATCTTCATTGCCAGATGTTGAGACAATGGCTGATTGGCCTTCTTTTGTAACTGATAAGAAGTGATGTGGACTCGCTGCTGCTTTAATTGCATCAACAGCGATACGGATATTACCGTCAGTGCCGTTTTTGAAACCCACAGGGCATGATAGGCCGGAAGCCAATTCGCGATGCACTTGTGATTCTGTTGTACGTGCCCCAATTGCGCCCCAGCTGACCAAATCAGCTGTGTATTGTGGCGTAATAGTGTCTAAGAATTCTGTGCCTGCAGGCATGCCGAGTTCGTTGACTTCAAGTAAGAAGCGTCTCGCCAAGGTTAAGCCATCATTGATTTGGAAGCTGCCATCTAGGTAAGGGTCGTTAATTAAGCCCTTCCAACCAACCGTTGTGCGTGGCTTTTCAAAGTACACGCGCATGACAATAATCAATTCTTTTTCGTGTAGCGTTTTTTGCCCTAACAAACGTTGCGCATACTCAAGACCAGCTTTTTCATCATGGATTGAGCATGGCCCAATGATGACGAGCAGACGGTCATCGCCACTGTGTAATACATGATGTATTGCTTCGCGCGTCGCTAAGATGTTGTCAGTGGTTGCTTGGCTTGCTTGCATAGCATCAAGCAAATCTGAAGGCGGTTTAAGCGCTTTGATTTCTTTGATGCGAACATCATCAGTCGCAAATTTTTTGGTCAGGCTCATTTAGATATTGGCTTTGAATAACAGCGTAAACCAGCATTTTAAAGCATATTGCGGTTTACGCGAAAATCTTGATTAGTCCTTTAAGGTTTTGATGAGGCATTTAAGCATTGCTTCATCACCTGAAGTCTCTGCTACGCTAATATTTAAGCCCAAATTGTCAGCTTCTTCAGCGATTCTTAGGTGGTTAACACAAATCTTAATTTGTTTAAGCCATGCTGTATTTTTAGCCAGGTCGATTAAGTGGCGCATCGCTTCAGAGCTTGTAATGACCAAGGCATCGAGCGTCTTGTTGTGCCATTGATCATCTAAAATTTTTGTATTGGTTTGTGGGTTGATGCGTTGATATGATTCTGCAAAATCAACGTGCGCACCACGTAATTTTAATGATTCTGCTAATACTTCTCTTCCACCAACACCTCTGAAAATCATGACTTTTTGATCCGTCATGTTTTGCATTTGTGTTAGCGAGAGCAAGCTTTCACTATCAAATCGATCTTTTGGGATGAGCACATTTTCAATGCCAAAAGCATTTAATTCAGATGCGGTGCTTGGGCCAATGGCTGCAAATTTAAGTGTTTTTGGAAGTAATTTAATCTGCTTACTTAATCTAGTTAAGCTATTTTGAACAGCATTACTGCTAATAAAAATAGCCCAATCGTAATCTTTAAGATTGGATGTGACTTTATCAAATACATCGTAATTATTGAGTGCTGTAATGCTGATGAGTGGGAATAATAATGGCTTGCCACCAGCGGCTTCAATTAAGGTGCTTAATTTTCCAGCTTGCCCAGCAGGCCGCGTAATAGCGATAGTGCGATTGCTGAGCAATGGTTGCATGATGAATTAGTGCGTTTCTAATGAAGCTAGAATTTCATTTGCGCCAAGTGCGACGAGTTTTTCAGCGAGTAATTGACCAAGTTTTTCTGCTTGTTTTGTACTGCCTCGCACTTTCTCTTTGACCATTTTCTTGCCATCGACGCTCGCTACAAAACCGGTCATTTCAATTTCATCGCCATGATATTCGGCATAAGCACCAAGAGGCACAGTGCAGCTACCGGCTAGTGCGCGGCTCATGCCACGTTCTGCTTCGACACATGCAGCGGTTGGTGCGTGATTAAGTGGTGCAAGGACAGCCATCATATCAGTGCGAGCGGCATTAATTTCAATGCCTAAAGCACCTTGGCCTACCGCAGGAATACTATCGGTTGTTGCGATGTATTCTTGAATGCGTGATTCAAGACCTAGGCGAATTAAACCCGCTGCTGCCAAAATAATTGCAGCGTATTGGCCTTCGTCTAATTTGCGTAGGCGTGTTTGTAAATTGCCACGTAAAGATTCAATTTTTAAATGTGGGAAGCGAGCCTGTAGTTGGCTTTGTCGGCGCAAGCTAGAAGTGCCAACAATACTGCCAGCAGGAAGATCTGCAAGGCTTTTAAATTGATTGGAGACGAATGCATCACGCGCATCTTCTCGTTCACCAACGGCTGCCATTGCAAAACCTTCTGGCAGATTCATTGGAACATCTTTCATTGAATGCACGGCAAGATCAGCACGGCCATCAGCTAAAGCTTGTTCTAGCTCTTTAACAAATAATCCTTTGCCACCAATTCTTGCGAGCGGGGAGTCTAAGATTTGATCGCCAGTGGTCGTCATGCCTAAAATCTCAACAAGCGTATCAGGGTATAAGGCTTGTAAGCGTGCTTGAATGTGTTTGGCCTGCCACATGGCAAGGGCGCTTTCACGTGAAGCAATGACGATTTTTTTGGACTGAGCGTTCATAACTTTAAATTTCTAAGGCTGATATTAAGCAAATTTTAACATAGGGCTTAGATGGGCTTAAGTTTATTGGCGAAAAGTACATCTTGCCCAATTGCTAAAAGATAGAGAAATGATGGTTTTGTTTTATACTGATGGCATTAAATTAACTTTCTAGAAGCAAAATTAAGTATGCAAGAACAAGATAAAACATCTGCAAAAGCCTGGTCTGGTCGTTTTAATGAGCCTGTCTCTGAATTAGTGAAGCGTTATACCGCTTCAGTTGATTTCGATAAACGCTTAGCGGAATTTGATATTCAGGGCTCACTTGCCCATTCAAAAATGCTGGGTGCGCAAGGCATTATCAGTCAAGATGATGTGAAGCAGATTGCCCAAGGTTTAAATGAAATTCTGCAAGAGATTCGTGCAGGCCAGTTTGAATGGCGTCTTGATTTAGAGGATGTGCATTTAAATATTGAAAAGCGTTTAACTGACAAGATTGGTGACGCTGGTAAGCGCTTGCATACTGGCAGAAGCCGTAATGACCAAGTATCAACAGATGTTCGCTTATGGTTGCGTGCAGTTGCTGATGATGTGGTCGCTGGTATTCGTAAGCTACAAACTTCGATTGTGGATTTAGCCGAAACACATTTTGATACCGCGATGCCAGGCTTTACACATTTGCAAGTTGCGCAGCCTGTGACCTTTGGTCATCACTTAATGGCTTACTTTGAAATGTTGCAACGCGATGCCGAGCGTTTTGCTGATGCACGTAAACGGATTAATCGTTTGCCATTGGGCGCTGCTGCTTTAGCAGGTACTAGTTACCCAATTGATCGTGAAATGGTAGCTAAAGAATTAGGTTTTGATGGCGTTTGTGAAAACTCGCTGGATGCGGTTTCAGATCGTGATTTTGCAATTGAATTTACTGCAGCAGCAGCATTGGTGATGACACATCTTTCTCGTTTTTCTGAGGAATTGATTTTATGGTCAAGTCCACGTTTTGCATTCGTGGATATTGCTGATCGTTTCTGTACTGGTTCATCTATCATGCCGCAGAAAAAAAATCCTGATGTGCCTGAACTCGTGCGCGGTAAAACAGGCCGTGTTACCGGAAATTTAATGGCTTTGCTTACTTTAATGAAAAGCCAACCTTTGGCTTACAACAAAGATAACCAAGAAGACAAAGAGCCTTTATTTGATACCGCAGATACTTTGTTAGTGACTTTAGAGATTTATGCCGATATGTTGCGTGGCATTAAAGTGAATAAAGAAGCCATGCGCACTGCTGCAACAGAAGGTTTTGCGACAGCGACCGATTTAGCAGATTATCTAGTGAAAAAAGGAACGCCGTTCCGTGATGCCCATGAGGTGGTAGCTTTAGCTGTGCGTCATGCGGTTGATAAAGGTTGTGATTTATCTGATTTGTCTTTGGCGGAATTGCAAAAATTTAGCGCACAAATTTCAGATGATGTGTATCAAGTATTAACGTTAGAAGGTTCGTTGGCGAGCCGTAATCACATTGGCGGTACCGCGCCAGCACAAGTGAAGCAGGCAATTGCCCGAGCACGTAAGAGTTTGGCCTAAATATTTAGGCTATTGCAAATAAAAAAGCTACGTTGAACGTAGCTTTTTTATTTTTAGCTTATAAGACTTGAGATTTATTGATTGAATTTCTTTAAGTCATCAATAATTTCTTGTGAATGTTTTGATGTATCAACACTTAAATATACTTTGGCAATTTTACCGGCGGGATTAATTAAAAAGGTATATCGTTTTGCAATCTTAATTACCAGCAAATTATTAAGTGCACCATATGATTCAGCTACTTTCCCATCTTGATCTGCTAGCAATGGAAACGGCAAATGATATTTGTTCGCAAATTTTGAATGTGAGTCGCTATCGTCGACACTGATCCCAATAATTTGAGCGCCTATTTTTTCTAGCGTTTTTAAATCATCACGAAAACTACATGCTTCTTTAGTGCAACCCGGCGTATCGTCTTTCGGATAAAAATAAAGCACTATCCATTTACCTGAATAATCTTCTAGTTTTCTTATTTGACCTGTCTGATCAAGCAATGAAAAACTAGGGGCTATTTCTCCTATTTTTGGTACATTGGCTGCACGACTGTTTAAGCTGAAAAAAATGAGTACAAGTGCAATTGCAATAATTAAATAAGTCATTTTCATTTTTTCATTTTCTCTAAGTATTATTAAAAAGTTCGTTAGATGCTTTTTGATTAAGTCGAGTGTTCACCTAGGTTTAAGTTTCTTCTAAAGTGGCAAGTATAGCCTTCAGGGAATTTCATAATGTATTTTTGATGTTTTTCTTCAGCAGGATAGAAGTTATTGAAAGGTTTAACTTCTGTCACTACAGGCGCTTTCCATTCATTTGAATCATTTACAGTACTGATCACTTCTTCAGCAATCGTTTTTTGTTTAGAGTCGGTATAAAAAATGGAAGAGCGATATTGGGTGCCAATATCATTACCTTGTTGGTTAATTTTGGTGGGATTGTGAATTCTAAAGAATTCAAATAAAAGGTGGCGTAAGGTAGTTTGTTCTTCATCAAACGTAACCATTAATGTTTCCGCGTGACCGGTTGTCCCGGTTGTGACTTCTCTGTATGCTACATTAGCAATATGACCACCACAAAACCCTACTTTGGTCTCAACAACGCCTGGGATGTTTCGGAAAAGCTCTTCCATTCCCCAGTAGCAACCGCCAGCTAAATATACGACTTGTGTTTTTTTCATAATATGTCAGAGTATATTCCTTAATTTTTGTTCAATTTGTAAAACTTTTTTGCTTTAAAAGCTCATAATAAATATTCCTATTAAGTAAGGTTAACCATGCTTTTCACCAATTTAGCAATCAAACTCTCAGAAAACGGCCTAATGCCTGACGCTGTGATTCGTGCTGGCATTCGTCAGCTATGTAAACAAAGACTCAACGAAATTGCAGCGGCTGATTGTGAAGTCTCCAGTGAGATTCGCGAACGTTTTTTTGCAAGCATGAAAATAGCTGAGATTGCGCCTCTTCCTGAACTGGCAAATGCGCAACACTATGAAGTACCTGCTGCGTTTTTTGATTTGGTATTAGGTAAAAATAGAAAATATAGTAGTTGTTATTGGCCTAAAGGTGTTCATACGCTGGATCATTCTGAGGATGAAGCCCTGGCAATCACTGCACAGCATGCTGATTTGCAAGATGGGCAAGCGATATTAGAGCTTGGTTGCGGTTGGGGCTCTTTGTCATTGTGGATGGCAAAGAGTTTTCCTAAAAGCCAAATCACTTCGATTTCAAATTCAAACTCTCAACGTGAGTTTATTATGGGTGAAGCCGCAAAATTAGGGTTGAAGAATTTAAATGTGATTACCTGTGATATGAATCGTTTTGAGATTGACGCGACTTTTGATCGTATTGTTTCAGTCGAAATGTTTGAACATATGCGTAATTATGAAGTGTTGTTTGAGAAGCTTAATGGATGGCTTAAACCCGAAGGAAAATTCATGATGCATATTTTTTGCCATCGAGATGTTCCTTATGCATTTGAGGTGCAAGGGGACGATGATTGGATGAGCCAATTCTTTTTCTCCGGCGGCTTTATGCCTAGTGACGATACCCCTACGCACTTTCAACAACATTTGAAAATATCCAAACAATGGCGCTGGGACGGCACACATTACGAAAAAACAGCAAACGCTTGGTTAGAAAATATGGATAGAAATATTAAATCTATTAAACCTATTTTCGAAGCTTGTTATGGTAAAAAAGACACGCTGTTATGGATACAGCGTTGGAGAATTTTCTTTATGGCCTGCGCAGAGTTGTTCGGTTTTAGTAATGGCCAAGAGTGGTGGGTCAGTCATTATTTATTTGAAAAGAAAAAACGCTAATCATATGCTCCTAAATATTGTTTGCTTTCAGCTTGGTTGGTTCGCTTGTGTTTTAGGAGCAGCGAATCAGCATCCATGGCTTGGTGTGTTGATGGGCATTTTTTTATTAGCATTTCATATTTTAAGATCAAAAAATCCTGCAGTTGAAATCCGATTGATTGTAGTTGCAATGATATTTGGACTCCTTTTTGATTTGATTCCTTTAAGCTTGGGTTGGATAAAGTTTGATCCGGTTGCATTTTGGCCTAGCCAACTGCCTCCGCCATGGATGATTTGCTTATGGGGTTTATTTGCAAGCACTTTGAACATAAGTCTGAATTGGCTGAAATCTAGATTTTTGATTGCATTTATTTTGGGCGCGGTATCTGGACCTTTATGTTATTGGGGTGGATCTGAATTAAATGCGTTGAACTTAGCAAGTTTTAATTATGCTATGTTGTATTTAATGGTGGGTTGGGCAGTTGCAGTTCCATTTTTGCTTAATTTGGCATCTTCAAATGACCTATTAAAGCGCTTGTTTTTGTTTAGTACAAAGGGAAATTAATGTTTATTCTGGAGCATTACTTACTAACGCTATTGCCGCTTTTAATTCTTGCAGTGTTTGGTTGGGCTGTAAGTTTGAGAACTAATAATGTCACGATGGTAGATACCATGTGGGCAATGTTTTTCTTAGTCGCTACCGGTTTAAGCTTTTTCTTATTTGCAGTTCCAAGTGTTAGAGCATGTTTAATTTTCTTGCTAGTGATAATTTGGTCGTGTCGACTTTCTATTTACTTACATATTCGCAATCACAATAAGCCTGAAGATTTGCGCTATCAAGCGATACGTCAGCGCAATGAACCTAACTTTAGAATAAAGAGTGTTTATTTGGTATTTGTATTACAAGCTTTACTGGCTTGGTTTATTTCTTTACCTCTATCCGTTGCAACTCAGTCAGAAAATCCATTAAACAATTTAGATTTCATTGGAATCGCGCTATGGATTCTAGGCATGTCTTTTCAAGTGATTGGCGATGCACAGTTGGCCAGATTTAAATCGAAGCCTGAAAACAAGAGTAAAGTCCTTGCAAGTGGCGTTTGGAAGTACACACGTCACCCCAATTATTTTGGTGAGTCATGTATATGGTTTGCATATGGTTTAATTGCTGCTGGCGCGGGTGTTTGGTGGACAATGATTTCACCTATTTTCATGACGTATTTATTGGTGAAAGTAACAGGAGCTGCTTTGTTAGAAGCAGATATTTCTGATCGACGTCCAGG
>JACCED010088379.1_pt1 | contig 18305 bp, 16 predicted proteins | sample 7455021 | NCBI WGS metagenome assembly JACCED01 (sample SAMN15323456, study PRJNA562643) | freshwater metagenome | isolation source: river surface water | place: USA:Blue River Watershed | collected 2017-08-19 | reverse complement strand
TGCCTTTGGAGATTGCCGCCCTGGAAGCCAAGGCACCAGGCGATGGCAAGCTGGAAGCCTTTCTGCGGGCGCAGGGGTTCCGTTCCATCCTGGCACGCATGGGCTTTGGTGAGGCAAATGGCGCACCGCATCGCGCGGCAAGTCGCGCCACGGCGCCCGAAGCCCCCGCGGCAGAGACACCCAATGTTTCAGTGCGTTTTGGACCTTATGATTGCGTGACGGATGACGCCACCTTGGCACGCTGGGTCGCGCTGGCGCGCGAAGCCGGTGTTGTTGCGGTAGATACGGAAACCGACAGTTTGGATGCGCGGCGTGCCAATATGGTTGGGTTTTCCCTTGCCATTGCGCCGGGCCGCGCCTGTTACGTGCCGATCCGTCATGGCAGCACGGGCGATATGCTGGCCGCCCCGGCGCCAGAACAGATTGCGCCGGATGCCGCATTCGCTTTGCTGCGGCCGCTTTTCAATGATGCATCGGTGCTCAAGATTTTCCAGCACGCCAAATATGATCTGGAAGTGCTGGCGCGGGCCGAGAATGGCGGCTTTGCCGAGATCAGCCCGATTGATGACACCATGATGCTGTCCTACGCCATGGAAGCGGGGCGGCATGGCCATGGCATGGATGAGCTTTCGGTTCTGCATCTGGGCCATAAGCCGATCAGCTTTGATGAAGTGACCGGCACCGGCAAGGCGCGCCTGCCCTTCAGCGAAGTGCCGCTCGACAAGGCCACGGCCTATGCCGCCGAAGATGCCGATGTGACTTTGCGGCTTTGGCTGCTGCTGCGCCCGCGCCTGCGCGCTGATGGCGCGCTAGCGAGTTACGAACAAATCGAACGCCGCATGATCCCCGTATTGCGCGATATGGAAGCCGCCGGTGTGAAGGTGGATGGCGCGGAATTGGCACGGATTGGGGAAGATTTCGCCGGACGCCTCGCGGTCTTGGAAGCGGCCATCCATAAGCTTGCCGGGCGCGCCTTCAATGTTGGCTCACCCAAGCAATTGGGCGAGATTCTGTTCGATGAAATGGGGCTATCAGGCGGGCGCAAGGGCAAGACCGGCGCCTATTCCACCGATGCGGCGGTGTTGGAAGAACTCAGCGCCCAGGGTGTGGAATTGGCAGGCAAGGTGCTGGAATGGCGCCAATTGGCCAAGCTGAAATCCACCTATGTTGAGGGCCTCGCCGCGCAAATAGATCCCGCTGATAAGCGCGTGCATACATCCTATCAGATGGCGATCACCTCGACCGGGCGACTTTCATCCACTGATCCCAATCTGCAGAATATCCCGATCCGGAGTGAGGAAGGCATGCGCATCCGCCGCGCCTTCATCGCCGAAAAAGGCCATGTGCTGCTGGCGGCGGATTACAGCCAGATTGAACTTCGCTTGCTGGCGCATTTGGCGGAGGTGCCGACTTTGCGCGAAGCCTTCGCCGCCGGTGAGGATATCCACGCCCGCACCGCATCGGAAATCTTCGGCATCCCGCGCGACAAGGTGGATAAGGAAGCGCGCCGCCGCGCCAAGACGATCAATTTCGGCATCATCTATGGCATGTCAGCCTTCGGCCTGGCGACCAGGCTTGGGATTCCACCTGGGGAAGGCCGCGCCATTATTGATGCCTATTTCGCGCAATATCCGGGAATAAGGCTGGAGATGGAGCGCCTGATGGAAGGAGCGCGCATCTATGGTTTTGTGCGCACACCCTTTGGCCGCAAGTTGTGGATTCCGGATATCGCCACGCGCGACCCGGTGCGCCGCGCCGGCGCGGAACGTGCCGCGATCAATGCGCCCTTCCAGGGGGGGGCTGCCGAGATCATCAAGCGCGCCATGGTGCGCCTGCCGCGCGCCTTGCGCGATGCTGGCCTTAAGGCGCGCATGCTTTTGCAAGTGCATGATGAATTGGTGTTCGAGGTGCCGGAGGCTGAGGTTGAAGCGACCTCAGCCCTGGTGCGGCATATCATGGAATCGGTTGCCACACTCCGCGTGCCGCTTTCGGTTGAAGTCGGGCAAGGCCATTCCTGGGCAGAGGCACATTGAACATGGCATCGGGTTGGAGTTCGGCTGAAAAAACCACGCTGGCGCAGATCTGCGCGGCGCATTTCGTCAGCCATTTGCATATCCTGATCCTGCCGCCGCTTTTTCCACTGCTGCGCGAAGCGCTGCATGTTTCCTATATCGAACTCGGCTTGGCGCTGACGGTTTTCAATATTGTCTCAGCCTTTACGCAGGCGCCGATGGGTTTTGTGGTGGACCGTATCGGCCCGCGCAAAATGCTGGCGGCAGCGCTGATATTTGGTGGTTCGGCCTTCATCCTGCTTGGGCTGTTTCCAAGCTGGCCCATGCTGATGGTGGCCGCGGCCATGGCGGGGCTCGCCAATAGTGTCTATCATCCGGCGGATTACGCAGTGCTGGGTTCAGATATCAGCGAAGGCCGTGTTGGCCGCGCCTTTTCCTTGCACACCGCTTGCGGCTTTTTGGGTGGCGCCATCGCGCCGGCCTTCATGCTGGGTGTCGCTGCACTCGGTGGCATGTCCTGGGCGATGATTGCTGGCGGCCTGGTCGGCCCGTTGGTCGCGATACCGCTGATATTTGCCGCACGCCGCGATGCGGCCAAGCCCCGCCCAGCAGCAACCGCACAGCACGCATCCGAAGCAGGTGGCCTGCGCCGGGTGCTGACCCCGGCCGTGATGGCGATGATGGGGTTCTTCATCATGCTGGCACTGGCCAATGGTGGCATCCATAGCTTTTCTGTCGCCGCCTGGGTGGCGCAGGGCATGACCCTGGAACTCGCAAATGGGGCTTTGACCGGCTATCTGTTCGCGAGTGCGATTGGCGTTCTGGCCGGCGGCTATATCGCGGATTGGACCAAGCGCCATGGGCTGGTGGCAACCTTTGGCTTCATCGCCGCCGCCAGCATGATGCTGTTGATCGGCAATGGAACCTTCCAGGGCTATGCGCTGGTGTTCGCCATGATCGCAGCTGGCTTGCTGACCGGGATGATCATGCCATCGCGTGACATGCTGGTGCGTGCGGCAGCACCGCCTGGGCAAGCGGGGGCCGTATTCGGCATTGTCTCCACCGGCTTCAATATCGGCGGCATGGTGGGGCCGCCGCTTTTCGGCTGGTTGTTGGAAGCGGGCGAACCGCGGCTGATCTTCATCACCACCGCCGGCTTCATGCTGCTGACTGCCATCATGGCGATTGGGCAGGAATGGCGGCTGGCGCGGCGCCGCCGCGCGGCACTCACCGCCGCGGAATGATCAGACCTTGAAGTAAGCAAGCAACACGGAAAGTGTTGCTATCGAAATCAGCGTGGAAAGCAGCACGGTCGCGCCCGAAGCGCCCACGCCGGTGTCGTAACGCCGCGCCAGCAGAAAGGCATTGGCGCCAGTTGGCAAAGCTGATGTCACTACCGCCACCGCTGTTTCCAGCGGCGAGAGCCCCAATACCAAACATGCACCCCAGGCGAGCGCGGGCATGAGCGCGAGTTTCAGAAAGCTGGCAAGGCCGACTTCAGCCCGCGCACCGGCCAGGGAAAATCCTGCCAGCGACCCACCAAGGCAAAACAACGCCAGCGGTGGCCCTGCCCCCCCCAGCAAAGTCAAAACACGCCGCATCGCTTCTGGCACGGGAATGCCCAGCCCGTGCCACAGAAAGGCAATGAACACCGCCATCACAATCGGGTGGCGCAGCACGCCCAGCAAGGTGGCGCGCAATACGCGTGACAAAGGTGCCTGGCTATGCAGGCCAATTTCCGCCACCACGGTGGCGACACTCAGCAATACCATGGAATGCAGCGCCAGAATCGCCAGCAATATGGTCAGCCCCGCCTGACCAAAAGCCGCCGTGATCAGCGGAATGCCGAGCATGACGGTATTGCCGAAGCTGGCATTCAACGCGAACAAGCCCGCCGCACCAATACCCTGCCGCAACCTGGCGCGACCCAACCATAGCGCAATGCCATAAATCAGCATGGAGGCGATGAAGAAAGCGAAAGCCGCCGGCCCGCCGCCTTCATGGCCCGAAGTGCCGCCATTGAACAACAAACAGGGTGAGGCGATGGAAAAGGTGAAGAAATTCAGCCCGCGAAAGCCGCCATCATCCACAAAACGCCAGCGTGAAGCCGCATAGCCCAGCGCAATAATGGCAAAGACCGGTAGGACAATGCCAAGAACAATACTCACGCGCCGAGCAAGCCCTTGATGAAACTCGCCATGTCTGGCTGACGGGCGCGCGTGCTGCGTGCGGCATGCAAAATGGCGCGTGCCGTCGCCACAGTAACATCGAAATCCTGATTGATCAGCACATGGTCGAATTCATCCCAATGGGTGATTTCTTCCCTGGCGGCGGCCATGCGCTTGGTGATTTCCGCATCACTATCCTGGCCACGATTGCGCAAACGGCGTTCAAGTTCCGCCATGCTGGGTGGCAGCAGGAAAATGCTGGTGACATCAGCGGGCATGCTGGCCTTCAATTGCCGATGGCCCTGCCATTCAATATCGAACAGCACATCGCGCCCTTCAGCCAGCGCCGCCTCCACCGGGGCGCGCGGCGTACCATAGCCACGGCCCAGAAACATCGCATGTTCCAGCAAATCACCACGCGCAATCATGGCCTGATATTCTGCCATGTCGCGGAAATGATAATGCACGCCATCCTGTTCACCAGGGCGCATGGCGCGTGTGGTGACGCTGACGGAAAGCGTGAGATCAGCCTCGCTGTCCAAAAGCGCACGAGAAACGCTGGTCTTGCCCGCCCCGGGCGGTGCCGCAATCACCAGGCAAAGGCCGCGACGCTTCATGGGCGCTTACTCCACATTCGCTGCCTGTTCGCGCAGGCGCTCAATCGCGGCTTTCAGATCAAGCCCGAGCCGCGTCAGCGCCACACTCGCGGATTTGCTGCAGAGCGTATTCGCTTCGCGCACGAATTCCTGTGTCAGAAACTCCAACCTCCGACCCACGGCGTCACCGGAAGCGAGCAGCGCGCGCGCTTCGGCGATATGGGCATTGAGGCGATCAATCTCCTCCCGCACATCGGATTTGGCGGCGAGCAATGCCACTTCAGCCGCGAGGCGTTCTTCCGGCACGCGACGCTCCCCTTCCAGCAGCGCAGCCAGGCTTTCCAACAAGCGCGCCTTTTGCTGGGCCGGCTGATCCGCCGCCGCATCGCGGGCGAGTGCAACCAGGGCAGCGATTTCATCAATCAGCACGGTCAGGATTTCCGCGAGCCGCGCCCCCTCGGCGGCACGGGACTTCGCCAAGGCTTGTAGCGCGGTGGAGAAGCCCGCCGCCACGGCGGTGCGGCGCGCTTCCTCAGCGGCTTCGTCCAGTTCCGTGGTTTCGGCGCGCAGCACGCCGGGTAGGGTCAGCAGCGCCTCGGCACGCGGCGGCGAGGCACCTGGGATGCGCGCCGCCAAATCCAGCGCCAGGCGCAGCGCCTGATCCAGCGCGACAGGGTCCGGTGTCAGGCGCGGGCCGGCCTTCTCCTCCCGCTTGATGTTCAGCGTGGCCGAGATATTGCCGCGCTTGAACAGCTTCCCCGCCGCATCGCGCAGCGCAGGTTCAGCCGCGTCAAAGCCGTTCGGCAGCCGCAGCCGCAAATCGAGCCCCCGCCCATTGACGCTGCGCACTTCCCACAGGAAGGAAGCGCCATCGGGCAGGGTGCCATCGGCACGGGCGAAACCGGTCATGGATGCAAGCTTGGCCATGCGCGGTTTTTGCCCCAGAGGAGATGTTATGCAAGCGCTTTGGCAAAATGTGTTGATTACCGGCGCCTCATCCGGCCTGGGCCGCGCCCTGGCGGAAGCCTGCGCCGCGCCGGGCGTGGTACTGCATCTTTCCGGCCGCGACGCCGCAAGGCTGGAAGAAGCCGCCACCGCCTGCCGCGCCAAGGGGGCGGAGGTGCGGCCCCGCGTTGTGGATGTCTGTGATGCAGCGGCCATGGCGGGCTGGATCGCTGGCGCAGGGCGGCTTGATCTGGTGATCGCCAATGCCGGCATTAGCGCTGGTACAGGCGGCGCTACCGAACCCACCACCCAAACCCGGCGGATTTTCGAAACCAATGTCACTGGCGTCTTGAACACGGCCCTCCCCGCGCTGGAGGTCATGGCCACGCAAACCCCGGGCGCCGATGGGCTGCGCGGGCGCATCGCCGTGGTGGCATCCGTTGCTGCTTTCGTGGCTGCGCCGGGGGCGCCGACCTATTGCGCCAGCAAATCCGCCGTGCAGCGCTGGGCGGAAGCGCTGGATGCCACGGAACGCCAGCGCGGCATTAGGATGCATGCGATTTGCCCCGGCTATGTCCGCACCCCCATGACGGATCGTAACAAATTCCCTATGCCGTTTTTGATGGATGCGGATGAAGCCGCGCGGCGCACGCTGGCGGGGTTGGCCCGCGGCAAGACCCGCATCGCCTATCCCTGGCCCACCTATATGCTGGCGCGCTTTGCGGGCAGCCTGCCGATTTCCTGGCGGGCCGCGATTTTCAGCCGCCTGCCCGCCAAGGATGGGAATATCTGAAGTTTTTACCCGTTCGGCTTCAGCATCTGCCGCAGCACGGTGCCATCGGATAGCCGGTCAAAACCTTCATTGATTTCATCCAGCTTCACCACACCGCTTTTCAGCTTATTCACCGGCATCTTGCCACGGCGATAGAGCGAGAGCAGGCGCGGAATATCGCGTTCCGCCACGCAGGATCCCATATAGGAACCGCGAATGCTCTTTTCCTCAGAAACCAAAGACGCATGCAAATAAGATACTGACGCATTCACATTCGGCAGACCAGCGCTGATGGTGCTGCCGCCGCGCGCGGTAATGGCAATGGCTAGCTGCATGGCGGGAATGGTGCCGGCGGTTTCAATGACCGTATCGACGCCGCCATCGGTCGCATCACGCACCGCCGCCGCGCAATCATCATTGCCGGCCAGGAAGACATCAGTCGCCCCCCATTCCTTGGCCTGTTCCAGCTTCTTCGGGTTGGTATCAACGGCGATGATACGATCAGCACCTGATGCGACGGCAGCAAAAAGCGCATTCATGCCAACGCCACCCAGGCCCACAACCGCGACATTCTCACCAGGTTGCAGGCGTGCGGTATTGATGACAGCGCCCGCGCCGGTCATCACCGCGCAGCCGAAAATCGCCGCGTCATCCAGCGGGATGTCCTTGTCGATCTTCACCGCCGAACGCCGCGCCACCACGGCGAATTGGGCGAATAGCGACAGGCCGCTATTGTGGTTCACATAATTGCCATCCAGCCGCTTGATGCGCTTGGCGCCACTCACCAAGGACCCCGCCGCGCGCGCGGCATTGCCACTCGGGCAGATATTGGGCCGGCCACGCGCGCAGTAACGGCAAGTGCCGCAGGATGAGGCGAATACCGTGATCACATGATCACCGGGCTTGAGGTCCGTAATGCCTGGCCCGCATTCACGCACAATGCCCGCGCCTTCATGGCCGATCACAATCGGCAGCGGGCGCGGGCGCTGGTTTTCGATGGTGGAAAGATCGGAATGGCAAAGCCCGGCAGCGGCGACTTCAATCAGGATTTCACCGGGGCCGGGTGGGTCAAGCTCTACCTCCTCCACCACCAGGGGGCGGGTCTTGGCATAGGGGCGCGGCAGGCCCTGTTCGAACAGAATGGCGGCTTTCATGCGCATCGGCGCTTCCTCCTGGTAATCTTAAGCTCAGCTTGCACCCACGGCATGCCATTCGGCAATCAGGGCATCGGCGGCGCGGTCCATATCTTCACTGCCATTATAGCCGTGGAAGGAAACGCGGATGCGCCCGCGCCCATTCCAAACCAGCACGCCGCGCCGCGCCATGCCCTCCACAATCGCGGCCGCCTTGGGGTGTTCCGCGCAAACGCTGGCGCCGTGCCAGCGCGGATCGGGCGGCGTGGTGGAAGGAATGCCAGCGTCACGCAGCTTTTCCAGCAGCCCCATGGTCAGGCGCTGCACATGGGCTTCAATCGCCTCCGGCGCAAAGCCTTCCAGATAGCGCAGCGCCGAGTCCAAAACATAAAGCCCAAGATGCGATGGATTGCCGCGCGTGAAGCGCGCACCACCCGGCAGTAGTGCGGGTGTCTCGGACCAATCCGGCCGCCCCATGGAGGCGATGGAATGCCACCCCGCCGTACTCGGCACCCAGCCTGGCTGGCGCTGCGGGTTCCAATAGGCCAGCGCAACACCGGTGCAGCCCAGCAGCCATTTATAACAGGCCGAGAAAGCAAAATCCGCAACCTCGGCATGGATCGGCATCCAGCCCGCCCCTTGCGTGAAATCCACCACCAACAACGCGCCCACCTTATCCGCCGCCGCGCGCAAGGCCAGCAAATCATGCCGCGCGGCATTCAGGAAGGACACCGCGCTGACGCCAATCATGCGTGTGGAGCCATCAATCGCGGCGGCGAAGCTGGCGGGATCGGCCGCCTTGGCGAAGCGCAGCGTCACTTTGGGTTGGCGTTGCAGCGTCAGCGGTGCAACGACCGATGGATATTCATCCGGGTCCACCAGCACCGTATCGCCTTCGCGCCAATCGAGGCTTTCCACCACCATGGAAACGCCTTCCGCCACCGATGACACAAAGCCGATATCGGCGGGGGCGGTATGAAACAGCCGCGCCGCCCGCGCCCGCGCGTTTTCCATCATGGCTTCCTGGCGATGGCGCCCGGCAGGGCCATCCGATTTGTCTTCAGCATAGGCACCAAAGGCGGCATCATGCTGGCGCAAAAATGGTGTTTCCCCGGCGGCGCAAAGATGCGCGACGCCAGTGGCGATACGGAAATCAGCGGGGTTGAAGAGCGGGGGCAGTCGCATGTGAAACCTCACATCATCGGCATGGCTTTTCAGCTTCACAGTATTCAAGGCCCGATCCGCCCATGCGTCAAAACCAAGACGCCGCGCGCGCGTGATGATAGGCTGCACCTATGTTGAAAGGTGATGCGCCCTGCCCGCCCTTGTGATCCTTGCCGTCTATGCCCTGTTGGTTGCGCTGCCGGTCGCCCTTGGCTGGTGGCTGATCGGCCCCGCGCGGCCGTGGTTGGATGAGGCTTCCAGCGCCATCGCCATGATGGCGACCGCGGCGCTGTTGTTGGAATTTCTGCTCTCTGGCCGGTTTCGCGCGATCAGCGCGGGCATCGGCATAGATCGCAGCCTACGCTGGCATCAGATTTTCGCGCAGGTGCTGACCATCGCCGCGCTGCTGCATCCGCTGTTTTACCTCAGCCCAAGCGGTCTGGCGTTTCAGCGGCCGGATGATCCACATGGCGCTCTGGTGCTGGGCTTGGATGCGGCCTCGTTGACTTCCGGCGCTTTGGCTTGGTTACTACTGGGTTTGCTGACACTCACCGCCATCAGGCGCGATGATTTGCCCTATCGCTATGAGGTCTGGCGGATGGGGCATGGGTTTGGCGCGGCGCTGCTGGCGGGCTTCGCGCTGCATCATGCCATCTCCGCCGGGCGCTATTCGGGCGCGTCGGCGCTGATGGCCTATTGGGCCTTCCTGCTGGCCCTGGCCTTGGGCAGCCTGGTGGCGGTTTACCTGCTGCGGCCCTGGCGCCTGGCGCGCCGGCCTTGGCGCATTGCGGGGCTGGAACGCGTGGGGGATCGGCTGTGGTCGCTGACGCTCGAACCCGATGGCCATGCGGGGCTTGCCTATCGCGCCGGACAATTCGCCTGGCTGCGGCTGAATTGCTCGGCCTTTTCGGTGCGGGAGCATCCATTCTCCATCGCCTCGGCGCCCACGGATGGGAAGGCGCTGCGCTTCCTGATCAAGGAAGTGGGGGATTTCACGCGCCAGATCGGTACGCTGCCGCTTGGCGCGTGCGCCTTTGTGGATGGCCCGCATGGCGCGCTCTGTCTGGAAGGCCGGCAGGAGCCCGGCATTTTCATGATCGCCGGCGGGGCAGGATTGGCGCCCATGCTTTCACTATTGCGGGACGCTGCCGCGCGCGGCGAAACCCGCCCCATCACCCTGCTGTATGGCAATCGGCATGAAGGGCAGATCATGGCAGCCGCGGAATTGGCCGCGCTGGCGGGGCGCTTGCGGCTCGATCTACGGCATGTGCTGCAGGAACCGCCACCGGGCTGGACAGGCCTTGCCGGCATGATGTCGCCCGCCTTGATCCAGGCCGAAGCCGCACAAGCCGCGCAAGCAGGCTGGGTTTTCCTGCTCTGCGGTCCCGGCCCGATGATCCGCGCCGCGCATCAGGGCCTGGCCGCGCTTGGCGTGCCCCGCCGCCGCATCCTGGAAGAGCGTTTTTCCGTGTTTTAGGCGCCGCGCCCGCCTTAATCATGCCCGGCTTTCGCGGCATAAGCGCCTTTGAATCCAATCCAGGGGAATTGTCCCGTGTCGCTCAAGCCGCTCAAGAAAGCCGTGCTGCCCGTTGCCGGGCTTGGTACGCGTTTCCTGCCCGCCACCAAGACCATGGCGAAGGAAATGCTGCCCATCGTGGACAAGCCGCTCATTCAATACGCGGTGGAAGAAGCGCGCGCGGCGGGGATTGAGCAATTCTGCTTCGTGACCGGGCGCGGCAAGACCATGCTGGTTGAGCATTTCGATGTCGCCTACGAACTGGAACGCACCTTGGCGGAACGCGGCAAGGAAAAAGAATTGGCGGCCTTGCGCGCTGATGCGCCGCCGCCTGGGTCCATCATGTCCGTGCGCCAGCAAGTACCGATGGGGTTGGGCCATGCCATTTGGTGCGCCCGCGCCTTTATTGCCGATGATCCTTTTGCCATCCTGCTGCCGGATGATCTGATGCAATGCGAGGTTTCCTGCACGGCACAGCTGGCCGATGCCTATCGCGAAACCGGTGGCAATGTGGTGGCGATTGAGGAAGTGCCGCGGGACCGCGTGAACCGCTACGGTGTGCTGGATGTGGCGGAAGATCGCGGGCGGCTGGTTTCCGTGAAGGGGCTGGTGGAAAAACCGCCGATTGAAAAAGCGCCTTCCAACCTGACGATCATTGGCCGCTATGTGCTGATGCCTGAAGTGATCGGCCATTTGGCGCGCATGGAAAAGGGCGCGGGCGGTGAAGTGCAATTGACCGATGGCATGGCGAAGCTGATCGGCACGCAGCCCTTCCATGGGTTGCGCTATCAGGGTCGTCGCTTTGACTGCGGCGACAAGGCTGGCTTCCTGGAAGCGCAGGTGGCCTTCGCGCTGGCCAGGCCCGATCTGGCGCCGGCCATGCGCGATATTTTGAAGCGCTATGCTTAGGATTTAGCTGGGGCGCATGCAGCGCACCAGCTCCGCCACATCCGGCGCATCATCCAGGCGCCAGATCGCATCACGCAGTGCTGTCGCCCCCACCTTGCCCAATAGCGGTTCGGCATTATCGCGATATTTCGCTTCCAGTTCCGCATCGGAAAGCGGTGCGCCAGGGTCGCCCTTGGGCAGCAACACGGTTTCCGTCAGCTTCGTGCCGTCATCCAACGTAATGGTGACACGTGCCGGGAATTTCGCCGGATAGAGCTTATTCAATTCCGCATCCGGCACCACTTCGGTGCGCGCCAGCACCTGACGGATCAGCGCATCATGCACACGCCCAGGCGCGAATTGGCGCTGCGTCAATTCGCCATCCACCGCGGCGGCGGCAATGCAATAGGGCACCGAAACCCGCGCACCCATTAGCGTGGTCACATCCTTATTCGAAAAATGTGATTTCACCGTATCATAGGTTTCATTGGTGATGGACACGATCCGCTTCGGGTCGGGTTTGTGCTTGGCCACAATGGCGAGTGTCGCCTGAATGGGCGAATGGCTCGCCAGGATGGACGGGAAATATTTGAAGCCGTTTTGCAGAATTTCCCATTCTGTCCCAAGGCCAGCGGTCAACGCGGCCGCTTTCGGTTCCAGCGAAAACGCCGCCAGATAGCCCTTCGGGTGTTCCAGAATACCGGGCGGGCTGGTCGCACCAAGGGCGGCCATTTGCGCTGACAGAATCCCATTCAACGCGGCCTTGCCGGGGTGGATGGATTTCGTCATGTCGCCGGATTCAAAGAAGGTGTTCAACCCCGCCGCTTGCGTCCCCGCCAGACCCAGCGCGCGCTGCACACCATCCGCATCCAGACCCATGGCATGCGCAGCACCAGCAGCAGCGCCGAAGGTTCCATTGGTCGCGGTGGAATGCCAGAAGCGGTAATGCGTTGGCATCACGGCCATGCCGACACGCACCGCCACTTCATATCCCGCCACGAGCGCCGCCAGCATCGCGCGCCCTGAAAGCCCACGCGCTTCGGCCAAGGCAAGCGCCGTTGGCACCATCACGGAACCCACATGCAACAAGGCGCGCTTGTGTGTGTCATCATTATCGGCGGCGTTGATCAGAATACCATTCGCCAAGGCGGCAAAAGCGGGCTGCACCGCAGCGCCCTTCGTGCCCATGACATGCGCCCCGGGCGCGCCCGGATAAAGTGCCGCGATATCACGCGCGATGCGGGATTTTTCCGCATCTTCCGTCCAGGCCGCCATGGCGCAGCCCAGCGCATCCAATACAAGCCGCGCCGCCTGGCGCCGCACTTCCACCGGCAAGGCATCCGGTTTGATGGCGGCGGTGAATTCCGCAAGGGCGCGCGTGGTCATGCTGTTGCTTCCTTTTGCTGCTTTTCTGGTGAGGCATAGATCAGGCTGTAAAATGTCGGCGCGGCTGTAAAGCCTTGCGTGGCCAAGGCGGCCTGGATCATTTCGGCATTGCTGCCTTCCACCACGATGATGGTGGCGAAAGACCCATCGCCACCCGGCCGCAGCTTTTCTTCCGGGCTCGGGACCGTAACACTGGGATCCGCCCGCCACAGGCGCACCCGCGTGACGCCCGGCTGCGCCAACAGCGCCCGCAATTGCGCTTCCAGCGCCGCCGGGGGCGCCTCATGCTGTGCCATCAGCGCCAGCAGGCCACCCGCACCAGCCTGCCCTTCATCCAGCGCCGTAGAGCAAATACTGCGCGACATGGTGCGGAAATGCGCCATGATGCGCGCGGTCCAATCGGTCGGTTCCGCCAAGCGCTTGAGATAAGGCGCGGAGCAAAGGACCTGTGGGGTCGCGGTTTCATAAAAGGTCAGAAATTCCGCGCGCGGCCCATTCAGGCGACGGTAGCGCCGGGCATGGAGAAAGCCCGGAATGCCAAGCCGATCCGGCACATGATCCTGTTGATACCAGGCTTCATAATCCCGCCGGTCACAAGCCGGCGCGATATCATTCATGACGCAAAGCAATCCGCCACCCTTGGCCATGCCGCTGCCCTTTCCAAAACGGGGCAAGTATTGCCCCGATCACCGCGCAGGGAAAGCGCGCCCCTTGCTGGACAGACTTCCCTGGGAACGTCACCATGGCACCAAGGACTGAGGGGAGGAAAAGCCACCATGCATCGTCGTTCATTACTTATCGCCAGCAGCATCTTGGCCGCACCAGGCATTCTGCGCGCCCAGGGCAGCGGCTGGGTGGCGTCCCGCCCCATTCGCTTCATTGTGCCCTGGCCACCCGCCGGCACTACCGACATCGTCGCCCGCATGATTGCGCCGCCCCTGCAGGAAGCGCTGGGGCAGCCAATCGTCATCGAAAATCGGGCAGGCGCTGCTGGCCTGATCGGCACGGAAGCCATTGTGCGCGCCGATCCGGATGGCCATGCCTTCGGCTTCATCATCAGCACCCATGCCGCCAATGCGCATTTGGTGAAAAGCCACCCCTTTGACGCAGTGCGTGACATCACGCCGCTGATCCATGTGGCGAATGTTCATAATATTCTATCCATCAACAATAACCTGCCGCCGCGCAGCGTGCCGGATTTGATCACCTGGGGCCGCAGCAACCCGCTTGCCTTTGCTTCGTCTGGCACGGGCACTTCCACGCATATCAGCGGAGAAATGTTCCGCCTGGCCACGGGCCTGACCATGACCCATGTGCCCTATCGCGGCGGCGGGCCGGCTTTGACGGATCTCATGGCCGGCAATGTGCCCATCATGTTCGCCAATGCGACATCCGCGCTGCCGCATGTGCGGGGCGGGCGCATCCGTGCGCTTGGCGTCACGGCCGCACAACGCCTGCCCTTCCTGCCGGAAGCCCCCACCATCGCGGAAGCCGCCATCCCGGGTTATCAGATTGCCGAATGGTACGGCATTATCGGCCCACGCGGCATGCCTGCCGCTGCGGTGCAGCGCCTGAATACGGCCATTGCCGCCATCATTACCGCGCCCGAAATGCGCCAGAAACTGCTCGATTCCGGCGCCGAAGTGGTCAGCGGCAGCGCCGATGAATTCGGCCGTTTGATCGCCAATGATGTCGCCCGCTACGGGCAAGTGATCCGTGATGCAGGGATTACCGCAGAATGACCAAGCCGCTTTCAGGAAAAATCGCTCTGGTTAGTGGCGCGAGCCGCGGTATTGGCGCCGCCATTGCCCGCATTCTGGCCCGTGATGGCGCCAAGCTGGTGCTGCTGGCGCGTAATGAGGCCGATATGCGCAAAGTCGCGGCGGAATGCGGGCCGGAGACAATCATCATCGCCGGTGATTTGCGCGAAGATGCACCCGCCCACGCGGCTGTTGATGCGGCCATCAACCGCTTTGGCGCGCTGGATATCCTGGTGCATAGCGCGGGCGCCACAAAGCGCGGCGATTTCCTGACGCTTTCAGATGCCGATTGGGCGGATGGCTATGCCTTGAAACTATTTGGCGCGGTGCGCCTGGCGCGTGCCGCCTGGCCGCATTTGCGCAAGGCCCAGGGCGCTATCGTCAATATCGGCGGTGTTGGTGGGCGTTTGGCGAGTGCGGATTTCACCATTGGCGGTTCGGTCAACGCGGCGCTGATGAATTTCACCAAGGCGCTGGCGGATCGTGGCGTGGCGGATGGCGTGCGCGTCAACCTCATCAATCCCGGCAATATCCATACGGATCGTCTGACGCATCGCATCCAGACCCGCGCCAAGGAATTGGGCGCGGATGATGCGGCGGCGGCAGCCGATCTGGCGCGGGAAGCCGGCATCAAACGCTTCGCCACGCCTGAGGAAATAGCCGAGGTTGTCAGCTTCCTGGTCAGCGACCGCGCCAGCTATGTGCAAGGCACGCTGATGGATGTGGATGGCGGTTGGCTACGCGCGGTTTAAAGGGAAGGAAAGCGATATGTGCGACAAGGCAAAGGAACGCGGGCTTGGCTGGCGCGGATGGATGCCGCTGCCACCCCGGCAGGAAACCACCCCGCTCGGCCCCTGGTTGGACCTGACGCACCCCATAGATGAATCCATGCCGCGCGTGCCCACTTTCAGCCCGCCCAAGGTCAAGAAGCTGTTTTGCTTGCCGGCCGATCCACTGACGGTGACGAGCTTTGAAATGGTAGTGCATACCGGCACGCATGTGGATGCGCCCTGCCATTTCTTCAGCGATGGCCCCAGCATGGAACAAGTGCCTTTGGAACGCTGGAATGGCCCTGGCGTTGTCTGGCGCTTTGATCTGCCGCCCAATAGCCTGATCGAACCGGAGCATCTGGAAGCCGCGCGCCCGCTGCTGCGCCCGGGCGATATCCTGGCTTTGGATACGGGTTCTTCGCCGCATATCAATACGCCGACCTATGATGAACACCCCTGCCTGAGCCTGGCCGCCGCGGATTGGATTGTGGCGAAGCAGGTGAAGCTTCTGGCCTGTGATTTCCCAACGCCCGATCTGCCGGTGCATCGCCGCCCGGCCGAGGGTTTCACCTGGCCCGTGCATCAGCGCCTGTTGCGCGACGGCGTCTTGATTTGTGAACATTTGCGCGGGCCCCGCCCACTTGCTGGCAAGCGCGTGGAATTCATTTTCGGTGCGCTTTCCATCACCGGTTCTGATGGCGCGCCCGCCCGCGTCATGGCGCGGGAAATCGCGGCATGACAGCGCCGGTTCTGGGCTTCATCGGCCTTGGCCGCATGGGCGGGTTGATGGCGGCACGCTTGCTGGCCGCCGGACATCGCCTGGTGGTCTGCGATACGGTCCCTGCAGCCATGGCACCGCTGATTGCCAGCGGTGCCATCGCGGCAGTGGATCCCGCCGATGTGGCAGATCAGGCCGATATCGTGATCACCTGCCTGCCCACACCAAAAGTGGTGGAAGAAGTCGCCTTAGGTAAGCGCGGCGTAGCCCAAGGCAAGCGCGCGAAATTCATGGTGGATACTTCCACAACCGGTTCAGCCGTTGCGGCCCGCGTCGCAGAAGGGCTCGCCAAGCATGGCATTGCGGGTATTGATTCGCCGGTCAGTGGTGGCTTGGCCGGTGCACGCGCCGGCACGCTGGCGGTGATGCTGGCCTGCACCGCAGCGCAGCGGCCCGTGCTGGAACCGGTACTGTCAGCCTTTGGGCGCATTTTTCATGTCGGTGAAAAGCCCGGCCTTGGGCAGAGCATGAAGCTGGTGAACAATATCCTTTCCGCCGTCAGCCTGGCGGCCACGGCGGAAGCGGTGGTCATGGGCGTCAAGGCAGGGCTTGCGGCTGACACCATCATTGATGTGGTCAATGCCGGCACCGGGCGTAGTTCCGCATCGCAGGATAAATTCCCGCGCGCCATTCTGCCGCGTAGCTTCGATTTCGGCATGCCCGCCGGCTTGTTCCTGAAGGATGTCGGGCTTTATTTGTCGGAAGCCGAAGCCCTGGATGCGCCGCGTGAAATTGCGGAAGTCATCGTCAAGCACTGGCGCGAAACGGCTGAAACGCAAGGCGCCGATAAGGATATGACCACCATCGTGCGCATGCTGGAAGAACGCGCTGGCGTGCGCGTTGCGGCCAAGGATGCACCACATGACTGAAGCAGCCTCTGCCACACAAATTCTGGGACGTTTCGTCGCTGAATCGCGCATGGCGGCGCTGCCCGAAGCACTGCGCCATGAAGGGCGGCGTTCCATTCTGAATCATATCGGCTGTGCGCTGGGTGTGGCGCGCGACCCGGCGGTGATGACCGCGCTTGAAATCATGCGCGAGACCTCCGGCCCGCCGATCGCGAGTATTTATGGCCAGCGCGCACAGCTTGGCGTGATGGAAGCAGCCTTCGTCAATGCCATCGCGTCCAATTTGCTGGATTATGATGATACGCATCTGCGCACGGTCATTCATCCAAGCGCGCCAGTGGCGCCGGTGGCTTTTGCCTTGGGTGAACAGCTTGGCGCTTCGGGCGCGGAAGTGCTGCATGCCTTCCTGCTCGGCGCGGAGATTGCCTGCCGGATCGGCAATGCAGTCTCACCGGGGCATTACGCGCGGGGCTGGCATATTACGGCAAGCTGCGGCGTATTCGGCGCGGCGGCTGCCGCAGCACGCCTGATGCGGCTTTCGGCGGAACAAACCACTGAAGCGCTTGGCCTCGCCGCCAGTCAATCGGGCAGCATTGTCGAAAACCTTGCAACGGCCGCGAAGAATATCGGCGTGGGCAATGCGGCGCGTAATGGCATTCTGGCCGCGCGCTTTGCCGCCAAGGGTTATCGCGCTGCACCGCTTGCCATTGAAGGCCCGCTAGGCTGGGCCCGCGCCATGGGGGATGAGCCGGTTTTGGCGGAAATCACCGAAGGGCTCGGCCAGCGTTGGGAAATTGCCGCCAATACCTACAAACCCTATGCGGCGGGCATCGTGTTTCACGCCGTGATTGATGCCTGCCTTGCGCTACGCGACAAATTGGGCGCCGCTGTCGCGCAAATCACGCACGTCACGGTGGCGGGTGATGCGCTCTTGCTCGCGCGTGGGGATCGCGTGGTGCGCAATGAACGTGACACACGCGTCAGCATCCATCACTGCGCGGCCATCGCCCTGTTACGCGGCCATGCCGATGTGGCTGATTTCGAAATGCCGGCGGTGCAAGACCCGGCGCTGGCGGCGCTACGCGCCAAGACAGCCGCGGCATGCGATGCCAGCCTGCCACGTGGCGCGGCGCGCGTTACCATCACCTTGGCAGATGGCAGCCAGCATGAAGCCTATGTGGAACATCCCCGCGGCAGTGCAGAGCGCCCCTTGAGCGATGCGGAACTGGCCGAGAAATATCGCGCCAATGCCAAGATCGGCGCGACCACCAGCCATGTTGAAGAACAGATCGCGGCGCTTTGGGCATTGGATCAGGCGCCTTCCATCACGCCTTTGATGGCCTTGCTACGCGGCGGCTAGAACAGATCTCCTTCAGATGGAATCATTTGAACGGGTGAAGATGCTCGAAAAACAATGAACTAGAGCGGGTTGCGTGAAGCCATGTGAACGCAACACGCTCTAGCGCCGCGCATTACTGCCCTGGCGCACAATGCAGCAAGGTAAACCCGGCTGAGGTGATCACCAGATCAATCTTATCCGGCGCCGACCAGCCAATATCCTGTTCCCCG
>JACCED010191204.1_pt1 | contig 18311 bp, 14 predicted proteins | sample 7455021 | NCBI WGS metagenome assembly JACCED01 (sample SAMN15323456, study PRJNA562643) | freshwater metagenome | isolation source: river surface water | place: USA:Blue River Watershed | collected 2017-08-19 | reverse complement strand
ATATTGAACCATCAGTATGTACCGCAGCACGAAGTTTTGTCCAAGTCTGAAACAGAAAGGGTTTTGAAGCGGTTTAACATAACAGATATTGACCAGCTTCCCAACATTTCAAGATATGATCCAGTCGCACAAGCTATCGGGATACGACCAGGTCAAGTATGCAAAATAACGCGTCCTAGTAAAACATCAATTACGAGTGAGTATTACCGAATTTGCACCTAAATCAACATCATATTAAAATGATAAATCAAAAATACAAACTACAAAATACAAACTACAAAATACAAAATACAAAATACAAAATACAAAATACAAAATACAAAATACAAATACAAAATAAAAATACAAAATAAGTTATTTTATAAATAATTTGTATTTTTATTCATAAGTTAAGTTCATTGTTAAATTATTTTTGCTTTGTACATTGTAATTGTAACTAACTATTGAAATTGAAATATTGTGTTATTGTAACTGTGTAATTGTAATTTAACATATACTATATTAATTTTATGACACCTTCGCCTATTTTTTCAGCAGTTTTTGACCCAGCTGGAACATTGAATGCAAATGTAGGAGGTGTAAATGAAGCGGAAGATCTTATAAACACCATTAAGAGTAGTATTAAAAAGTTTTTAATTGCTATTTTGTCTATTTTCGTGCTTGTGGTATTATGGGCATGGATAGCTGTTAGTATACTATCATTCGTTCGCCCGGATAATGAAACAGCAAACGGTGAAAATAATTTTAAAAACGAGATTGCACCTGATCTTGACTTGCTATTTCCAGACGACAGCGAAAAGGCGCCGTATGGGTTTGAATGGAAACGAGGTATACCCGATAAAGATATGCAGCAAGAATATACAAAGGCTGCAGAAGATCCTGCAACTAGTGCCAAAGAAAACGATGATGACGACTCTAATAAAGAATCATTTATTGTAAAAAAACTTAGATATGATACAGATGATAAAATATCATCGTGGCCATATACGTGGGGAACTCAAGAAATTAAGAATGGTACCCACTTGGCACTGCATGATAAAGAACAAGATTCTTCCTTTATAGCAAATTATGGATACGGAAAAACACTCTTTGATATTTTAGGAGAATGGTTATCGAGTTCGATTTTTTTCTCATTTTCAAAAACTAGAACCATTATGAAATGGATTTTACGATGGTTAAAACTGTTCATGATTAACAAAATGCCTAGTCCAACCGATGACATTACAAAAGAAGACAAAGAAAGCGATTATGCATACATGTCAAATGTTATGGTTGGTCTAATTCTGCCAATTGTATTTTTACTTCTAGTTGCATTTTACTTACTTGGCATTGGACCTTTACTCATGGTAGTAGGAAGCGTTTACAATCAAATTACCTCAAAGATAACAGAAGGGAGTAAAGAATATGATACGGCAAAAAAGACACACCTTGGACGTATTCTTGAAGGTCTGGGGCTTACATTGACGTTCGGAACATTCACTATATTTCCATTTGCAGGCGCAAGCTATTTTATCCAACCGGTTATGTTTTTCGGAAAGTTACTGATTTACCCATTATTCAGAAGCTTACAAAACTGGAAAAAAATATTTTTCGAAGTGGTTCCAATGCTTGTACTTATATTTACAATCGGAATGGCATTGGTCGCGTTTGATGTTTTCACAGAACCGTTCAATTATATTATTGCTGTAACTAGCTTTTTGGTATATGGCATTATTTTTAAAGACAACCTTACTAAGTTATTCGCAGTCATTACTGCATGGAAGAGCAATATGATTAAACAAAAGAAGGTTAAAAAACTTGACGATACGTCGAGTACATCTAAGTAAAAAAAAATTGAGTTTATTTTATGATTCAACGCAGTATAAGACAAGCGAGTTTCTTTCAATATCCGTAACAGAAATATAATGCCAAGAAGAGGTTCGCCTGATGTAAGGTGCACTGTACCTGGTTGCAAGTGCGAATGGGTTGTTGTTTCAAAAACGAGACACTTATATTGCGACGACCATTTGAGTCAAGCAAATGAACTATACCGGAACTACAAAGCTGCGAATGCGAACGCGTTGGTGACCTTTTCAAATTTGGATCTTGACGCCAGTATTCGACTTCGCGAGGAGTATGCTGCTAAATTTCTAGACTTTGAAGACATGGGTGCACACAGTGCATATATTTTAATTTTGAAACGCGTACGGTCTATCGAAAATCAAGAAACGCGAAGAGGTATGTATAACAAATGGATGACCGAAAGCAGGTACTTTTCGGACTTTGTGTGTGTCTAATGCCTAATGAATATCTTTGCAGAACTCCTCGGAATTTTTATATTTTTTACCGGTTCGAACATCAACATATCCGTCAGTGTCTGCACAATTTTGACAAGGAAACCCATTTCCATAAAAGTAAAACCCATTAATTTTTGTTATATTTTCTCGCAATACCATAACATTTTCTGGATTTTGTTTTCCAATTTCATCACATCGTTTGTTATAGCACTCGATCGTGTGTTCCGTGGAAGAATGAACACGTTGATACCAATGCCACGACTCGATTCGATAGGTTGTATACATGGTTGGTTGTTCGTTAACTTTCGTTAGAGATAGTAAGTAAGACAAACGTAAATACGAAGACAATTTTAATAAAATAATAATAATAATAATTATAATAATAATATTGATTAAGTAACTAATAGTAATTAATATTAATAATGACAATACCAATACATAGTTGGATTTTAATAGTGGTAGGCGGTTTACTACTTTTATTTGCATTTATTGAATTTGATATCGTAAAACCTGCATGTGAAGGTATGCAGTCAAACTGGGAAATTGCCGAAAATAGTTTTAAGGACGATGAATGTTTGGACACATGGGATGAAATAACTGGTGGAATAAAATCGGTTTTATCATTGGATAAGTTTGGTCAGTCAGATCGAAAAGCGCTTATTGAAAATAAAAACACAGAACCTGAATTTAAGGTATGTATACAAAAAGCGCCAAACTATACGTTAGAATGTCCGCCAGATTTACTTGAAGTCGCCGGGTGTAACGGTAAAAAATATAAGAATGCATGTTTCGCAGAACGTGACGGTGTTTATTCTTATGTTACAAGTAACGGATTTAAGGCTACCGAATAGGTAGTTATTTATCCATGCTGATTCATTTTATCACTAGCTTTACCGCCTACTTTTGGAACTGAACTATTCGTTTGAAATACCATTCCGCAAAATACTGCAACAATTGTAAATAAAATAACAATAATAAGAGTAGTTACTGTAAATGTAATTGCGGCGGCAAGAATAGGGGGATGAAACGGCACTAGAAAAGGAACCGCCCAAAATACTGCCACCAGTACCCACATAATAATTAAAATTACCAATAACACTACAATAATAATAATACATAGTGTCAAAATTGTACCAAATAAACTTTTTAGTGCAAGGTATACTCCTCCAAGCATATAAATGATCGAAAGGAAAACCCCTTCCATTTTACGCATCATATCTTTTAATTTTACAAGTAGGTTGATAAATGGTACAATGAAATTAAGAATACTCCTTACGGTTTCAATCACAAAAGTTAAAAATTGTTCCTTGAGTCGAACATATAAACGTCGGATTTGCTCAATTGCTTCAAGACATTGTTTGAATATATTTGTTACAGTTGCAACCATATAATAAAAAACGGAAATCGCGTTATCAAATACGAATTGAAACATTGCTGACGCACAAAAGTTAAAGTTTTGACTAGTGTACTCTGACTTGTCCATATCTTGTGGCGCATTTATGATCCCTGCTAACGGTAATATGAATGGTTTGCATCGGTAACTCGTCCATGATTTTTTAATGTTAATCATATTTGCGTCAACGATGAAATAAGTCATTGCAGTCAAAACTGCTAAAATAACAAAGACTGTGATAACAAGATCCTTGCTGTATTTTTCAAAGAATCCGCCTTTTTTATACATAGTAGCAACCCGATTTATAAGCAGTTCGGGTGAAATTGGTTTTTGGGTTGTTGATGCCATTTGCTGTTTTCCGGCGCCTTAGTTACTTTCTTACTTATTTACTCATACATAGTTATTATTTTTTATAAGTTGAATTTATTTTTATTTAAAAAATATATTTATGCCGTTCCGAGAGATCGAACCAGGGTTCCAGCCACACCGGCCCACATGCTTTTTACAGTCCAGAGACATCCAAGCATGAGATGTAGCAGGGTTGCAAAAATACCTACAAATTTATTCATCATGTCTCGCATACTTATAATAATCTTTTGAAATGTAATAATTACATTGAGAACTACCCCCATGATTTCTTGAATCGCTCTAAGTATTTGTTCTTTGAGTTTATTTATGAAATTTCGAATGGTTTGGATATTTTTTACTAGCTGATTTGCTATCGTTCCTACTAGCGTAAACATGTAATTAAACGGAACCATAAGATACTTCATGTATCCGGTTTGCGTATTTTGTATACAGTACATGAAGTTCTCTTGCGTGTCATGTCCGAAAAACCCGGCAGTTATCATTATGCCCGGATTACACCGATGCTTTGCCCAATTTTTTTCAATTTCTCGAATTCCTACTGATACCGCGCTTATTACGATGAGGGTAACAAATCCTAAAAAAATAAGTACCGTATTTGAGACATCGGAACCCATAATAATTCTGTTAGTTATTATCTGTTATCGTTTATCTATCAGTTATTTATCAGTTATCTAATCTCTTATCACTTATTTAATAGTTTAGATTTTAGTTTAGATACTTTAAAATTAGATTTTAGATTTAAAAATGAAACATAATGAAACAACATGAAACATGTTTAACCCAAAAATTAAAAAATTAAAATAAATGTATATAGTAGGACATAACTTGTAACTAGATTAGGTAATTAATAGTATCGATATTGATGAAAAAACTCCCAGGAAACGTAAAGAAGTCTGATATTATTTCTATCGTACCAGACACGGCGTCGCCATTTTCATCCATGCATAGCTATATTTCAGAGCTTAATAACAGCGCACTATTTGCGGGGTTGGTTATGTTGATTATGAATGTTGGATCTAGATACGTACAAATCAACCTAAGCGAATCAACTGAAGAATATTTAAAGGAAATACTTAAAAAAGAAATTCTTGTATTTGCAATTGCGTGGATGGGAACCCGCAACATTTACTATTCTCTTATTATTACTGCATGTTTCATTATTATCGCAGACCATTTAACAAATGAAAAAAGCGAATACTGTATTTTGCCCCAGCATATTCGAGAACGAAACAAACAAACAGGCGAAGTAGTGAAAAGCACCGAGTTTGTTTCCGAAGTTGAAATCAATCGAGCAATTGGGGTTTTAGAAAAAGCAAAACGGCAAAAAGAACATGAAAGAAATGAATCATTGCTCAAAAAACATAATTTTTTTGAACTTTCTTCCTGAAATAATAAAATAATATAGCTATAAAACCAAAAAACAAATAGTTAAAAAATAATAATAGAGTAATAGAGTGTTATTTTTTAAAATAAATTAATCTTTTTATTTCGATGTATCCTTCTTCGGGATTTTCGTCGTTTGGATCTTCGTCGTTTGGATCTTCGTCATCATCTTTATCGGGGATGGGTACGGGAATGGGAACAGGAGGGATGGACCCATCCGAACGGTCTCAGATTTTAATTCAGATAAAGAACGCCAGGGTGAATTATGCAAAAGTAATAGAAAAGATAGACTTTCGTCCATATATGTTAGACTTACCTCCCGCAACATCTTCTTCTTCTTCTTCTTCTTCTTTCTCGTCCTCATCATCGTCGTCGTCATCAGCTCGAATGGCAATATATTTGCCAGATACTCACAATGTTCATATCGTTTTTGAAAAATATATTAAATTGTATAAAGGTGTAATAGGCAATCCCGCGTTAGTGTTTGTGGATCGAAAAGCGTACAGTGACTACATATTATATGCAAGAGACCTTATAAAAAAAACGAATGCTCCTGGCGCTCCTACTCCTCCTCCAAATGGACCTCAAAATCTAGTAGATGATGATAAAATTCGAATGATAAATAATAACATAACATTTATTGTAAACTTGTTATTTCAAAAAAATAGAATCATTGTAACAGGCAGTAAAAATGACCAAATACAAGTCATTGTAGCTGATAAACCGACAATTGTTTCACAAAGTTATTATTTGGATACTTATAACAAAGATGAAATTTCATACTCAAGTGGATCTGGGTCAACAACTGTGAAAAAATATGTATCGGGCGATACAATTATCGTTGAAAAAGAATCCGAAGCATCTGACTTGAAAATAAAAATTGACAATCTAAAAAGATATAGAAAAGATAAAGAACAACATTGGATAAAAGCAAAGGATAATTATAAAAGTACCCATACCCAGCAGAACCTAAAAGCAGTTGAAGATGCGCGGGATGAATATAATAAAGCGCTTGATAAAGAAAATGAAAAAGTAGTAGAAAGAAATAAAATTGTAAGCGAAATCAATCAACTTCGATACGGCAGTAAAGAAGTCGTTTCAATTTTGGAAAGGATTGAACGCGATAGTCGCCCAATTGAAGAAAAAGAACGTAATAAAATCGTCTTGGAAAAGGAAATAGAGTTACTAGACAAAAAGACAAAAATAATAGAGAATACCCGAGCCAAAATTAGTAGTGACATTATAGATGAACTGATTCACATATTGAGGACTATATTCAAGGTTGAGTCTAGTGAAGTGAATGACTATAAGAGGGAGGTGGCCGTTTTAGAAGCCAGACTAACAACCAAAGTTAACGAAACTAAAGCCAAAATCGACAGTCTTCGTAATAAACTCGACGATGAAATCGTAGATGAAGAAGACAACACCACCATGCAGCTATTAGAGATGAATCAAAAAGAAATAGAAGATTACACGACCAGAATGAAGTCAGTTGAGAAATTGAAAAAAGAATTGGAAGCCATTGAAGGAAAAAACAACAAGTTAGTGGTAGGTTCTTTCTCACAAAACCCATATCCCCGCGATTCTCTCATGTACGTGCGCTATGAGATAAAAACCAAAGAAAGTGAGAAGAAAAAGGTTGAAGAACAGTTAACTGAACTAAAGTATAAGCAAAAACGTGAAGAATTAAAATTGGAAAACTATACACTTCGCGTTTATGTGTATGAGCTGAAGGGAGTAAGTTTGGTTTCAAAATATTTAAGCAATGGTAAAAAAAATCAACAATTTGCATTGCTTCAAAGCAAAGGATATGGCGTGAGAGGAACTAGCGAGTATCAGAAAAATGCGGACAAGTTAATGAAAGATGCACCCATGTTTTCTGCGGCTAGTTGTTTACAACAAAAAACCGAAATCCAAAATATGTTTGATAATATTGTTTTATCAACAAGAGAGAAGATTAAAGATGCGTTAGATAACCAGCAACAAGTCGGGGGCGCGGGTAATGGTGAAGGTGTAGGTGCCGAGTCATTACAACCAGCTAGTACGAAGGAACGAATTATTCAAAATTATAAAAAATTTAGTATTTCTGAATTATTACTTGGTCCGGAAAAACCGTATGTTTCGAAACAACCTCCAAGTAAAAAATGTACAGGATCGATTCACGAGCGCGGTGACGATACTGAAAGTAAACTTTTACAAAGTGTTAACATAAAAATGGGATCCTATCCTCCGTTTCTAATCCCGCAGACATTCTACAAAATGCATAAAGTTTCCTATTATCCGCCCATTAAGGATGACGTAGAATTGAATTGTGTTCCACCGCCGCCATCGGAATGTGTTGCGGGTGTTTATAATTTAGATATGTTGTTATATCCGTCGGACATACAGGTAGCGTTCCCAAATATCAACACAACCGAAGAATCAATAAAATACAAGGAAACTATTCAAAAGCAGCACAAGTTTGAAAATACAGGAATGATTGTTGCCAGACCACCAAAAGAAATTTAAGGTTGGTTGAAAATAATAAATAAATATATGTTGTATAATATAAAACGTATAAAAACTATGAGTATCGAGACATTTTTAACATCTCAAGGCAGCGGTATAACTTTAGACAAACTTTTAGCGAAAGTTGATGACGAACATCAAGGTATAAAACAATTAATAAGAGACTTATACAAGGCATGTAATACCTCCCCACAAAATTCAGATGACATAAATGGGTCAATGAATAACCTTCAAGTCGCATACACCAGTCTCAATCTCGATCCAAAAACCTATCTGAATTATGAAGATGCTAAAACCCGTATAGAAATTCTATTTGCAGAAGAGGAGGTATAAAAATCAACATTTACATTGATTGATTGTTTATTTATGATTTTGAATTTATTTGTTTGTAGTTGTATAGTATATAGTATAGTATAGTATAGTATAGTATAGTATATAATGGTTTTGTCAAGAATTAAATCTGTTCGGTCCGGGTCCGGGTCTGACCTGTTAACAATTGGCGTCGGTCTTGTATTCGTTTTTATTATCTTTATGATTATTACCCTTTACAAAAACACGGCGACTGGGTCAAATACATGCGGTAGCGGTATATTATTAAAGCCGCAGTCGCAGGAACTTGTTGGTATTGGCAACGGTATTCGCCTCGGCTTTGATCCAAAACCCAATACATTTTTTACAAACAATGAAGGAGACACGCTAACAAACCCGTATGCACCACCCCTAAAAGATGTAGTTATTCCAACTTCTCATGCGAGTCGCGGTGTCCCTATTAATCTATCAACCAATATAGGCGCCGCAATAAATACGTCATACCAGCAGATTGGACTGTTAACTAAAGCAAATGCTGGCTCTAATTCTTCCAGTTCCGATCCGGTGATTATGCCACTTATGGGGAAACCCTTGTTTACAAGTAGAGACAAATGGTTGTTTTACACGATCAGTGACAAAAACAATTCCATGAAGCTGCCAATTATTATTAAAGGCCGCAACGCCCTCTCCGAAATTGGGGTAGACAGTGTATATACCGGAGACACCGTGTATGTTCAAGGGTACAATGACCAGTTTAAAGTAACATTGTACGAAAACGCAAGCCCTCAATATATTCCCTTTATTTGAAAACAATATAAACACGTTATTATGATATGATATGTACATAACTATTCACATCACAACACTTTTTTTAAATATTTAAGTATTTGAGTATTCTACTTTCCAAAAGATGAAAGTCATTGTAAATAATAATATATATGATATTACCACATTTATACCAGAACATCCCGGCGGAAATGCAGTCTTCCAAAATAACGACACCGACGATACTAACGTCGTCGCTGACGCCGACGCTCCGGAGGAAATTCGTGTTCGCGACCTTACTTTGAAATTTAACGAGGTTGGGCATTCCGAATACGCTGTAAACTTGTTGGGTAATTATAAAATAGGTGAAATTTCAGAAGACGATCCTCGTTTTAGACGAGATTATAAACTAGAATATAACAAAAATAAAATATCTAAGTTGGTAACGCACGAAGATAAGTTTCACATTCACAAGACTATGGGAGTTATCTCGTTGTTGAACTATTTTTATTTATTTTTTGACTGTTTTTATAGTGGAGCAACTGCGACGCTTACAATTCGAAAAGTGGATTCAACATTCATTGGACTAACATGGCTGCACAGTGCGCTGTCACTTTCGGCATTACAGTTTCTTATTCCTCGTACGCGTACAGGAATTTTACCCATGATATGGCAAGAGTTTCGCGCACACTCCATCATTTTTGCAGTCAGAAGTTTTCTTATTATCAATATGCTTTATTTTTCAATGTTATATCCTGTGAATCCAAGTCCAAATCCAGATTCTATACATAAGACACCCCCACCCCAGTCCTTGAATCCTGGTACGAATATTATAGCACACATGCTTATTAGAACTACAAGCGTATTACTTTCTATGAAACTCGCCGACATCAGCACCCACCAGTTTCGCGAAAATCGTAAAGAAACAACAACCGCCACAATGCCATATTGGAGCAACTGTAATCCACGTCTTCAAACCATGATCAAATATTTTTATACGCATTCCCAATTTATGGCAACTACCGCGTGTCTTTTTAGTCACGTGCCATACATTTTGGCCGTGGCGTTTCCTATTCAAGTCGCGTCATTTTTAATGACGCTTGTTCGTAAAAATATCATTTCGGCATTTTGGTACCATGTTTTATATGGCGGAAGCTTACTCACCGTATACCTGATTAATGCAGCAGATGTTAAATTGTACATCATCAGTGTTATTGGAATATTCATGATATATGCCCGGGTCAACGCGCGAATGAATAAATATGCGCTATGGATACTGACATCAGTTCTAGGCTGTCTGATACAATATGCAACGAGTAACGCACGCTACTATGAAAAGGTCCGCATATTTATTTTACTTGTTCCAAGTGTCATAATTCCGGCGGCTACAATTTATGCATTTCACTTTAAGGGGTCAACTCCCGTAACCATATTTGGATTATGGATTCACAGTTACTTATTTGACAAAACGGCTCGTCGAGAAGAATCCAATCATCGCGTCGTATCAAATACTGTATCCAGTCCAACATCGACATTTAACCGTATTGTAATTCATATGTGTGAAACCTATCAAAATTATAAACCGGGTATGTATTTCAACTTATACTTTGATACATTGAAACGTCCCTATACGCCAGTTGAATTTGAATTTGAATGCGGAACAACGCTTACGCCCGGAGACACCGCAACATTTTTGATTAAGCGTACTCATGGTGGTGAAGTATCTCCATTATTGTGCGATAAGTATCGTGTGAACCAGACCGTTTTTATAAAAGGTCCCTTTGGACGAAAATATTATGACCCGTCCCCTGGCGTGCAGTCATTTATATGCGATGGTAAAAAAATAGACACGCCAATCATCTTGATGTGTTCTTGTGGATCAGGTATCACGCCATTTTATAGTATGGGAATGAGCTGGTTAAAATGCGGACACTTTGACCGGCATCAAATTCATTTTTTATCATCGTATCGAGATCGTGAAGACGCGATTTTACGCGTTCAGCGTGAACCAGTGTTACAAAATGAAGACGCGCATGACCCGATTTGCGAAAGTCTATTTATTTCAAACGAAAATATGAAACTCACTCCTGGAAGAGTAATTGACTACTTGAGTAGTTTAGTTGACGGACTCCCATTTCACGACTCGCCTGGCAAAGAATCTATTCGTGTGATTAAAAAACCCAACCGGCGCATCGTTCCAAGTGACATATCCGTTTTCATATGCGGCACTCGTGCGTATAGTGAAATGATAAAGGAATCATGTTCTATATACAGCAACGATATTTTGTGTTATGATTGGTAAACGTAAACGTAAAAGTAAAATAAAAATAAGTATTATAAACTACTTAATGGTTATACATGAGTAATGACTAACCATTACGTCAATGAATTTTTTTAATTTGAGTGCGCCATACATCAACGCACGATCAGATGATTCCGAATTTAACTTTGATATGATTGATTTTCAATTTACTACCGGAGCTCAAAGTTGCGAATGCATTGCTTCGGGATCGGTGTATACGCATTTATGCTGTGCAAAACAAACAATCGAGACGTGTAATCCTGACGATTGGGATGATATGAAAAAAGTAACAAACCCGTATGAATACATTCATACCGCTGTACCTGGGTATAAATATCCGGTTAGCCGATTCAAACCGCTGTCGCGTTCATTCTATAAAATGATCGAAATTGTCAAACAGTGCAAACTACTTCCATCTGCGTTCATCTACCGACTACCTCCAAGCGACCGATGCAATGACTATAACCGATCTCATTATACTAGTTATACCTATAACAAACATAGTCGTGACTACAAACACCGAGACGGCCATGGTCATGGTCATGGTTACGGTTACAGGTACTCTCCAACTGCTATGTCATTTACGGGATCTTCTGGGTCCAGTCGTATCCATCGCGGATATCAGCATCAGCATCAGCATCAGCATCAGCATCAGCATCAGCATCGGAATGGAATCGCTCCATATTACAACAAAAGTTATCACTCTAAGTACCAGTCAAATGGGTTTTATAAACATCATCCAATCGACGCGGACGATTTTACAAATACAAATACGAATACGATCATTCCGTCTCCTGTTGAAACGAACCCCAACGACCCAACTCCAACTGTAGAACAAGGTATTGAAGATATAGTTGTAGACGCTGATACAGGAGAGACCGAGGTAGAACCAGAACCAGATATAGACGCGGACACTAGCATTCGGTCATTTCATTTGGCTGAAGGACCTGGGGGATTTATTGAAGCACTTTGCTACCTTCGCGCCAACCCAAATGATACGTATTATGGAATGACTTTAGTTGACGAGACGCCGAACAGCGCATGCCCGGGATGGAAAAAAAGTAAATTTTTTTTAGAGAAGAACCCATATGTAAAACTGGAGTACGGCAAAGACGGAACTGGAAATTTACTTTCGCTGGACAATTATTTGCACTGTTGTGATAAATACAAACACACTATGGATTTTATTACGGCGGACGGAGGATTTGATTTTTCATCCGACTTTAACCATCAAGAGTTGTTGGCGCAAACGTTAGTTGTATCTGAAGTGTTGTACGCATTATCCCTCCAAAAAACAGGCGGCACGTTTGTTCTTAAAATTTTTGATACATTTACTCGCGTTACGATTGACATTATTCATTTATTAGCATCGTTTTATTCGGAGGTGATTATTATTAAACCAAACACAAGCCGTGTTGCAAATTCTGAAAAATATGTCGTTTGCAAGGGATTTAAACGACCAACTTCAAATCATGATACGATGGTAACCGTATTTAGCAATTTTTTCAAACGGCTTCATGAGTTGACACCATTGTCTGCAAGCGGTCAAGTATCGATTGACGCAATTCTGCGATCAACTGCGTTTCATAAACTTCACATCATACATCGAATCGAAGAAGTGAATGCCATTCTAGGTCAGCAACAAATTGAAAACATTATTAACACGGTTTCTCTTGTTCATAGCAAACTCCCCGATCGCGTAGATTCCTGTAAAAAGGTACACATTCAAAAATGCATCGAGTGGTGTGAACGTTACAATATACCGTACAATAAACATTCTATGCCTAGCAATACGTTTATATCATCAGCATAATCAAAAAAAATTGAAAGTAATTTCATAATGTAGCATAGTGTATAGCAGTGCAACAACGGAATTTTACAATCGGTAATAATACGGTAATAATAGTAATAATAATGCAACGTCTTTCTGTATCAGTTGAGTCATCGCCCGTAGCGACCACACGAACGTTACGCGTACCCGGAGCTCCAAAAAAACACGCGGTCGTTCGTCGCTACGGAGTCGAGTCGTCTGATACAGATACGGATAATGACTCCGGCGAATCAGTTTCACCTTGTATGCCTCGAAATTTGAGTATGAACTTCGACTTCACTTCCGGTATGGTTGACTTCATTAACACCTCAATTAACACCGCAATCAGAACTGGAGCACGTGAGGTGGAAGTTTCGCCATGTTCTACAATCTCGCCAGTATCTCTTTCAGATAGTCCAGGTCTAGCTTCAGGTCTAGGCCCCGAAGAAACAGTTGGAGATTGTACGGTTTGTTACGACGCACTTCCATTACGTTCAAACCACGTATTTACACAATGCGGGCACCTCTTTTGCGTGAAGTGTTTTATTAGTTGGACGGATACGTCAGTCACGTGTCCCATGTGTCGCGCCAAAATTATCGAAAGCTCTGCCCATGATAATGATAATGATAATGGTGGAGATGGCGACGTTGAAGAATGGATTCACACCCCGCAGCCAGCCCGCGCTGCTTACAATGGAGAAAGTGAAATAGACAGCGATGATGACAATCACAATGACAATGACAATGACAATGACAATGACAACGATCTCGAAGGCGGATATGACTACTCGTATTTGCATATTGCACAAGATGCTGAACTGGTGTCGGATACCAGTTTTGATATGCAAACCGATCCTGAATATGGAGACGAGCAGTCGAATCTTTCTACCATGGAACTGGAACTTATTCAATACAATCGACTTGTTGTATCGTGCGTATTTCTACGAAACCGATTTCATGAGACGTTGTTTTCCGATTCAATTTGGGGAGGAATGGTCCAGTATACACTGATCCCAAAAGTCGAATGGTTGCAAATATGGGAAAATGTGCCACTGTACACGCAACGCGCTCCTTCTCAAATGTTTGAGTTCGTTATACGCCGCAACTCGGAAATTTTCAGGCACCACCGACCCGACGAGGTCAATACGTTTGGATACATTATTGGTGCCACAGAAGTTACCAATGATGAATTCAATAGCGAATTCAATAGCAGAGTTTCATTTGCATTTGATGTCATGGTTGTGAGTCCTACAGTTCCTTTGGGACATCACAATATAGCCGATGGAATTATCCAGACTGAACACTTAACATTGACGTTCAATGATATTCGCCGCATGTACTACATGACATCCGTTGAAACGCATGAGGTATAATATAATAAATAAAGCACAAATCCAATGGTTATATTTTAGATGATAACAATTGCGTCAAGCGTCTTGTTAAACGAACTTGGATTAGCGGTCGTTGCAGCCAAATTACGCTGCTTCATTCTTGAATTGGCCATTTGTATGTGGTATGACTTCTGTGGGTGCATATAATAAAAATAAAAATAAAATAAAGCCGCAAATAAAAAAATAGCTAAATAAAAATCAGTTCGTCTCATTATTATTGTGATTACGATTACTTGATTACTTACATATTAAACGAGAAAATAATTTAAAGACGAACCACAAGTATTCGTGTGCACCAATGGCCGAGTGGTCTAAGGCGGTGGACTTAAGCCCCACTATCTAAGGATGCGCAGGTTCGAACCCTGCTTGGTGCAAAGTACTTGATAAATATAAAAAATTGATTTATTTTTATATTTAGATGTTATATATTCCAATCGAAATTGATATCAAATACTGAAGTCTGAAGTCTGAAGTCTGAAGTTTAAAATGGCCGAATTAGTTACTCCCAACACTCCCCGTCCGTCTCCTTATAGTGAGGGACGTTCCGGATCCGGATCCGGGTTCGGAACCACCATGAATTTGTACGATCGATTTAAAGTAGAACAAGCGCAACAACAAGCGTTGCAAGAAACACGTCAACAGGCCAGAGTACGACGACATTCCAAATACGAGTACAAGTTCACATTGAGTACTAGGAAAAAAGGAACCTCGTTGCGAGTATGTTTCAATCCGGTGACGTCTAGTGCAATTACGGTACTTGAACGCAATGTAGGCCAGATTACTGACATTCCGAAAGAAGATGTGGATCTTCTTATCAAAGCGCTTCGATCATGCCGAATTCTTGTTGACGTCACTTGTCCAATAAGTCCTACGGTTTTGGAAACCGTTAATGCGGATGCTATTCGCGCAGAAGAAAGTGCCAGACTTGAACTAGAAAATAAAACGGTAGTTTACCGGAACAGTTCTGGTGTAATTAGCGAAGAGATGTTTCAAGACCTTGTTTTCAAGCACAAATTGGCCAAAAGCTGGAAGGACTGCATTGCAAGGGAAGTGATGCGTGTAAAAGGGTACGGAACCGGATCTGGACCGGAATGGCCTACCCAACATGCCCGATTATCTGCATCATCGCGAATACTTCTTCGAAATGTGTTGTCAAAAGATACACTGCACGAGACATTTATTTCACTTGAGTCATTGTCGGCCAAGGTAGGCAAAGAAGTTGCCGAGTTTCTCAATATGAAAAATCGAGACTTGGATCGCAAAATGGTAATTCAACAAATCAAAGACTCAATTGCATCCGCCCCCGCCCCCTCTACTTCTATTGTTAAAAAAAAATCGTCCACGAAATCTACATGAAGGAATTACAATCAATCAGGAAATCTGGAATTCAGGTACGTTTTTTTTTTATTTTTTATTTTAATTTTTATTTTTTATTTTTTACTGGTTTTGTATTTTCGTCTTTTTACGGAATGATTACGACGATGATTTTTGGACTTGGAATTGGGGTTAGGAGTTCGTCTTGTTCTTAATTTTGCATGCCGGTTCGAAATCATTTTTGCTTTCAGTTTCAAGGTCTTCCGTTGTCTGCGTTTACGTCGCGTCCGTTTTCCGCCTTCTTCTGGATGTTGTTCTCCTGGATGTTGACGTACGGGGAGGCCGCTAGTCAATGTAGTTTTTGCCTTAATACCAGCGGTTGATTGTTTTGCCATGCAAGAGTTAACCTGCTTTGCAAATTGTAGAGTACTTAACGTATCCTCAAAATATGTATCGGTTGTGCGAATACATGCAAATGTACAGTAAGAAACATATGCTGTTTTTTTATCAATCCTTTCGATATTTTTAAATAATGGTATAATACCGATCTTATCAACTTGGTCGGATACTCTAATAGAAGGATTATATTTTTGAATGGATTGATCGCCTTTTTTGGGTTTAAACCAGTTTGTGATACCTTTTGTGGGATTAGAATCCGGAAATATTGCCATTAGCTCATTAATTGAGTCATTAATATAAAATCCCTGCTTTAACGTTCTGATAATATGGTCAGTTGACGAATATGGTGTAACACCTTTTAATGATAATGCTTGATGTAAGCCGGGAACACTTTGAGATGATTGTTGAGGTGGCAGAACCGCTTCATATACTCTAATAGGCTTCTTACATTTTTGTGGAACAATAGGGTCTGATGAAAACCCCGGTATGGCTACTTTACCATCTAGAGCTATTATACTAGGAAATGGGTAATACATACAGTTCGTTTGCACTTCACCATTACCTGTACAGTTGGTGGATCGAACACAAGGACCTAAAACTGGATTGTGTATACCCGGTATAGATTCCTTTCCAGATTTCTCAGGGGATTTACAATAATACGACTGTTCCCAAATTTCATTCGGATTTTCTCTACCCCCCATATCGCATATTACAATCTTTCCTTTTTCACCTATACGTAACGTTATAAATAAATGCCCGCGTGATGATTCTTTATTATTGGGAGTAGGAAAAATATGACCAATCTCTTTACGTTTTGTTTCCACTGCTGATAATATACGCTTAAATTTATCAATAGCTTTATTAGCGATATCACGTAATTGATCTGACATAGTGACTGAGCTAGCCGGCTCAGCCGCAACATTTCCTAGATCTATATTTAAAGTAACTTCTGAAGTTGATATATTTGCTTCAATAGGAAGTTTAGGAAGTTCAGAGACATTAGGATTAGTGACCTTATAGTAGGTTGGCTCAACATTACTCGGATATTTATATGTATATAATTCAGTCTTAACGTTAGCTTGTCCAGTGGTATAATAGCCGTGAGAATACATTTCAAATATACTTTCAAGTTTTACACTCCTCTTACCTTCGGCAATACAGTGTCGTATAATAAGTTGCGTAACTCCCTCATTACCCGTGTCTCCAAATAGCGTAAACGTTTTTCCAGAGCCGGAGTATCCGTATCCAAAAATAATAAATACTCTACCTGGGGAATCAGAAGAAGAACTATCTCTACATAAATTATCAATACTTTGTTGTATTTTATTAAACTTTTCTTGATTACCGCCAGACTGAGATTTTGGGAATACTCCACTAAACGGCCCCCATGTAGTAGATTGAGATTGTTGATCTCCGGACTCATTTTTTGTTGTTGTTGTAATCGTACTAGCATCACCATCTAACGTGATTTTCTCTGATTTTTGACCCTCTTGGTCGTTTGATCGTTCAACAATATATACTTGAACTTTACTGCACGACAATTCAGATAATTCTTTCATTCTTTGGTCTAGGCCACCAAGATCGGTAATAGATTTGGCTTTTTTAATTTCTTCTTCAAGTGCGTGAGCTTTTCCTTCCAATTGTGTTTTAATTTCATCATCTAATTGGCCGGAGAATGACTTTTTTGCAGTTTCTACTCTTTTTAAGTATTCTTCTTTTGTGGCTTCAAGTGCTTGACGATCTTCTAATGCCCGTTTTTTTACAGCTAATTTGTCTTGAGTTTGAGTTAAACTTTCTAAACTTTGTAACATGGCATTATGGCCTTTTAAGGCAGCATTTTCACTAGTTAACGATTGAATTTTTTTCTGTAACGATTGAATTTCTATCTCTAACTCCCCAATTTCAGTAACTTTACGTGCTAATAACGCAAAAAAAAGTCCAGGATCAGATGGAGTCTGCTGTTCCGAATCTCTTAAAAATTCTTCAGCATTATGTATAGTTTGAGTGGCAGCGTCAATGAGGGGTTGAGCTTCTTGTTCAGAAGGGCTAGTTTGAGTGGCTTCAGATTTGGCTTCAGCAGCAGCTTTGGCTT
>JACCED011609923.1_pt1 | contig 18313 bp, 16 predicted proteins | sample 7455021 | NCBI WGS metagenome assembly JACCED01 (sample SAMN15323456, study PRJNA562643) | freshwater metagenome | isolation source: river surface water | place: USA:Blue River Watershed | collected 2017-08-19 | reverse complement strand
TTTGGATTAGTATAATCATTAGTAACTTGTAAATTAACTGTTTCGTATTCAGCATCTTTATATACTTCCATTGGAACAGCACATACCACACTATCACCACCAAGCCAAATTGCATTTACAATTGTATTACCATAACGACATCTTAATCTATTTGATTTATAGAAATTCTTTCCTGTTATAGCAAGTTCGCGAGGACAAGAACCAGCACCACTTACTTCGCAAATAGTATCATATAATGCAATAACGCGAGGTGGTTTTCCATCTACATAAGAACAATCAGGATTACCATAACCAGCACTACACATACATTGTGCATTAAAGCAAAGACCATTTCCATTACAAGCATTCATACAAAGTACATTAACAAGACGTTGATCATCATCCATATTTTTATCAACTGCATTTTCGGCACATTCAACTGTCATACCTACAATTGCACCACTACTTGCTGCATATGATTGTGATTCAACTACATCTTCGGCGCATTCTTTTACTCTTAATGGAATATTATAAAAAGTTGGACCAAATACTTGAAGACAAGTTTGTATAGCTGCTGATCCAGTAATATCACGTTGACAAGATGCTGTAGCAAGTTCTGAAGTTATTCCTGCATCAGGTACTACAACTGGTTCAGGTGGTACTATTACAATTTGTGTTCTATTATCAAGTGAATCACTATAAAGTTTACGCAATTCATCTGTAATATCTTCACCGGGTGCATTATTAATAATAGGTTTAATATAAGTTGGTTCAGTATAGTTACATTTTTCTGTACCAATAGGTAAAACTGGTTCAGGAACAATACTTGATGGTTGCCAAGCCCAAAGATCCTCTGATGGTAAAACTTGTTGACATGCAGTAAGTTGAGAATACATTGTTGACATATAAGTGTTATAATCATTACTTGGATTACCATCAAAATTACCACAGATACCACATACAGAGTTAAAATCAATACCAGGTGTTTGTACATATAAATCTATATACGAACCATATACAACACCTCTCATCCAGAAACCAGATTTAAAATAAACAGTATATGTTGAACCAGTTACTTCTACTTTTGGTTGTTGAGCAATTTCACTACCAAACCTAGTTGTAATTACAAGTTTTCCAGAACAAGCATCTAGAATAAAAAGATTATTACCTTCACGACCAGCAAGAGCACAATTGACAGCAGGATATCCTCTCATTTGATTTTGAACTTGTAGTTCACCAAACGGTCTATTTGGATTCGTTGATCGTACAAGATGAACAAGTGTTCTAGCGCGAGTATTACCATCATAAAAATGCCAATAAGCTCCATCAAATGTAGTATAATGTGGATCACCAGTAGCACGACATTGAGCAGATGCACGATTTTGAGTTTTAGCCATTATATCATACGGTTTAAATCCATCATAGTAAAGAGAAGGGGAAATAGCTGGTTCGGTTCTAATAGTAACAGTTCTAGGAGTAGGATCATTTTTATATGTTTCTACTGCCTGAAATCTAACAGTACGAGTTTGAAACCAATCAGCTGAAGTCCATTTAACAAGACAAGGATCTACAGATACGATTTTTGGATCTTGATTTGTAAGTAATACAACAACAGCACATTCACGAGAACTACTAGCATCACAGACTATAGGTTGTGATAAAGAAAATTGTAAATTAGTTTTAAAACCTTCTGCCAAAGTTAATGGGCAGTCTAAAGGATTGAGACAAGTTTGCGTAACTTTAATACGTGGTTGAGCACCTACACATGAAACCATAAGTGCTAACCATAAAATACCTAACAAACGTAATATATTGAATGGATTAAATAGTCTAAACAAACTAAATTTCTTTAGCATATATACTAATATATACAAATTATATTTTAAATCCTGATTTAAAATATTTTATTTAAAATATTTTAAATTTGATTGTTACTTATATATTTTATAAAATAACTAAAATAATCCAGAATCAACTAAAAATTTCATAAATTGAATCAATTTACTATCAGATTTAATACCAGATAATTTTTCCTTAGATATTTCTTTAATTAACTTTTCAAATATTAGTTTTAACAATTCTTTCCCATTAGAAGTCATCATATCCCAATCTGTTCTTATTCTATTAAAAGAAATACAAGAAATAAATTCATCCACTTTACCAATTGCTTTAAGTTGGTCTTTATCAACTTCAAAACTCTTTTTATAAATAGCTAAAAATTTATTACCTAATTTTTCGCAAAATAATTTAACATTAGAATTAATCCATTTGGAATCAAATAACCATTCTTGACTTTTACTATTAATACCTAATTCATCTTTCAAAAAGTCTTTGATTTTGTCATTCTTTTTAATATTTTTCTCTATTAATCTGTACAAGATTCTAAATGGATCTTCAATATGTGTGGCTAAAAATTGTGGGAGATTTTTATCAATAGTTTTAAATTCATTAACAAAACTGATCATTGAATCATTTAATTTACCACCATCAAAATTATTTATAACATCATATAATCCTTTTTTATGAGGGTGAATTATAATATCTATTTTTTCTAACATTCTTTTTAATATATCAAAATCAAATGGTACTCCTTTTTCTTTATAAGCATAAAAACTAGCACAAAACATGAATACATATTTTAAATTAAATTGATTTATTGGAATTTTCATTGTGGTTAATGGTATTTCTAATTTAGAAAATCCATCTGAATCTACTACAGATATTTCAAAAAGTGGTTTATCTTCCAATAACATTGGTACTTTAGTTTGATATAAAACAAATGTTTTTGCTCTTGGATATAATTTATATTTTCTTGCAATTTTATCTAATTGTTCTCTATACTCTTCAGTAATTTGTTTATCATTTTGTGTATATGCACTAAAATCCCAATCTTTGACTAATTCAAGTGTTAAAAATTTTTCAAATGCTTTTTTAAATTTTTTATCATCATTTTTATATTTTTCATATATCATTTTTAAAACTTTTAACCCCAATACGTTACCGCCTTTTAAATATACATTCAAATTTTCATTATCAATAATATCTTTTATAAATAAATAAAATGGTATTGTTTCTTGTTTTATTTTAATTTTGGTTAATTCATTATTAATATATTTGGTTTCACAATCATTAACACAACCTTCTTTACTTTTGTATTTTCCATTTGGTTTTTCTTTACATATATCTGCAAATTTATTTTCTGGATAACATTCAAATTTAGTTTTTATTGGAATTGGTTTATTAATTTTTGCACCGCCTAATAAATTTATTTTATTATCATGATGAATTTTATATTTAAGTATTTCATATTTCTTTTTGTATTTTAAATATTTTTCATAATATTCGTCCATATAATATGATTTATAAAATAATCTATTTTTATATTTTAAACAAAAAATAATGAATATAATTTTATGAAAAATGATGGATAAACACCGTTAGGTACATATTTATTACCTTCAATTAGTGCAAATTCATTACCAATATTTAATGCGATCCCATTTGATTTGTATTCAAATGGTTGGTCTGCTGGTATATCACCATTTAATTTTTTTGCTACAAAAGCACCTTGTTGATATGCTACTTGTCCCGTTTTAATAAATGGAGTATTTGCACAATCTCCACCAATATATATATTTGTATTTGGAACTTGTAATGAATTATTAACATTAGGAAAATGTTTAATTAATTGATTTGGTCTTGTACCTACACAAAATATTATTTTATCGTGGAAATATTCTTTAGAATTATACATTTTTTCATATGTAGTACTAATCTTATATTTATCTATTATATCAAGTAATTGTTCTTTTCTTGGATCAGATACATAGTTCAATACTTTGGATTTATCTAACATATCAAACATATCAACTCTATGATTTTTAGATAAAATAGCACCTAATTCAAAACCAACAGGACCCATTCCAACTATTCCAATTGACATATTTTTTTTATTTACAAATTGATTAATTTCATTAGACCAATCTTTTAATGTTTTTTGTGCACCCAACCCAATAACTAAATGATTATAATCGAACCAATTATTATTAATTTTAATAGATCGAGATTGATCTCCAAGTTCTAATTCTTTTATTTCTTCTTGAATTTCCAATGTTGGTTTTTTATGAAACAAATCTCTAAAATGATAAGCACCTTCATAGTGTTTATTTTCTTGTAGAGAATACATTAAATCTTGAGGATTAATAAATTTATCTTTATAAAATTGTATCACATTAAATTTACTATAATTGATATTATGCAAAAAGCCGCGTGCAAAGAATCCATCACCTAATAATATAACATTTTCTTTATTTAAATCTAACTTTTCAAAATGGTAATTATTGCATGTCATTACTTAATATTAATTATACTGTCAACTTACATTTAAATCAATTTTTTATAGTATCATTTTATAGTATTAATTCTTGCTGGTTTATTTTTTTTGATTTATTAGTTTTTGAATTATATAACCCATATAATTCGCCTTTTATGTAAACATTATTATTTAATTCACATTCATAAATTTGATTAGTAAATTTATCTAACAAATAATCTTTTTTATTTATTTCAATTATTTCAAGATTTTCTACATTAATTTTGATTGGTTTATTATTTTTATTATTTTTAATATCCAAGTAATATGATTCAAATGAATGATTAATATTATTAGATTTGTATAAGATCATTAAATCTAACATTGATTTTCTTTTAGTCTTTGTGCAAATTCCATAATCTAGATTTTCTTTTGTGGCAATAATTGTAACTGACTTTTTAGCTCTAGATATAGCAGTATATAGTATGTTTCTATTTAACATTTGTTTATTTGCAAACATTACCACTACATTTTGATATTCTTGACCTTGAGACTTGTGAACAGTAATCATATATGCTGGTTTCAAAAAATCTATAAATTTTTCTTTTGATTTTGATTTATAAGTAAAATCTTTACTTTTTACATTTTCATTTGGACTGTCAAATTTAACATGTATAGAGTGTTCATCTGTTTCATTATCATAGTCTATCCTATATATTTTCCCACACATACCATTAACTAAATTTTGTTTATTAAAGTTTTTAACTTGAATAACAGGATCACCTTCTCTTAATATTATTTTATTAGTTTTTTTATTAGTTTTTTTATTAGTTTTTTCATAATGTATATATTCATTTTTATGTTCATTTTTTGGATTTTTAATTTCTCTAATTATATTTGTGTATTTGTCAATTAAATTGTTTGTTGTTGTAATTATAATATCTATTTTATTTTTCTGGATTAATGATACTAATAAATCTTCGTATTCTTCATTTTTAGGTATCAACCAATTAAAATCTTTTTTATCACCACAATTTTCTAATTCTAGTTTGGTTCCTGAAACTATTTTATCTAAATTTTCTGTAATTTTACCACCATTGCGAACGACTTGAATTAATTCAGTGTTTGAAAAATATTTTGATTTTATTATAAGATTTAATATATTACCTGGACCTATTGATGGTAATTGTCTAATGTCTCCTAAAAATACAACTATTGAATTATATTTACTGATAATCTCTAAAAAAGTATTCAATAAATAAATATCTATCATAGATGTTTCATCAATTACAAATATATTCATTGCTTTTGAATTAATATCTAACTTAAATTCTGTTTCTAAATTACATTTAAAATTAAAAGCATGTATTGTTTCTATACCTTCTATATATTTAATATAATCTGATAAGATATCATCTTTTAATCTCATCTTTGCTTTTGCTGTTGGAGTTAAAAAATATAAATCAATTAATGTTTTGTTGTCTTTTTGTATATATTGAATTGTATCAACTAAACCTCCCAATAAACTAGATTTACCTGTACCTGCTTTTCCATTTATAATTGATATATTATTTTCAAAAATATTTTGAATAGCTTTTTGTTGTTCATTATTTAATTTTGCACCAATTGATTTTCCATTTGATATATCGTATTCCTTAATATTATTAATAATTTCTTCTTTTTCCATTTGGATTTTATCAATTAATTTATATTTGTTATTTTTAATATTTATCAAATGTTGTGCTATATTCATTTCTGTTTGATAAATATCATTACCAAATAAATATTTGTCAATTTTAATAATTAATTTTTCCATAATCATTTTATTTATTATTTGATTAAAATTATCTTCGGTTAAATATTCAATTAAATGATCAGTATTTTCATATTTAAATACCCAGTTAATCCATTCATTATAATCATATGATATATACGTACTACCATCTAAATTATGATTTAATTGATATAAAATAATTAGTTTAGTTCTTTGTTCTATAGTAATTTTAATTCCATCACCAATTGATAAAATAGTTTTAATACCAAATCCATTCATATTAAATAATTCAACTAAATTATCACCATTCCAATTATTTATATTACAACCAAATTTTGGATGTAAATATAATTGATAATATTGTACCTGATTTAATTTAATACCTAATTCATTTAATGATTCAACAAAATGATTGATTATAGAATTATGATAATTAGAAATATGTTTGTATATGATTTCCATTATTTTATCATTTTGATAACCTTCAATGTTTTGTGATTCCAAATAATGTTTATAAATACTTATCCAAAAGTTTTTACCGTAATTAAATTTTTTAAAAATTTTAATATAGTTGCTTTTAGATTTTATATTGTTAAGGTCTTTATCTATATCAGTTTCATCATCTGTATTATCTGAATTATCTGATTTTTTTAAATCTGTATTAGATAATAAAAGCTCAAATATTCGAATTTTTTGGTGTTGTGGGTTTTCTGGTAATTTTAAACAAACATTTTTTCCAGTAAAAATTTTTGAATTAGAATTATTATTTTGTTTTTCAATTAAATTACATTCTAATAAATCATATTTATATGGTTCAAAACTAGTAAACCCACTAAATGTAATTGAATCATCTAATTTTAAAAATACATTATAATCTGTATTTTTTGTATTTTGTTTTGATGGACATAATATTTTTGTTATTTCATAAGTTTGTAACTTTTGTTTAAGGGTCATAATTAATATTAATAATTGAGATTTGTTTAAATAAAATTAGTTAATGATTAATGAAGATGTTCTAGATTTGGAAAACACAATAGAAACTTACCCAAATATCTTCGACTAACTTCACAACTATTAGCTTGCTCCATAAAATCATCATCCATAATAATTTTTGTAACATTATCAAAATCAATTAGAGATTCTGAAATAGAACTATACAAATCATCGGTAAAACTATCTATAGCTTCGCACATAGATGTTTGATATTCTTGTGGAATACCTGAACATTCTTCCATTCTTAAACCATACTCGTGAGCTTGATTAATCATATATTTAGTTTCGGCACAAATATTTACAACTGATTTATGATTTTGAAATTTATCAAGAATAAGTTGAATTACATTTACAGGACTCATTAAATTAATATAACAAAGTATTATTAATTTAATAATTAATCAATTTTTTATCTTATTATTAAGTAATGTATTATTATAATGTTTTTAAAGATATGGTATTTGGATATGTTGAAGTAAGATGTTGTAATAAAACTTGTAATCGAGTAATAAAAGTATCAAGAAATTTATTAGAAACTAGTGGGTCAAATAATTTTTCTTGTAACATGGGTTGTGCATTAGAAGCATATAACCAAACTCAAAAAAATTTATCTAATAATTAATAATGACAACATATCCAGAATATATGAACGAACCATTTTTTAAAGGTTTAGATACAAGATCTAAAAATGTATTGGTTCAAAATTATCCAACTGGAAATTTTCGATCAGTTGTTGAATATAAATATTATCCTGAAATAAAATTAGTTGTTAAAAATGATGATGGAACAAAAAGTGTTTTCTATTTATAAAAATTAATTATTCTATTATTTTTATAAATATATTCTGAATTCTCTATAAAAATTTTTAAGACTCATCTCTCTCTCCACATATTATAAAAATGGATATCCATTTTGTTAACATTTAAAAATGGATATTATAAAATTAAAATTATATAAGGAAAAATATCTAATATATTATATACATCAATATATTGATAGATGAGTTATAATTGTATAATATGTAATAAACAATATTCGTCATATAAAAGTATGTGGAACCATAATAAAAAATTTCATATAACCGTCATAAAATCGTCACAAACTATTATGACGTCATATGACAATACCCAACAATTACCTCAAAAAATACCTAAATATAAATGTGATAAATGTAATAAAACATTTAACAGTAGACAAGTAAGATGGTCTCACGTTAAAAAATGTGAAGTAGTTAATAAAACATCTCAAGAATTAGAAATTGAACTATTAAAACAAGAATTACAAGAGAAAAATAAAATAATTAAAGAACAAGAAGAAAAAAAAAATCAAGTAATTAAAAAAGAAATAGAAAAATTTAAAAAAGAAATTTTAGATTATATGAATAAAACGTGTAAAACACATCCAAAAACACTAACTAAAATTAATAAACAATTGACTGGTAACTATAATAATATTGCGAATACAGTTAATGATAATAAAACAATAAATAACAATACATATAATATAATTGCGCTTGGTCATGAAGATTTAATGGAAGTTTTCTCAAAAAATGAAAAATTAAAAGTACTAAAAAATAGAAATACTTGTTTGGATTTTTTAGTCAAGTATACACACTTTAATGAAAAGTTTCCACAATTCAAGAACATCCTAATTACCAATACCCAAAATAGTTTAGCATATAAATATGATAATAATGAAAATCAATTTATTGCTATAAATAAAGATGAATTATTAGATGAATTAATAAATGAAAGGATGTCTGACATAACCTTCTTCTATGAACAATTAGAAAATGATTTAGATGAAAAAACAAAACAATTAATAGAAAATTTTATTGATAATATGGATGACGATAAATTCAAAGATACAAAAAAGAAAGATATTAAATTAATTATTTATAATAATCGTAATAAAGTATCAAAAGAAGTAACACAAAACTTGGAAATTATTGTTTAATTAAATATAAATAATTTTTATAATTAGTAATTATTTTCTAATAATTAATAATTATCGTCATATGGTTAAAAGTGTATCAAATAAACTTATAATTAAGGGTGATAAAGTAATGATTAAAAAAATTATTGGAAAAACATGTGAAAATTTTGCTTTTTCCAATACTATTGATCAATTAGAAAATAATAAGAATAATTATAATGAATGGAAATTAAATAATTGGGGTACTATGTTTAATCCATATAATGTTAAATTTTACAGAAAAAAATTTGGTTATATTATAACATTTATTACAACAAATACGCCACCTAATAGTTGGATTAAATTTACTAGTATATTATTCCCAAAATTACATTTTACTAATTACTGGGCTTTTGTTAATCAAAATTTTCCTGAATGTGGAAAAATATTAGTACAAAATGGAGATTTTCAAATAATTAATTTTAATGAATTATATGAAATTGATAGAATTAAAAAAGCATCAAAATTTGTTAAAAAACATTTTATTTTAATATATAAATCAAATAAAAATATACAAAATCAAAGAGAAAATTTAATAAAAGCAAACGAATATTTTAAAATTAAATTCCCAAACTATGAATTAGAAGAAGGAATTATAAGTGAAAATCAAATTATAACTTTCTCAATAAATTTTATTAATGGCCCTTCTGATTTATCTATTATTAATGAAATTAATGAAATTAATGAAATTAATGAAATTTTATATAATGCTAAATGTGCATTAAAAAAATACAAAATTTTAACATATATTGATAATCAAGAACTAGTTTTAGTTGAAAAATGATTTAATTGAATGATTTTTGGTCATCAAGATTAAGTTGTAGATTGAGATCATGGATTAATTTAACATTATAGTTAATATTAGCTAATTCATTTACTTGTTTTTCTAATAATGTTGTTTTATTAGTATATTGGAGTTTTAATTCACTAATATCAACTGATGAATATTTTGATTCCAATAATTGTAAAATTACTTGTTTGATTTTTAAACAAGCTTCTATTTGATTTATTAACCAAGTTGTAATTGGGGTACCACCTGTTGCAAATGCATATTTTGTGTTGGACATTATATATTTTTGAACAAATTGCCAATGTCCATTTCTAAAATTATAAATCTCATTTACGATATTATGAAGTAATATTAACCCTTCCCAATTATTACTTGAATCTAATTTTTCAAGCAATGGTTGTTCTTTAAATTCTTTTTGTAAATCACTAAAAAACTCCTGAACACATTGAGGTCTGTATTCTCTCAAATCTAATAGATATTTTGTTAATTCATTGTCTGGATAATAATTAATTACACCAGTTAAAATATCTTGGGTTGGTATGATATCATCTTGTGCACCTGTTTGACCTCTGTATGCAACTGGTTTATCAAATACTCCTTCATAATGCACTCCATCATCAAAAATACTTTCATTGCCTTTAACACCCATAATAAATATTCTAAAATCATTATAGTGTTCATGTCTTGATGCATGCCACATTTCTCGTCTACGTTTATTCATTTCTACCATTGTTTCTAAATTATTTCCCAATCCTAAATTCATTTGTTCATTATCAGTAGCTTTTCTTATTTGTCCAATACTTTCAATTAATCTTGGTGAAATTTCATTTATATAAACATGAACCATAATAAAACCAACTTCATCTGGTCCATCAGTAAATCTACAAGCCATATCTAAATTTTTCCAATCTAGAGTTTTTGTTGAATCTTTTTTGACATAATTTCCAAGAGAATATGAATAATGATAATCCATCCACATTTTACTATTTAATTTAGTTGCAACTACATTAAATGGTTCAGCTACTTGTCTTGGTAAAATATTTCTAGCTTTACCATAATTTCCTGAAATTAAAAACTCATGGTATGATTTTTCTAATAAATATGCAGATGTAACAAAAGAATATGCTCTATATAAAGCTTGAATAACAAATACATCTAATTCTTTCTCAACTAATTCTTTATAATTGGGTAATTTTTCTACGTATGAAACTATTTGATCTTTAACCTTAATAATACTAGGTAGCCCATCTATAATATGCTGTAAATCATTATATTCAATTGGTAATTTAGCTAATGGTGCACTTTTTGGTAAAAATCCATTTGTTGCATCAACTGAAAAAAATCCATCTGTATACAAATCTTTCATTATTAATAATTAATGAATAATTCTTTAGTTAATTTATTTAGAAAAATTGATTTAAATTAATATTTAATTCATTATTAAATTATATTAAATGTCAACAAATATACCATTAGGACAATTAAGAACATTGGGTTCATTAGCTCACTTGGTCAAACCAAGCCAACTAATGCAATCAACCCAACCAATCCAACCAACCCAACCAACACATCTAACAAATCCTGTGTTAAATAATGTTGGTTCACCATGGTCTAAAGAAGAAGATAAACAACTAATTAAACTTTATAATGAAGATAAATTAGATGTTATACAAATATCAAAATTACATGGAAGAGCTGTTGGTGGAATTTTAGCAAGACTTGTTAAAAATAATATTATTCCTAATAAAATAGTAGCAAGAGGTTATAATTTAATAAATCAAACAATACCAATTACAGACCCAATTACAGAACCAAGTCTTGTACAAAGTCAAAATGATAGTGAAATAAAAATGATAACAATAAATGATAATGAATATATTGTATCAGATAATAAAGTTTATACTATTAAAAAAGTTAGGGGAGAACTATGTGGTTATTATGATCCAACTACTAACTCTATTTATAATCAAGATATGCTTGATAAAATTATAAATTGGGTTAAATTAAATGAAACTAAATTTCTAAAAATGCAGTTTTATGGATTAGATATAGAAATGTTACAAAAATATTTTCAAGCATATAGATTATTAAAAATATATAATGGTTTAGTTAATAAAACAGAACCAATAAATGTTTGTGTATTTTATAAATTTCTGACTGGAAATTCGTGGTCGGATGAATTGGATAAAGCAATTCAACTATTACCAACTGGGGGAGATATAATTATTATTGAACAAAATGAAAATTATCAAATTATCAAAGACTATCTTCAAATACGTGGATTATCTATTGATATTGATGATTATTCACCAACTAATAAATTATTCTGTTTGACTGGGATTAAAAAACTTCCAAAATTAAATAAAACTATTATGTTTCTAGATACAGAAACAACAGGATTTTCAACATCAACTAATCCAAAAGAAATTGATAAATTTAATAATGCAAGATTAATTGAACTTGGATATTTAATATACAATAAAGATAATTGTAAAATAAAAGAGGTTAGTTCTCTAGTTAAACCACAAAATTTCACCATTAAAAATACATTTGTTCATGGAATTACAACCAGTCAAGCTTTAACAAATGGTTTAGAAATTAATACAGTATTATCTCAATTATATGAAGATTTGAAAAATACAGATACAATTATCTGTCATAATATTAATTTCGATATGCAAATATTATTATCTGAAGCATTTAGATCAGGAAATACACAATTATATGACTTGATTGAATCAAAAAATAAATTATGTACTATGGAAATAGGAAAAAAATATATGAAATCAACTAAAAATCCAAAATTAGTTGAATTATATAAATATCTATATAATAAAGAAGTTAAACAAGATCATCGGTCATTATCTGATTGTATTATTTGTGCAGATTGTTATTATAAGATGGTATAAATTATAATAACTTTAATTTATAATTATTATATAATATATAATATATAATATATGTCAAGAGCTTTATTAATTGCTAATCAATATTCTAATTTACCTAATTATACATTAAATGGATGTTTTAATGATATAGATAATATTAAAAAAAGACTTTTAAGAATAGATCCAAAAATAGAAATTGTAGTAATGAGAGATGATTTACCAACAAATTCTGAACTATTTCCAACTAGTAATAATATTATTCAACAATTTACTTTATTATGTAAATCTCTAAAAACAAAATTATATTTTTATTATTCAGGACATGGTACTAATATATCTGATAGTAACCGCGATGAAAAATTAATAACTAATACACAAGATGGTAATAAAATATTTCAAAATTCTAGTTTAAATAGAGATAGTTGTATGGTATCAAATGATATTGATTATATTTCAGTTGTATCAGATGATGCTTTAAATAAAGTATTAACAAATTTAAATAGTTCACAAACTTTATATGCATTTATGGATTCATGTCATTCAGGGACTGCTATGGATTTATGTTATGTTAATATGGGTCAATACACTTCTAATTTTAAAAGTAAAACACTTTCAAACTTGCAAAGAGAAATATTAGATAAATGTAATATAATATCTGCAAATTATCCAGAAAGTAATAATAATATTAATGGTAATGTTATTTTATTTGCAGGAACTCGAGATAATGCATATAGTTATGAAGGCAAAGTAAATAATGTGCAATCTGGTTATTTTACTAATATAATATGTACATTATTAGATATAGATGCTAGCTCTTATTCAATTGAAAATTTTTACTATAATTTAATTGCTTTACTTAATAATAAAAAGCAAATACCAGTATTAACAACGTCTAAAAATATTAATTTAAAATCATATACAATGAAAGATTTTAAAATATCACCAAATAAAACCTTATTAAAATTATTACAAAAGAATATATCTGTAATAAAATCAATTAATTTTGAGAAAGGAGAAGAAATTATAGATGATGGTAAAATTATTAATTATAATGGTTTATTAAGACTTTATTTATCTAAAAAAACCAAACAAATAAAAAAACTATCTAAATTATAATATATTGTACCTTTCACTGAAAAATCTTAAAATAATTCTTCAAATGATATTTAGATATCTTATATTTAATTATATTACATATTAATTTTAATTCTTCAGATAATTTGAAATCAGTTGAATGATGTTTTACTCATATTATAAAATATAAAAATAGAATACTATTAATTTAAAGAAATATAATTAAATCTTAGTTATATGAAAAATAGAGACTTGATATATGAACAAGAAAATATAGGATATAATTCTCAATATCTAGAAGGTGGTATAAAATGTAAAAATTACAAGTTATGTGAAGCCGTATTGCCACCTGATTGTTGGACATGGGGTAAAAATTATTTGTGTATAAATTGTGATAATTTTGGATGGAATGAATTAACATTTATAAATAGTGATGACGAATGTTGTATTTGTCTAAATCATTGTATAAATAAAATGGAATTTCCAACAAAATGTGGTCATTCTTTTTGTATTGAATGCTGTAAAAACTTGTTATTTTGGGATGAAACAAGGTATCATTTATCTCCTGAACCATTTGGTTGTTCTCCTTGTCCAAATGGTTGTATAAATCCTATTAAAGGAAAACAATGTTATTGTGAAGAATATGTTGAACTACAAAATAATTGGGAAATAGAAAATCTAGCCCAGTGGAAAAAATGGAATGAAGCAGAAAATTTATCAATAGAACAAAATGAAGATGAAAATTCTTCATTTAGTAAATGTATTTGTCCATTATGTAGAAAAAAATATAATTAATATAAAAATTATCAAATATTTCTGAACCATTGGAATCCTCATAATTAACAAAAAGCATCAAAAAAATTACAATATATCAAACATTGCAAGTTCTTATTTCTGTTAATGTTAAACCTCAATATAAAAATTATACCATATGGGGAAAAGTTATAAAAGGATTAGATATTATAGAGTTTATTTCAAAACAAGGTATTCAAGGTGGAAAGAATGATGGCAGATCAAATATAAATTTTGCTATTAAAAGTGTTACTGTAACTAATAAATAAAATTAATTAAGTGGTACAAATGCTTTTATTTTTTCAACAGTAATATCAAGCTCAAGTGTATTAGTTTTATTCCATCCTAAATATCCTCTTAGTTCTTGGATTTTATTTGGAATAATTGGATATAATAAAATCATAATAAAATCCAAATAAAACATTTGAATAATCATCATGTGAATTTTATCTTCTTGACTAACTGATTTGTCCCACGGTTTATTATCAGTTAATTCTTTATTTGCGGTTTGACATAGTTGCAATAGTTCTTCTTTATAACTATTATGATTATATTCTTGTATAAAAATTCTAACTTTGTTTATAAAATCATTTTTCTTACTTGGATAATTATAATCCACTAATAATTTATTTATTTCATTTTGTATTGGTTTAACTAATGTAAAAACTCTTTGAAATAAATTACCAAAATTTTTAATTAATTGATTGTTATAAATATCTTTAATACGATCTTCACTAAATTTAATGTCTTCTCCCCACGATGTTTCCATTATTAGATAATATCTAATTGCATCAATTGGAAATTTGTTAATTAAATAATCAACATCTATAACATTATTTAATGATTTAGACATTTTAATACCATCCTTATCCAAAATAAAACCATGTACTAAAATATTAGATGCTTGATAATTAACACTAGACTTTGTACAAGACTTTAATATAGCAGGATAAATAACCGAATGAAACCATACAATATCTTTACCAATTAGGTGTATAGTTTTATCAATATTAGAATTTTCTCCATATAGAATTTTAGCACCAGTTACATAATTTAATAATGCATCAAACCAAACATATACAATATGTTTTTGATCAGATTTATTACTGTTCGAAGATTCTAGTTGTGGAAAATCAATTCCCCAATTAAAACTAGTTCGACTAATTGATAAATCTTTTAAATCTTCTAATCTATCATCAAAACTAAATTTACTATATGGGTGTAATAATTTAGAATTTAATAAATCTTTAATGTAATTTTTATATTTTTCAAGTCTAAAAAAGTATGATTGTTCTGTTATTTTTTCATATGGTTTTCCAGACATTGGATCCTTAAAATCTGTTTGAGCTGCTTCTAAATCTGATACAAAACATTCTTCTCTTACATTATAATACCCTGAATATTCAGACAAGTATATATCATCTGATTGATTAGATTTAATAATTGAATCCTTTACTAGTTCTTTATGTTTAGAATCAGTTGTTCTAATAAAATGATCAAAATCAACTCCTAATTTTTCATTTAGTGATCTAAATTTTTGAGAATTTAAATCACATAATTCAATTGGAGTAATATTTAATGATTTAGCAGTAGATTCTATTTTTTTACCATGTTCGTCAGTACCAGTAAGTAATCTAACATCTGAAAACAAACTAAATGATTTTTTAAGGAAATCACTTAAAACAGATTCATATAAATGACCAATATGAGGATTTCCATTGGTATAAGAAATAGCAGTAGTTATTAACATTTTTTGTTGTTTTTCCATTATTTTGTATTTATTATATTATTAATTCTAAAATAATCAATTTTTAAATAAAGGTTTTAATTACATTTTTAATTGGAATATTAGCTTGAAAACTCTTATTTTCAGATATATTCACATTTTGAATAATAATATTGGGAGAATCACCTATATTCATACTACACACTTTTCCCCAATTATCAACAACCATAGAATGTCCATATGATTTATATGATAGATCATTATTTAATGCTGTCGAAACTCCAATGATCCAGCATTGAGAATCAACAGCTCTAGCTCTCAATAATAATTCCCAATGAAGTGAACCAGTAAATTGTGTAAAACTTCCGGGATATACAATAATATCACAATTATTTTTAGCATAATAATTTGATAGTGTATTAAATCTCAAATCAAAACAAATTCCTAATCCCACACGTCCATATTCTGTATCAAAAAATACAGGTTCTGTACCGGGGCTTAAAATTTTTGATTCTTGAAAAAATATTCCATTATTTGGAATATTGATATCAAACAAATGTATTTTTTTATAAGTACAAACCAAATTTCCATTATACCAAACAGTACATGTATTATAATATTTATCATTTTCTTTCACTGGTATAGAACCACCAATAAGATAAACTTTTGGATATTTTGTTGATATATTATGTAATAGTTTAACAGTTGGATTTTCATCTGAAATAACTAATTCTTCAGCATATTCTTTAAAATAGTTAATACCATAGGGTGAATTAAAACATTCAGGTAAAATGATAAAATTTATTGATATATCAATATTATTTTCAATTAACATATTAACAATGTCAAGATTAGTTTTTTTATCAATTCCGGGTTGATTTTGAATAATTAAATGGGTTGATGACATAATACACTTACTTTTACTTGATATTACAAATATGTAATTAAAATTGTATTAATTTCAATTTTAATTATATTTAAAGGCACATTAATAATTATAATTTAATAATGTTGGTTATAATGTATGCTATGTTTCCATTTTTATTATTCTCATTATTAGTATTATTAAAATATATTAGTGATAAATTATTTGATAATATTAATTCAACTATTGGACATGGTTCTAAATCAAGTCCAATACATGTTGGTGTAATTATGGATGGTAATGGTCGATGGGCAACAAAAAGAAATTTACCCAGAATATACGGTCATAAACAAGGTGCTTCTGGAATAAATAATTTAATAATTGAATGTATCAAATTTAAAATTAAATATATCACATTATATGGATTATCAACTGCAAATTTAAAACGTCCAAAAGAAGAAGTTAACGGATTATTTAAAATTATGGAAGATTATATTAAAGAAAATACCCAATGGATTCAATCAAATAATATTAAAGTTAAAGTGATAGGAAATACAAATATATTTCCATTATCTTTACAAAACAGTATTAATGAATTAATTGAAAATACAAAAGATTCATCAGCTATTACATTAATATTAGCATTAAATTATGATTCAAGAACAGAAGTTTGTAATGCAGTTGATCGTTATTTAAATGATATTAAAAATAATGTAATAGAACAACCTGAACAATTAGATTGGAAAACATTTAATAAATATTTAGATACAGCAGACTTTCCAGATCCAGACTTGATAATACGCACATCCGGTGAATATAGAATTAGTAATTTTTTATTATTGCAATCAGCTAATGCAGAATATATATTTTTACCAGTATTGTGGCCTAGTTTTACAAGTGAACATATGAAAGAATGTTTGATAGAATATAATAAACGTGAAAGGCGATTTGGACTAACTCCAGAACAATGTAAAGATTTAGTAAAAAAAAATAACTAGACAATAAACTAATAACTAATAAATATATAAAAAAATTGATTTATATATAAATTAGGAACTATTCTAATAAATCATTAATGGATTTTTTAAGCATGTATGAAATGTCACCCTATACACTTTTTTCAGCAATGGTTTCAATTACTATTGC
>JACCED011584846.1_pt1 | contig 18328 bp, 11 predicted proteins | sample 7455021 | NCBI WGS metagenome assembly JACCED01 (sample SAMN15323456, study PRJNA562643) | freshwater metagenome | isolation source: river surface water | place: USA:Blue River Watershed | collected 2017-08-19 | reverse complement strand
GCTGACAATCTATAAAATAGCGCATTAAAACCTCCGCACGATTCTAATAATATGAGTGGTATCTAGACTGCGCTGCACTTCTCCAAAATGTTGGATCGTGTCTACAACTCCTCCAGGTGCGCCGGCTGTAAAAGCGTTAGTTATAGAGGTAGCTTTGAGATAAACAGCGGCACTTTGATAACTATTAACACCGACTGGTAGTAAATCGTGGTTTACTGCGGCTTCTACCAAAACGCTATCTACACCAAGATCTGCCAGCAGCTCTACATCTAACGGTAAAGATCTCCAGCGCGTATCTACGTCTTCGGCGATATCACCTTGAGGATCTAAGAGAATGGGAATCATTCTCAGAACTGGTACGTAACCGATAATATCGGGTAACGCTTGCCAAAATAAATTGGGTTGGGGAGGTAAGTCTGGGAATAACCAAGACCCGCCACCAATAGCTATTACCGGATTTAAGCTTTGACAATATGCTACTAAGCTCGCGGCAATTCCAGAAGTAGTAGTTATCGTTCTGTTCATTGTTTTACAAAAACTTCTGGTAAAGGTAAGGTTAAGCCTGCACAGCTGTGAGTGCTATCGCCACAAAATGTAATAGCCCCGTCTAAAATTATCGAGTGACAAATAATAGATTTTCTTTCTGCTTGGGTGTAATCAACTCGAAAATTTACGCTTGGAGTAATAGTCGCTTTGTGTAGCAAACCGTTCCAATGCCAAGTAGCTCCATTATTACTAACGGCAGGAAATAACGTTAAGCTATGAGTTAGTTTACAACCAGGACATTTAAATTCAAGCGCTTTCAAAATCTTCAACCTCTACATCTAAATCTCTAAAAGGATTAGCTTTTAGCCAGCCGCTAGCAAACTGACCGGCTAAAGTATCTTCGCCTACTTTTAAAGTCGCTGTATACTCAACTTCAGTTTCGCTATCTACAGGAAGACTAGTGCTGTTAAGAAAGTCTTCGATCGCGGCATCTGCAGTCCCGATAGCTAAGCTGGGCAACTGTCTTAGCGCTTCAACTTGATAATCTTCCTCAGCTTCTCCTCTAGCCCCAAACCGCCGATCTGTAGTCAAAGAACTAGCAACCGTTGCTAACAAAGCAGTTCCTAACTCTGCTAAATAAGACCTGCCGCCTGCTTTTATATCGCTGCCCGCGACTCTATGGCTGAGTCTAGAAATCGATTCAAATAGTATCTCGCTAGTTACGCCTTTAAGCGTGCCGAATACTTTACCTTCACTAGCGACAGTCTGCCGCAAACGGTCTACTTGAAACAAAGCCGCGCTACTCCAACGACGATGCTCGCCCATCTCTGCGACTTGAGCTACTGCTTGCGCCGCTCCATAAGCGTGCTCGGTAAGATTGCTGTCGGTTTGACTGCTTGTTATAAATAACGCCAAACCAGGAGCTAAGAAAGCACTCGCCATTGAATGCCGAGCGGAAGTCTTAGCCGTCTTAGCGTCTGCGTCTAGCTTTGTATTGGCTTCTGTAATTGCCGCAGTCTTAACCTTTTGCGATCTAGCCGCTATCTTAGCTCCTTCTGCAATTAAAAATTCAGGTACGGTTCCAGCTTCTTTAGCTTTACTATAATTTTCACTAAATTCTACAGCGTCTAAACTAGGAGCTTCCTGAGCGCTCGCCGAAAACATTAAAGAGTCTTCGCTTTTTCGCATTTGGGCGACCCCACCCAGAAAGTGCGAGAGTTCTTGCCAGCCACTAGTCTTACCGTCTCCTTTAGCCATAGCAATCGCAAACATCTCACTAGCTTTTGCTTTGATAGAGCTGTCAGCATCGCTAAGCATGTTATTAAAAATTCCAGCTACTTGCTCGGCTTGTCTGTAAGCGCGCATTGTTTCGATCGGCACGCCGCCGTCGCTATCTAACACCCCTTTACCATAAGTGCTTTCAATCCTTTCTTTGACATCGTGCATCGCCGCAAACAACTGAGATCCAGCCTCATAGCTCATTACCGCTCGCTGGCGAGGATCTGTAATCTGATCTCTAGTAGACGAAATCAATAAGCCCTCAATAGCCAAACTAGAGCGATTGACAAAATCACGAAACTCAGTCGCCCCTTCGATCGAGTCGAATCGCAAGTGCTTGATAACCGCTGCGGTTTCGCGCATTCCTACTAAGTCTTCAGCCGTAATCCCTGTAGCTTTTAAATTGTGATAGATAAAGTTAGTTGTCGCCCGCTGCCAAAAGTTTTCTTTAATCGCGTTAAAGCTAGCTTCACTACCATCCGTGTCTAACCCTAATTGCTTGGCTGCAGCAATACGCTGTTCTGCGGTTTGAAGTAAGTCCGCACCAGTAACCGGATCGAAATACAAGCTCTCAGCGGCATTTATCGCTCTCTCGTTTAAGCCATCCCCGAGCCCGTACTCTAACCTGACATCTTGTAAAGCCTTAGCTGTAAATCCTTCGACCGAGCCGCCGCTACCATCGCTCACAAAACTAGCCTTAGCTAAGTTTCTAAAGCTTTCAAAATCAACCTCTTTAAAAGCCATCACTTCTGCAGAGCGCTGCGCCGTACTCATAGCTAATAAGTCGATGACTGAATGAGCTACAAAAGCGTCCGGCTCTAACATTGCCGCATACTTACTATCGCCAGTGCTTTTAGCCAGCATTTGCATTCGTTCGTACCGCTGTCTTAAAAATTCATAGCTGCCGTCGCCCTTACCATTCAACCCAATTAACTTCTCTGCTGCTCCAGTAGAAGTGATACCTAGGTAGTCGTTAAGTAAAAACAAGGCTCCAAAAGCAGTAACCTTAGATCGTTGCTGTGTTGTTTCACCAGGTAAGTGAAAGATGCTCTCTCCAGCGTCTTGCCCTAAGAACTTGCGAAGAGCTGGCAATCTTTCCTCATCAGTCGTGTACTCGCTAGTAAGCAAATCATAGGCAGTCATGTCGCCATACGTTCGTTCGGTCATAATCGAGTCCAACATTCCTCGATCCAACTTCTGTTTTAAGCTGTCGCGAATAGACTGTTGAACGTTGGCTAACATTCCGGTTAGTGCTTGAGCGCGATTAAAGCTTGCCGCTCCCAACCTTTCAGGATTCGCAAAGGTTTGTACGAGTAGTTCTTTAGCTTGTCTGGCCTTATCAGCTTCGAAACTATTTTCCCAATCGCCTCCCGCCGGAAAAGCTCTTTCTAACGCAGAAGTCATAACTGATGTAAACTTGTCACCGTCAGCTTCAGCATAAGTACTTTGAACTCTGCCATTAGTGTAGACCTCACTTAACGCTCTAGCGACAGAAGCTTTAGAACCCAGTAATGTAATAGCATTGTAAGCCTCGCCGATTAAATTCGTACCCGCAGCCCCAATAGTCATCGATAGTGCTGTAAAAGCTTTATTGCTTAAAGCCGTACCTCCGGCATTGCTGACAAATTTAGCAATACCAGCCAACGCCCCGCTTAAAGCCGTTTCAGAATTAGTTACCATTAAGGTTTTGTCTAAAAGCTCTGTATGCGAATAGGCTAATAAGGCTTCAGTGCTAGAATTTTCTATTGTGGTACGTAAGGCAGTTCTGACCTTACCGTCGTAATTCTCAATTCCTGCTAACAGACTAGTTCTAGCAGCAGCTAAAAATTCTGGGGAGTTATCGTTTTTTAAGGCTATAGGTTTGAGCACTCCTCTGTGAAACTCAGCTACGCTTTCAATAGTTCGTAAGTTCAGATCGCCTGCATTAGTAACGCTTTTGTCTAAATCTTCTAATCCTGGCAACACGCCACGATGTTGCTCGATTGCGTTGTAAACTCTAGCACTACTAAAGACTCTAGCTTCTTCACTTAAAAAAGCTAGCGGGATACCTGTATAGGCAGCGACATGTCGCCGCATCCCAGCCTCAGCAGTTTTACCGATAGCTTCGGTTTGTTCTAAAAGTTCGCCGATAGCTACTTTCTTGTCTGCTAAAGCTTTACTTGTAAGTTTATCGTAGCTATCTATTTCTGAAATTTGCGATTTTAGAAATTCAACTTCTTCCGCGCCAATAATATAGCCGTTATGTTTGTTACGTACTTCAGTGAGCTTTTCAGTAGCTAATTCGCGCTTGCCTAAACTACGCTCTTCTAACTCCGCCTGACTAATTTCTGGTAACGTTACTAGCTCTAAGCCGCCGTTCGCTTTCAGAGTTTCGATTGTAGACTGGGCGTGCGCGAGTTTAAGGCTATCTAAAATAAATTCACTGGTCCTAGAATCTACTAGGTGCTGATTCTTTTCTAATACTTTTTGCCATTCCTGAGAATCTTTAACACTCGCCGCTGCAATAAATGCAGCTTCAGCTTCTCGCAAGCGCTTACCTATAACCGAAGTCGTAAGGTGTTGCGGTTCGATCCTAGAATACTTACTAACTAACTCAGTTACAAACTCCGCTCCTACAGCATCTTGGCTGCGGTCTAGCATTCCCATTAAGGAATGTTGGAGCATACGAGCGGTCGCCGCAGTTCGATCTTTTTTTACCCGGCGCTCGAACGCATCTAGAAACTCTATAGCTTTAGCAAATGGCGAACTAGCGCGAATAGCGGCCGCAAACTGTTTGCTATTAGAAGTTCGTCTGATTAATAACTGATGAGTTTTGTTTAAATCTTCTCCGGTTAGACCCAAAAAGTAATTTAAGGAGTCTAGGGTAGACGTAGATTTAGTACGTTCGCTAATGGTTTCTATAGTTGGTGAAAAGTTAACTATAGCTGGAGACTCAGGTAGTTTGACAGCTTTATTTAAGAACTCAGGATTCTGTAAAGTGTAAATATTATGTAGTAATTTATCTGCATCTACGTATTCATTTTTCTGTAGTTTTTCTAGGCTTGAGACCAAACTCTCTTTGATAGCATTAGCTTTAGCGATTTTCGAGCGCTCGTTTTTAAATTCAATCTCAGCTAAGCGTTTAGCATACTTAGGCACAAAGTATTCTTCATACAGGCTCATTCGTTTTTGTAAGTGCTTGCGAGTTAAGTCGCGCTCTTTCTTCTGCTCTAATAAGTCTACGTAGCTATGAATCTCTTTTTCATAACGCCCGATTACTGCGTAACTATCGCCGTCAAAGTCCCCACCTTGAGAACTAAAGCGGCCGTAAATCGGAAGTAAAACAGTCGTTGCATTGCGCTTAGAGTCTAGAACTACAGCCGTGCCCATGTCTTTAGCTGCTTGATTCAACTCATTAACGGACATAACAGAATAACTTTGATCTAACTGAGAGGCAGCGCTAGGCCCCCCAGCTCTAAGTACTAGTACGGTATCCTTCCCATAATTCTTTCCTTCTAAGGCACCGAGTCTGCGTAAAGCACTTTGGGTTAAAGCTGATGTAAAGCGAGAACCTAAGGCTAGTTCGTCACCGCCAAGCAAGTAGCTAGCTACAGCAGTACTAGACACTCCACTGGTTTTAGTTTTTTCACCAAACGAACGTTGGGCTAAAGCTCCAGCTAAAGCTTCGTCTACTAGAGACCTGTTGACGATAGCTAATCTTTGAACTTCTTTAAGTGCTTCAAACTCACTACTGCTGATAGTACCGTCAGACTTCTGAATTTTTTCTATTACTTCAAAATAATTAGGCAGAATCTCGTCCAATTCTCTGCGGTGCCGAATGATTCGAGGAACGAAGTTTTCAAACTCGGTTGGCAATTGAGTTAATATATCGTTGCCTAAATACAGTAAGCTTTGTCCTAACAGAGCCTTACCTTTAACACCTGACTCTAGAAACTTAACATGATAGTTGCCGTCGTCTAAAGCCAAAGCTTGAAGCTGTGGCATTAATATCGCTCGACTGGTGTGTAAGGTATCATAAATCCTAGCAGCCTTGTCAGCAGCAGTATTATCTCCACTAAGCCGATACCCAACTTCTGCTTTTTTGAAACTCAGAGCTTGCGCTCTTAAATTCTCAATATGCGAACTTTCGTTATAACCTAAAGCTCCCGCAATCTTACTTTCTAAAGCTATGTCTGACTCTAGCGCGTAACGGTCTAAAAGCGCAGACAAATTGCGAGCAGCTCCGCCACGCAAGCTTCCACTTTGGCTAGAGCTCAACTTTAACAAGTTTAAAGCGTGTTCGTAAACTACATCACCTTTAGAACTGACTTGATTGGCTAGATCTAAATATTGAGAGCCGGCTCTGTCTATAAACCAACCTATATGAGCGCCACCAGCATTATCAGCTATGGTAGTTGCTAAAGCTTTGACTTGTTGGTAAAACTCACTCCCAGAAGCCGCATCGAAATAACTGACTCTAGAACCTTCAAATAATACGTCGCCACTGGCTAACGGAGTCCCTGACTCACTAGTTCTAAATAGATCTTTATCTCGCAAGAACTCAAACACTTGAATGTTGGCGTTTACGTCAGCTAAAGCTTCGTGCGCCATATAAGTTCCATAGTCGCCGCTGGCTAGTAAAGCTCTAGCATTTTCATCGCCGGCTCTAGCTAAGTCTCTAAGATTTACCCGCTCGCTAGCTTTGTAGACATTTCCTAAAGAGTGTTTGGTGCTAGCAATCTCTCTCTTTAATTTAGGTCTATCTACGTCATTAACCGTATCTATAGTTCTAAACGTACTTAAATCTAGACCTAACTTAGCAAATTCAGGAGTTAAAGTTGGAATATCAAACTCTCTAACGTTGTGACCGACTAAGGCAGCGTCTCGATAGCTACCACTCAGAAGTCTTGTAACTTCTTGTAGAGCACTATTTAAACTATCAAACTGTCCGGGCTTGTTAGCCTGCCAAGCAATTTCGGTACGATTTTGCCCGTCAGAAAAGACAAAGGCTATTTCTGAAATCGAGTCGCTAGGATAATAACGAGGATCGCTTTTAGGAAAACGCTTGTCCATAAGTCCTGAAGTTTCGATGTCAAAGAACACGAACTTAGTGCCCAGCTCGTTCTTACGTCCAGAAAATCCAGTCGAGTCATCTAAGCGCCGCCGGTCGAAAAGCCCTGCTAAAGCTAAAGCTCGCTCGCGCAACTGCAAACTTTCGCTACCTGAATAGAAAGAAATCGTTTCTCCTAACAATTTACCAGTAGTAGCTAATCTTTCTAAAGCACTAGCGTCTCCACTAGTTACGGCGCGGGCATAAGTATCAAAGTAGTTATTCTCCCCAAAAACTCCTAGACTTGCGTGTATCTGACTGGTATCTTTTAAACCACCTATAGCCATTCGGTAGTCTACAACGCTTTGAGACCCCGCAAAGGGTGAGATGAAATTTACACTTTCTACACCTCCTGTATTGGCAAATTTTACTAACAATCTGTAAGCCGCAGCTACTTCAGTTAGTTCGTTAGGATCGCTAACGTAGCCGCGCATCCTATCGATTTGCTGCTTACTCAGTGCTAAGGAGTAATGATATTCAAGATTAGCACTATCGCTAGAACCCGCAGCTTGTTGGATTTTAGAAGGAGCCACTCGAACGCCAATCTGGAAAGGAATCGAAGCTTCTGATGCTGCATATACGTCGGCCGCTCTAGCTACTATCGCTTGATAAACATCGCCGCTACGATCTCTATCAGTCAGGTTTCCGGCGCGGTACTTTTCTTTAAGTTTATAAATCTCTGTTTCTTTTACTAACGCATTACTGCCGCTTTTACGAAATTCAGCTTTTGATTTGAATAATAAGTCCATTGCTGCTTGAGAATGTTTTTGCCCAAACAGAATCTCTTCGTTAACCAACCCAGTATTGCGATCGATTAAGTTTAGTTCTAGCTTAGAACCTAATAAAGGCGCCGTTGCAATCTGCTGTCTGCTGGAGTCTAATACCTGCAAACTAAGGCCGAACAAACTAGACACTACCGAAGCAGCGCGTACCGTAGCAGAACCCTGGTTGAAGCTCCGTACTCCTTTAATAGTTTCTGCATCTTTACCGGCTGCTGTAAATAAGCCTACTACCTTTTCAATAAATCTGTTATCCCCGGCTTCTAACGCAAGCACTAAAGTCTCTTGTAATTGTGCGACCGGCGCTAACGTACCTAAACTAGAGTACTTACCTGTTTTACTGTCTATTAGATTGAATAAGCCTGAGTTGTTTATAAACAGTCCGGCATTCTTTGTTAAAACGTCAGAACTGCCAATGCTGTCTTCAAACCCTGCCTTTTTAAAAGAGGTTGTTAATAACGCTTTTAGCTTTTGACTTTGAGCTTCTAATTTAAGCCGCTCTACTGGGTCTTTACTTTTAGAGCTTAAATCAGCTGTAAAGTAATTTGCAAACAACGCAGTAGCTAGCTTGTCAGTACGCAATCGTTGCACGAAGGCTTGAGCTGTGTCTGCAGTAGTCAGTACGTCTAAGCCAGACTCGTAATTAAACCCTTTAAGCGAGGCACTAGCAGCCATCGAGTAAATCTCATTATCGTTGGCAGTTCTAGAAGATAAGCCTAGCCCGCTAAGCGTGCGATCGTAATAGTCAAAAATACCAGACTCATCAAACCGTGCCGGACCTTTAACGTTTTCAACGCCAGGACGCACCGCCCCGTTAAACAAAATCGTATAGCTAACATGGCCTACCAACCTTCCGTCTAACTCAGTGAAATTTAATATATCGTTAGTAACTGCGACTGCCTCCTGCACGTCTCGAAGACGTCCAGAAATCTTAATTGCCGCTCTAGCTGCTTTAGTAAAAGCTCCTTTCTCATCGGCATATGGAGCTAAAGCTACATATAGTCTGGAGCTGTCTCCGTCAAACGTTCCGTACTGAGTAAAACTACCGCCATCGTCAAAGCCGTATAGACCAGGCTGTAACGTGACTTTCATGGCACCTTCTTGAGATAGCGAGATTCCTCGAATAAATTTAAACTTGTCCTTGACTTTTAAATTAACTGCTTTGCGTACGTCTTTGTTTTCCCATAATTGCTCTGCAGTTAAGTCAGAGTCATCTAAATAGGATTGTAATACGTTATTTCGGTACGTGTCGATCGCATTTAAAGTTTTAGCGTGTAATAATTCTTGTTCTCCATAGTAAATGAAACGTCCCGGAGCAAACGCTTTTTGTAGCAACGCCCGTTGGCGATCGCTAGCAATATTAGCTGCGTGTAATTTTCCACCAACAGCATCATAACTACTAACACTTTCAATTTGAATTTTAGTGTACTGCTCGTAGCCGTAATAACTTTGATGTTTGGCATTAACGTGCATAAAGTCAGAGAGCTGATGCAAACCAGTACCGATCAGCACCCGTTTCAACTTGGAATTAGTAGCAAAACCTCTTAGCTCAGCTTGTGGGTTGGCATCGTTAATTCTTGCCATAGTAGTTGGGTCTTCCCCGTTAGCTACTGCAGTTTGTAAAGCCGCAAACTGCAATGGCGCTAATACCGTATCGACGTTCGCAGAAATTGCTTCTTCGCGGCGCAAGTTAAGTAATTTACCATTAACACTTTCGTAATATTTACTTAGGTCGTTTTGCTGTAAGAGATCTTTATAAAATTCAGACGAGTATTCGATTGCCGGCTTAGTTCCAGTAAGGTTCTTTAATCGTTGGGGAATTTGCTCGGCTTTACGATAGGGAACTAATAATATCGATTGGCTAGAAGTTTCTAAATAGAGCTTTTGCTGTAGCTCTTTTAACCAATCTTCTTTATCTTTATACCCGTCGAGCTCGGCTCCTAATTTGTCTAAGGTAGTAGTAGCTAGCTGTTTGCTGCCAGAAAACAAAGTAGCGATGTCATAAAAAGTAGTTGTTTCTGCAGCCATAGATTCTAATTGTGAGTCGTGATGGCGGCGATCGTAAATCTTTAGATTGCTAGTCTGCGCGGCAATCCCAGCATAAGCCACACCTATAGGCATCGAACCGCTGCCGTGTTTGTAAGTTCCTCCAAGCTGTAATAAAGAGTTCGAGCCATCGGCTAAAGTCAAAGGACTGCGATCTGGTAAATAATAAGCTCGTCTAGCTAGTTGCTGAGCGCCGGAAAAGTTAGCTTCGTGCGGCTGTAAATACGGAGACATTAATTGCTCGATTAGATTTTTACGCCTGCCTTGAATCTGCTGTTTTAATAACGCTTCATATCTACTTTGCAGCAGTAAGTTTCCTTGCCAACTAGAGGTAAGAATTGCTTGCTTTAAATTTGCAAAGGCGTCTACTCGCAACGAACGCCCGGTGATATCGGTAACTATCTGCGGATCTAAAAGTATCTGAGCTAGATTGCTAACTACTTTAGCGCCTACACCCTGTCTTAAAGTATCGGTATTGCCTAACGGTCGCAGAACCTTATCGATGCCACTACTGTAAATATCTGCTAATCGAGCGGCACTTACTTGGGAATACTCTTGAGACCCAGATAAACTTAGAAATCTGGCTTTTAGCATTTCGCGAAAAGCCGTAACCTCTGCGCCCCGTTCTGCAAATGTATTGACATAGCTACTAAAAGTAGTATCAGCTCCGATTAACTTGCCTAAGAATTTGTCTATTTCTAAATATTGTTGGCTGCTACTATAGGTCTGCCGATCTTGAAGAAACTGCCTAAACGCTAAGCTACGAGCTTGCTGTAGTAATATTGGCTGCTGCATTACGTAAGTGCGTACTATACCAACTGTAGTTTCAACCGCACTTTGCTCTGTCTTACCTAAGTAGCTAGCGCCAATATATCTATAGCTAGGTAGATCTAAAATGCCACCGCCTACAGTCGCTGCAAACTCGAATGTCTTGCTTTTACTTCTTAATAAATCTCTTTCTCCACTTTGAAGTAGTACTTCACCAGTACTTAAAATTTCGATATCTGGTACGCGCACGCTCAATCGCCCGTCCTCGGTTTGCGAGATACTAATATCGATGTTGTAATCGTCTTTTAGCTGTCGTTGTAAAGAGTTCATCCCCTTAGCTAAAAAGGTAGGTTCTACAAAGGTACGACTGCGATCGCCAGATAAGATAGTAGTTACGCTAGCCGATCGTTCGAGGTCGCCACTCATAACAAAACTAGCGTTAATAAAAATAGACTGAGGCTTTGCTAAATCCCCGGCTAAAGTTTGAGTTTGGGGTGCGCTCAAACCGATCGTCGGACTACCGTATAAGCCTTTAACATACCCGTAAGTATCGTCCCGAATAGAAGTGAGATTGAGATTGCTACTAGGAACTAGACTAGTTAATTTGCGCCCTAGATCCTGCTGGTCTACAAAAGGTTCGTAACTACCGTCTGTCGTATAACTTCCAGAAAGCCGGCTCTTAATAATATCGCTTAGAACCGGCTCGTCTGTGACGCCGCTGTAGCTCTTATTAACACCATCGACAAACTCGCCGATCCGCAAAGACGTACGATTGATAGATGTTGAAAATAAATCTAGGATCGGATCTGACATGATAGCAGCTATAGAAAGTCTTAGTTAGCAATTAAGGTAATAACGTCATCGAGAGATTTTCCTTCACTTAAAATATCGACTAGTAATTTTGCTTGTTGACATAATAAGAAGTTTTGGGCGAACCTAGAAGCGTTATTATTTCTGAAAGGTTTTATAGCGTCTTGCTTGTAATACCGATAGTCATTTAAAAGATGATCCCGGCCTAGTAATATCGGACTGTCATTTCTAAATTTATTGGCTAGCAGCAAAGGATACCAATATTCACTGTCGCTACAGCCAACTACTAAGATCTTCTGGCTGGTAATTTCAATCTGACACGTTTTCGTATAAGCCTTAGTACAGTAGAAATCTAGTCCTTGATAAGTCGTATATGTATATGCTATAAGCGTGTCATAGACAGGATTACCAGGATTGATAAACGTTAGCACAGGATCGATCTGCCCTAGATAACTGTTTAGTTTCGCCGGAATACCTAAGAGGCAAGCATAACCTATAGTTTTATTTTTTAAGTGTCTAGTGCGCGCGTTAACTAAAAAGTCTTTTATAGAAAGATTTTCTCTGTCTAATAGCTCTAGGTATTGATATTCTAAGGCTAACCAGCGTGACTGTAGGTGTGACGAGCTACTAGTTATTGCCGCTTTCAGCCAGTCTTTACGTCTGCTATGATTGAGAATTCGATAGCTACAGACAGCAATTAAAGCCTTTTCAAAATGAGTTGCTTGGATCTTGGACATGTGTTTGTGATGGCGCGTTACTAAAACTTTAGCTCTGCTAAGTTGCAAAGCGAGCAGAACTATCTATTTTTTTATGCAAGACGTTTTAAAGATCGACCGGAGTATGTTAGCTACGGGTAAAACCGAAGTGGAAATCCGCGCTCCTAAATATTCAGATCTGCGTAAAGCCCGCAAACTGTTTCCTTACGACCGCCCAGACCGAGATCGACTGGGTTACATCCCAGAAGATCTGATGCTGGCTTCGCTGTTAGTAACGGTAAACGGCAAAGCAGTTGACGAAAGTACCGATCTAATAGACCGGTTGGCAGAACTCCCGTTAGCAGACAAGCAAGCTTTGTACGCTTTAGTTAACGAGACTTTCTACCTATCTAAAGAACGAGCTAATGTCGCTGCAGACAACGGCAAAGCCGCACGTTATGAAGCCTATGAGTTTCGTTCGATCCCTGCTAACGAAATGCCGAGTGGCAAAGAAGTTAAGTTTAATATGCCCAATACTGCGGCGCAAATTCAATGCGAGCAGAACTATCCAGGCTTAGATAAAAGCGGAGTAGGTCTAGAAGAGTATATGTTCGCTTACTGCTTGACAGGTAACGAAGGAGCTGATAAGTTAGCGGTTCTTGACGATTGGGAAATCGAAGACGTGCAGTATGCTGTCAATTACTATTTAGCCTGCGCTTCGATCGATGAAGATACTCGGGTCAACTTAAAAAAGACAGCCCGTACGCTAAAACAGCAATTGCGCGCGAAGTCTATCTCCAAACCCTTACCAGTAGTTCGGGCTGTCAGTCCGAAACAACTAGAAATCCCACTGCAACAGACGACCAGAGAAGCAGAGGACGTAGCGGACTTGGAAGCTTTGCTGTCGAAGCCGAAGTCTTAGCTCTACTCTGGGGGCGGCTACTTTTTGATTTAGATTGGGACGTCAGAGCCGATCGTCAAGGATTCGCTAGTGATGAAGATTACTTGCAAGCAATTCTCGAACGCGATCGAATCATCGACAGCAGAAATAATGAAGTCTCTCAGGTCTACGACCTTAAAGCCTACGTAACTGTCAATCAACTAGTCTCAATTTCTTTAGAAAGTTGGATCGGTAAAAATAGCTGGCAGCAAGCTCACGGTTACGGCGACGCGATTAAAACGGCTTTGCTGTCTGAAGTCAACGCTATCCTCGAAGCTAGAGATCGCGACCGTCGCGACCGCGAGCAAAAAGCTAAACTTGAAACTGCTAAGCTCTCTGGATCTAATGTCGAACTTCCCCACAAGCTTGGCGGCATTCAAAACTATCTAAGCTAACAAATGCTTTCTTCTTTAAACCCTAGTACTACAGTTAGAACAGACAAGAAGCGAATGCCGTACGCCCAGTTTAAGCAGTACGGCTGCAATAATCCGCAACCTCATGCAAATCGGGAAGCATTAAGAGAGTATAAACGAGTTGCCGAGCGGGATCTAACGATACGAACTTGTTTTGATATTCTGCTCAAGACAATCATGGCGTCCGTAGACAGAGTAGTCCACGAAGATCCAGAAATTGCAGATCACTGTAATTATCAATTGGCTGCCTACGAAGACGAACACGGAACTAATTGGCAATCAATGCTTAGCAATCCAATCCACAGTTTGTGGGAAGGAGGCTTTAGTACTTCAGAGGTAATGTTATCTAAAGGAGACTTTAGCAGGATCTTACTTTCGGATTTAGTTACCTACGATCCTGTTAGCATCCAACTGTATCCAGACCCTCGCGGCCGGCTGATCGAATCAAAGTCTAGTTACTATAACAGTCGAATTCCGTCAGGGATTTACCAAACAATTCGTAACTACGATCCGACGATCGCAAACTTGATGGGTAGTTTGGGAAACAGTTACAGTACGTTAGGCATGATTAGGCTACCTAGAAAAAAGGTAGTTTATCTCAAGCAACAGGGCCTTTACGGAAATCATTATGGCATCTCGTCTATCGCGCCCATCTACCGTTGGGTATTATTAAAAGAAGCTTTTATCGACATGATGTCGTCGGCTTTGGATCGTTATGGCAATCCGCTATTTTATATAGCCATGCCAGATTTGCCAACAGACCTAACCGAGACAGACGATGAAGGTATGGCTAGGGCGATTACTACTTTTGACACTCTCCGCTCGCAACTTCAAAATCTAGGTTCTCAAGGCAACGCTTTATTATTACCGTACGTTGATAAAGGAGTGCCGCCAAAAATAGGTCAAATCTCTCAGCCGCAAAACATAGGTTCTGTCTTTATCGATAGTATCGAATACTGCAACGCTCAAATTGCTTTAGAATTAGGAGTACCAACATTCTTTATCTTGTCTAGAAGCTCCTTAGAAACTAATAACAGAGCGATTCCAGAACACTTAATGACTAGTTTTTGGGCAAACATAGACGACTATCGATCGAAGATCGTTAATGCTATCTGTCGCCAGATCTTTGCTAAAGTCATCGATTACAACTTTGATAATCGCCCTACTGCCAAACGAGCGCCTACCTTTTCTAGAGTCTATTCAAATCGAGCTGAGGACAGAGTAGCTACGATGCAAGTAGTTCAGGGCTTGACTAAAGCCGGCGCGCTAAATCCTCAAGTTCAAACTGACTTTGACATCATGCGCCAGATGGTAGGTTTGCCGACTCGCGATATGAATGCTTCAGACCGCGATCTGTTTGAAAGATTGTACGAGAGCAATGCTGGAGGCCGCCCGATAGGTTCTACCAAACCGCAGCAAAAAGCCCGCGCTAAAACTAGCAATAAACCAACTGGTGACTTACCGATCGAATAAAAAGTCTAGGCGCAGATCGGACTCTAAAACAGACTTTACGAATAGAAAGCAGTATTCGTTACTTGGAGTTCTAGACCAACCAGGCCGAATAAAACATTTATCTTGTTCGCCTGGAATATCAACAATGTAACCTTCACCTTTAACTTCTTTTAACGACCAGCCCCATCTACAGCCAAAGGCAAATACGTACTCTTCTATCAAAGCTAATTTTCGCACCCTAGTTTTTCGATCCTTCTGACAAATTATTAAATTTAGTTCTGGAAATTTTGGGTCTAGGAATATATCAGTAATCGAGCGATATAAATCTATTTCCCACTGTAAGAACTGTAATGCTTGAGTTGAGTCTCTTATTTTAAAACGGCTATCGCGAATACAAAAAGATGCGTTCGATCGATCCACTATCGAACCATCGTCGATAGTCTTTGAAATAGCGGCAATTCCTGGCATCCATTTACAAGTATCTAGGTCGTTAGCAGAAACGTAACAGCTCGATAGTCTACTTAAAGTTTCGTACGCACAAGCTAAATCTAAATTAAATTTCATGTCTAACCCTTTGCAATTATTATCTTTTCAAACTTTTAACGAATCCGGCTTTACCAATAACGTCGATCCGGAGGTAGAAGTTGCAAATCCTCCCTGGCAAAATGTTAACGTTCCGGCAGTGAAACCTACAACTAACGAGCCAGCGGCTATTGAGGTCAGCCCCGTGCAGATAAAAGCCAAGCAGCCAGAATTAACAGATGGTAAAACTAAAGGTTTGGCTAATGCTTGTGGTAACTGCGCTTTGGCTTACAACTTTCCAAATCTAGTATGTGCTGTTACTAATGAATCTACGCAAGTATTAAATACTTGTGACTCTTACCTAAGCCCATTAGATTTACTCAAAGCGCGTTAGTACTACTTATCTACGATTTATCTTCAATACCAGAAATATGCCAGCTCTGGCGTAACTACTTTTGTATGCAAGAAAGCCTAGCAACTTTAGACGAACTAGATCTAGAGAGCGAAGAACCAGAAACTAAACCAATCGCGTATGTAAAACCTCAGGCTCCTACGGCTTTAAACGTTGACTTTAGCACGTTTAAGACCAAGCAAGCTTTTGGCGCACTTTTAGTTCCTCATTTTCCTTTCGGTACTTGGGAACATCCTTGGTACGGAGAGATGGTATTCGATGAAGCAGTAGCTAAAACAGCTATAGCCAACTTCGAACTAGGAGTCTGCGCCTACGATCCCGGTCTGTTTGTCGGCCATGTCAATATCGGCGCTAGGCCTGCAGTCGGCTTCTTAGAAAAGATGCTGATTCATGACAATTGCCTGTGGGGACTATACGCCGCTGTAGATGAAAAAACATATATGGCGGTAAAAAGGCAGCAGTATCGCTACTCCTCAATGGAGATCGATATGAACTACCACAATCCTCGAACCAGGAAAGACTATGGACCTACGATAGTAGGCTGTGCGCTAACAAACGAACCGTTTCTTACAGAGATGCCTGACGTCCGAGCTTTTTCTCTAGGCAGAGAAGAGTCAAATCGCCGGTCTTTCTCCGTAATGCTGGGTTCAGATCTCGCAATAGAAATTCCAACTATAGAAGTACCAGAGCTACCAGAAGTTTTCTCTAAACCAATAGATATGCCAGAAGAAAATCAAACTCCCGTAGCGGTTACGCCAGAACCGACGCCAGAACCTGTTTTAGCAACTTTACCTCAAGCTTCGTTAACTCAGTCTTTAAGCTCTACTAGTACTATTGAAGTTACTATCAAAGCTTTAGCAGCAGAACTGGCTGAAGTTAAAGCCGAGAATAAAGAGCTAAAGAATAAAATGCTCTCGATTACGGACGAGCACGGCAAGTTGGTAGAACAGCAAAAACGCGAGCGACAAGAGCGTCGCTTGTCTATTGTTTCCCAGGCCGCATTGAGCGTTGGTGCAAAGACAGCTTTTGAGACGGCTCTTAAAGCCCCAGGTCTTGGAGAAGAAGCTGCGGACGAACTAATCGCTCAGGTTAAAGCTTTGTCTGTAGAAGAAGAGCGGACTTATCTGCAACAGCACGGCACTGAAACTCCTGCAGCAGATTCGGCTCCAGTAGCAACTAGCCCTGAGCCTACCAAGCAGTTTGCTTACGCTAAATATCTCGAACAATGTCAGGCTAAACAAGCTACTCTCTCGCGTAAATAATCATGTCACAACCGATTTTTCCTACTTACTCTCCACAAGTTACAGACTGGGTGGCTGCAGGCGACGACCTTTTAGGAGGTACCCAGCTACGAATGCTGCTGGAAGGATTCTCGCGGATCATGCCGCCGGATCTAGAAAATCTATTTCCTACTCAGTACACTCCCAGCCGCACTGTGGCCTTCGAACAATACTTCGACAGTATTACGATGGCTCCAATCGTTGAAATGGGCAAAGAGTTTTCTCTGCAATTAGGTTCTGCTAGACGCTCTCGCAAGCGCTTTGCAAATCCGCTCTTTACCCGCCAGCATATCTATATTGAAGATTCTGCGGTTAACGATTTACGGGCGCCAGGAACCTATAACGATAGACTCGATCCTTCAGCAGTAATCGCTCAAAAGATCGAGGACGGTTACCGCTATCAGCAAGAGCTGATTACCTTTTTACGTTATTCAGTTCTTCTGGGCGGTATTAATTATACCGACGCGCGTTCTAACGTTTCTATCAATGTTAGTACCGGCATTCCCCAGCACAACATGTTCTCGTATAACGGTTGGGGCGGTACTTACCCTGGCGGCGTCGCAGTTACTAACGTCGCCGCGCAAACGCCAGTAGCCAATGTAGGTGATGGTAACACGTACACTGCGTGGGATAACCTTACAGCTACACGAGGTCGGATGGAAGCCCTCTTGTTCACAGACCCTCAGCTAAACATTGGGGTGCCCTGGACTCAGCGCCAAGCAGACGTAGCTTCTACAGTTCGTCGTCTTAAAACATGGCTGACTGAAGTTAACAAAGTAGGTGGTTGGGAAATCTACATGGGTGGCGCTCTCTATGACGCCCTCCACGCTAACGGTCTAATTCGACGCTCTAGCGGTATGTTCTCCTTTGTAGGAAACATGGATGTCGTAGCGGGCGGTCGTAATGGGATCTATCCTATGGATGGTCCAGCAGCTCCAGCTAACGCTTATAGCTTTGAAGGCGGCGACCTGGTTGCGATCTCCGGCTGTAAAATTAATGTCGTACGCGGGCGCTACCCAAGTCCTGAAAACGGGCAACCAGAATTGTACTGGCCTCCTCACCAAATCGTAATGGTCGCGCCTAAGGGTAACACTGGCGATACTATAGGCACGACTTGGCATTGCTCGGGAGAATTGCGCGACACTGTAGGTCCCTGGATTCGCTCTTCTGAAAATCCACCTAGCCCTGCGTTACCTGGTACTAGCATCCAAATGGGCGACGCCTTTTTACCTGTTGCTAAGTACCCCCACTGGATCTCTATTATTAATGTCTGCGAACCTGGTTCTCTGAATACAGGTCTCTATGACGATCCGTTGTTTAGCTACGGTACTTCTTACTCTCTCTATTAATAAGCTATG
>JACCED010582583.1_pt1 | contig 18330 bp, 13 predicted proteins | sample 7455021 | NCBI WGS metagenome assembly JACCED01 (sample SAMN15323456, study PRJNA562643) | freshwater metagenome | isolation source: river surface water | place: USA:Blue River Watershed | collected 2017-08-19 | reverse complement strand
CTCATCTATCGCTTTATGACCAAAAGGGTTTCTGATAAAAGGCGCAGCAAGCATTCGCAATAGGCGCCAGGAAGCCTCCTGTAAAACAGCAATTGCGATGTTGATGCTACTACTTAAAAATCCGTAGGACTGACCTAACCCCAGTAATCGTTTTGCTCCAAGGGTAGATGCCTCGGCAATGACGACAGCAGCATTTAAACGCCAGACAAATTCTTGAATGTCGGTGGACTTGGCCGTTTTAGAGGTGTCAATCAAATGAAGAAGCGAAGTCCATCGTAAATAATAGGGTTTTAACTTTAGGGATCGACCATGACGTAGTAACTCAACACAGCGGACATATTTTCGTATCAGACCTTGTGTTGGGCGCACCCCTAGTACATAACGTAATAAGCCATGGCCTTCCAGTGCCAGATCGCGCTTTATTGAGTATCCAGAACGATGCAATCCACTTTCTAGCATTCTTAACTGAATACCCAGACGTTGTAAATCAGCTCGCGTCTCCATGGGTTTTAAGTCGAAAAGCGAAATCAGTCTTTCAAGCCCGAGCTTTGTTCTTAGATTGTGTCCAATCAAGTTGATCGCAAGTCTTACCAGACCAACGGGTACTGGGACAGGTATACGAAAGCGACGAACCCAGTAACGTTGAATTCCCCGCAGGAATCCGGTAAAGGAAACAGGCTGCTCAGCTCCGATGCTGAGTATGGCTGACTCAAGACCTTTCGTAGTCGCGCAGCTTAGAAGCGCTGCAACCAAATCATCAACATGAACAGGCTGGATTCGTGGGGCGGGTAAAAAAGCGGGATAGGCAGGTAGCTTGCGTACAAGAGTGGCTAGTACTCCAAAAAGACCGCTCTCAAAACCGCCGTAAACCTGGCCTGGACGTAAAACGTAGCCATTTGAAGCGATGGCAAGTTGTTCAATATGCCATTTCGTACGGCCATAATCTGTAGGCGCGTCTTCACGCGATACTTGGCTAGATACAAAAATAATGCGAGCATCCTGCTGGACAGCTGCTTGAAACAAGTACCGAGCGGCATTAATCTCTGCTTCTGGGTTCGAGGTGCTAGAAGAGGTGACTGCAGCGAGATGAAAAACCGCATCAAAACTTTCATCCAGCTTGAGAGGTTGCGGATTGGATAAATCAAATATTACTTTGGTTGAGGAGCGTCCCGTGGTAACAACTTGATGCCCACCCTCTTTAGCCGCGCGAACAAGTCGTTGGCCAATATATCCTGTTGCACCTGTAATAAGCAGCTTCATGAGACTCCTTAGTCAGCCCTGCCGAGCTGAGATTTTCAGGCAAGCATTTTTCGATAGACTTGAAGTGTGGCATCCGCACACGCCTGCCAAGTAAATTCCTTTGCGCGCGCCAGACCTCGTTGCTTGAGTATCAAGACAAGCTTTTGATCGTCAAGAACCTGTTGCATCGCTCGTGCAATCGCATCTACATCCAGCGGATTAAGCGTGATGGCCGCATCTCCAGTCACTTCTGGTAATGAAGTCGTATTCGACGTAATCACAGGTACGCTTGCAGCAAAGGCTTCAAGTACTGGCAAACCAAAGCCCTCGCCAAGCGAAGGAAAGACAAGAGCAGAGGCCAGTTTTAGCACAGGCAATAAATTTGCATCAGGAACATGTTCAAGCCAGCGCACTGCACCAGAGACAGAGTCTTCGTTAATGAGCTGCATGACTTCTTCGCATTTCCAGCCTTCTCGACCAATAATGACTAGTGGAGTGCGTAAACGTTCGACCGGACTCAAAGTACGATGCGCGCGGATTATGCTTTCAACGTTTTTCCGAGGCTGGAGCGTACCGACAGATATAAAAAAAGTCTCAGGTAACTGGTACAACTGACGAACACGTGCAAAATCCACACTGCTTACTTCTTTAAACCATCGCTCATCTACAGCTAATGGGATGACTGTGATTTTGTTCAGTGCGATACCAGTCCATTTAGACAGTTCATTTTTTGAATAATCCGAAATCGTAATGACTTCATCTGCCCAGTTTGCCGCTCTTTTCCATAAAAAGTTTTTGATGCCACGAAACTCACTGCGTGACCACTGAGGGTGCGAAAGAGGGATCGCATCCATCAAGGTCGCAACCATTGGCACGGGTTTGCAGCGTGGGACGTAGTGATCTGTTGCGTGAATTAAATCCACACGGCTGACTAAATCGCCCATACCAAAGAAATTAGTGCCTGTTGCAACGGATAAAGCTGTATTGACTGAGTAACGACCGAACTGAACGCTATGGCCCATGTCAGAGGGAATCGCGGCTCGAAACGAGAAGGGGACCAACTCAACCTGAGGCTCAGAGACCATTCGCGACATGATTTCGCGCGTGTAGTTGCCGATGCCATCTAATCCGCCACCCGACAAACCATTGCACAGGGCGGTGACTCCAAAGCCAATGCGCATATCTAGGCCTTGTTGACGTTTGTTTCAGCAGCAATCATCCACGCGAGCGTTTCGCGTAAAGGGCGAGGGTGCCAGTCTGCAACAAAAGTTTCAAGCAGCGCCGGATCGCCCCCAAGCTGGAGAACTTCGTTGGCGCGCACAAAAACTGGATTGACGCACGCCTTGAGTTGATGACCAGTCAATTCGGATGCTAAAACTAATGCATCGCGCAAGGAGACCAGATTGCCCGAGCATACATTAACTGTTTGACCCACCGGTGCTGCTTCGATCAGCTTGCGATAAGCGTGCACCACATCACGCACATCATTGAACTCACGCCAGACATCCATATTGCCAAGTTCGATTGTGTCGCGCTTGTGAACAAAATGAGAAATGATCTTGGGGATTAAAAAGCTGTCGGACTGACCCACACCGGTATAGTTAAAAGGGCGAGCGATGACGACTGGAATGCGCGGGATCCAAATCCTGGCCATGTATTCCATTGCCAGTTTGCTGACGGCATAATCGTTGGCGGGATTTGTTGGGTTGAGTTCACTTAGCAAACCACTTTGCAGGTTACCGTAAACGTTTGCACTGCTTGCGAGTAGGACACATTTGAGTTTGTCAGCCACAGACGCGAGCGCTTCGAGCAAGTTTCGCGTTCCAACTAAATTGATGTCGTAGAAAGCTTTCGGCTGTCCGTGACCTACAAATGCAATACCCGCAAGATGGATGACATATTGCGGTTGAATTGTCTGAACCGCTGCAAGGAGCGAGGCAGTATCAATCAGGTCTGCCTCTAAGGTCCGAGGCTCACCGGGCGTTGCGCTCCCAATCCCCCAGACCTCATAACCGTTTTGCTCTAGCTCGGTCGCCATGTGGCGACCGGTAAAGCCTTGCAAGCCAGTAATGAGTACGCGCGCAGGTTGTGTGGTGCTCAGCGCGGTAGATGCAGCGGACATTTAGAAGGAGAATCCACGCTCATTGCGAGCCAGATCGGCAACGACCATCATGCGGCAAAGCTCTTCAAGCGTTGTGTGTGGCGCCCAGCCGAGTTTGGCTTTGGCTTTTTCGGGATTGCCGATTAGCAGCTCGACTTCGGCAGGACGGTAAAACTTTGGATTGATCTTGACCAGAGCTTTACCGGTCTTGGCGTCGAGGCCTTGTTCGGCCTCTGCGGTACCTTTCCAGTCGATTGCGATATCGGCAGCTTTGAAAGCCATCGTGACAAAGTCGCGCACTGTTTCAGTGCGATTAGTAGCCAGTACAAAAGTATCGGGTTCGTCAGCCTGTAGCATACGCCACATGCCTTCCACGTAGTCCTTGGCATAACCCCAATCACGTTTAGCATCCATGTTGCCCAATTCGAGTACATCGAGCTTTCCAAGTTTGATCTTAGCAACCGAGTCTGTAATTTTACGGGTCACGAACTCGCGGCCGCGCAATGGTGATTCGTGATTGAAGAGAATCCCGCTCGTACCGAAAATGCCATAACTTTCGCGGTAGTTGATTGTCATCCAGTGCGCATACAACTTGGCGACACCATAAGGACTGCGCGGATAGAAAGGGGTGCTTTCAATCTGGGGAATCGCCTGTACTTTGCCAAACATCTCGGACGTACTGGCCTGATAGAAGCGGATTTTAGGATTGACGATGCGGATAGCCTCGAGCAGGTTGACTGGACCAATGCCGGTAATGTCCGCAGTGGTCAGAGGCTGATCGAACGACACACCAACGAAACTTTGGGCGGCGAGGTTATAGACTTCGGTTGCTTGAGTTGCTTGAAGCAGGCGGATGCTGGAAGACAGGTCCGTCAAGTCATACTCGACTAGATGAAGTTTGGGGTGTTTTTCAATGCCTAGCTCTTCAATTCGCCAAAAATTGACTGAGCTTGTGCGGCGATAGGTGCCGTAAACCGTGTAACCCTTGGTCAGGAGCAGTTCTGACAGATAAGCACCGTCTTGTCCGGTGATGCCAGTGATTACTGCCACTTTTGAATTTGCTACGCCATTTGCCACGTCTAGCCCCATCGCACTAAGTAAAACCCCTATTATACTTGGAGAGTGACCGAAAATCCTTGCGTTGTACCCAATGTCCTATATAGATGCAGCCGCTTAAACGCCTGAAAATGCCTCCGTCCTTGTTATGATGGAGTTATTTGCTAAAAGAGCCAACCCAACTCCAAAACTCAATCATTCTTAAATTGTTGTCAAAATAAAGATTATTGGTTCTGGTAAACGATTGGCAAATGTTCCACTTTTTTGACGGTTGATCATGCAATTAATCCCCGTGATTCTCTCAGGTGGTGCCGGGACTCGCCTGTGGCCCGTATCGCGCGAGTTACATCCCAAGCCCTTTATCAGACTGTCCGACGGGCAAAGCCTGTTGCAAAAGTCGTTTTTGCGGGCAAAAGGCTTGCCTGGGGTAGCTGAGGTCCTGACCGTCACAAACCGGGATTTATTTTTTAAAACTGCAGATGAATATCGCGAAACCGGCGATATCCCCATGCCGCTTGGCTTCATACTCGAGTCCGAGGGACGCAACACGGCACCAGCCATTGCCGCAGCCGCACTGACCATCAGTAAAACCTATGGTCCAAAGGCAATCATGCTGTTTTTGACGGCGGATCATTTGATTGGCGACATCTCTGCTTTCACTGTCGCAGTCAAGCAAGCTGTCGAGCTCGCTGAGACAGGCAAAATCACTACTTTCGGAATTCGGCCAGAAGGCCCCGAGACAGGCTACGGCTACATTGAGGCGGACGGCACTCATGTGCGCCGCTTCGTTGAAAAGCCGGATTTGGAGACCGCTCAAGCCTACGTTGATAGCGGTAAATATCTCTGGAATTCAGGCATGTTTTGCATGACCGCAGAGACGGCCATGACAGAACTTAAAAAATATGCACCCGAGGTGCTTCAAGCCGTCGCGAACAGTCTGGAGGTGTCGCGCCGTGTAGAAGGAAAAGGTCAGTACCAGATTGAACTGGATGCAAAGACTTTTGCGCAGGCCGAAAGTATCTCGATCGATTTTGCGCTGATGGAAAAAACAAACCAGGCTGCAGTCGTCTCCTGCTCGATTGGCTGGAGCGACATTGGCTCCTGGAACGCTCTAGGGGATCTCGTCCCGCCAGATGCCCAAGGCAATAGTGTAGAAGGCGAGGCTTTTCTACATGATGTCAAAAATTGTTACATCCAGGCGGATAATCGTATCGTGGCGGCGGTGGGGGTCGAAAACCTGATTGTGATCGATACGCCGGATGCCTTGTTGATTGCGGATAAAAATCGCTCGCAAGACGTCAAACAGATTGTGGGCCAGTTAAAGAAAATCGGCCATGAAGCCTACCGCCTGCATCGCACGGTTCATCGCCCCTGGGGTACCTACACTGTGCTCGAAGAGGGTCCGAACTTTAAGATGAAGCGCATCGTCGTCAAGCCTGGCGCCTCGCTGTCATTGCAAATGCACCATCACCGCAGCGAGCATTGGATCGTGGTGGATGGCATGGCTAAAGTTGTCAATGGTGAACAAGATTTGCTCATCGCAACAAACGAATCGACCTTTATTCCTGCCGGACACAAGCACCGGCTTGAAAACCCGGGCAAGATTGATCTGGTTTTGATTGAAGTACAAAGCGGGCAGTATCTTGGCGAGGACGACATCGTGCGCTTCGAAGATCATTACGGCCGAGTTTAATTTGTAAAACACACATAAAAAGTCTGCTAAAACTGAAATGAAGGCCTAATGCAAATGTTCAAAGCCTTGTGGGCGTACCGCGGATTTATATTCGGTAGCGTCAGGCGTGAGTTCCAGGCCAAATATAGTAATTCTTTGCTTGGCGCCGCTTGGACAGTAATCAATCCATTAGCCATGATTGCTGTTTACACACTTGTTTTTTCGCAGATCATGCGAGCTAAGTTGCCAGGCATTGATAGCCAGTTCGCTTACAGCATTTATTTGTGTGCAGGCGTATTGACTTGGTCATTCTTTTCGGAAACTGTTAGCCGGGCGCAAAATGTTTTTTTAGAAAACGCTAATTTGCTCAAGAAAATCAGTTTTCCGAGACTATGTTTGCCGGTCATTGTCGTGGCCAATGCAAGTTTGAACTTTTCAATTATTTTTGGACTGTTCTCAATTTTTTTGATTATTTCCGGAAGTTTTCCCGGAATAGTCTACTTAGCCATTTTTCCAGTACTACTTGTCCAGGTGCTCTTTTCAGTCGGTTTAGGCATCACACTGGGTGTACTCAACGTTTTTTTTAGAGACGTAGGACAACTCTTCGGTGTCATTCTGCAGTTTTGGTTCTGGTTAACGCCGGTGGTGTACCCGATAAACATACTACCGGTGTCAGTAAGTGATGCCATGCGCTACAACCCGATGACAAACATTATTACTGCCTATCAAAAAATTCTAGTTAACGGTCAGTGGCCTGATTGGGCGTCATTATTGCCAGTCAGTGTGATTGCCATCTTGCTATGTTTTTGGGCAATGCACTTATTTCGCAAACACGCTGGTGAAATGGTGGATGAACTCTAATGGGCTCGATTACAGTTGCTCAATTAGGCAAAGCTTATAAACAGTACCCTAGTCGGTGGTCGCGCCTTGCAGAATGGCTCATCCCATTCAGTAAAAAGCGACATACGTTGAAATGGGTTCTTAAAGATTTGAACTTCAGTGTCAGCCCAGGCGAGGCAGTTGGCATTGTGGGGATCAATGGTGCAGGTAAAAGCACATTGCTCAAGATGATCACCGGCACGACTCAAGCCACGACGGGATCGGTATCTGTCAGTGGCAGTGTCGCGGCTTTGCTCGAGCTTGGAATGGGATTTCATCCTGATTTTACAGGCCGACAAAATGCCATCATGGCTGGTCAGTTGCTCGGCTACAGCCTTGAAGAGCTAGATAGGTTAATGCCTGAAATTGAATCTTTTGCAGAGATTGGTGACTACATCGATCAGCCTGTCAGAGTGTACTCAAGCGGTATGCAGATGCGATTGGCATTTAGTGTGGCAACAGCGCGTCGACCCGATATCTTAATTGTTGATGAGGCGCTTTCGGTTGGTGATACCTATTTTCAGCATAAGAGTTTTGACCGTATTCGAGCGTTCAATAAACTGGGCACGACATTGCTCATTGTGTCGCACGATAAAGGTGCAGTGCAAGGAATTTGCGATCGAGCAATTTTGCTTGACAGGGGACGACTCGCGATGGAGGGAGACCCTGAGGCAGTGATGGATTATTACAACGCCATGCTTGCAGAAAAAGGTAACCAAACTGTGCGTCAAGAGCTTTTGCCTGACGGGAAAGTAAAAACGATTTCTGGAACGGGTGAGGCGACAATTATTGAAGCGGTGCTTGTCAACGATCAAGACGAAATGATTGAGATCGTGGATGTTGGTCAATCTGTTCGAATTAAAGTCAAGGTCAGTATTAGCAAAGATATCCCCGAGGTGGTGCTTGGCTACATGATCAAAGATAGATTGGGTCAACCTATATTTGGCACCAACACACATCATTTGCAACAACCTAGTCAAAATCTCAAGTCTGGTGAAAACATTGACTTTATTTTGAGCTTTCCAGCCAATTTGGGTGAAGGCTCGTATTCTGTTGCTGTTGCTTTGCATACTGCTGATACACACGTTGCGAACAATTACGAATGGCGAGACCGTGCGATTGTGTTCAATGTAATCAATATCAATAAAGACCGGTTTGTGGGTGTAGCCTGGTTGCCGACCACGTTGGAGACACATCGATGAGTGTTGGTTTTTATAGAGCTTTTGAGGATGAGCATAGAGGCTCACGAGACCTTATCAAGGAAAGACAACGCGTCTATCTGCCATTTATCCAGCCATTAAAAGAGCTCTATCCGAACAGCGAAGCGATAGATTTGGGCTGTGGACGCGGTGAGTGGCTAGAGTTATTGATCGAGTCAGGGTTTCAAGCTCAGGGCGTTGATTTAGACGACGGCATGCTCGCTGTTTGTCGTGAGCGTGGTTTAACGGTACAAACAAAAGATGCGATTGCCGGCTTAAAGGAATGTGCCGATCAGAGTCAAGCGGTTGTTTCGGGGTTTCATCTTGCCGAGCATATACCTTTCGACGTGCTGCAAACCCTTGTGAGCGAAGCATTGCGTGTTTTGAAACCTGGCGGTGTCTTGATTCTTGAAACACCTAATCCAGAAAATATTGTTGTAGGAACAGCGAACTTTTATCTTGACCCGACACATAAGCAGCCTATTCCGCCATTGCTACTCTCTTTCCTTGCAGAACACTTGGGATTCTCGCGAGTAAAAGTGATTCGTCTGCAAGCTCCTGTCGATCTGGCTGTGGGTCGAAAGCTTTCAATACACGATGTGCTTGGCGGGGTGAGTCCTGACTATGCAATAGTTGCCCAAAAATCGGCGTCAGAGAATATTATCCGACAGATTAGTTCTGCTTTTGAGCCTGAGTATGGGGTCACGCTTGGCATGTTAGCGGGAGGATATGATCAGCAGATTGATGTCAAATTCGCAGATGCATTGGCCGCTGCAAATGCCGCATCGTCCGCTGCTGAGCGTGCTGCAGTTCTGGCTGAGCAAGCCATGAACAAAGCCATCTTCGCGGAAAATGCTTTGAATGCGATTTACCTTAGCACTTCTTGGCGCATTACTGCGCCTGTTCGCTGGGCTGGCAACCAGGTCAAGTTGTTGCGGGAGCGCGGCTTGATGGGACGTTTTCGCGATCTCGTTAAAAAAGTTTGCAAACCATTACTCATTTGTGCGATCAATTATTTTGATGCGCATCCTAATTTGCGTGCGAAGCACAGCGGAGCTTCTAGCAAGTTAAAAATATATGACAATTTGCGAGCTTTATATTTGAGCATTACATTCGTAGATAACTTGAATGCCGATACTGCAGAGGTCACAGATTCGCCCGAATCGCCATATTTGCCCGTGTTGATCTGCACGCGGCCAACGCCTCTAGCGCAGCATATCCATCATGAATTAAAGACAGCCTTAGTCAAGAAAAGGGCTTGTGAATAATGAAAATAGTGATTGACCTTCAAGGGGCGCAAAGCGAGAGTCGTCATCGTGGCATTGGACGGTATAGCATTTCGTTGACTAAAGCCATCCTTCGTCATAAAGGAGCCCATCAAATCATTGTTGCTCTGAATGGTATGTTCCCCGATACTATTGAGCCTATTCGTACCGCACTTGATGGACTCATTGCTCAAGAGGATATTCGTGTATGGTTCGCTCCCGGGCCCGTGAAGGCTTGTGCAGAAAATAACCATGGTAACAGTCAAATTGCAGAGCTCATCCGTGAAGATTTTATGATCGGGTTACAACCTGAAGTTGTATTGATTACAAGCATGTTTGATGGATTTGGGGATGACGCAGTAACAAGCATTGGCCGATTATCAGTTAAATATAAGACGGTTGCGATTTTGTATGACTTGATACCTTTAGTGCAGTCCGAGATCTATCTTGAGTCCAACCCAGCGTACGAAAAATTTTACAAAACAAAGCTTGAGTACCTCAAGCGAGCAGATGCATGGCTCACAATATCAGATAGTTCCTTGCGAGAAGCAGTCGAACATCTTCAGCTAGATCAAAATAAAATTACGAATATTTCTGGCGCGTGCGATCCGGTTTTTGTTAATACAGAAATATCAGATTCCGTTCTGAAGTCTCTTCAAAAGCGTTTCGAGATTGCCGGAAAATTTGTTTTGTATTCTGGCGGTGCAGATGCAAGAAAAAATTTGAATCGTTTGATCAGTGTATATAGCCAGTTACCTAAAGAGCTGGTTAAAGAATACCAATTAGTCATCGCAGGAAAAATTCCCGAAGCAAATATTCAAGCCTTGCGGTTACATGCAAAGTCTTGTGGTGTTCCGGACGGTAGGTTAGTGTTTACAGGGGGAATTTCAGATACGGACCTGTGCCACTTGTACAACCTATGTCATATATATGTTTTTCCCTCTCTGCATGAAGGGTTTGGTTTGCCTGTGTTAGAGGCAATGTCGTGTGGCGCCCCAGTGATTGCGTCAAACACCAGTAGCTTGCCTGAGGTCGTTGGCGATGCTGATGCATTGTTTGATCCAACATCTGAGCAGGATATTCTGTCCAAGTTGACCCGCGTGCTGACGGACAAGACTTTCCGAGAAAAACTGATTGATCAAGGTGCTCAAAATGTAAAGCATTACTCATGGGACGCCTGCGGGAAAAGGGCTCTGCAAGCATTGAATAACATTGAGACACAGCAAAATGTGGATGATTATGCTGATAGACAGGTTAGATTGGTTGAAGCAATCGCTGAATTGAAACCAAACTTGACAGGCGATGAGCTGATGCGCTGCGCTTCAATGATTGCGCTGAATCAGCCTAGACCAGGATTAAAAAAACTCTTTGTTGATATATCTGAACTTGTTACTAAGGATGCTGCAACTGGAGTCCAGCGCGTCACCCGAAGCATATTGTTTCAACTCATCCAAAACCCTCCAGCTGGATATTTAGTTGAACCTGTTTACGGAACCACAGCAGAGATTGGCTATAGAAGGGCAAATAGATTCTTAGAAAAATACTTTAACGATGACGGTATGAAAATGTTCAGTGTGGCGGACGATGTCATTGAATCGTCACCTGGAGATATTTTTCTGGGCCTTGATCTTCAGCATCAAGTAACAAGATACCAATTGCCTTATCTCAATGGATTGAGATCAAGAGGTCTTGCCGTTTATTTTGTTGTATATGATTTATTACCAATACAGTTTCCACATTTTTGGCCTTCAGGTTTAGGAACTGTACATGCAGACTGGCTTCGTATTCTTGCAAAATTTGATGGTTCAATTTGTATATCTAAAGCGGTAGCAAACGAATTGATCGAATGGCGTACTGAAAATGTACAAAAGCTATCCAGACCCTATAAGATAGGTTGGTTTCATTTGGGGGCGGATATCGATAACAGTGTGCCCTCTGTTGGCGTGCCTGAAAATGGTTTGGCCGTACTTGCAAAACTTTCCACCAGGCCTACTTTTTTATCCGTTGGTACCATCGAGCCTCGCAAAGCGCATCAGATCACTCTTGATGCTTTCGAGATCTTGTGGTCACAGGGCGTCGATGTCAATCTAGTATTAGTTGGCAAGCAGGGGTGGTTGGTCGACGAGTTCGTGAGTAGATTAGAAAGTCATCCTGAAAAAGAGCGCCGGTTGTTTTGGCTCAAGGGAGTAAGTGATGAGTATTTGGCAAAGATTTATGAGAGCGCAACCTGTCTAATCACCTCAAGTGTTGGCGAGGGCTTTGGATTGCCGCTGATAGAAGCTGCCCAACATAGTAAACCTATCATTGCGCGCGATTTGCCAGTGTTTAAAGAAGTTGCTGGTGACTACGCTACGTATTTCAATGGCGATGGGCAGGCTTTGGCTGTGGCTGTTCAAAGCTGGCTGCAAGCAAATCATTCCGGGCGGATTCCAGATATTTCGAAAATGCCGTGGCTGACGTGGGAACAGAGCGCAAATCAATTAAAGAAAGTCATATTTGAAAATAACTGGATGACGCAAATATAAAGGTTTTGATGTATCGATATTCTAAAAAAACAGTTGAATGGTTGCTGCAAAGTGGATTGCTTGCTGCAATTTTTTCTGCTGGTTTTTTTGGTTACATCATGCATACAACGGATTGGCTACGAGCCATTCCCGGCGACTTGTTCGATGCTAGATTTAACAGTGTCATTCTCGAACATTTATATCAATGGGTAAGGGGCGAAGTTCCGAAACTTTGGAGCCCCGCTTTTTTTTATCCATTCGAGAATGTATTGGCTTTTAGTGACAATCATTTCGGGTCGGGTTGGGCTTATATTTTTTTCCGACTTGCGGGCTTAGGTCGTGAATACGCCTATTTAGGCTGGTTCATTGTTGGAAATCTACTTAACTTTTGGGTGACCTATTACGTTTTAAAACGACTTGGATTTTCAATCCTTGCCGCGGGCGTTGGAGCATTCGTATTTACTTTTGCATTACCAGCGCTACCAAAAGAAGCGCATGCACAGCTGACGTATCGCTTTGCAATTCCACTTGCTTTTTTCGCAATGTATCAATTTTTACAAAGTAAGAATATTTTTATTTTTGTAAGAGTTATTTTCTGGCTATTGATTCAATTCTTGTGTTCGATTTACCTGGGAATGTTTCTAATTTATCTGTTAGGAATCATGACGCTGGTATGGTTATTGGTCAACAAAGAATTTTCATTCAGCTGTTGGCGCATGAATCCGTCACATTCAAAAACGGCAATTGCTATTGCACTCATTCTTTTGATTCTGTTATGTGGTGCGATTTTATCTTTGCTGCATCAATATCAAATTATTTCGTCGGTTTATGGATTTAATCGTTCACTGGACGAAGTTAAATCGATGATACCAACGATGGGGAGCTATTTTATTGCCGACGGATCACTTTTAACTAAAAGAATTGGTCAGTCATTTACTCAAATTCCAATGCGGCACGAGCATCAAATGTTTTTGGGTCTTGGTCTTTTAGTGACTGTGACTATCGGTATTTATTACATATTTAAATTAGGCGTGTATGAGCGACTAGGACGAGTTGCGGCATGGACACTTTTTGGCTTGATTGCCCTGACACTTTCCATCAATGGATACTCAATTTACAGGGTTTTACTTTCTGTGCCAGGAGTGGGCTCAGTTCGGGCTGTAACCAGAATCGTCTTAGTCATGTTATTACCGTTAGGTATTATTGCCGCCATTGCCATCGATAGTGTGCAGCAGAGATTTCCAACATGGCAAGCCCGATGGGCAGCGTTGGTTACGCTGGTGTTACTCGTTATTGTTGAGCCGATTTATTATCAGCCCTACAGCACAGCTGTTAGTCAATGGCTAGACCGACAAAACCAACTCAAAGCACGATTGCCCGCAATCGATTTGAAAGATCGCATTATATTTGTTACGGGTAGACCAGATGATCAGCATGTTAGGGCAGTTGAGCTGGATGCAATGATATTTGCACAAGACAGGCATTTGCCTACTCTCAATGGCTATTCGGGAAATGTACCCCCAGGCTATCTTGACCCTTTGCCCTGTATCAGTTTTCAGAATAGGCTGAGTGGTTATTTCGATTTGTTTAAAAATACAAAGCTGGAAAATGATTCGATAGGGAACCGTCTTGTCTTGCTACCTCTAGTGCCTTGCTCTGGTGATTTTGTATTGGCGACTAATCAAACAATCAGCGCTGAGTTGGCATCAAAAATCAGACTGAGTATACAAGTTGAGACTCATATTTCAGATCTTGATGTCGCTGTATCGATAGAAAATACCTCAGATGAAACTTTGAGAGCCTTATCGACCATAGGACCTATTCGACTTTCATGGCGCTTTGTTCAAATTGATAAAGAGATGCTTCTCAAGGAAAATCCAGAATGGTTAGGGCGTAAAGATCTGAGCTTTGCACTTAAGTCTGGACAAACAGAGACGGTAAAACTCAAAATTGCTTTGCCTGCTCGGGCGGGGCGCTACCAGTTAGAAGTCAGTCTTGTGCAAGAGGGGGTCGCTTGGTTTCATGATTTGGGCATGGTCGTACCGAAATATCCGGTAGAAGTCTCCAAATGAATGGTTAAACAGGCATAAATCCAAGATAAAGGCTGTAAACCTGGAAAAAACGGTAACTTTAAAATATGTCTGTTTACCAAGTATTTATAATGTCCACGCAAAGGGGCATCCATTTTTTCAACGCTGCTGAGGCTTACAGTGTTGACCGATTGTTAGTGAAAAGTAGATTCTCATGAAAATATTAGTCGTTGGTGCAGGTTATGTCGGTTTGGTGACCGCAGCGTGTCTTTCAAGCAAAGACAACACTGTTGTGTGCGTTGATACTGATACTTCGAAGATTGCACGACTTGAAAAAGGTATTATCCCAATCTATGAGCCCGGTCTGAAAGAGGTGGTGGATGCCTCGATCGCCAGCGAGCGACTAAAGTTTGCGGATGGCATCAAAGCTGGCTTTGCCCGTCTGGGTTCGGATGGTGATGTGCCAACGCTGGTTTTTATTGCTGTGGGTACCCCCCAGGGCGAGGATGGCTCAGCCGACTTGCGCTATGTGCTGGCCGCGGCTAAAGAAATCGGTCAGGCATTGACGGGGCCAGCCATCATCATCAATAAATCAACGGTTCCGGTTGGTACGGCAGACCTGGTAAAAGGTGAGGTCGCCTGGCAATTGTTTCAGCGCAAGTGCTTCCTCGACTTCGATGTCGCGAGCAATCCTGAGTTTCTGAAAGAAGGCGCCGCGATCGATGACTTCTTTAATCCAGACCGTATTGTGATCGGTACTGAATCCGAAAAAACACGCGAGCAAATGCTCAAGCTCTACAAGCCTTATGTCAAACAGGATAGCCAGCTACTGACGGTTGGCGTCAAAGAGGCAGAGCTGATCAAGTACGCGTCTAATGCCATGCTCGCGACGCGTATTTCTTTCATGAATGAAATCGCCAATGTGTGTGATCGTTTCGGCATCAACGTAGAAGACGTCCGAATGGGAATGGGTACCGATTCACGGATTGGTCCCGCTTTTTTACGGCCAGGTTGTGGTTATGGCGGTTCGTGTTTCCCTAAAGATGTTCAGGCACTGGTGCGCATCGCACAAAGCGTGGGTGTCGACCCCATTGTGTTAAATGGTGTGGAGGCGCGCAACAAAAAGCAAAAACAGTATTTGTTTGAGCAGATCGTAGCCAAGATGGGTAAAGATCTGGCTGGTCGTCATATTTGCGTATGGGGGCTTGCTTTCAAGCCCGATACAGACGATATGCGCGAAGCTTCTTCTATCGATCTGATCCGTGCGCTGTGCGCGGCCGGTGCGACAGTATCCGCCCATGATCCGGTGGCCAAAGAAGTCGCAGAGCATGTCTTTGCTGATTTGTTGCGCAACGCAAAGTTAAAACTCGTCGAAGATGAAGTGGACGCTGCACAAAATGCCGATGCAGTTGTTTTGGTGACTGAATGGGCACAATATAAAACAATTGATTTCAACCAAGTCAAAAACGTCGTGCGTCAGCCTCTGATTTTTGATGGTCGTAACCATCTTGATCCGGCCGCTTTAAAGTCCCTTGGCTTTACGTATTCTGGTGTGGGGCGCGCTTGATGATGAAAAAGATATTAGTGACAGGTGGAGCTGGATTTTTAGGGTCGCATTTATGTGATCGCCTGATCGAGCAAGGTCATGAAATTATATGTTTGGATAGTTTGTTCACAGGTAGCCAAAAAAATATAGAGAGCTTGCTGAAACATCCCAACTTCACTTTCATCAAACACGACGTCGTTGACCCGATTGATTTTGAAAAGTTAGATGAGATCTATAACCTCGCCTGTCCAGCCTCTCCGGTACATTATCAGTTCAACCCGATTCATACGATGAAAACATCGGTGATGGGTGGTTTAAATATGCTGGAGCTTGCTAGGAAAACTGGCGCAAAAGTCTTTCAAGCATCGACCTCCGAGGTCTATGGTGACCCTTCCGTTCATCCCCAGCCCGAGGAGTACTGGGGCAACGTCAATACGATCGGTATCCGTAGCTGCTATGACGAAGGTAAGCGTGCGGCAGAGACGCTGTTTTTTGATTATCAGCGTGTGCATGGCGTCAAAATCAAGGTCGTCCGCATTTTTAATACTTATGGCCCTCGCATGGCAGCGGATGATGGTCGTGTGGTGAGTAACTTCATTGTCCAGGCCCTGAGAGGTCAGGACCTGACAGTTTATGGCGATGGTTCGCAGACACGCAGTTTTTGCTATGCAGATGATTTGGTTGCAGGTTTTATGCAATTGATGAATGCAGGTGACGAGATCGTGGGTCCAATCAACATGGGAAATCCAGGCGAGTTCACCATGATCGAGTTGGCAGAGAAAGTACTGCGGTTGACCGGTTCGACCAGCAAGCTGATTCATATGCCGTTGCCACAAGATGATCCTAAGCAACGTCGTCCTGATATCACCAAGGCCAAGCAATTATTGGGATGGGAGCCTACTGTCGCCTTGGAGCAAGGTCTTGAGCGCACAATCGATTATTTTAAAAAGGTTGTGACGCAATGACACAACTCGCTGCCAACATGACTGACTCGCGCTTTGCGGTCGTGTTGCCGATTTATGAGGATCAAGAGGCCTCGACCAGGCTCTTTAGAGAGTTGTCTGCTGAGTACGGCGATCGTGTTTATGTGGTAGCGGTAGATGATGGCTCGGTGAATCAGCCTGTACATATCGAAGCGCTCAAAACCAATGCTTTGAATGGCGTTGTCATCCAGTTGAAGAGAAACGTCGGTCATCAGAGAGCGATCGCGATTGGTATTAATTATGTGGCTGACCATTTCCCCGATATGCCGTGCACGGTGGTGATGGACTCAGATGGCGAAGACACGCCGCAGTCCATACGTGAACTAGTGGCTCCCATGCAGTCGCCCAAAGTCGACGTGGTTGTAGCGCAGCGTAAAAGTCGTATCGAGACATTACGTTTTAAAACTTTTTATCTAATTTATAAATTACTGTTTCAGTTTTTAACAGGCCGAAAAATCAGCTTCGGTAACTTTATGGCGCTTAAGCCTTCTGCGCTGAAACGACTCGCGGCAATGCAAGAGCTCTGGATGCATGTGGCTAGTTGTGTATTGACTTCAAAACTTCGCGTTCAAACTTTACCAGTAGATCGCGGACCTCGGTACGCAGGCAAGAGCAAAATGAATTTTGTAGGTTTAGCCCTTCATGGATTCAGGGCTTTAATGGTGTTTGCCGAGGATGTATTGGTCAGAGTCGGAATTATTTGTGCGTTAGTTGCAGTGATTACAGTTATTGCGAGTTGTGTGGCCATTGGTCTCAAACTTGCCGGATTTGCAACGCCAGGTTGGTTCTCTGTCGCACTTGGTATCTTATTGCTCGTATTTTTACAAACAGGTGCACTAACGTTAATGACCTTAATGCTGACAGGCGTTGTTCGTGCTGGCGCTCCCAATCAAGTTGATTACAACGCCTACATTGAGCGTGTTGAGCATTCACAAAAAAATGCACTATGAACGTAAGATGTTGATGTTTGCTCAGCCTATCAGGTATCTGATCAATGGACTAGTAGCAACAGCTATTCATTTTCTAGTATTGACGATCAACTTTAAGTTGCTCGGCTGGTCATCTGCGGGTCTCTCAAACTTAGTCGCTTCAGTTTTTGGAATTTTCGCTTCATTTATTGGAAGTCGATATTACGTATTTCAAAATTCAAGCGAAGCACTTTCAGCACAAATTTACAGATTCATTCTTTTATATCTAACGATTGCGCTTTTGCATGGAGCACTTTTATATATCTGGGTCGATAAGTTTTCACTGAATTACATATATGGATTCGGGGTGGCGACAGCCATGCAGGTTCTGTTGAGCTATTTTGGAAATAAAATTATGGTGTTTAAAGCATGAAGTATTTCAAATTTGCTCTTTGCAATATGTTGTTTTCTGCCATATTGCTTTTGATTTACTGGCTACACATCGCATACTTTAGAGTCAATGTCGTCTTTTTTAGTGCAATTATTGATGGAATATTGGCCGCGTTTGTAACGATCACCCTTGTTTCATTGAGCAAGTGGTTAAATGTGTTTAGTGTATTTGAAAAACTACAACTTGTACTTTTTTGGTTATTGCTTGGCTATGCCTATGCGATTTCAGTTCCTACAGTGATTGATCGGTCGTTATCCTTTTATACATTGGAAAAACTACAGCAACGCGGTGGAGGTATACAGCTTGCTGCTTTTGAGCGTGTTTACGCAAATGAATATATGAAAGAACATCGTTTGGTTGATGTGCGTTTAACTGAGCAAGAACAGTCCGGTACGATTAAAATTGAAAATGGTTGTGTCGTCTTAACGGAGTGGGGAAATACACTTGCGACGGCTAGTCGATACTTTCGTAACCATTTCCTTCCCAAACAAAGATTG
>JACCED010072070.1_pt1 | contig 18335 bp, 25 predicted proteins | sample 7455021 | NCBI WGS metagenome assembly JACCED01 (sample SAMN15323456, study PRJNA562643) | freshwater metagenome | isolation source: river surface water | place: USA:Blue River Watershed | collected 2017-08-19 | reverse complement strand
TCATATGCCATCGTCAATGCAAGTTCAATCAACTTCATCTTGTCTTCCATTCGGTCAACAAGTTCTACGTCAACGATGTTATACTCTACGAACTTCTGCCAACCCTTAGTATAGAAATCCTTAAAGGTATCAAACTCAGAGTGGTCAAGTTTCTTTTGCCCTAGTTCAACTTCAGCAATGTAATCTAGACGATAAGATTCTTGTGCTTTATAGGTGAACTTTTTATAGAGGTTGAGATAGTCAAGTTGAGTGATTCCACCAACATCATACGATGTATGCTTACGACCAGAAATGTATATCTCACTTTCAGTCACAAGTCCCCAAGGAGACATACGCTTCATGAGTTTCTCACCAAGCACTCTATCAAGTCTGCGAACAAGATATGGGATATCGTAAAGTTCAATATTCCATCCAGTCACTACTTCGGGCGTATTCTCCTCAATCATCCACCAATTAATGAAATCATTCAATAGGTCATATTCTGTAGAAAATGAACGGTAGATAACATTATCCTGCTTATTGTTGAATGGTCCTAATCCCCATGTACGAATTTGCTTAGTTGCATAATCTTGAATGGTGATTAGTAGGATTTCTTCTGATGCAGATTCTACATCAGGGAATCCATTTTCAGATGCAACCTCAATATCAAGAGTAGTTACTTTAATTTTATTGATATCAAACTTAATTTCATCTTCGGAGTAAGTATCTGAAATATACTGGTAGATATAACCAGTATTACCATAGATCTTAAAATTTTCTACGTTTTCATACTTTTTAATAAACTCGCGACATTCCCTAACAGTACCAGGTTTAATTTCTTCTACTGGGTCTCCACCCAAAGTTTGATACTTTGTATTTTTATTTGTAGGGACAAAAAGAGTCGGATAAAACTTCTCACGGGTCATAAAGTGTTTACCACCTTCATAACCGCGAATCAAGAAGTGATCCCCGACCATTTGAACGTTTGTGTAAAATCGCAAACTCATTCTTTAATAAGATCCTCGTATTTTTCAAGTAGAGTAGGAGTTGGATCAGCAATAGTAATGATCTTATCCGAACTCATCATAAATGTATTTTGTTTCGTGTAACCACACAAAAATGGTTCCATTGTTTTGTCTGGTTTTATTAGAAATGGGTTGACTAATTTACAATCAGGTTCCCCAATATCAGCACCAATTTCTTCAATCTGACTGATCAGAATCTGATTGTTCATCAGAACTAACAGTTTCACTATCTTCTTTTCCATAGTTTAATACATCTGTGTTATAAATTTCCATGAGGTCTTCGAATGGCGTCACAAGTGTAACAATCCAATCCATAGGAACCAATACATCTTCATCAGAAGAAAATGGAATCCACGGAAACAAATTAATACTTAGTCTCTTTTGCGTTGACTTAGATTTATCTAAAATACTACGAGAGATGGGAACAACATCCTTAACTTCAACAACACAAGGTTTTGATAGGATATATCCAATCATTCTCTCATCTTTAATCATTTCATTAATATCAGAAATTACATATTCTCCCGATCTCAACAATGCTAAACGTACCGACATAATAATCACATACCTCCTTGGTATTATAGCAAGAAAAAAAGGAGGAGTCAACCTGGATTTTGCCAGGTGCTCCTCGCGCCGACGATATTCAATTATATTTATTCACCATCACCATTTCCACCATCTCCATTCCCACCAGCACTTGAACGACTTCTTACAGGAACTGCCTTTCCTTTTGGAATTTGTTTTGATTTTTCTCCAGAATAGACAGTATGAGGAACTGCGTTCTTATATGCGATTGTTTTGAATTCGTCGAATGATTTCATTTTTTTATTTTTATTTAGAGGTAATCTTTTCTCTTATGGTGGTCAGGAACAATCTTTCTTAGGTTGACAGAGAGGAGTCCGTCTTCAAAGGATACATCTGCGACTTCTGTATCGTCTGCCATTGTCCACGCCCTTTTGAAAGATCGTTGAGCCAATCCCTTATGGACGTAGTTGGTGTCAGATTCCTTATCCTCTTTTTGTCCTTCGACAAATAGTTTCCCATCTTGTGTATAGACATAAACCTCATTCTTCTTAAATCCTGCAAGTGCAAGTTCAAGTCGCGATTCTACGTTGCTTACTTGAACTAGGTTATATGGGGGATAGTTAGAAGTTGTTTCATGAAGATGAAACAGACGGTCAAAATATTCATCCATACCGATGCTATTGCGAGTAATCCTCTCCATTAGAGCAGGAAGATCTGCAGCAGTATACCTCGTGAGGTTGTTCATTATGGTAGCTCCTTTAAAAGCGAGTTTGTGTTTTGTGGACCCTTACGGCATCCATTACTAATTATACAAGAAACGAAAAAAAGAGGTATCGGCAAAACCGAACCTCTTTTTAGGGTGTTCCGACTTTTGTAGAGACCGCACGAAAGGTCTCAACACTATTTATTCGGGTTCTACACCTTTTCCTTTTTTACCGATATTATACTTTTGCTCCAGAATCCAATCGCCCTTGTCCTTATAAGAAAGAACTTTGATTTGATTAAGTGGAGCAATATCAGAAACTTGATCTTGATTCACCACACTGATAAGTCCCCAATCAGCAAGCAAACGGGCAATACGGTTGCGACGCTGAACATCGTTTACCGTAAGGTTAGCATGTTTACCATCTAGGGCAAACAGTTCCTTAAAGTGAACAATGAAATATCTACCTTGCTTATGTAAAATATGGCAAGATTGATAAAGTTTTTTCTCCTTTCTTGATGCAACTCCGATGCGGGTCAAAGTTTCACGTACTTTCAGAAAGTCATCAGGTTCATTAAGAATTACTTCTACCATTTGGTCTTGAGACCATTCAACAGTAGGTTCTACCGTAGTAGTCATTTTGATCCTCCAATATCAAGTCGTTTTTTAATAAAGTTAATTTGTTCTTTTGTCAGGATTTTCAGTGCTTGAGATGCTTTTTCATTACTATAACCATAGTATTGTTTTATACATTCTAAGTCTTTGATTTTATCCTTACGGAGCCAGGGAGAAAATCTCTTCCTTTTCCTAAGACTATTTAGATAAAAAGAATATTGCATGTCTTTATCAAGATGATGATTCATGTTCATTTCATTGGCAAAAAGAACTGAATCAATCTGTCCCGATAAGCATTTATTAATAATGAATGCGGGATATTCTTTAATATCTTCAGACAAATCTTCTTTAGTAAAATTAATTGAGTTTAACCAATCTTTAAGTTCCATCATCTTATAATTTGAATGTCATCGTCATCTGTCCAAAGTTCAACCTTGGTTCTGAACCTATTCTCTTCCTTAAGTTTTTCGTAACGCTTAGTTGCTTTCTTCTTCCACCAAGAAACAATATTTTCCAAATGATACTTATCCCAGTTTGGTCCACGAACAAGTTCTTCTTGTTCACCAAGAATTACTTCACGGACATTCGAATACCCATACTCACAGATATAAAATCTTTTCTTTTGTGTGAGAGCAAATGCAGCATTAATTACTTCATTAAACTTTGCCAGTTTTTCTTTATCTTGAAGAGAGTTGCGAATGACAGAAATCATCTTTGTCTGTCGCTTCATCTTCTTTGAAGACGCTTTGTTATCAGTAAGAGGAGTATTGTTATTAAGAAGAGTAAATCTATCATGAAGAGTATGAAATGCCTCATCGTGGAGAAGAGGAAGAAACTTACTTTCAGTTAGTCCTTTGTATCTCATAAATGGTTTAAGACCATCATACTGGGATGCATCTGTTGTTGATCCATATAGAGATGTGGTTTCAAACAAAGCAATATCTTTCTCAAATACTTCATTGAGAGTCTCTCTTGCATAGTGAGAGCAGCAAAGAAGTGCAAGAAGTTTTCCACCAAGATAGTTGTATCCAAAAGGTTGCGAGGGAACAATTACGAAACCCATCGCAGCATGTTTATTGAAAATGGAAAGATTAGGAACTTTGCCCAACCATTCATTTCTTGGTTTTGAGTTAATGGTAGGAGAACCAAAGCGAATAAACCCAATAACTTTCTTGGTGTTCTTCTCAAATACCATCCAACGAAGTTCTCTTCCGGGAATATTTGATTCATTATTATGGGAAGATACTACCCTAAGAAGGGTATTATAATGTTCCTGAGGTAAAGATTGTTGAAATCTATCTCCAATAAACTTAATATCAAACTCCATATCTTCAGGATGAATATCTTCATTAAAAAACTCATCATGAAGTGGAGCGAGAGTATTAGTTCCTCGAATAACTTCTTTCTTCACAAAACGCAAATAGTCCTCAATATTTCCCATCTGAGAGAAATACTTGATAAACTCATCTGCTGCCCACTGAGCATCTTGTTCAGAAATAATCATCATCAAACAATTAACTTTTTGCTTGGTGCTTTAATCACAGAAAACATTTGTTCATATTGTTCAACAATCTGATCCTGTGCTTCCGAAATATAAACAACGTATGATTTAGAGATTTCCAAATCTACATCCTTATCTTTCAATAGAGGAGACCAAGGGGCAAATCCCATCTGACCATTTCCGGTAGGAATAGCAACAATAGGATTACGAATAACAATTTTGTCTTCTAAATCCTCAACTTGATCAGCAATAACGTCTTCTCCAGACCACATACGAATTAGTTTTACATTCATTTTTGTTTTCCTTTACTTAAATTCACACTCACACATAATTTCAGTTAGTGCCGCTAGGAGGTTAATTTCCTGGTCAGCAACGAACGCACATTGGTATTGATACTTAGCAATAACAAGAACGGCAGCAGGGATAGATTGGGGTGTAAGGCAATCATAACAGGCGTCATAAACCCTGCGAAGAACGAGAGTAGAATCGTTGTCCAAGTTGGAGACCACCCACTTCCTGACTTCCGTGAAGTTCTTTTCCTTGAGATGTTTGATGAGTTCATTTACAGAAACGTCTGAGAAAGATGCAAGAATGCCCGCGTCGATTTTTCCTCCCGTAGAATACCTTTGGATTTCGTTGAGGACCCTACGAAAATCTGGGAAGTATTTTGTAACAAGTTCTGCAACGACTTTTTCATCGTACTCAATCCTTTCCACATCCAGGATTGATTGAAGTCGCTGGAAGAAACTACCTGCAAGTTGAACTCTTTGCTTCCCTTTGATGGTGAAGTCGATGACGGCACATCGGGAGTGAAGAGGTTCAATAATTTTGTTCTTGTAGTTGCATGTGAAGATGAATCGGCAGTTGCTATAAAATGCCTCAATATTCGCCCGTAGTAGGAGTTGTACGTCGTTTCCTGTGTTATCCGCTTCGTCAATAATGATGACTTTGTGTTTAGAAGATCCCGTAAGTGAAACGGTCGAAGCGAAGTTCTTTGCTTGGTTTCGTACAGTATCCAGGAAACGCCCTTCGTCGGATCCGTTGATGACATAATAATCTGCCCCCAGTTCGTTACATAATGCTTTTGCAATAGTGGTCTTACCAATACCAGGAGGACCTGCAAGAAGGAGATTTGGAATCTCACCCTTCTCTACAAACTCCTTAAAGGTTTTTTTAGTTTCATCAGGAAGAATACAGTCATCAATTACTTGAGGACGGTATCGTTCCACGAAAAGGAAATCAGTTCGGTCAGTTTTCATAGTATAAATAGTTCAAGGACGGTATTTTTCAGTTATGATTATATACAAAATAACCAACAAATCAAATGGAGATTTTTACATAGGAAAAACAATCAAATCAAAAGAAGAAAGATTTCAAAAACATAAGTATGATGCTTCATATAATTCAGAAACTTACTTACACCGTGCTATGAGAAAGTATGGTTTTGATAACTTTATCATAGAAGAAATAGAAAGTCAAATAGAACAAGAAAATTTAAATGAAAGAGAAATATATTGGATTGGAAAATTAAATCCACCATATAATATGACTAAAGGTGGTGATGGAGGAGAACCATTAAAATCTCCAAATTGGATAAAAGCAAATAAAGAACACCATAAAAATAGACCAAGAGAAACTTATGCTTCTTATGGTATGCTTGGAAAAAAACAATCCAAAAAATTCCACGAAGCAATTAAAAAATCAAATTCAAATCCAGTGAGTATTGATGGAGTTGAATTTGAAAGCATAAAGAATGCTATGAATATTCTTGGATGGACCGAAAAGAAAGTTAGATATAGAGTAGATAGTCCTAACTATCCAAATTGTTTTCGTTTAAGAGAAAAAACTAAAAGATAATCACTCCACATAATGGTAAATTGGTTCTTTGTATTTCCTGATTAGTCGTATTGCTTCTTGTGCTTCCTCAAGTGTTTGAATACGGGCATTTGAGTGGAGGTTATATTCTTGTGTAAGAAGATTGTATTTTTGAATTATGAAATAAGGTTTCATAGTATCCACATTAAGTTTCTCTACAATTCGGTAGTCATAAACTTTCATAATCAAATCCAATCAGGTTTGCGTTGTGGCATACGAAGATAGTTTTCAGACACCCAAGGTTTGGATGAGATGTATCTTTTGTATGCTTCAAATGTATCAATAGTGTCGTCAAACTTCCATTCCTCAGGCATAGCACGAGCAAATGGAGTCACTTCTGTAATCTTACCTTTGGGAAACAAATAGTATGCATCCACTAGGGTGTTATAACAGGAGTGAGTTTTATTATACCGCAGGCAGTATTCATCGGACAAGTTCAATCCCCACTTGATTAACCAGTAGGCATTATGGATGCTTTCCAGTGCCCACTTGGTGCAAGGATGATTGCGGAATGCTCCTTTGTCGGTCTTGTAGGGGGTTCCATCTGCCTTAGGGAGAGTGCCATACCCATGCCCCCACTTCTCTGATGCCACGATAGAGAGCATTTGGCACGCCTCTAAAGGCATTTTACATATGTGCTTATCCGGAAGTACGATTGCACTTTCTGCAGGCCACGGGGATGTAACAAATATATTCAAAGTTAGTTCCTCAAAGTTTTATAATAATTTAAAAGTAGTTCTAACTCTTCAACTGTAGCATCTCTCTTTAAGATGTTTGCTCTCCTACTGACGACTGTAACATTTCCTTTTATATAACCTTTGGAACTGTCAATTCTATCAACACTAGGAGCAGACATCCAAGTTTGCTTATCCTCTCTTTTTAATTCAAATCCAAATACGGGACATTTTTCTGGAATTATAATATCTTCCAATTCAATAGAAAATTCTCTTCCAGTTCTTTTGCATCTTGATTTGATGTTTTTGTAGAGAAGTTTGGCAGCATCAACTTTCCAATCTCTGTTTAATTTTTCAGTTTGTCTTATCTTTGTAGAACATTTTTTACAAATGTCTTTTGTTCCAGAATTAACATTCCATTTTTCAATTAAACTAAACTTATTAAGATTTAGTGATTGATTGCACTCTTTACAAACTTTGTATCTGTTTGGATTTTTTTCTCTATGCTTCATACCAAATTCTCTTGCATTATATACATTCATACATTTACAAGAGCAAAACTTTTTTTGTCTTTTTCCAAGAGTAGAATTACATTCCAAACAATACATTTGCTTGTTTTCTAACTACATAACTATTTATAAAAAAGAATACTTACAGATGTATTAATACATAAAATCTGTTACTTTTACTCTTTTAACCAATCCATATTTTTCAATAAACCAATCAATAATTATTTTAAAATAACTTTTATTTACTGAAGGGATATTTTTAATATGAAGTGGTTTTTCGGTCGATAATCCCATTAAAGAAATACAGTTATCAATATCATAACAATAAATTTTTTGCCGCCCATAAAATTCAATATTTAAGTAATCCCGTATAAACTTTACAGGAATTTTATTATCAATTTGTTGAGGAACAAAAGAAGAATCCCAAGATAAGCAACAAGATTTAAAATAATTCATTTCATCAACCAAAAGTAGAATCAGGCTCCAGAGCAATATAATAAGTCACATCAAACCCAGTGTTCTTGAATCGTGACAAAAGTTTACTTGAGATCACCACTTCATAATTTCCAGGAATACTCTTGATATTTTCTACCTTGAAGTTGAAACTGAATACTTCATCAGTTTCACCAACAACCACAGAGAAATCATTAGATGTATCGTTCTTCTTATCACGAACAACGAGTTTCACCACACCTGCTTCACCAACCACAGACAGGTCAGGAAGTTGATAAACAGCAGCAGCCTTAAGCAGTTTGTCAAGTTCTTTGGTATCAAGAAGGAAACAAACATCCTCGGAGGGCAGAGCAATAGATTTATCTGGGGGAGTGATGATTACGTTTGGATCGGCAAAGAAATACTTGGAACGTGACTTGCCTTCCTTGATAACAACGTAACCATCATTCTGGAAATCAAGTTCAGCATTATGATGAAGATTTAGACCATTCAGAAACTGGTTCAAATCATAGATGCCAAAATCCTTAGGAAGGTCTTCTTCAATCGTTGCCTCAGCAAGAATGTTCTTCATCACAGAAATAGTACGGAGACTATTTCCCTCCTTGAAAAGAATAGACTGATTGATAGAAGAAAAATTCTTCAGAAGAGTCAGAGTTTTGTCAGAGAGTTTCATAGTTTTGTCTTGGATTTTCATAATCAACGGAATTCAGTCAGACCATTTTCTTGACGAGAATAATGTTTGTCAAAGTGAAGCAGTAGCATAGCATAGTGAATGACTTTCATCAAATCACGCTTATTACGTCCATCTTTGTCCCCATAACGAGAACCATACTTTAGGATGTTTGCTTGACAAAAACCTGCTGCCAGTTTCTTTGCTGCCATCAGATCAATTGTTTGGATATCATCATAATCTTCTTCATCGCCACAGTAGTGACCGTGATAAGTGCTGGTTACATAATCCTCAACATCTTTGAGGATTTTATCTTCGTTATATTTCCAAAGATGATTTTTTGTTTCAGGCATAGTAATAGTAAAATTTGATTCAATCATAAAAAGAGGGAAGCCACTTTTTACCTCCCCATATTATATCAGAAAGGAACGTCCTGTGCAACCTGTTCTGTAGGCATTTGGAAATCAACATCCACCTTGTCATAAAGTTCCAGGAATGCTTGCTTGGTTTCATCGTCAAAACGATTTACACAAACTTGGATTGCCTTTGCTTTATCTTGGAAGATGCCGTAAGCGCGAATGATATGAACCAAACGGCGGGTACTGATGATTTCTTCAATACCACCATCATAGAAGGTCTTACGAATAATATCAGACCAATCTACAAGGCGCTTACAGAACTCGCGGTCTTCAACACCAAGTTCCATAGCAATACCTTCCAGAATTTTCTGCTCAATCGCAGGGTTTGGATAGGTTTGCTCAAAGGTCACAGGGAAACGCTCAAGAAATGCTTCATTGAGCACATTGGTGCCGATGAAGCGACCATCATCAGAACCCTTACCCTTGGTGTTTGCTGTGGCAATTACATTGAATCCATCAGCAGGTTTTACCCAGCGACCAATCTTCTTCAGGAAGACACCTTTACCTTCAAGGATGGATTGTAGGCACAGAATCTTGTTGCTAGCGAGGTCGATTTCGTCAAGAAGCAGGATTGCTCCTCGCTCCAATGCCTCAATGACGGGACCGTTGTGCCAAGCAGTATTCCCATCAACAAGGCGGAACCCCCCGATAAGATCGTCTTCATCAGTTTCAATAGTAATGTTTACACGGATTAATTCACGCTTAAGTTGAGCACACGCTTGTTCCACAGAGAACGTTTTACCATTACCCGAAAGACCCGTAATGAACGTAGGATAAAAGAGACGGGACTGAATAATTTTCTTAATATCGTTGAAATTACCAAAGCGGACGAAGGTATCATCTTTTTCAGGAATAAGATTTTGTTCTACAGGAGGAACCACAGCAGGTGCTTGGAAAGTGCGTTCAATTTCTTCTACCTTTCTCTTAGTCACTTCAAGATTCCAATTACCACGACCAGTTTTAAATTCATCAAGTTTTTTGGTTACCGTCTGATAGTTTGCATCATTCATATTACACCAAGCACGAATATCTGCACTGGTAATATTGTTACCATAAAGAGATTGGAGAGATGTGCGAATGTAATCAGAGGAGAGTGCCATGTGTGCTTTGTTTTAACTCCGTTATTATAGAGCAAAAAGGGGTTCCCAAGAACCCCGAGTGGTCAGTTTGCCAACTGGTTCTTGAGTTTTTCAAGATAGTCAGCACTAGCAATATGCCCAGTATAACCAGGATAGTATTTCTGAACTAAAGAAGAAATACCGATAGCAGTAGTTACACTATCACAAACAATCCAAATTTCTTTGGTATCGTATTTTACTACGTGGTCAAAAGGAAATTTCTGTTTCATGCTACCAAAGAAATGAACTCACCAAGAACTTTCTTATTTAGTTTTTTGGTTTTCAAAGATTTAACAAATGCTGATTTGATTTGAGATTTGGTAGCATCTTCAGAAACTTCAAACTCAGAGTCTTGGGCAAGGGCAGTTGCAGACATTCCAAAGTAAGCATCATATCCAGAGTTAGTAATAGTGAAGCTACGAAGTTTCTTCCAATCGCTTTGAATCTTTTCCCACTTCTTATCGCCCTGAGAATGATAAAGACCAATAAACCTTTGAGCACTACGAGTTTCAAGAACACGAATACCAATAAAGTTTGTAGAAGAAAACTTATCTTTCAGATTCCTAAGGAGAGTATCGGTAAATCCGTGATATGCATAATCAATTTTATAAGTGGTTCCGAGTTTGCGATCACGTAAGAATGTGCTACCAGGATAAACATATCCACTTCCAAGAATAGGTTCTTTCGAAAAAGAACGACGAACTTCTCTATGATAAACTAGTTGATTTGCTTCACCATCAGTTAGAACAATACATTGAACTTTCTGAAGTTTGTTTTCCTTCTGAAACTTAGGAAGAATCTGATGAAGAGAAATCAATGCCTCATTTAAAGGAGTTCCAGAAAGACCCAAACGATTAGGGTAAGTATAAGAACAATTGTATCCTCTACCAAAACAATAAGCAAGACGCCAGATATTCAAAAGTTGACGCTCAATCTCTTTACCAGAAACTTTGCTGGTAAGAATATTCATCATAGAGAAAGATTCATCTACAATTAACAAACTCTCTTTCTTTTCATAATGAGGAGTGCGGTCAACGGCAATATACTTGTCATTTTCGTAGTCATACTCACCACGACGCCATTCATTTGTAAAGGCATAAACCTCAAAAGGAATAGAAACCTTCTTGCAGAACCACACAAGATTAAAGAGTTGCTTGCAAGTGTCTACTATAACATCAGACATAGAACCACTCCAGTCCAGTACAAAAATCAGACCGTGATTCTTACCATCAGGAATCACAGAAATCTTTTTGAACAAGTCTTCATTGTATTTGTAGGTGTGAAGACGAGTGGTATCAAGAACACCAGTGCGAGCAGTTGATGCGCGAGCATATTGATCTGCTGCTTTACGACATTCAAACTCTTTTACCAGATAGTTTACTTCTTTTTGGGCAGATGTCTTAAACTTATTAAACTCAAGATCAGATTCCTTGTAAAGATTTGCTGGAGTAATTTTCTTTTCAACTGCCCACTCATTATGGATTTTCTGTTGATGAGCAAAAGAATAATCAATCTCTTTATGAACCTCAGAGTTCTTAGCAACTACTGTCTCCAGGTTCAATTGGGGAACTTCAACATAAGTGTTTTCATAATCATCATTTCCAACAAGATCTCGGATCTTTTCATCCAAAGATTCTGCAGTGTGAACTTCTGGATCATCTTGCTCACCACTAGACTTTACTGGAGTTTGATCTCCCTGGGCAGTTCCACCATAAGAACCTTCATCTTCTTTAGGTTGGGAGTTTTCACTCTCACCATCTTGCTCAGAAGGGGAGTCATTAGTTTCCACAATCTCATTTGCAGGAGACTGAGAATTTCCTTGTTGCTGATGAGAATCAAAATCAACAACCTTTTGTTCTTGTTCTTTTTCTTTCTTACAATACTTATAAAGTTCTTCTGCGGCAACCAGAACATCTGCAAAAGTTTCGGATGCAGAAATCAAGTTGATGATTTCCTGCTCTTCACCATCTTCAATGGGAATGTAAACATAATTACCAATCTTAAAGTAAAGATTAGCGCGGTCTGCAAGGTTAAAGGTAGAAATATCATCCTCAGCAATCTGAAAGAAATCTTCCTCATTCAGTTCCTTGTAACCATTAAAGAAAGTCTTAGCAAGTCCAGCATACTTACGCTTCATTAGCTTCTCAATGCGAGCATCCTCAACCACATTCACAAACTGAGGAGGAACTTTAGCACGTTCAGTCCAATCCTCATCAGGCGTGAAGAGAGCGTGGCCAACTTCGTGACCCACCAGAAGGTCATACACAATATTACTTGCCTTTTCCCACAGAGGAAGAGTCAATACACGAGTATGGACGTTAAAACAAGCAGTGGAGACCTTCTTGTGCTCTACCACCAAATCCTCAGTAGCAAGCAGTTTAGCAAGTTGTGATTTGATTTCGTGGCGAACAGGCATTGGGTTGGATGCGTATGAACTCATTATACAAAAAAAGAGGGTCGTGAAACCCTCCGGTGGACAGTTTAGAAAGTGGATCAGACCACCATATGCGAAAAACCTTTAACCTTCTCGAATCGAATGACGCTTTCAAATCTGTCTTCTAGTCCAGTCTTGTGAGAGATAACAAAGATATTAGCATCTTTAATCACGTAACGGATAATCTTAAGGAACTCTTCTGTTCCAAATCCATCAAGCGAAGAATCAAACACCTCATCCATAATTAAAAGATTTGTATTGACCGAGTTCTTCATTCTTGCAACTTCTCTCCAAGTGAAAAGAAGTGCTAGGTCAATTCTCATCTTTTCTCCTTCACTAAAGGAAGCATATGAGAAATCTTCGTGAATTGGTGACTGGACGGTTTCGTTAAATTCCTCATCAAGAGTAAAGTTAATGTAGAAGTCCATCATTTGCAAGTAGCGATTAACTTGCTGATTGATAAGAGGCAAATACTTTTTGATGATTTTGGATTTTACTCCACCGTCTTTGAGCAAACTATACGAAAAATCGTAATAGTTGATTGTGTCTTTTTTAGAAGCGAGTTCGTCGTATGTAGTTTTTAAATTCTCTTTAAAGGATTCTAACTTCTCATGTTCAGAATTTCGATTTGCAAGTTGTTCGGTAATTCTTTGAATTTCCGATTCCAGACTTCTGATTTGTCTTTGACATCCAGAAATCTTAACATTGTTTTGAGAAATATCATTCGTTAGTTTTGAAATCTCCTTTGATAGAGTATTGAATTGACGCTCTCGCTTCTCTTCCTCTTTAATTGCTTCCTCTAGTTCTTTATAACCAGATTGCAACTCCTTTGCTTTATCTTGAGCGTCGTTAATCCTATTTATTCTGAACTCCTCATCGATAGGTTGAGTGCAGGTAGGACAAACCGTATTTTCAGTGAAGAACTTATGCTCCTTAGTAATTGTAGATACTTTCTGGGAGATTTTTCCTTTAAGGTTCCCTAACTTACGAAGTTTATCTGCGGCACCAATATAGTCATCAAGTTCTTTTTGGAGGGCAAATACATCCTCTTCGATTGTGGCATTATCAGTAATATAAATGCCCACTTCTTTGTCTAGATTGTCAATTTTTTCTTTATTGGCATTTATGTTGTCTTTTCCCCGATTCTCAAGTTCTTCAATAAAGTCTTTTTGCATTTGGACTTTATCGTTAAGAGATTCTTTCTTCAGTTCAAGAGTTTTGATTTCATCCTTAATCAAACGAATCTTATCTTTGATTACAACATTCATTGAGGAGAAGATTTTAATATCCAACAAATCTTCAATTACCTCACGACGATGAGATGCAGAGAGTTGCATAAACGGAACGAAAGTACTAGAACCCAGAATTACAATCTGAGTAAAAGACTTATAGTTCATCTTTAGAACATTTTGCTCCAGCCACTTTTGCTGGTCCAGAGCGGCAGATGCTTGGTCTAAAAGTTTACCATCTCTCCAAATTTCAAATACAGCAGGTTTAATTCCACGAATAACTTTCCAGTCAACTTTACCGACAGAAAAATCAACTTCAACTCTACAATCTTTATCATTTACAGAGTTGATAAGTTGTGGTTTATTGATTTTTCGAAATGGTTTCCCAAATAGAGAAAAACATAAAGCATCCAACACAGTGCTCTTTCCTGCACCATTGGATCCAATGATTAAGTTTGTACTATTTTTCGTAAAGTCTAATTCAGTGAATTGTTGACCTGTACTTAGAAAATTACGCCACTTTATAGTCTTAAATAAAATCATGATCAATTTCTGGAGGAATTACAATATCATCGGGAGTTATTACTGCGTACTGATATCCATGAAGTTCGCATGTTTCTATGATAACATCATCTTCAATTTCAATCACATGCATTTCGGGATAATTTTCTTCCTCTAGCATTATAGCATATCGGACAGCATCATCCTCTTCTTGAAACAAATAGAGAATTTGTTCTCCATCTTCATTTCTTACGGAATATGCTCCTTCACTTTCTCTCCCATTAATAGTCAATATAAACATTTTAAACTAACTCACATGCCTCTTGATACACTTCCTGAAGTAATTTTTGTATGAGTGATTTATCAAGACTTACTTCAGACTCTTCAATATATCTATTCAAAATTGAGAGAGTATCTTCAGATTCAAATGCCTCAAAATCTTCAGAACCTTGAACTTCAAAGTTCTCTACAATTTTAAGTTCAGCAATATTTGAAGAGTAAAGTTTATCAACAAACTTTTCAAACTTTTTGGTGTCTGTCTTTTTACGAACTACTACTTTTACAATTTTGTTTTCGTATTCTCTAGCATCAAAGGTTTGATAGTTTGTATCCTCATAGTAAATGTTGTAAAACATTCTATATGGATTATTAATTGGAGTATGCTCCAAGGTTTCAGTATCAAAGATAGTAAAACCTCTTTTATCGTTTAGGTCATTCCAATATAGTTCATAAGGATTACCTAAGTAAAATACTACTCCATTGTCCGACCGAGTGTGATAGTGTCCCGAGTAGACACGGGTGAACTTCTCAAATAATTTGCCATCCAAACCATGCTCCATGATGATTTGGTTATTAACTCTAAATCCTTGGAGTTCAAGGTGCCCCATCGCACACGAGCAAGTTGTCTTTTGAATAAGTTTAAGAGTTTGCTCTTCATTTTCTTGATTAATCCAGGGTATAAAAAGTACGTTAAGTTTATCTAACTTAACTTCAGTTGGTTGCGAATATACAGTTACATTATCATATTCACGAAGCAATAAATCCACAGCATTTACTTCGTTAGTATTCTTGTAATAAGCAGTATGATTACCGACAATCGTATGAACCTTCACTCCCATTTCTTGGAGACGGTCATAGTAATTATTCTTTGCCCACGATAAAGCAGAGAAATCAATTCCTTTACGACTATCAAAAGTATCTCCCATATCCACAACGGTAGTAATCCCATACTCTTCGAGCGTTGGGAAAAATACATCTTTGTAGAACTTTAGGAAATAATCGTGAAAGAGTTTGGAATTCTTTCTTGCTCCAAAGTGCTGGTCGGTGATAATAGCGACTTTCATTCAATACCGAAGTTTGCTATGGATATTGTCCTTGATACTATTGTAGTCGCTGTAGTTAGATCCGTCAATACTATTATCTTCAAAAACCTCAGAATATCCAGACTTCTCTAAGATTTTATTCTTGATTTCTAACTGACGCTTTTCTCTTTGAATACGACGAAGGAAAGCGTAGTGAATGATTTGAGTAAAGTATGCGAAAGGATTCTGTGACTTCTCAGGATTAAAATTGTGAATGTACTGCACACAGTTTTCAATTCCATCAGAAATCATATCTTCCTTGAACATGTAGTTCACGAAGTTTGGTTTGAAGGAAAGGTGATTAGCAATCTTCAGGAAACACTCTCCAATGTAGCGAGGAATAGGAGGTTTTGGTTTCCCTTGGATTTCTGCGATTTCTTTATCTTCGCGATACTTAATTAGAGCGGCAAGAAACTCTTTATTATTGACGTAATGTTCTGACCTCTTTCTCTTGGTCATGACTGCTGTGGTTATCATAAGTTTTTATCATTATTATGTATAAATTATACCACTGAAACAAATAGTTGACAAGGTACTTAAAACCTTGTACAATTACCTTTGTCGAGGTTGAAAAGTTATAACTTAGCTTTTTTTATAAAGCTTCTCTAGAATCTCTTTAGCATCATTAACATTAGAGATATAACCCATCTTACGACTTAATTTTGATTCATTATTATTTTTCTTTTTAGAAGACTCTCTAACATAGTTTTGATACATGTTTATCATTTCAATATCAAAAGATTCAGAAAGAGTTATAACGTCTTCTATATTAATAATGAACATATCTTCTGTGGTTGTTTTTAACCATGGTTCAAGTTTATATCCAACAGTTCCTGCTCTATTTTTTACTTCAGATACAATAATAGGACTTGATACGATTAGAAATGTCCTATCTTCTTCTTCTGAAGCTGCTACTTTAGCAAATAGTTCTTCGCCTGTTTTTAATTTAACAGTGCAGTAAAAATCTTCTTCGATCATGCTTTCTTGAGTTGTATGGTGATTATTTCGTAATTAAAGTTCTCCTCATTATAAGTTTTAATTCTTTCAATTAGATGATTTAAAGTATAATTTTTTCTTGAATTGTATGTGCAGTCATCTGAGATATCATATAGTACTGCTTTTGTTTTATTTTTTCCTTTCCTAAGAACTCTTCCAATAGATTGAAGATTTCTAATTCTAGATTTACTCGGTGAAGCGAATATTACATTATGTAAGTTTTTGATGTTAATACCTGTGGAAAAAGTACCATAAGAAGCAACGATAATTGCATTAGACTCTCTTTCCGTAATTTCTCTAACCAATTCTCTTTGCTCAGTATCAACACCTCCATGAATAAAAAATACTTTACGATCATCTCGCTTATTGCTATTTATCTTTTCGTAGAGAATTGCTCCATGTGATTCGACACGACTAAAAAGAACAAGAGTATTTCCTTTTAAATCTAAAGAGAGATTAGTTATAAACTTATTCCTTTGCTCATGAGAGATTATATACTGTATCTCATCTTCATAAGTTTCAAACTTCTGTGGTTGATGTTTAAGAACAAGACATCGAATATCCAACTGAGAAAGATGACCTTGCTTCATCAACTCATCAGTTCTTGTTACTTTATATGATGGACCAAATAATCCTTCTAATACCCACTTATGAGTTTGTGTTCCATCAAGGGTTCCAGTAAAACCAAAACGATACTTAGCATGATGAAGTTTAGTCATAATCTCAATCAGAGATTTGCTCTTGAACAAATGTGCTTCATCTCCTATAATGACGTTATAACCCTCAAAGAATGAACGCTCTAATTTATATACAGACTGCCAAGTAGTAATTGTAACTGGATATTCATTAGTCTTCTCCCTACCAGAATAGATACGGTGACAATATGAATCAGCATCCCAACCATAGTCTAAAAAATCCTTGTACATCTGCTCTACAAGAGATGTCGTTGGAACAACTAAGAGAATTTTTTGCCCTTTATCTACATAATACCGTACAAGGGAATAAATCATCAAGGATTTTCCTGAGGCTGTGGGTGATATCAGCAATTTTCGGTTATGTCGCAGAGCGTCGTATACTCCCTCTACTTGATACTCCCGTGGAGAATGAGAACAAATAGAGTTCATATAACCCTTTACACCTTCATATGAGATTTCTTCGTTAATCTCAAATGGTTGTCCGTAGAATTTATTTTCTTTAAATTGATACTTATAGTTATGATTTTCTAATTTATCAATTACCTTAGGGAGAAGACCTGCATATATCTCCCCAGTATGAGTGCTTAGTAGACGAATTTTTCCATCCCAGTGCCTGCTTCTATACTGGGACATAAATTTTGCAGACTCTACTTCAAAAGTGAAGTATGGTTGAAGTTCATACAAAATATGAGGTTCACAATCTAACTTTAAGTAAACCTCATTTTTCTTTTCAATAATTACATCACTCATAACATTGTTATTGCTATGAGTATTTATTTACCCCAGTCCAGACTGAAACCGAACAAATTCTATAGCATTTTTAATTTGATATGTTCTGTTTTGAATCATCTTCAAAATGCTTTCAATGTAATTTAGTAGGGTTTCGTAATATTCAATTTTTAGTGCGACTTGGGAAAGTTTCTCATCCGAGTCCAAGTATCCCTGTAGAGTTTCTTTATCCCTGATTTTTTTGGGAAAAGGATTCTCCACATAAACATCAGGGTCCGCTTTCCCCGTAAAGTATTCGTATTTTTCGTGCCTTATCTTTTTCTT
>JACCED011625576.1_pt1 | contig 18336 bp, 16 predicted proteins | sample 7455021 | NCBI WGS metagenome assembly JACCED01 (sample SAMN15323456, study PRJNA562643) | freshwater metagenome | isolation source: river surface water | place: USA:Blue River Watershed | collected 2017-08-19 | reverse complement strand
GTCGGAGTTCTTCTTCAGGGCCGCGGAAAGCTCGTCGGCGAGCTTGTCGAGCGAGTCGGCCATGATCGTGTTGAGCACGGTCAGGGGGCCGGCGACGGAGAAGGCCGAACCGACCGCACGGAACTCGAACTTGTTGCCGGTGAAGGCGAACGGGCTGGTGCGGTTGCGGTCGCCGGCGTCCTTCGGCAGCACGGGGAGCGTGTCGACGCCGAGGGTCATGTGGCCGCCCTTGCGGGAGCTGGAGGCGGAACCGCTCTTCTTCACCTGCTCGATGACCTCGTTGAGCATGTCGCCGAGGTAGATCGAGATGATGGCGGGCGGAGCCTCATTGGCGCCGAGGCGATGGTCATTGCCGGCCGAGGCCACGGAGGCGCGCAGCAGCCCCTGGTGGAGGTCGACGGCGCGGATCACGGCGGAGCAGAAGGCGAGGAACTGGGCGTTCTCGTGCGGGCTCTGGCCGGGCTCCAGCAGGTTGCCGACGCCGGAACCGCCGATGGACCAGTTGACGTGCTTGCCCGAGCCGTTGACGCCGGCGAAGGGCTTCTCGGCGAGGAGGCAGACGAAGCCGTGCTTGGCGGCGACGCGCTTGAGGAGCGTCATCGTCAGCATCTGGTGGTCGTGGGCGACGTTCGCGGACTCGTAGATCGGCGCGACTTCGAACTGGGCGGGGGCGACTTCGTTGTGGCGCGTCTTGATCGGGATGCCGAGCTTGAAGCACTCGCGCTCCGTCTCCATCATGCAAGCGAGCACGCGATCCGGGATGGTGCCGAAGTACTGGTCCTCGAACTCCTGGCCCTTGGCAGGCTTGGCGCCGAAGAGCGAGCGGCCGCAGGTGTAGAGGTCGGGGCGGAGATGGTAGAGGCGCGAGTCGATCAGGAAGTACTCCTGCTCAGGACCGCACGAGGCGGAGATGAAGCCGTGCTTCTTGCCGAACAGCGCGAGGACGCGGGCGGCGGCCTTGTTGACCGCGGCCATGGAGCGGAGCAACGGAGTCTTCTTGTCGAGGGCCTCGCCCTTCCACGACACGAAGGCGGTCGGGATGCAGAGGGTGGAACCGTTCTCGGTGTCGAAGATGTAAGCCGGGGAGGTGACGTCCCAGGCGGTGTATCCGCGGGCCTCGAAAGTGGAACGCAGGCCGCCGTTGGGGAAGGAGGAGGCGTCAGGTTCGGCCTGGATCAGCGCCTTGCCGGAGAACTGCGCCAGGGTGCCGGTGCCGTTCGGCTCGAAGAAGGTGTCGTGCTTCTCGGCCGTGGTGCCGGTCAGCGGGTAGAACACGTGGGCGTAGTGCGTGGCTCCGCGCTCGAGAGCCCAGTCCTTGATCGCGGCGGCCACGACGTCGGCGACGGCGTGATCGAGCTTGGAGCCGGACTCGATGCTGGCCTTGAGGGACTTGAAGACGTCCTTCGGCAGACGCTTCTCCATCTTGTCGAGAGAGAAGACGTTCTGCCCGTAGATCAGGTCGATCTTCTCATTGCGGAAGTCGAACGAACCCTGGAGGCGGGGCTGTGAGGCGATGGCCTTGATGGCGTCGCTGCGGGCGGGATTGGTGCTCATGGATGGAAACTCTGGGAAAATGAGAAAAGCACCGCCTATGCCACGCAGTCCACCGAGAGTTACTCATAAACAACTTGGTCTTTTTTAATCATTTGTGCCTATTTTTAGGCACAAATGACCTGCCTATTTCCAAGCATACACCAATCGCATGAAATAGGCGGTACCCAACCTGACCTGCGGGGGGACGGGATTGCCGCGCAAATCGTGGGTCACTCCGAGGCGCACAGAAAGGGGGCCCTGGCCTCGTAAGACACCCAAAGACGTCTCGTGCCTGACATAGTAGTCATTCCAACTTTCAAGGGACGGAACGGCCGCAATCTGCGTGTTCCATTCGACCCAGCCGAAATCGCGGACGAACAGCAGGCCGAGATCGGCGGAGGGAGCGGACAAGGTGGGCTGGAGTTCCGACATGTATGTCTCGTAGCGGTGACCCACGCCGGTCCTCAGGTCCAGTTTGCCCAGAGGATCCTGGAACACCCGGAAGCCGAGACCGACGGTGTTGACGGTGAGGAAATCGACCTGACGGGCGTGGTCATACCCGGTGTCGGTACGCAGATACCAGAAGGCCACCTCGGCGGGATTGGTCTCGTAAGACAGCTGGGCGTGAAGGTCGTCCGCGGCGATCTGGGTCCCCGCGGTCGTGCGTATCGTGCGCACGCCGGCCGTGATGACGTCCTCGGCGGACTCCCCGCGCGCCATGAAGCCCGCGGAGAACCCGCTGCCGGTCGTCGCCCCGGAGCGGCCGGAAACATCAAGGTCCGCCTGGGCGGTCCACTTGCGCACGGGCAGAACTTCATGGGGCCGGGTCACCGCATCCCGCCAGAGCTCGGTGCGCGCGTCAAGCGGGACGGACTCGGACGAGCCGGAGGCCACCGCCCGTCCGCCCACGGCCGAGACGCGCCCGCGACGGACAGGCCCGCCGTCGCTCAGCCGCACCTCGTCGTCGACCGCGAAAGACTCGACGGAATCAAGCGGGATGCGATGGACCGCGTCTCCGAGCAGAGGCACCTTCATCTCCAGCCTGCCGTCCACGATCCGCTCGATGCGGCCGCGCAGGAAGGTGCCGTCCTTCAGCGTAGCGGTGTCTGCGGCCAGCAGGGCCGGAAACAGCAGCAAGGCGATGGCGGGCCGCATGGAGGCAGATTTGGCGATTCCGCGTTAGATTGCCATAGGTAGTTTCGGGGGTTATCTCCTCATGGATGAAGGTCGACGTCATGATCCTGGGCGCAGGCCCGGCGGGCCTCGCCGTGGGCGCCGCCCTTTCTGCCGCCGGCCGCCAAAGCCTCGTCGTGGACCCGGCGGACAGGACAGGAGGGTCAATCCGGACGGTGAGGGAAGACGGATGGACCGTGGAGACCGGCCCCAACACTTTGCAGCTGGAGGACGAATCCGACCTCGCCCTGCTCCATGGCTACGGGCTCGGAGATGAAATCCTGGAGGCAAGAAGCGAATCCGCCAAACGTTTCATCCTGTCACGGGGCAGGCTGCACGGACTCAGGCCCAGCCCTCTCTCGATCCTGACCTCGGGACTGCTGAGCCCCTTGGGCCGGCTCCGGCTGCTCGCCGAACCGTTCATCCGACGCGGGGGCCACGCGGGCGAGACGGTGGCGGCGTTCGCGCGACGACGCTTCGGCGCCGAAGCCGCCGCCCGGCTGATGGACCCGGTCGTCTCCGGAGTGCATGCGGGAGACCCTGACCGGCTGGACATGTCCGCCTGCTTCCCCTCAGTCCACCGGCTGGAAGCCGAACACGGCTCAGTGATCCTGGGCCTGATGAGGCGGGGGAAGAACCGGCGCAGGATCGTCGGCTTCCGAAAAGGGATGCAGCAGCTGGCCGACGCGATGGCCGCCGTGGTCGCGCGCACGGGGGAGGTCCGTACGGGATGGAAGGCCGCGAAACTGCGGCGCGACGGACAGGGATGGACCGCACGGCTGATCAGGAATGCCGACGGCGCGGAGGAGGAAGTCCGCTGCGACAAGGTCGTCATCACGATTCCGCCGTGGAAATGGAAGGAAGGTCCGTTCGACGAGTCGCTCCTCGGAAAGCTTGCGCCTTGGACAAGATGCGAGGCGCCGCCGGTCACGGTGGTCGCGCGTGGCTATGACCGGCCGGCCGTGGCGCATCCCCTTGACGGCTTCGGCTACCTCACCCCGGGCGAGGAAGGCCGGCGCGTGCTCGGCTGCCTTTTCCCTTCCAGCGCGCTGCCGGGACGCGCGCCGGAGGGAAAAGTCCTGCTCTGCTGCTTCCTGGGCGGCTCCAGGCAGCCCGCAGTGGCACGGAGGGACGACGCGGAGATCAAAGGTGTCGTGGACCGCGAGCTCGCGGAGACGCTGGGGGTCTCCGGAAAGCCCGAACGAGAATGGATCCAACGCTGGGAACAGGCGATTCCCCAGTATGACCATGACCAGCGCCGTCGTGAAGCGTGCCTGGACGCGCTGGAAAGCGAGGAGCCGTCCATGCGCTTCCACGGCGCCTTCCGCGGCGGCATCTCGCTGATGCAGGCGGTGCGAGGAGGCGAGGCCTTGGGCCGGCGCCTAGCCGGCGCACGCTGATCAGCCGCCGGCGGCGGGCTCGGGCAGCGAACGCACGAGGAGCAAGGCCGGAAGCATTAGCAACGCGCCGCCCAGGTAGACCCAGAGGTGCGTGCCGTAATGGAAGTAGGCCAACGCGGCGATCACCGGGCCGACCACCCTCGCCAAGGCCCCGGCGGAACGGAGGATGCCGAGATTGCGGCCCTGTTCGCTGGGATCCGAATAAAGCGACACGAGCGCCGACATGCTGGGCAGGATCAGGCCCGTGGCGAAGGAGATGAGCCCGAGGCCGGCGAAAAAGAGCGGCTCGGAGCCGTCACCGGGCTTGGCGATGACATGAGGGATGCCGGCAATGAGGGCGAAGGCGGCGCCGGCGGCCGCCATCGCGGCCATGAGCACCTTGCGCTGACCCAGACGCACGACGAGCCGCCGGGAAAGGCCCTGGGCGACGATCATGCAGGCGCCGTTGAACAGGAAGAGTCCGGCGTTGTCGCGGGGACTGTAGGCGAAGAGCGCGAAGGTGAGGAACACGATCGTGTTCTCCATCCCGGTGAAGGCCACCTGGTAGACGAGATTGGCCCAGGAGGCCCGACGGACCGAAGCGGACCTGACCTTCACGAGATCGAACACCGACGGACGGACCTCGGACGACCGACGGTCCGCCGGCAGGGTCTCCGGCAGAAGGAAAAGCACCAGGAGGAAGTTGAGCGTGGCCAGGCAGGCCGAGATGATGGCCGGGACCGAGAAGGGATTGAGGCCGAAGGGGCCGTCAGGCGCGCCGTGCGGAAGCTGAAGATGCGAACCGACGGCGCCGATCACCGGCCCGAAGACGAAGCCCAGTCCGATGGCCACGCCCACGACCGCCATGCCCTTGGTCCGGTCCTTCTCCTCCGTGACGTCGGCGGCGGCCGCGCTGGCGACGGCGATGTTGCCGGCGAGAAGTCCGCAGATGAGGCGGGTGAGGACGACGACCCAGAACTGCGCGGCAAAGATCCAGAGCGCATAGGACAGCGCGCCGCCGGCCAGGGTGAAAGTCAGGACCCGCCGCCGGCCGACACGGTCCGACAAGGACCCCCAGATCGGGGAGAAGACGAACTGCAGCAACGAGTAGAGGGCGCTCAGCAGGCCGCCGAACAGCACCGTCTTCTTGAAGACGGTGTCGCCGCCCATGGCCTCCGCCGTCGCCGAAAGCCACCCGATGATGGTCCCCGCCTCCCCTTCCGTACGGACGTAATGGTCAAGGAGATGCGGGAAGAGCGGGATGATCACGCTGAAGCCCACGATGTCCATGAACACCGTCAGGAAGATGAGGCCGAGGGTGCGGCGCGGGGCTGCGGACATGCGCCCACGATGGGCTCGCCGGACCCGCGTGCAAACAAAACAGCGGCTTGCCCGCGGGGCGGCGCGCGGGAGAATGGACGGCATGGACCTATATCGGCTGCTGCTGGCAATGACCGCCTTGCCCCTGGCGGCGGCGACCACCGACCCCAAGTCGCTGCTCATCGAACAGCGGCTGGCCGGGTTCTCGGACGGAGAATACGGGGCCGCCATCGAGCGCTCGCTCGACGAGTTTGAAAAGCGCACGGGCCGCCGGCTTTCGCCGGCCACGGCCGCACGCTGCGGGCTGAAGGTGAGCTCGGAGTCGGGCGTGGGACTGTCCACGCCCAAGCCGCTGGTGCGCGCCGTCTCCGCCGCGCTGGTCCGACGGGGCTTCCGTCGGGAAGGGCTCATCATCTGCGACGCGCGCGACCTCTCCCTGCGTCAGGCGGGCTTCCTTCCGACGGTGGCGGACGGGGCGCAGGACTTCGAAGGATCTCCCGTCGTGGCCTGGGAGAAGCTCGCGCCCGCCTGGGCGGGGGACGAACGGCTGCGTTACGAGAACCAGGTGCTGCCGAGGCCCGGCTCGGCGCCCGTGGCCTGGGGGGACGCCCGCGTGAGCGTGCTGCCCAAGACGCTCTTCGACGAAGTGGACTTCTGGGTGAACCTGCCGGTCCTCAGTGACAGCAAGGCGCTCGGCGTGCACGGAGCGATCGCCTCCGCCTCGCTCGGCAACATGGCCAATGCCGACCGCTTCATGGAAAATCCCTTCAACGCCTCGAAGGTGGCGGTCGAGGTCTGCGCCATCCCCGGCCTGGCCAAAGGCAACGCGCTGACGATCCTCTCGCTCGAACGCTACCAGGTGCTCGGAGGTCCGACCTATGACGCGGGCTGGGTGCGCTCGGAGAAGATCCTGCTGGCGAGCGCCAATCCGGTCATCATCGACTTCATCGGGCTGCAGAAGATCAACGCCGGCCGTCGGGCGGGGAACGTGGACCCCATCCATCCTGAGCCGCCCGTCTTCGCGGCGGCCAATTCAGGGGAGATCCGACTGGGCAGCTGCAAGCCCTCGGACATCACCCTGGTGCGGCTACCGGCGCCCTGAGGACCTTCAGAGCTTCACGCCGAGGGCCTCGGAGGCCGTGGCGCGCTCCTCAAGCAGCTCCTTCTCGGTGATCGCGATCTTCTCCTTGGAGAAGGCGTCGAGGGGCAGCCCTTGCACGATCTCCCAGGAGCCGTCGGCCTTGGTGCGGAGAGGATAGCCGAAGACGATGCCCGGAGTGATGCCGTAATCACCCTTCGAAAGGACCGCGACGGAGTGCCACTCGCCGGCCGGGGTGGGGAAATGCAGGCTGCGCAAGGTGTCCAGCGCGGCGTTGGCGGCGGAGGCCGCGGAGGACGCTCCGCGGGCCTTGATCACCGCGGCGCCGCGCTTCTGGACGTCGGCGACGAAGGTCTCCTTCAGCCAGGCATGGTCGGTGATCGCCTGGGTCGCGGGGCGGCCGGCGACGGTGGCGTTGGTGAAGTCAGGATACTGGGTGGAGGAGTGGTTGCCCCAGATCGCGACATTGCGGACGGCCGAACAGTGCACGCCGGCCTTGGCGGCGAGCTGCGACTTGGCGCGGTTCTCGTCGAGCCGGGTCATCGCGAAGAAATTCTCCGCCGGCAGTCCTGACGCGGAGCGGAGCGCGATGAGGCAGTTGGTGTTGCAGGGATTGCCCACCACGAGGACCTTGGCGGTCCGACGGGCGCTGCGCGCGATGGCCTGGCCCTGTCCGACGAAGATCTTACCGTTGATGCCGAGGAGGTCCTTGCGTTCCATGCCGTCCTTGCGTGGCACGGCGCCGATGAGCAGGCACCAGTCGGCGTCCTTGAAGCCGACGTCGAGGTCGCCGGTGGCGACGACGTCGGTGAGCAGGGGGAAGGCGCAGTCCTGCAGCTCCATGACCACGCCGGTGAGCGCATTGAGGCCCGGTCCGACCTCGATGAGGTTCAGCGCGACGGGCTGGTCGGGTCCGAACACGGCGCCGGACGCGAGACGGAAGATGGCGGCGTAACCGATGTTGCCGGCGGCGCCGGTCACCGCCACGCGGATGGGAGTCTTGGAGGCCATGGGAGGGGCTATCTAGTTCCGCGCCCCAGCAGGAGTGAAGGGAAAACTACAGGTCGAGCTCTCCCTGGTGCATCTCGCCCGCCGAGGCGGCCGGAAGACCGTCCCGGACGAGCTGGGCGAGGGTCGAGGCCGAACGGCCTTCGATGGCGCAGAGCGCGCGCAGGACGAGGGCCGCCGCGAGGGCGTCGTACAGCGCGCAGTGGTGACGGCGGCGCGCCGGCGGACAATGGACCGCCGCAAGCTGGTCGAGTCGGTGGCCGAGACGGAGCACGGTCACCAGGGAGGCCAGACGGTAGTCGCCCAAGGTCGGCATCCAGAGGCGGGCGAGGCGGCAGGTGTCGATCCAAGGGCCCCATTCGGCCACCGCTTCCGGAGCGACGAAGGCCGGGGACGCCGGCGGACGGGCCCAGGTGGAACGCAGCAGTCCGGCCTCGACCGAGGCGTTGTGCGCCGCGAAGAGCCCAGACCGCCTGAGCACGACCCACCGGTCCCACTCGGCGGAGAAAGGGGCTTCGCCCGCGAGATCACGGTCCGAAAGCCCGTGGCACTGGGTGTCGACCGACGGCACGGGGGCGCCGGGAGCGTGCAAGCCGGTCGAGGCGGCCAGCACCTCCCCGCCCAGCAGCGTGACCACGCCGTGCTCGACGACGCCGGTGCGGGGCCCGCCCTCGAAGTCGATGACGTGCAGCGGCACTTCGCTCCAGAGGCCGGAACTCATCGCCATTCATGCCGCGGGTAGCGGCCCTTGAGCTCCTTCTTCACCGCCTCGTAGGACCCCTTCCAGAACGCGTCGAGGTCGGTGGTGCGCTGCTGCGTGCGGCGCGCCGGCGACTGCACGCAGACGACGACCGGCACGCGGCCCTGGCAGACCCTCAGACGCGAACCCGGGACGTCATACAGCTCCTGCACGGTGGCCTCGATGACGGCCTCGCCGTCCGAAGTGTATTCGATGCGCGCAGGATGCTTCTTCCTGGGGAGGACGATCTTCTCCGGGCAGAAGGATTCGAGCGCCATGGCCTGCTCATGGGTGATCCAGCCGCGCACGACCGGCAGGACCGGACGAACCCGCAGGTCGCGGGCGGAGACGGCCCCGGCGCAGACCTCCTCGACCACCATGCGGCGGGCGGACTCGTCGAAGGGGTGCACGGAGAGCTCGGGACAGTGGCGGGCGAGGAAGTTCACGCGCCGGATCCAGGCGTCGACCTGCTCGTCCCATCTCTCCAGGACAAGCCTTCCGGCGAGCACCTCCTCCGCCAGCAGCCGGCTCGCCTCGTCGGAAGGCCCGGCGTCGCGCTCGGCATGCTCCAGCACCAGGTCACGGAACCTGCGTTCGGTGCGCGTGACCACCCGGCGCTGCGTGGCGTCAAAGCGGACGGAGGCCGATTCGGAGAATTCATCGGGCCACAGCTCCTTGAGCCAGGCCTCCTCCACGGCGGTGCAGAGGGAGAGGAAGGTGGTGACCTCCCCGCGCGCCTGGATCTCGTCGATCTCCGCGGCGACGATGAGCCGCGCGGACCTGACCGAAGACTCGCGACGGAGTTCGCCCTTGCGGCCGTGCACCACGGCGCAGCGCAAGGTGCCGGCGTCGAGCCTCACGGCGAGCCGGTCGGAGAAGCCGAGCAGAAGGCACCGCCGTACGGATTCGGAGGACGCCGGCGCCTCGTTCACGGGCAGACGCTGTCCCTCGGCGATGCGAAGGAACTGGCGGGCGGCCTGGTCCGCCTGACGGGCGGAAAGTCCGTGGACCCCGAGCCGCTCGCAGGCGTCCGGGTCGAAGCGGAGTTCGGCGGCCCGGCGCAGCAGCGCCAGTCGCGCGAAGAAGTCCGACCCCTCTTCCTGGACGACGGCGTCGCGGGCCTCCTCGGTGCGGCCGTCCACTTTCCGGAAAAGGATGTCGCGGCCCTGGGCGAGCCCCGCGATGCGGGCGACCTCCGCCACGCAGGCCTGCTCGCCTGCGGCCAGCAGCATCCGGGCGTAGCGCGGATGAGCGGGGAAGGCCGCCATGCGCCGGCCCACCGGAGTGACCGCGCCGGAGGCGTCCAGGGCGCCGAGGTCGTGAAGCAGGGCGAGGGCGCGTCGCAGGGCGGCGGCCTCGGGCTTTTCATACCAGGGGAAAGCCTCGGGGTCGCCCCATCCGGAGGCAAGCAGCAGCAACGCCGTCTCGGCAAGGTCGACCCGGGCCACCTCCGGCGTCTCCCGCAGGGGACGTGATTCGTGGTCGGTGCGCGACCAGAGCCGCACGCATCGTCCCGGCCCGGTGCGGCCCGCGCGGCCCGCGCGCTGTTCCGCCGAGGCGCGGGAGACCGGCTCGACCAGGAGCGTGCCGATCCCGCGCTGGGCGTCGAAACGCGCCACCCGGGCCAGGCCGGAGTCGACCACGGCACGGACGCCGGGGATGGTGAGCGAAGTCTCGGCGACGTTCGTCGCGACGATGACCTTGCGTCCGGGCCCGGGCTGCACCGCCCTGTCCTGCTCGTCCGGAGGCAGCTCGCCGTGGAGCGGAAGCACTTCGACGCCTCCCGATTCGGACAAAGCGCGCACAGCACCGATCGTGCGCATGATCTCGTAGGACCCGGGCATGAACACGAGGACGTCGCCCTCCGGCTCCTCCCGGAGCACGCGTCCGACCTGTTCCGCGGCGAGTTCCCAGACCGGTCGACGCGAGTCCCGCGGCACGTGCAGATGCTCCACCTCGACGGGGAACGTGCGTCCGTCGGCGGCGAGCGTGGCGGCCCCCTCGAGCCAGCGCGCCACGCCCTCGGTGTCGAGCGTGGCGGACATGACGACGATGAGCAGGTCCGGGCGGCCGGACTCCTGGATCCTGCGGGCGAGCGCGAGCCCGACGTCCGAATGGAGGTTGCGCTCGTGGAACTCGTCGAACACGACGGCGCCGACGCCGCGTAGCGAAGGATCGGCGGCCACCTGCCGCAGCAGCAACGCCTCGGTGATGAACTTGATGCGGGTCTCGGCGGACTCGGCCCGGTCGAAGCGGACCTGATAGCCCACCTCCCCGCCCAGCCGCGAGCCCCGTTCGTGCGCGATGCGGGCGGCGAGCATCCGTGCGGCTATCCGCCGCGGCTGGAGGACGAGCACCTGCCCCCGGACCAGGCCCAGGTCGATGAGCATCTGGGGGATCCGCGTGGACTTGCCCGAGCCCGTCGGCGCGCGCAGGACGATGCGGCGCGTGCGTCCGCAGGCCTCGGCCAGGGCCGGGCGCAGATCGTCGATCGGCAGCGGGCGGCTCATGTGACGTCGAGTTCGATGATGCGCGCGCGGGGCGGGCCTTCTCCCAGCGTGAGGCGGGCGACGCTGACCGGCAGACGGAAGCGGCGCGGACCGGCGCTCCCGGGATTGATCCGGAGCACGCCGCCCCGGCTCTCGATCAACGGCACGTGCGTGTGGCCCGTGATCACGACATCAGGCGCCAGCGCTTCCTCGTCGAAGGGCTGATGCCCGTGGTGCACCAGCACCCGCGAGCCCCCGAGCGCCCGCAGCACGAAGCCCGGCAGCCCCGGATCCGCGTCACAGTTGCCGCGCACGGCATGACAGGGGGCGACCAGTTCGGCCAGCTCCCCGACGATCCGTTCCGAACAGACGTCGCCCGCATGCAGCACTTCGGCGCAACCCTCCAGCGCGAGCACGGCTTCGGGCCGGAGCAGCCCGTGCGTGTCCGAGATGATCCCGATCTCCACCGGCACGGGCATGCTCAGGTAGGGCGCCGGAGGCGTCCTGCCGGAACGGGACGCAGGGCCGTGAACTCGGCGCCCAGGGTCTCCTTCAGTTTTTCACGCAGCCCCGGGGGCAGCGATTCGACCGCCGCCTGGAAGTCCTTGTCGCCCGGGAAGGCGGCGCGGCCCTGGTCGGCGACGGCGCGCACTTCGGCGCCGAGATCAGGGAAGACGAAGTCGTCGCGGCGTCCGGCCTGATCGGCTTCCTCCTCCGCGGCGGCGACGTCGAGCGGCGGAACGGAGACGGCCTCGTCCGGTTCAGCGGGGGCGCGTTCAGGCTCGGCCGCGACCGACTCCGTCGCCGGCGCCGGCGTCGGGCCCGCCGGTTGCGTCGGCGGTGCGGGCGGCGCCGTCCCTATTTTTTTTTTGGCCGGGCTCCCTGGGGAGTCCGGCTGCGGCGGCGGCGATGTCCTTGATGAGGGCGTCGATCGGCCTGGCCCGCGTTCGTTCGATGGCCTGCAGCATCGTCACCTCGAAGTTGGCCCGGGGCGAAAGTCCGTGGCGGATGCCCTGCTCTCCCTGCTGGAGGCATTCGAGCAGCCTGACGAGCTGTTCGGTGGAGAGCGCGCCGCCGAGCGACGGCGAGGAACCGCCCTTGCGCACCGAGTCGAGCGTGGCGTCACGCACGCGCGACTGCAGGTCGGAGAGCACGCGGATGAGGTCCCTGCCCTCCTGATGGAAGACGTCGCAGAGGGCGAGCGTGGCGGGACCGTCCGCCGTGGCGAGGGCCTTGGCGAGCTGCTCCACCTGTCCGGCCGAGGCGAGGCCGTAGATCGAGAGCACGTCGGCCTCGGTGACCTTGCGTCCGGCGAAGGAGATCACCTGGTCGAGGATCGACTGGGAGTCGCGCATCCCGCCGGCGGCGAGACGGGCGATGGCGCGGAGCGCGGGCCGGTCGGCGGAGACCCCGTCGGCCTTCACGATGCGTTCCAGCTGGTCGGCGATCACGTCCTCGTCGATCGGGTGGAACTCCAGACGCTGGCAGCGCGAGGTGATGGTGGGCAGCACCTTGTCCGCCTCGGTGGTCGCGAGGATGAACTTCACCCAGGGCGGCGGCTCCTCGAGGGTCTTCAGCAGCGCGTTGAACGCATCCTTGGTGAGCTGGTGGGCCTCGTCGATGATGAAGACCTTGAAGGGGCATCCCGTGGGGGCGAACTGGCACTCCTCACGGATGCGCTTGGCGTCCTCCAGCGAACGGTTGGAGGCCGCGTCGATCTCCACCACGTCAAGGCAGCTCCCCTGCTCGATGGCGAGGGCCACGGGATCGTCGGCCTTGAACTCCGACTTGGGCCCGCCCGCGCAGTTGAGGGCCTTGGCGAGGATGCGGGCCGTGGTCGTCTTGCCGGTGCCGCGGGGACCGACGAAGAGCCAGGCGTGCGGCAGACGGCCGCCGTCCAGCGCGTTGCGCAGGGTACGGACGATGTGGTCCTGACCGACCAGCTCCTCGAAGCGGCGGGGCCGCCAGCGGCGGGCGATGACTTGGAAGGCCTTGTCGGACAAACGGGAGGGAGGTTGCGGCCGTGACGCAGGGTGTCAACGGGCCATCGCTCTCATTCCCATTCGATGGTGGCCGGCGGCTTCGAGGAGACGTCGTAGACGACCCGGTTGATGCCCTTGACCTGGTTGATGATCTTCGTGGAGGCGCGCTGGAGCACGTCGTAAGGCAGGCGGGCCCAGTCGGCCGTCATCGCGTCGGAGGAGGTGACCGCCCGGAGGGCGCAGACGTTGTCGTAGGTCCGTCCGTCGCCCATCACGCCCACGCTGCGGACCGGCAGGAAGACGGCGAAGGCCTGCCAGACCTTGTCATACTGACCGGAGTCGCGCAGCTCCCGGATGAAGATGTCGTCCGCCTGACGGAGGACGTCGAGCCGTTCGCGGGTGATGTCGCCGCAGACCCGGACGGCGAGGCCGGGGCCGGGGAAGGGGTGGCGCCAGACCATCTCGCGCGGCAGGCCCAGGGCCTCGCCGAGCGCCCTCACCTCGTCCTTGAAGAGCTCGCGGAGCGGCTCGAGCAGGCGGAGCTTCATGCGCTTGGGCAGGCCGCCCACGTTGTGGTGGCTCTTGATGGTCACGGCGGGGCCGCCGTGGGGCGAGAGCGACTCGATGACGTCGGGATAGAGCGTGCCCTGCGCGAGGAACTCGACCTTCCCCTTCTTGCGGCGCTGGACCTCCGCGACGGAGCGCTCGAAGACCTTGATGAACTCGTGGCCGATGATCTTGCGCTTGCGCTCCGGATCGGTGACCCCGCGGAGCTTGCGCAGGAAGACCTCGGATGCGTCGACCACGCGCAGGTCGACCTTGAACTTGCCGCGGAACATCCTCTCGACCTGGGCGCGCTCATTGAGACGCAGCAGGCCGTTGTCGACGAACACGCAGGTGAGCTGGCGGCCGATGGCGCGCTGGATGAGCGCGGCGGCGACGGAGGAGTCGACTCCGCCCGAGAGGCCCAGGATGACCTGTGAGCGGCCCACCTTCTCGCGGATTTCGCGGACGGCCGTCTCCAGGTAGTCCTCCATGACCCAATCGGCCCGGCAGCGGCAGATGCGGAAGAGGAAGTTGCGGAGGATGTCGATGCCGCGCTCGGAATGGGCGACCTCGGGGTGGAACTGGATGCCGAAGAAGCGGCGGCGGGGATCCTCGATCACGGCGCACTCCGAATTCTCGGTGCGGGCGACCGCCTTGAATCCGCGGGGCAGGCGCGTGACCTTGTCGCCGTGGGAATTCCAGACGCGCAGGGGCGACTTCAGGCCTTGGAGGAGCAGCGAGCCCTTGCCGAAGGAAAGCGTCCCGTGGCCGTACTCGCGGTGCGAGCTGCTGGCCACGTTGCCGCCCAGCATCTGGCCCATGAGCTGCACGCCGTAGCAGATGCCGAGCACGGGCAGGCCCATTTCAAAGACTCCGGGGTGAGGATGGGGCGAGCCCTTGGCCTTCACGCTGTCGGGGCCGCCCGAAAGGATCACGCCGACCACGCCGTCCGCCCGCAGCTGCTCCGGGGAGACGTTGAACGGGTAGATGCGGGAGTGGACGTTGCACTCGCGCACGCGCCGGGCGATCACCTTGGTGAGCTGCGAGCCGAAATCGAGGATGGCGATGGACTGGGGGGCTGCCATGGGGACGGTCAGTGTGGGAGTTTCAGAACCTGAGGCGAACATTGTTCCAGCCGCAGCGGGGGCAGGCGGCCTCCTCGCGGCGCCGGGGGCGCACGTAGGTCGTGCCGCAGCGCGCGCAGGAGAAGGCGGAGTTCAGCCGCCGGTGGTCGGCCAGCAGCGCGTCCCGCCGGTCATACCAGGCCTGCAGCCCGATGATGACCAGCGCGGCCAGCCCGGCCAGGAAGGCCAGGAAGGCGTCAAGGTCGACGGGCTGGAGCATGGGGTTCGCTGAAAAGACAAGACGCGCCGCCTGCCGGCGGACGCGTCTCGGTGGACGGCCTGGGCGGGCGGGATCAGGCCTGCGCCGGAGCGGCCTCGGCCTTCTCGGCCTTGGGCTTGCGGGCGGCCTTGGCCTTGGGGGTCATGGCGGGGGCCTTGTCGTCCTTGCCGACCAGCTCGATGAGCGCGGTCTCGGCGGCGTCGCCCTTGCGGGCGCCGATCTTGTAGATGCGGGTGTAGCCTCCGTTGCGGGACAGGAACTGGCCGACGCGCTCCTCCTTGAAGAGCAGACGGCAGGCCTCCTCGTTGCGCACGCGGGAGAGGGCCAGGCGGTAGTAGTGCAGCTTGACCGCCTTGTCGGAGGACTGGGCCGCCTTCTTGGCGAGGGTGATGACCTTCTCGGCGAACGGGCGCAGGGCGCGGGCGCGGGAGAGGGTCGTCGTGATGCGCGCGTTGATGAACAGCGCGGAGGCGAGGCTGGCGATCAGGGACCGGCGGTGGGCGGTCTTGACGCCGAGCACGTGGCGATGGGAGCGGTGACGCATGGGTCGCGGATTTCCGGGTTCAGGAGTTCACGCCCTTGTCGAGCATGCTCTCGTTGATCTTCTGGCCGAGGGAAAGGCCGAGCTGCTCGAGCTTCTGCTTGATCTCGTTGAGCGACTTCTTGCCGAAGTTGCGGTACTTGAGCATCTCCTGCTCGGTCTTCATCGCCAGTTCGCCGACGGTGTTGATGTTGGCGTTGTTGAGGCAGTTGGCGGCGCGGACCGAGAGCTCGATCTCATTGACCGACATGTTGAGGAGCTTGCGGAGGCGGTTCTGCTCCTCGCTGACGGCGGCCTGGCCGCTCTCGAACTCGACGGTCTCGGTGGAGACCTTGTCGAACACGTCGAGGTGGTGGCGCATGATGGCGGAGGCCTCCTTGAGGGCCTCGTCGGGGGTGATGCGGCCGTCCGTGCTGACCTCGAGGACGAGCTTGTCGTAGTCCGTCTTGTCGCCGGAACGGCTGCTCTCGACGGAGTACTTCACGAGGGTGACGGGAGAGAAGAGGGAGTCGACCGGGATGGTGCCGATGGTCTGCTCGGCCTTCTTGTTCTCCTCGGCGGAGGCCCAGCTGCGGCCGACGGTGACCTCGAGGTCGGCGAAGAAGCGGCGCTTCTTGTCGAGGGTGCAGATGACCTGGTCGGGATTGACGAGGGAGACGGCGGAACCCTTGGTCTCGAACTTGATGTCGGAGGCCTTCACGACGCCGCTCTTGTTGACGTCGATCACGCCCTTGAAGGACTCACGCTTGGAGGCCTCGGTGCGGATGAGCACCTTCTTGAGGTTGAGGACGATCTCCGTGACGTCCTCGACCACGCCCTCGATGGGCTGGAACTCGTGCTGCACGCCCTCGATGGTGACCGAGGAGATGGCGGCGCCCTCGATGGAGCTCAGGAGGATGCGGCGGAGGGAGTTGCCGATGGTGTGTCCGAAGCCGGTCTCGAAAGGCTCGGCCACGTAACGGGCGTAGGTGGAGGTCTCCGAGGACTTGTCCTTGGAGAGGGTCTTGGGTTTCTGGAACTGTCCGAGGCGCTTGGGCATGGCGTGTGTCCGGTTGAGGGGTTGGTCTGGATCAGCGGCTGTAGAACTCGACGATGATCTGGACGTTGACGTCGGCGGGGAGCTCCTCCTTGGCGGGCTCGCGGACGGCCTGTCCGCTGAGCTGCTCGGGAAGCACGACGAGCCAGGCGGGCGGGGTGCGGCCCTGTCCCTCCTCGACGGCGCGGGTGGCGAGCTGCTTGGAGGAGGTGCGGTCGCGCACTTCGATCTTGGCTCCGGGACGGACGGCGAAACTAGGTACGTCGACCTTGTGTCCGTCGACGCGGATGTGGCCGTGGGAGACGAGCTGACGGGCGGCGGAGCGGGAATTGGCGAAGCCGAGCTTGTAGACGACGTTGTCGAGACGGGTCTCGAGGATGCGGAGGAAGTTGTCACCGGCGACGCCGCCCATGCGCTTGGCGCGCTCGAAGGACAGGCGGAACTGCTTCTCGGTGAGTCCGTACATCATGCGGAGCTTCTGCTTCTCGTTGAGGCCCACGCCGTACTCCGAGACCTTGCGGCGGGTGGTCTTCCCGTGGATGCCGGGAGGATAGGGGCGGCGTTCCTCACCCTTGGAGGTGGTGAAGATGTTCTGACCGAAGCGTCGGTTGAGCTTCGTGGTGGGTCCGGTGTAGCGCGACATGGCGTGTGTTCAGTGGGTTGCTTGGTTTGGCGGATTGGGAGTTCCCGCCCGGTTTGCCATGGCCGGACGGTGATGCGGAAAGGCGGAAGTCCTCAGACGCGGCGACGCTTGGGGGGGCGGCAGCCGTTGTGAGGGATGGGGGTGGCGTCGACGATCGAGGTGACGTTGAGGCCGAGCACCTGAAGGGCGCGGATGGCGCTGTCGCGACCCATGCCAGGTCCCTTGACGCGGACGGAGACGTCCTTCAGTCCGTGAGCCATGGCCTGCTTGGCGGCCTCCTGGCAGACGACCTGGGCGGCGTAGGCGGTGGACTTGCGGGAGCCGCGGAACTGGTGACGGCCGGCGCTGCCCCAGGAAATCACGTTGCCGTTGGCGTCGGTGATGGTGACCTTGGTGTTGTTGAAGGTGGCCAAGATGTGACAGACGCCGGTGGTGATGTTCTTGGATCCTTTGGCACGGCGGATCTTGATCTCACCGACCTCCTCGCCGAGGAGCTCCTTGGCGGTGATCTCCTTGCGTTCGGCGGAAGCTTCTGCGGCGGGGGCGGCGGCCGGAGCAGCCTCGGCAGGAGCCGGGGCGGCGGGGGCGGCGGCTTCGGCCTTGGGCTTGCGGGCCTTGGGGGTCTTGGGGGCTTCTTCGCTCATCGTTCGTCAGAGGGTGGGTGTCACTTGGCGGCGGCCGGAGCGGCGACGCCGACGGTCTTGCGCTTGCCCTTGCGGGTGCGGGCGTTGGTGCGGGTGCGCTGGCCGCGCACGGGGAGACCGCGGAAGTGACGGAGGCCGCGGTAGCACTTGATGGCCTGAAGACGCTTGAGGTTCTGCCCGATTTCGCGGCGCAGGTCGCCTTCGCACATGTAGCCCATGCGGACGATGTACTCGACGATCTTGTTGAGCTGCTCCTCGGAAAGGTTCTGGGCGCGCATGGCCGGATCGAAGCCCAGGGCTTCGCAGATCTCAGTGGCGCGGCGGGGACCGATGCCATAGATGTAGCGGAGAGAAATCTCCACTTTCTTGTTGTTGGGAATGTCGACGCCGAGGATTCGAGGCATGGTCTACGGGCAGTTAGGAAGGAGGGAAAGAGGTCGAAAAGTGAAGGTTCCCAGGCGCTTTGGAAGCAAAAAATGCGGTCAAGGCAGGGTTAGTATCTCGGGGCCGTCCTCGGTCACCAAGACGGTGTGTTCAAAATGGGCGGAAGGCTTGCCGTCGGCGGTCCGGGCGGTCCATCCGTCCGATGCCATCACGATCTTGTGGGTGCCCAGATTGACCATGGGTTCTATGGCCAAAGTCATGCCAGACAACAACTTAGGTCCAGAACCTGCCTTCCCAAAATTAGGAATCTGGGGTTCTTCATGCATTTTGCGACCCACCCCATGGCCGACGAAGTCGCGTACAATGCCGTACCCCCCGGGGGTTAGCACGGACTGAATGGCGGCGGATATGTCCCCCACCCTGTTCCCAGCCCGGGCGGCTGCGATGCCCGCCAGCAAAGCCTTCTCGGTGTCCTG